>Ga0307374_10011419_pt1 | contig 12635 bp, 2 predicted proteins | sample OX3MG_FD_202532 | JGI IMG/M metagenome (GOLD analysis project Ga0307374, IMG submission 202532) | Soil microbial communities from Risofladan, Vaasa, Finland - OX-3 | ecosystem: Environmental > Terrestrial > Soil > Coastal area > Acid sulfate soil | place: Finland: Risofladan, Vaasa | collected...
ATTCATCACGGGCGCTTCTCGAGCAGCCCGACCTGGAGGCATACATCGTCTCCTTCGCGGAGAGTGCGACTTCCCCCGGTTAGCAGAAGAAAAAGGTGGTTTGCCCGATCTGGTATACCTTCACATACGGTGTCCCCGTGTGATATAGTTCCAATAGTATGTTCTCGTAGACAGGTCGCACACCAGAAAGGAAACGCTGGATGAGACGCAGATGGCTCCTCGTATTTGCTGATGACCAGCCCCCGGAGGACGGAGGCGGAGGAACCGAGTAAACTGTTCTCTGTAGGCAGGCAGCATAGCAGAAAGGATCACTTTTGAGGAGCACTCGCGTGCCCCTCGTATTTGCTGATGAGTATTTGCTGATGACCAGCCCCCTGAAGGCGGGGGCGCTGGCACCGAAGACGAAGCGTAAGTTTTCGGACAACAACATGGCGACGATCTTCAGATTGTCGCCAGTGTCTTTTTAGATCACCTAGCAGAGGCACTCTGCCCCTTTATCGCATGAGCACTTGCGCGTCTTTTCATGACTGGAACCGGGTCGGCAAGCGCCTGACGGAGAAGAATCGCCTATGAGACGGTTGGGATCTTGCCCTACGCTGGCGACGATGAGCGGGTCCGGCTCGTGCAGAAACTCTCCTGGTTCGATCAACACCACCAGCGCGTACCCACACAGGAAGAGGTTGTCTAGATGGTGCACAGTTGGAGCTCTTAGCATAGAGGATGTGTAAATAGCAGTATCAATTCATTTATGGCCACCACCGACCTACATCCTGGATGGCATAAGCGATTTCTGCTAATGCCTCTACTCCACCAAGTGTAGTAATAACTCGGGCGAGCGCAGCAGTATCAGCAAGCAATTCTTGACGGGTACGTAGGGCCGAGAGATGCAATGTCTCGCACCAAAGCAAGTGAAGGGTAACTGGGGATAAGTTCTCAAGGAGAAAGGCCAATTCTGAATAGACCTCTACCCGTTTCGTTGTGTCCTCAATAGTCCGCGCAGCTTTCAACCATGTCGTAATTAAAGGAAGCCATTTTACTTCCGGAAGATAGTGGGCCTTTCTCATTAGTGGCTGTAATTGTCTTGCTACTGCTCGAACAGCCTTCAGATCCTCCCAAAGATAACCTGACTCCACTAACCAATTTGTTAACTTGACTAGTACCTTTTCTCGCTGCGCTGTATCTTTAATAATTCTGGCTGCTCTTAGCGTTTCCTCAACCACGATATCCCTCTGCGATCCAGTCAAATGGGGCAATAGGGCCACCAACACTTGCGCTTGTCGCTCTCCATTAATAATCAGCTTGGCTGCCCTTAAAGCTTCGCTAGCTACGGCATCCCTCTGCAACATTACTCTTGGACCTGACCTACTCGTTGTACTCGAATTTAGGACTCCACCAGCTACAATATTCTTCTGTGATCCAGTCAAAAAAGGCGCAAGCTCTACTAGTGCTTGTGCTCGCTGCTCTCCATCGGTAATCAACCTGGCTGCTGTCAGAGCTTGTTGAGCATACCCAGCATCCACCAGGCGCAGGAGCACCTCTTCTCGCCTTGCCTTATTCCCTCTCCCTCTCGCCACTGCCAGCATGACTTCATCGGTGCTACATTGTAGTGGCGGGAGCAAATAAGGCATCAGCTTTAAGAGCACCTCGATCCACGGGATTCCATCATCAATCGTCTCGGCAGCTTCTACCGCTTCCTGAACCACGGCTGTCCTTTGCGACTCAGCCAACTGGGGCAAGAGCGCTACCAGGACCTGTGCTCGCTGCTCTCCATGAATGACTTCCCTGATTAAGGGGAGCGCTTCGCCAGCCACGATAATCTTCTGCGGCTCAGTCAACTGCGGTAAGAGCTCCACCAATGCCCGTGCTCGTTGCGTCGAGTTCCCAATTAATCTGGCTGCTGTCAGAGCCTGCTGAGCATAACCCACTTCCACCAGGCGTAGGAGTACCTCTTCTCGACTTGCTCTGTTTCCTTTCACCCTGGTCACTGCCAGCGTGACTTCGTCGGTGCTGTATTGTAGTGGCGGGAGCAAATAAGGCATCAGCTTTAAGAGCACCTTGATCCACGGGATTCCATTGTCAATCGTCTCGGCAGCTTCTACCGCTTCCTGAACCACGGTTGCCCTCTGCGGCTCAGCCAACTGGGGCAAGAGCGCTACCAGGGCCTGTGCTCGCTGCTCTCCGCCGGCAATCTTCCTAACTGTCCGTAGCGCTTCCTGAACCATGGTATCCCTCCGCGGTTCAGTTAACTGGGGTAAGAGCTCCACCAGCGCCCTTGCTCGCTGCTCTCCACCGGCAATCATCTCGGCAGTCCTTAGTGCATCCTCAAGCACCTCATCTTTCTGCGATCCAGTCAAATGAGGCAACAGGCTCACTAACGCCAATACCCGTGATGTCACATTTCCAATAGTCGTAGGCACCACTATTGTTTCCTGAATCAAGGTATCCTTCTGCGACTCAGTCAAATGAGGCAAGAGCTCCACCAATGTCTGTGCTCGCGATAGCAGATCCTCAATCCTCCTCACTGCCCGTAGCGCTTCCTCAAGCCCCACACCTTTCTGCGACTCAGCCAGATGGGGCAAGAGTTCTACCAGCACTTGCAGTTGTTTTGTCGAATTCCCAATCAGCCTGGCTGCTGTCAGAGCCTGCTGGGCATACCCTGCTTCCACCAGGCGTAGGAGTACCCCTTCTCGACTTGCTCTGTCTCCTCTCCCTCTCGCCACTGCCAGCGTGACTTCATCGGTGCTACATTGTAGTGGCGGGAGCAAATAAGGCATCAGCTTTAAGAGCACCTCGATCCACGGGATTCCATTGTCAATCGTCTCGGCTGCCCATAGCGCTTCTTGGACCACGGCTGCCCTCTGCGACTCAGCCAACTGGGGCAAAAGCTCCACCAGCGCCTGCGCTCGCTGCTCTCCACCGGCAATCTTCCTAACTGTCCGTAGCGCTTCCTCAAGCACTACATCCTTCTGTAATTCAGTCAAATGGGGTAGTAACTTCACCAGCAGTGGTGCGCGTGAAGTTACATTTTTAATCCTCTTAATTGCCTGTAGCGCTTCGTTGGCCACGGCTTGCTTGAGAGGTGGTGACAAATAGAGTAGTGACTCCACAAGTGCATATGCGTGCGCTACCTTTCCTTTCATCCTGGCCGTCTCTAATATTTCTTGAGCCACGGTATCCTCTTGCGGCTCAGTCAAATGGGGCAAAAGTTCTACCAGCGCCTGCACTTGTTTTATTGAATTCCCAATCAGCCTGGCTGCTGTCAGAGCTTGTTGGGTATACCCGGCGTCCACCAGACGTAGGAGTACTTCCTCTCGCCTTGTCATGTTCCCTCTCACCCTGGTCACCGCCAGCATGACTTCATCGGTGCTACATTGTAGTGGTGGACGCAGATAAGGCATCAGTTTTAACAGCACCTCGATCCATGGGATTCCTTTGGTAATCGTCTCGGCTGCCTCCGATGCTTCCTGAACCACAGATGCCCTCTGCGGCTCAGTCAAATGCGGCAGGAGACCTACCAGGGCCCGCGCTCGCTGCTCTCCACCGGTAATCCTCCTAACCACCCGTAGCGCTTCTTGAACTACAGCACTTTTAAGCGGTTCAGCCAACGAAGACAAGAGCGCGACCAGTGCCTGCGCTCGCTGCTCTCCATCGACAATTCTCCTAACCGCCCGTAGCGCTTCCTGAACTGCCACATCTTTCTGCGATCCGGTCAAATGGGGCAGCAACTTCACCAGTGCCCGGGCTCGCTGCATCGGGCTCCAAATCTGTGTAGCTACTGTTAAAACTTCCTCAATCACGATATCTTTCTGTGATCCAATCAAATAGGGCAAGAGCTCTACCAACATTTGTGTTCGTTTTGTTGGGTTCCCAATCGTTCTAATTCCCTTTAACGCTTCCTGAACCACGATATTCCTTTGTGGTTCGGTCAAAAGGGGCAATAACCTCAGCAAGTCCTTTGCTTGCTGCTCTCCGCTAGTGACCTCCCTGATTAATGGAAGTGCTTCGCCAACTACAACATCCACCTGCGATTCAGCCAAATGAGGCAAAAGTTCTATCAGCATTTGCTCTCGTCGCATGAGATTCCGAATCGTCCTGGTTGCCTTGAGTGTTTCCTCAACGACAGTTTCCTTTAGAGGCACGGACAAATGGAGCAATAACTTCACCAGCGCCCGCTGCTCTCCACTCATGGCTTCCTCGATTAATGAGAGTGATTCGCCTGCCACGACATCTTCCTGTGGCTCAGTCAAATCGACCAAAAGCTCCATCAACACCTGCCCTTGTTGTGTCGAGTCCCAAATCGTCCTAACTGACCTTAACACCTCGCCAGCTACTGTATTTTTCTGCGATCCAGTTAAATAGAGCAAGAGTTCCACCAGCGCCTGCGCTTGCTTTGTAGGTTTCTCAATCCTCCTGGCCGACAAGAGAGCTTCCTGAACCACAGCATCCTTTTGCAATCCAGTCAAATGGGGCAGCAACTTCACGAGCGCTTGCGTTTTCCTAGCCGGGCTCCGGATCATTTCAGCTGCCACTAATGCTTCCCGAGCCACTGAATCCTTCAGAGGCATGGTCAAATAGAGCAGTGACCTCACCAATGCCTGTGCCCGCCGCTCTTCACTGATGTTCCTGATTAAGGAGAGTGCTTCGCCCGCCACGATATCCTTCTGCGGCTCAGCCAAATGGAGTAATAACTCGACCAACAGCGAGGCTCGTCGTGTAGAAGGGATCCAAATTATCCTAACTGATTCTAACGCTTCGTCAGCTACCGTATTTTTCTGCGCTCCAGCCAAATGGGGCAAGAGCTCCACCAGCACCTGTGCTCGTTTTGTCGAGTCCCTAATCGTCCTGGCTGTCGATAGTGCTTCCGCAGATGCCGCATCTTTCTGCGGCTCAGTCAAATGGGGCAGCAACTTCACCAATGCCCGTGCTCGCTGCATTGGGCTCCAAATATGTTTGGCCGCTGTCAGAGCTTGTTGGGTATACCCCGCCTCCACCAGGCGTAGGACTACCTCTTCTCGCCTTGCCACGTTCCCTCTCACTCTGGTCACTGCTAGCATGACTTCATTGGTGTTACATTGGAGCGGCGGAGTTAGATAAGGCATCAGTTTTAACAGCACCTCGATCCATGGGATTCCGTTGGTAATCGTCTCGACTGCTTCTATCGCTTCAGCAACTATCGTATTATTCTGCGCCTCAGTCAAATGCGGCAGGAGACCTACCAGGGCCCGCGCTCGCTGCTCTCCATGAATGACTTCACTGATTAAATTGTGCGCTTCGCCTACCACGACGGTCTTCTGTGATCCAGCCAAATAAGGCAAGAGTGCCTCCAGTACCTGCGCTCGCTGCTCTCCATTGGCAATCATCTCGGCTGTCTTCAGCGCTTCCTCAAGCACCCCATCTTCCTGTGGCTCAGACGAGCAAGGCAGTAGCTTTAGTAGGGTTTCCGCCCGTTGTGTTACATTATCGGTCATCAACGCCGCAACCAGTATCTCTTGAACCGCAATGGCTTTCTGCGATTCTGGCAGCCTCGGCATCAGCCCTAACAGCACCTCTGCTCGTTGCACAGTATCCCCAATTGTCTTCAATGCCGTTAGTATTTCGCGAAACAGTAACTCAGTTAAATCGACAAGCCCTACCAGCGCTTCATCGAGCACCAGAAGACGTTTATCCTCCGGCAAGTAAGGCACCAACCTTATCAATACCGCTCTCCGCAGTGATGCCTCCTCAATCGTTCGGGCTGCCGCTAGCGCCTCCTGAACTGCGACACCCTCCAGCAATTCGGAGGGAGTGGATACCAATCGTGCAAGTACCGTTGCTCGATGAGCTGGGTTATTTATCATCTGTACTGCTATTAGTGCCTCACGTAGATATCCTATTGCCATTAGCTGTGATACTAAGTCAACCAAAGTCTCCAAGCGTTTTGGCAGGTCACTGATCATCCTGACCACTACAAGCGCTTCCTGAGGGTGGCCTAGATCGACAAGCTGGGAAACCACCCCTGCTAATTTTTCCTCTTCAACTGATTCCCCGTCAGCTTTCCCATGTATCAGCAGCATTTCTGCTTGTACCTGCTCGCCATCGATTAGTACCTGCCGAGGGTAGTCCAGATCATTAAGCCAGGAAGTGAGGTTTATCAATTTCACTCTTCTATCCACATGCTCGCCAGTCTTCTGGAGAGCAAGTAACGCTTCTGACCGTGCCTGGTTGTCGTTAATTGCCTGCACCACTACCAAAGCTCTTCGCAATGAGCTTTTTGGTAAATAAGGTACGAGCTCTACTAGAGCTTGAGTCCGCCTTAACGTATCGTCTATTTCTCCTACTGTGCTCAGAGCCTGATGTATTTCCTCCGAGCGCTGTTCTTCTGAAAGGTAAGGGATCAGCCGGGTTAGCACCTCTACCCTACATACTGGATCTCTTAAGAAGTACGCTGCTGTTCGTACTTCTTGTCTTAACGGTTCTGATAGAGAGGGAGTGAGTTCCGCCAATTTCTCTGCTCGTTCCGTCTCATCCCCAATCGCTTGTACTGCCTTTAGGACTTCTCGTCCAGTATTCTCTCGATATGGCTCTGATAAGTATGCTGCCAATCCTATCAGTGTATTTACTTTGGTCTGCTGATCTTGGATACTATTCGCTAAATCCAGTGCCATTTCGTGCAGCTGCTTCAGTAAGTGAGGAGCTAGGTCTGACAGCAGTTCGGCGCGATACACCTCATTACTGGCATTCCTGATCGACTTCAGTAGATTACGCTGGACCTCAACCCCCTCGTGCTCTGGTAAATAGAGAGAGAGTTTCACCAGTACCTTCGCTTTCTCTCTTTCATCTTTTATCCTTCTTGCTACTGTCAGCACCTCGTCCGTCATTTGTTGAGCCAACTCGAGAAGTACTTCGGCCTGGTGTGTTACATTCCTTATGTTTTCGACAGCCTCCAGTACTCTTTGCAAGTCTGAATGCTTAACCGATTCTGGCAGATGAGGAGCTAACTTCGCTAATAACCACACTTGCTTCCGGTTTCTCTTCATTTTCCACACCTCTGTCCACGCCTCCTTAGCTACCTCGCTCTTACGGGGTTCCTGTAAGTGAGGAATCAAGCCGACAAGTGCCGTTATTCTGTCATTTTTATTCTTGATCGCTTTTATCAGCGCTAAAGTCGTCTCTGTATAGCCCAAAGTCGTCAATCTGGATGCTAGAGCGGAAAGCACTTCTGCTAGCTCGGTGGTATTGCTTATTGCCTTTGCTACCGCTAACGACTTGTCAATATAACCTGAATTTCCTAACTGCAAAGCTAATCTTGCTAAAGCCTTTGTCCGTTCCCGTCCATTCTCAATTGATCTTGCTATCGCCACTGCCTTCCAGAGCATCTCCTCGCGAAGCGCTTCTGATAGATATGGTGCCAATCCCACTAATGCTTTCGCACGTTGCTCCGGTTCTGGCACTTGCAGCGCATAAGCTAGCCCTTGAGCTGGAGGCCATAAGCCCTTTTCCACGAGAGCAGTTAGCAGGATAGGTGGTACATTCTGAGCGAGGGTACTCAGAGAGGCAACCATTAATGCATATCGTACTTCCAGCGAGATACTTGGTGCTGGTTCTTCCCGCCTGGCACACTCCTCTGAGTCCTTTTCTGCTAGCTTCCAGGCGCGAGATACATCCTCCAGAAACCCTGCTGTCTGACCCAGACGCTCACGTTTCTGGAACCAGGCATTCCGCTCCTCCTCTTCAGAGAGAAGTGCGTGAATTGCACGAACCTGGCCAGCCTTTTCCATATGCCAGGTGAGACGGGCGTGGATATATCCATCGTCAGGAATGTCTTCATTTCCGAAAAGAGTAGACCACAGGCCATTCTCTGTCCGCTTCTGGTAGCGCTCCACAAGAGCGGCATGAGCGTTTGTGAGAGTTAGACCAAGGCCAGGCAGGTGGTAGATTTTTACTGCATCAGATGAACCAGCCAGGAGGCGTCGAGCCATGGCATGTTGAATATCATGCAAACGATATGTGGGTGTTCCATCAGGATGGGGCACTCCAGGTAAGAGCAATGCCTTGCCGCGCAGGTAGAGCAGAATCTTCCGAGACTCCCGCTCGTTTGTCTCCCAGAGGGTCGTTGTCATTAGAGGTGTGAGTGTCACGTCATCAGGTAAAATACCCAGCCAGGCAAACTTGCTGCGTATCTCTTCAGATAATCGGCGCAAACTTAGATTGAAAGAGGCCACCAAACTCAGGCTCTTCAGGGTTACATCATCAATATCCTCCTCAAAATATAGAAGCCGATCCAAAGCCTCTAGCCGTGCAATTTCTTCCGACAGATCTTCCAGGAGTTCGTTCCAAGGAACGTGATCAGCTATTTGCGCTGCTGCGAGTTCCAGGGCTAGCGGCAGGTACCCGACTCTTTCAGCGAGAAGTAATGCATCTTCCTGTTCTTTTCCCTCGAGTTCGTGCCCCAATCTCCTGGTTATCAGCTCCAGTGCCTGCTCCGGAGTCATCACATCTAGATCGTAGAGAGTGGCATCCATTACTTCGGCGATAGACGCTTCGCGGGTAGTAATCAGCATTCGACATTGGGGACCACCGGCTTTGAATACTCTGACATCATCTGCCCTCCAGGCATCATCTATCGCTATCAGAACAGCCCGATTCTGCAGCAGACCACGCAGGTGAGCCGAGGTAGCTTCCACATTGGACGGACGATAAGCATAATCGCCCAGATCCTGTATCAAGCCACTCAAGAGAGAGAGGAGATCCGGGTGCTGGCCCAAAGGGATCCAGAGGATGCCATCAGGGAAGCGGCGGCGCACAGCAAGATCATTAGCCAGCTCGGCGGCATGGGTCGATTTGCCAACACCTCCTAGCCCGTGGATTGCACTCACGACCAGCATGCCTGAAGTAGAAGATGCATCATCTAATGTAAGAGCTTGCTTGAGCGCCTTGCTCACATCAGGACGATGAACAAAGTACGTGGGCAATGGAGGAGCCTGAAAAGGGGCAGAGCTAATTGGTTCGTTTACGAAAAGTTGGCCCTCGGCTAATCGCATAAAGAGCACTGGGATCGCCCACTCGGTCTCGTCCTGCTTAAAGAGCAACTGGCGCGCCTCGTTGAGGGCTCGGTCAACCAGACCGTGATTTATGAGACGACGGTAGAAGTTCCCTGTGACCTGCCGGGCCAGATCCATAGATACCACATCCTGCATAGCCACGACCGCCGGCACCCCTGCATGAACTAACTTCGGTCCCAGCCCTACGAAAGGATGCTCTCCGGTAGTTTCACGATAGGCACTTTGGCATGCTGCCAAGAACACCAGATGTGGTAGCGGGTCAGCAATGGCCAGATGCGAAATCAACTCGTCGTCCTTGACCGGTGCCCAGGAGCCATCTTCTTCCTCTAGGAAGAGTGAAGCCACGCCTGGGCCGTGTTCACGCTGACGCTGGAAGTGCCCATGGCCCAGAAAGTGGAAGGCATGATAGCCAGGTAGTCTCCGCAAAATATTATCCAGGCTGGTCACTTCCTTTACAATCTCATAGCCCGTATTATTCAATTGTTTCTCGAGATCAGGCGATAACTCACTGCGGCCAGGCATGAAAGTGACCTGGATCAGGTTCGTCTGTCGTAGATCACCAAGCTCCTGGGATAAGTACTCAACCTCCCGCTCGACATCTATCGGAGGGAGGTTCGGGGGAAGGTTGCGGGGATTTGCGATGGCGATCAGTATACGGATGGGACGCTCGCTGACAGGCTGGACTTCAAGTTTGTCCAAACTGGTGTAGCGTGAGAAAGGGATCTGCGTCGAAGCTGCAAGAGGAAGATCTTGACCTTTATGCACATGATAGAGGCGCTCCCAGTGTAGGGCATGAAGCTCAGCGGCAGTGTCATCAATCCAAAGCCGAAAACGCAGACGGCCCTCTGTCCGCCCTTCCGCATTGCCGACTGCTTTATAATAGGCCCGGTGAATAGGCTCAGATCCAGGGAAAAGAGTTTTGAAAAGGAGGCGGCCATATTCTTGCGGATTGCTCTCCGCTTTATACAAAGCTTGCCAGTCAAGACGCAACTGACTAGGGCTAGAGTAGGGATTATGGTCTAGAAAAGCTTCGACCCGATAAGTCTCAGCCTCCAGCCTTGGTCCAATGTGAATTAAGATATCTGTATACTTTTCCAATATGGCCTCACCGAATGCTACACTTGAAGTGATAGTCACAAAGAGACCGACATGGAGTCAACTCCATTTGCCGGCTCATACGGTCAAAGGGGTTCACTCCAGGTGTTCTATTTGGCCATGGCAAGCAGAACGGCCAGACCTCGTAAAGAGGGACAAGTAGTATAGCATTTCTTGCTTCTCAGTCTATCCATTCGCATGCCATCTCACTTTGATCATTCAAAGTCGTTTACTCGCAAATGCACCGCCGGATCGCCTACTATAATATAACTTTCTGCATCGTTACGCTCAATCCAGTTTCTCGCAAGATCTCTATCAGACACTGCTGTTGGATCATAGTTGAGTTTCTCCAGCAGAGAACTCAGACGGGTAGACAGAAAGACATAGCGCTCTTTGAAGTCCTTCATGGCGTGTCCTACCGGTTCACCACTGAGAATTCGGCTGATAGCGTTTCGGAAAGGTTGCAGTTGCGGACCAGCTTTAGGCGTAATGAAAGAGTATCCCCAGGCACGTTCTACGTGACCAATGCATGCAAGTGCTCCTCCCTGCCTGTGGGTTAGTAAGTCTTTCGGTAAAGCTGCTATGAAAGGACGATCTGCGATGAGGGGAGGAGGCTCACCCGCTTTGTAAAAGAATCGATTATGGGATGGAGTACCCGCTCCGTAGCATGCAAAGTGAAAGGTGATCATGCCGTGTACCCGCGCACTAAGCGGAATATCACTACCAGCAAAATAGTGATCTGAGCTAACAGTACCAAATCCTGGCCAATCCTGGCACAATAGGGCACCATTTACGGTTAGTTGCCGAATGTCACCGCGAGGTAAGCCTATCCCGTGAGTGGCTGTGAAGAGGAAAGCTGGTGATTTTACTCCTTTCCCTGGTGCCAGCGTTTCTGATAGCGCTCTCTTGGTAGCAGCATTTCCCCAGACCTTGCGAATAGTGAATCCCCCATTTGTGAGGCTATTGGGCTCAACCAGTTGGTCACCCTCAGCTAAGGGGTTTACCAGCATATCCGCACTTAGTTGAGTAGCACGATCAAATGAGTGACGTGTTGCGAAAAAGACCGCCTCCTTAGCATTGGGTAACTTGTCACTACTCTCATAGCTAATAAGGCTTGCTACGTAGTCCGCATATGCAGAAGGATGATCGAAGTGGAGGCGCCCCACTGCATATTCCATATTCAGCAGGTGACCAAAAGAGAAGGGAATGTGTGCAGGACTACCTATAAGAAGTAAATAATAGGGTATTTTCGTTGGATCTATAGATCCTGTGCCTACTCGATAACGGGCTAACCAATCGAAATATTCTTCACCATTCCGGTAATCAAGAATCTTCACTTTGGTGTCATCACCGACCTGCCGCCGTCGATGCTCGATGAGAGGCATCATGGCATCTTTCACGGCCCTCTCTTCATCAGTATAAAATACGATGCCCCATCCAGCCTGATGTATATTAGTCGGCTCAACATTCCAAGGTAATCCCAAGTGAGGCTGACTGAGAGTGCGCCAAATGCGCTTCAACCAGCTTATAAAAGTGCTATCAAACTGCTCGTTTTTAATAAAACGAGCTAATTGGTTGTATTCTAGAGGAGAAACTAAGTATTCCCCAGAAATGCCATTAATACCATTGATATATAGATTTTCCTTACCAACCATGGCCTATCACCTTCCTTCTCGCACCTTTGCTGATGAAATCAACAAAGAAAGTCTCTTCATTATACTCTAGAGTCAATAACATTTCAGCAGAAGCTGCTCAGCATGAACGGCCTTCGAGGAACATCCGCAGGACTCTTCAAGAGTAACACCTTGTCTCGTTAAAGCGGGCGCGGTTCCCACTATGCGCAAACTCCAAATAACAGCGTAGCGTCAGAAATAGCTGTCCTGTTCTCTCTTTTTTGCAATGAGAGGGAGTAGTAACAAACGGATTGTCTGTTTGATATACTGTAGTGGATTCGAGCCTTTCCTTTACCGATCAGCTGGTACCCCGGCTTCAGAAGATTATATCAGTGTTTCCAGCACTCGTAGCACTATCAATGCTTCCGCTGCATTCAGGTTTTCGGCCAGCGCGTGCCAGTCCCGCTCACCCTTCCAGATACGATGTGTCGCCGCTGCAATATGCCATCCGTCCTCCTCAAGCTGAGGCAACTCTGCCTCGACTGCCTTGCGTGCTTGCCTGTCACCTGTTGCGGCGGCAATTGCAGCGATGAGTGCTCCGAATTCTTGGTCAATGTTATACCGGTTGCCGGAGAAAGCAGCAAGTGTCTCACGCTGGCGGCGGCGATAGGCCTGTACCGAATCTGGACGACCCTCCAGCTCAGCGAGCTGGGCGAGGATGCCCAGGGTCGTCCAGATTTCTGAGGAAGCATCCAATAGTTCTTTGATTGCTAGTGCTTGCTCAGCATAGCCTCTCGCCTCGACCAAGCGTGTTACGGGAGCACGGCCTGCCTGTACTTCTTCCGTCAGCAAGCTCGCCAGGTTAGTGAGATCTGTTGCTTGATTG
>Ga0307374_10011422_pt1 | contig 12630 bp, 10 predicted proteins | sample OX3MG_FD_202532 | JGI IMG/M metagenome (GOLD analysis project Ga0307374, IMG submission 202532) | Soil microbial communities from Risofladan, Vaasa, Finland - OX-3 | ecosystem: Environmental > Terrestrial > Soil > Coastal area > Acid sulfate soil | place: Finland: Risofladan, Vaasa | collected...
ATCATGGGGGTCGAGGCCCGTGAACCCGCGACGACCGCGAAACTCCATGAAATGGCGCAAGCGATTGACAATGAGAGATTTGCCGACGCCAAACGACTGATCGGAGAACTGGAGAAGCAACTCGGCGACGATCCCGAACTGGTCCGGGCCCGCGCACTGATGAAATTCCTGGAGGGCAAGGAATGAGAGCAATTCAGAAGAGAGCCGAGCCGCGGTCGCTTACAAAGTATCGTGCGACCATTCATGCCGACTTTGATAACTATCAGCGGAAAGACGAATTGCGAGAGAGTCTGTCCGCGGAGCAGGGAGCCGTCTGCTGCTATTGCATGCAGCGAATCCGTCCGACGGTTGACGGAATGAAAATCGAGCACTGGCATTGCCAGACGGATTTTCCCGATGAGCAACTCGATTATCGAAATCTGCTGGGAGCTTGCCTGGGCGGACAAGGAAAGCCCCCGAATCTTCAGCATTGCGACACCCGCAAGGGCGATCAGCACCTATCAAGAAACCCCGCCAACCCGGCGCACCAGATCGAATCGCTTATTGCGTTCCTTGCCGATGGAACCGTCGAATCGTCCGATACGTGGTTGAATGTGGAGCTGAGCTCCGTGCTGAACCTGAATCTGGCGATGCTCAAGCGCAATCGGAAGGCGGCGCTTGACTTTTTCAAACAGTCGCTCGACGGCCGGGGCACATTGAGCAAGGCCGAGTTGCAGCGGGAGTTTGCGAAATGGTCCTCGATCGGCAACGGAGGGCGGCTGGAGGAATACTGCCAGGTTGTCGTCTATTGGATCAAGAAACGAATCGCGCGAGCTCCATGAGTTGATGAGGGCATAGACCGATTGCCAATCCCCTCTGATCGCCCTATCATGGGCGCCAAACGGCCAACACGAAAAGGACTCGAACGCATGGCGAAGGACGACCGGATGGGATTGCCTGGGTTACGCGGGCGGTTCTCGACCATCTTAGCCGATCCGCCGTGGCGGTTTCAAAACCGCACGGGCAAAATGGCCCCAGAGCACAAGCGGCTGCGGCGGTACGCGACCATGAGCATCGAGGATATCTGCGCGATGCCGGTTGCCGAGCACGCGGCCGAGAACAGCCACCTTTACCTATGGGTGCCGAATGCCCTCTTGCCCTGGGGACTTCAAGTCATGGAGTCTTGGGGCTTCAAGTACAAGTCGAACGTCGTTTGGTACAAGGTCCGCAAGGACGGCGGCCCTGATGGGCGTGGCGTAGGTTTCTACTTCCGAAACGTGACGGAGTTGGTGCTGTTCGGCGTAAAGGGCCACCTGCGAACTTTGAAGCCTGGTCGAACGCAGGTCAATCTTTTCCCGACTCGCAAAGAAGAGCATTCCAAGAAGCCGGAGCAACTTTACACGATTATCGAGGGGTGTAGCCCTGCGCCGTTCTTGGAGCTGTTCGCTCGCGAGCGTAGGGCCGGCTGGACACAATGGGGCGACGAACTCGACAGTTACCTTGCACGGCGCCCGGTCTATCCGATGTACAATGGGCACACGCTCAACGGTTCGGGTCGTAGCAGGCCATCCCAATCCCGATCAAAAACAACGGGCAGCCGCCGGCGCCACCGCCGTCTACCCGTGGTATGAGCTTGTCCCAGTGCGTCGTCGAATTGCCGTAGGATGAGCCCTTGCCAAGCCGGTTGAATTCTTGCTGTAGCTCGGTCATCCGTGTAACGATGATCCCGACGGAAAGGACCTTTAGCTGGTGCAACAGCCGGAAGTTGTTCAAGTCGCGATCATAGAACGGGTCTTTATTGTTCCATTCGACTTCAAGGCCCACGCCGTTCTTGAAGTTGTCGATCTTGTGTGTAGGGGTCGCCCATTCGTTCGCATCGACGACAACCTTGGTATCAAACTTCCGCTCAATCCACCCACGGCCGACAAGGAATCCGTCGATGGCCTTTGCGATTGGCGACTTGCTGCCGCCGGCCGTCATCACTTCGGATTTCTTGAGAACGAAACCGTGAAGACAGTCGAGTATGTCCTTGAACTCGGTCGGGAAGTCCGTCTTGAGGATGGCGCAGGCGTGGCCCCGCTCGTCAAAGTGAAAGCGAGCCTTCAGAGCAGCCGGGATGAGAGCCAGCGTCACGCCAGAATCTCCCTGACCACGTTTCCGTAGACGTCGGTCAGCCGGTAGTTGCGGCCCTGGTACTTGTAGGTCAGCCGCGTGTGGTCGATCCCCAGGCAATGCAGGATCGTGGCTTGCAGGTCGTGGACGTGGATCGGATCGCGGACGATGTTGTACGAATAGTCGTCGGTCTCGCCGACGATCTGGCCCTGCTTCGTTCCGCCGCCGGCCAGCCAGATCGTGAAACAACGCGGATGATGGTCGCGGCCGTAGTTCGCCTCCGTGAGCGCTCCCTGGCAATAAACCGTGCGGCCGAACTCGCCCCCCCAAATCACCAGCGTGTCGTCCAACAGACCGCGCTGCCGCAAGTCGGCCACCAAGGCCGCCGAGGCCTGGTCGGTTTCCTTGCACTGCTGCGGCAATCGGCCCACCAGGTCGCCGTGGTGGTCCCAGTCGCGATGGTAGAGCTGAATGAACCGCACGCCGCGCTCCGCCAGCCGCCTGGCCAACAGGCAGTTTGCCGCGAACGTGCCGGGTTTGCGGGCGTCGTCGCCGTACATGTCGAACGTCTGTTGGGTCTCGCCGCTGAAATCCATCAGGCTCGGCACCGAGGTCTGCATCCGATAGGCCAGCTCGTACTGGGCGATGCGTGCGGAGATTTCCGGATCGCCCACGTCGTCCCGTTCGAACTGGTTGAGCCCCGCCAAACCATCGAGCATTTCGCGGCGCGTGGCGGGGTCGATCCCCTTCGGGTTCGAGAGGTAGAGCACCGGATCGCCGACGCCCCGCAGCTTGACCCCCTGGTGCTGCGACGGCAGGAAACCACTTCCCCAGAGCCGCGACAGCAGCCCTTGTCCGGCCTTGGGGCCCGTCTTCGAAATCAACACGACGAACGACGGCAGGTCCTGGTTGTCGCTCCCCAGGCCGTAATCGGCCCACGCGCCCATGCTGGGCCGGCCGGGCTGCTGGCTGCCGGTCTGGACCAGCGTGATCGCCGGGTCGTGGTTGATCGCCTCGGTAAACATCGAGCGGATGAAACAGATCTGATCGACGATCTTGGCGGTGTGCGGCACCAGCTCGCTGGCCCACATGCCCGACTGCCCGTGCCGGGCGAACTTGAACTTTGACGCCGCCACCGGAAAGCTGGCCTGGCCCGAGGTCATGCCGGTCAGGCGCTGTCCCTGCCGCACCGATTCGGGCAGTTCCTGCTTGTGGAATTCGGCCAGCCGCGGTTTGTAATCGAACAAGTCCATCTGCGAGGGAGCGCCGGATTGGAACAGGTAGATCACCCGCTTCGCCTTGGGTGCGAAGTGCGGCATGCCCGTCAGGCCGAGCGAGCCGCCCACGTCCGCGGCGCCCGCGTCGCGCTCGAGCAACGAGGCCAGCGCGGCGATCCCAAGACCGCTTGCCGTGCGGCCAAAGAAATGCCGCCGCGTGAGGCGAATGTTCGTCATTGGTCCTTTGTCATTTGTCATTGGTCGTTGTCATTGGTCGTTGTCATTGGTCGTTGTCATTGGTCCGTGGTCATTGGTTCGTGGTCATTGGTTCGTTGTCATTGGTCCGTGGTCATTGGTCCGTGGTCCGTGGTCATTGGTCCGTGGTCCGTGGTCATTGGTCCGTGGTCCGTGGTCCGTTGTCCGTCGTGGGTGGTCTTTGCTCAACATTTGACAACTCATTGGTTCGTGGCGGTGGTCCGTTGTCCGTGGCGGTTGGTCATTGCTTAACAACTGACAACTGACAACTGACAAATGACCAATGCCTACCCCTTCGTAATCAATTCATCCAGATTCAAGATCATGTTGGCCACCGTCGTCCAGGCTGCCAGTTCGGCGACGTCGAGCAGCTCGCTACGCTTTCGCTCGCCGATCGCCACCAGCGCTTGGGCCGCTTCAGGATCACCGTGGTAATGTTCGAGCCGCCGCCGATAAGCCGCCAATAGCAGTTCGAGCTCCGGGGGCCGCGGCGGCCGGGCGGTCGCCACGCGGAAGGCGAACGTGGCCCGCGACTCCGGCGTTTCGCCCCCCTCGATCATCATCCGCTCGGCCAGGGCCCGCGCCGCTTCGAGGTACGTCGGATCGTTCAAGAGCACGAGCGCTTGCAAGGGCGTGTTGGTCCGCGCGCGGCGGACCGTGCAGACCTCGCGTTCCGGCGCGTCGAACGTGTTGAGGCCGGGCGGCGGACAGGTCCGCTTCCAAAACGTGTACATGCTCCGCCGGTAAAGACCGTCGCCGTGATCTTGCTTGTACACCGTGCCTTCATAGTCGGCGCCCACCACGACGTCGTCCCACAACCCGTCGGGCTGGTAGGGACTGACGCTGGGTCCGCCGAGCCGCTCCATCAATAGCCCGCCCGCGGCCAGCGCCTGGTCGCGGATCGTCTCGGCCGAAAGGCGAAACCGCGGGCCGCGGGCCAGCAGCCGGTTGCGCGGATCGCGCTCGTGCATGAGGCGGCTTACTCGCGACGATTGGCGGTAGGCGGCGGAAGTGACGATCTGCCTCAGGATCGCCTTCAAGTCCCAGCCGCCGCGCACCAGTTCGGTCGCGAGCCAATCGAGCAGCTCCGGATGGCTGGGCCATTCGCCCTGGGAGCCGAAATCTTCCATCGTCTCGACCAGGCCCGTGCCGAAGACCATTTGCCACAAGCGATTGACCATCACACGCGACGTGAGCGGGTGCTCCGCCGACACCAGCCACTGGGCCAGCCCCAGCCGGTTCGAGGGCGCGCCGGCCGGCAGCGGCGGCAAACATTGTGGCACACCGGGCGAGACCGGCTGCCCAAGGTCGGGCAAGTCGTACTGTCCGCGCCTGAGCACGAACGCTTGCCGCGGCTCGGCCATTTCCCGCATCACCATCACCGTCGCGATCGCGTTGTCGAATTCGTTCTTGAGCCGCTCGGCGTCGGCGCGCGCGGCAACCAGCTCACGGTGCCGCGGATCGAAGCGGTCGAGATAAAACCGCTCGAGCGTTTCTTGCTGCCGCGGCGTGCGCTTCTCGGCCGCGATCGCCAGCAGCTCGCAAGCCACGGAGTTCTGCGCCAACGTCAGCACTTCGCTGTCGGTGAGTTGCCGTCCGTAAACTCGCACGTCGTCGATCAGCCCCTTGAAGGGCGAACTGTCGTGCGAATCGACAGAGCGACGACCTACCAAAAGTGGCCTGGCGGTGCGGATCGTGTCGGACAGCGAATCGTGCGTGACTTCCAGTTCTTGCTTCACTCCGTTGACGTAGATCGCCAGGCCGCCCGCCTTCGACGAACCGTCGTAGGTGGCCATGACGTGCTGCCATTGGTTCAGGACGATCGGCTGTTTCGTCTTGACGTGGATCGCGTTTTCCGGCCAGCGGTGAACGAGGTGCGCCGTCAACTTTCCTTCGGCCAACAACAGGTCCCAGCCGCGGAAGGCGTCGGCTTCGTCCATCCGGCTAACGACCGCCTGGGCATCGCCGGCGGTGGGATGGATCCACGCGCCCCAGGAAAACTTCGAATCACGATCGAAGCCGGCCACGTCGCCCAGGTCAATGTGCGTGTTGCCGTCGCACTGCAAGGCGCCTCCAAGCGTGCCGGCCGCCCAAGTTGCGTTGCCTGTGACCTTGGCTCGCCGTTCAGGTGCCGCGGCGTCCGCCACGTCGGCGCCGGCCGTTTCATCGAGCGGCAGCCGGCAGACGTAGTCGACGGGCGGCGCGGGCAGTTTGGCCAGCTCGGCGGCCAGCGTCGCTTCCCACGCCGCGCGGTTGGCGGTGACTTGCGCCACGTGTTCTTGGAGCGTCGCCTCGCGCGCGGCCAGCTCGGCTTGGAGCGCCGCGAGCCGGGCGGTTTGCTCGGGCGTGGGGGCCTTGATCAGCGGTTCGGCGTTGCCGTCGCGGCCCGCCTCGCCCTGCTCGGCCAGGTTGTTGAAGAATGCGAAGAGCTGATAGAACTCGCGCTGCGTGATCGGGTCGAACTTGTGATCGTGGCAGCGGGCGCAGCCCACCGAGAGGCCCATGAACACCGTGGCGGTCGTGTGGACCCGGTCGGCCACGTACTCGACGCGGTACTCCTCGGGAATGATCCCGCCCTCGGAGTTGATCACGTGGTTGCGGTTGAAGCCCGTGGCGATCCGTTGTTCGAGGGTCGGGTTCGGCAGCAGGTCGCCGGCCAGTTGCTCGATCACGAAGCGGTCGAACGGCATGCTATTGTTGAAGGCATCGATCACCCAGTCGCGCCAGCGCCACATGTAACGGGTCGTGTCGTTGTTGAATCCGTGCGTGTCGGCGTAGCGTGCCACGTCGAGCCATTCCTGGGCCATCCGCTCGCCGTACCGCGGCGATTGCAAGAGGCGATCGACAACCGCTTCATACGCGCCCGGCGACGGATCGGCCAGGAAGGCCTCGATCTCAGCGACGCTCGGCGGCAGGCCCGTCAGGTCGAGCGTCACGCGGCGGATGAGCGTTGCCGGCTCGGCCTCGGGCGAGGGCCGCAGCCCTTCGCGCTCCAATCGCGCCAGGACGAAGCGGTCGATCGCGCTCCGCGGCCAGGCGGCATCGTACACCTCAGGCGCGCTGGCGCGCCGCGGCGCGAGGAGCGACCAGTGTGACTCGAACACCGCGCCTTCGTCGATCCAGCGGCGGACCAGCTCGATCTGCGTCGCGGTCAGCGTTTTGCCGGTTTCGGCGGGCGGCATTCGGGTTTCAGCGTCGGTTGCCGTAATCCTCCGCCAGATTTCGCTTGCCTCGGGCTTCGTCGCCACGACGGCCGTCGCGCCGGATTCCAGCGGCTGTTTGGCCACGTTTTCCACGTCGAGCCGCAGTCCGGCCTGCCGGGTGCGCTGGTCGGGTCCGTGGCACTGGAAACAATGGTCCGAGAGGATCGGCCGGACGTCGCGGTTGAATTCGACCGCCTCGCCGCCGCGCGCTCTCGCCGGCGGCAGCGTGGCCGCGGAGAGAACCAGCACAAAGGCCCTGGCGAACGAGTGCATGGCGGGATGGTTTGGGATTTACCCGGGAGGGTCAATCAGGCACATTGAGAGCGTTGCCCGAAACCGGCGTTGTGGTGTAGGCGTCGCGCCTGCTGAGCGGTTTCGGGATAGGCACATAGCTGAGTATACCAGCAATCGACGCTCGCCAAAAGCGAGCGGCGGCGACCAGCCCCGAGGAGGCACGATTCGACAGCGCAGGGCTCCTCCCACACGTCGGGACTGCTCCAGGCTGGGGAAGAGCCGAGCAGCCCTCCGTGTTGAGCCCTGCCGGCAAAGAACCAGCTATAAGGGCGCAGCCCTGGAAACAATGGCGCCCCAACCAATCCAAAGCCCCAACGGGGCGAAACTCGCCACGCGAATCTCGCGGCCGGGCCATCCGATATCACCCCGTTGGGTTGAATGGGCCGATGTACGGCCGCGAACCCAGGGTATTGCTGCCATTGTTCTACACATCTTTTGTAGCGACCGGATGCCGGTTTGCCCCGTTCACGGGGCTTCGGCGCAGCGGTATTCGGCCCGGCGTTTACGCCGGGTTCGCAATCCGCCCCACTTGTCTTTTCTTTCTTCCAGCCCCGTTTACGGGGCTTTCAGGATGGCTTAAGCCGAGCAATGGTAAGCCCCGTGAACGGGGCTGAATACACAACAATGTGCTCCCGTTTCCCCGGCATGAATGCCGCGGCTACGACCGCTTCGCGGGAGGCCCCGTGAACGGGGCGGTACATCACTCGCGACTTGTGTAAAACAACGAGGGCGTTGCCCTGCGCTGTGGATTTCGACCCCTTTGGGGTTCGGCGACGGCGAGCCGCGCTTGCTCTAGCGTGGCCTGCGGCGATCAATCTGGCGCGTACGCTCGGTTGCTCGTGGAGGGGGCGCTCGGGGCAGCCCCCGGTCGCCCCGCGGTCGGGCTCGGCGCTGGTGGCGGTGAGCTCTTTACATAACTGCCGACGGATAGGACGATATTAACTGGGATAGAACGTGGGGCTGGTTGTGGCTCGATAGAACGAGATTTGGAGCGTTGAGTCATGGTGCGAGTGCCAGCTTGGTGGCCGCGTCAACGGATGGCGGCGCGACGTAGCGGCGCCCTGCCGCGATTCCGTGTCAAGCTGCACGATTACTTCACGAGCAACGATCCGTTCACGGCGCTGTCGGCGCCGAGCCGTGCAGCGGTGCGTTTCCTCAATTTGCTGAGCAAGTTGTGGGAAACCGCGGAAAACGTGGGTGAGCCGAAGGTCCGCCTGATAGCGTTCAGGCGCGACTTCCGACGCCTCATTGCGGCCATGCCCGTTGCCGGCTTGATCTGGTGCGTTCACCATGATGGTGCGAAGTTGCGCCGGTTGGCAATCTGGCTTCTCGGGTACGGCGATCGACGGCTGGTGCTCTCGACCGTGATGAGCTGCAGCATAGATCGCGACGTCACGGTGCGAAAGGAAGTCGTGCGTGCATTGCGCCATCTCGCCGCCACCGAGCAACTCGGTGTCTTGATGGAGAACGAGGCCGATCCTCGCGTCCGAAGGCTCGCTGGTCCGCCGAGGGTCCGAGTCTTTGACAAACAGCTTTCAGGTTATCTGGCCGGCGGCAAGCAGCCTGCGCAAAGCACTCCGAGCGGTGCTCGCGGGGACATGTTCGTTGTCGAGCGGATCGAGGGCCGCAAGCCCAAATCGTCTATCCATCTCCGTGCTGCTTTGGAAAGCATTCGACGTCGGGTGCGGGGCGACGGCGGACGGAAGGACTCGATTTAGGCATCACGCGGCACAGCACTTCAGTTTGGCGGAAGCCCATCGCCGCTTGGGCGGTACATCCCCTGTAGAAATACCATTCCACTCCGTTCATGGCTTCGCCTCCGCGGCTTTGACTTCGATCTCCAGTTCCACGCCGGGGGAATCTTCCTGGAACTGTTCGACGCGGGCCGAGGCCGGCAGCCGCACGCGGAATGCGCCGGGCTTGAGCTCGGCGGCGATTTTCAACTCGACCTCGACCGCCTCCTGCCCCTCGGCGATCACGATCTCATCCGGCAACAAGAGCCCGGCGACGGACAGCGGCTTGACCGTGACTGGACCGCGAAACGTCGGCACGCGGTCGACCAGCAGCTTCAGGCGGGCCGTGGCGCCCGGCTGCAACGAGAGCTTGGGCGGCTCGACCGAAAGGCGGTGCGCCGTCCGCACGTCGAGCTCGAACGAACGCGTGAGCGTGATCTTGCGTCCCTCGTACATGACCGTTGCGTCGAGAAAGCCCCGCTGCTTGATCGTTTGCGCCAGGTTGCGCGAGTGCAGCACTCCGGTAACGACGCCGGCCTCCGGCGTGGCGTCGGCAATCCGGCCGAAGACGCGCGAGCGGAACTCGCTCTCATTTCCAAGTTGTCCGCCGCGAACGGCAAACGAGATGGGGGCGGTGAAACCGGCGGCGCGGGTCGATACGATCGGCAGCTCGGCCGTTTGGTAGCGGGCAAGCGTGATCAGCGGCTTGAGCAATTCGACCTCAAAGGGGGCGGGCGGCGTGACTTGCACGGCAAATCGGTCGGTCAGCGACGGCGGAGGACGTCGCTGATCGTCGCGCGGGGCGATCGGGATCAGGTCGACGTTGACCAATTGCCGGCCGATCACCGGCTGCGTCCGTACCAAGGTTTGCGGCGGCACTACTGCCGGGAAGGAAACGGGAGCCGGGGAAGAAACCGGCGGCTGGGACGATTCCGGGCCCGCCGTGCCGCGGGCGGCGATCTGCACCGTCCGCAATCCGATCGCGGTGGTGCCGTCAGCGGCCAGCGTCGTGACGAAATCGGTAGCCTCCGCCGGCACGGTCGTGGCCAAAAGCCTCAAGCCGGGCGGATTGCCGACCAGCGTCAGCTCGATCGGACCCGTGTATTCGGTGCGCGCGATGGTGAGGGGAATGGCCTGGTAGGAACCTTGCGGTACGGTGACGCCGGCCACGTCGGTCGTCAATTCGATCTTCGGCTCTGCTGGACGGACCTCGACGCGGTAGGCGAAATCAAGCCCGCCGTCGCGGGCGATATCGCGGACCAGCAGCTTGTGCAGGCCGGCCGTGCCGGTGGTGAAGCGGAACGACGCTTCGTCGAGTAGTACGTCGTCGATCCTCTGCGCTTCGCGGCCGGTGGGATCGACGATTGCCAGCTCCAGGTCGGCCGCCGAGCCGAGCGACCAGCTTTCGCCGCGAAGCTCCAGCTTCTGACCCTGCGTGAGATCGAACGCGAACCAATCGCGGTCGCCAGGCGTCGACAGGCAACCGTGCAGGTTCGCCGGAACGGTGACGACGGTCGCCGTCTCGGGCGTGTCGTTCGGCTCGGTTTCGACGTGATTGTCGCAATCGGCGGCCACCAACGTCAGCCACGCGGCAACGTCGTTGCCCGCAAGCCTAAGATCGTGGAAAAAGGCGACAAGCGGAAAATCGGCCGCGAGCACCAAGGGGGCTGTTTGACTCGGCGCCTGCGGGAACGTCAATGTCGCACTTACACCGGGCCGGACCGACGAAGGGACCGCGACGCGGCTGGCCGGAAAGTTGCCGATCCGCAGCACGTAGCTCCACTGGTCGTCGCCGTGGAACCGGGCGTCGCGGAGCTCCACCGTGTACCGGCCCGCGGCGGCGAACGTGTGCTCGAAGCGGCAGTCGAAGAACAGGCCGCCGTCGTTGTCTCGCTGGGCGACGACTCGCCCCGCGGCGTCGTAGATCGTGACCAGGGGATCGAAATCCTTTCCCAACCGGCTGCCGACCACCTCGAAAGCGAGTCGCCGGCCGGCCGCCATATCGATCGAAAACCTCTCGGTTTGCGCCGGCCGAGCCACGCCCCAGACCGCTATGGGCAATATCAAGGGCGCGCCGTTGGCCGAGCGCAGCTCGTCGGCCGCCACGGTCGGCAGCTCATCAACCAGGAACAAATGGACGTTGCTCAGGCCTGAAGTCGTCGCCAGCCGCAGTCCGTACAGGCCCAAGGGCGCCGTCGGCGCCACTTCGACATTGAACGTCGCCTGGCGGTCGTCGCTCGCGCCGACGGACGACACCTTGAGCGCGCCGGCCGGCAACGACGTCCAAAGGTCGAGCGCCGCGCCCGTGTCGGTTCCCCGCAGGGTGAGCCGGGTTGTCTTGCCGCGTGCGACCAAGGGGGGCGTGATTTGCTCGATGAACGCCTGGCCGCATGCGATTTGGACGGTGGCGATTTGGATGGAGGCGATTTGAAGCGGGGCAACCGCCAGCCATAGTAGGCAACCCAGCCAAACGGCCGTCAAGCGCGGCCGGCTCGATCTTTCAAAGGGTCTGAAATCGTATGTCCTGAATCGCATCAACGGATTGTAATATGTCGCCTGGAGGTATGCACCAGGGCGCGCATGTTTTTGAATGCCCGTCGGTTAGCCTTTCCGCCTGTGGAAGTATCAGCGAAGGCCTTCTTCATTTGCGTTTCGGAAGGCCGTGGAGGTGGTGATCGTGATTGATCGTCAGGTCGGAACTGAGGCGCCGACTAGAATTTCATGGGCTTCTCTTGACTTATCGCAATTTGCGATTTACGCTTTCGGGTAGCCGTAAGGTGGTTCGGTTGGTGAATGAACAGGTATCATGTGCGGGTTATTTCAAAACGTCGGCTGCGCGAGTTCTGGGAATCTCGGAAGCACGAATCCGAAGTCGCGAAACGGGATCTCTCCACATGGTACAAGACGGCCAAGAATGCGGATTGGGTCAATTTCGGGTCGCTCAAACAGACATTCGGGTCGGCGGACCAGGTCGGCAATTGCGTCGTGTTTGACGTGGGTAACAATCGCTTCCGCCTGATTGGCCGGGTCAACTTTCGCAAGGGCATCATTTACGTTCTGCGAGCGATGGACCATGCGGAATACGACAAGATGCTATGGGGCGACGGCTGCGGATGCCACAAGCCCCCGCCCCGCAAACCCCCGACGAAGATGAGGACAACGGCGTTGAAAGCGCCTGAACGAGGCGCGCGGAGCGCCGGTGGACGAACAGGGAAAGGGAAATAGGTATGGGGTCCAAGACCGTCAAGCAAACGATGCCGGACACCTACTTCAATTTAGTGCGGCAATTTCCGCTCATCCACATCCGGGACGACGGCCACCTCGGCGAAGCGCAGAGGATGATTGATCGGCTGTTGCAACAGCGTCTCGACGACGGAACGGAGGAGTACCTGGACGCCCTGACCGATCTGGTGGAAACCTATGAAGACGAGCACGAGACGTTCCCGGACGCCTCCGAAGCCGAAGTGCTGCGCGAGTTGATGAGGGCGAACGGACTCAGCCAACCGAAGCTCGCCAAAGAGGTTGGGATGTCCCAGTCCACTATTTCGGCCGTCCTGAGCGGAACTCGGTCGCTCACCAAGGGCCAGGTCATCACCTTGGCCAAATTCTTCCGGATTTCTCCCGCCGCCTTTTTGGCGACTTGAGCAACGCTTACAAAGGCAAGCGAGGGCCAAGGGAATTGTCGTGCTGGTGGTGGAGCGAAAGCACCGCACGGCCCGATAGCAACCGGGGCATCGCTTAAGCTCCCCACCGTCCGCAGTCAGGGACCGAAAGCGCCATGGCAAAGCGGCGACAGCGCCGCTTTGCCGGCCCAAAACGCTGCGCGAAGAAAACCGA
>Ga0307374_10011424_pt1 | contig 12627 bp, 9 predicted proteins | sample OX3MG_FD_202532 | JGI IMG/M metagenome (GOLD analysis project Ga0307374, IMG submission 202532) | Soil microbial communities from Risofladan, Vaasa, Finland - OX-3 | ecosystem: Environmental > Terrestrial > Soil > Coastal area > Acid sulfate soil | place: Finland: Risofladan, Vaasa | collected...
TGAGCCTCGACTTCAGGGACGTCCGCTTCCCGGGCTTCAAGGTGCCCGAGGGCGAGACCCCTTTCAGCTTTCTCCATGGGCTGGTCCAAGACGGCGCCCGCGAGCGCTACCACCCGATCACGCCGGCCGTCTCCCGCCGGCTCCAAAAGGAGTTGGACGTGATCGACAAGACCGGGCTGGCCGAGTTCTTCCTCATCAACTGGGACCTGATGCGGTTCGCGAAGGAGAACGGCGTGCCCGGCCAGGGGCGGGGCAGCGCGGCCGACTCGATCGTCGCTTACGTGCTCGGCATCACCCGGGTCGACCCGATCGAGCACAACCTCCTCTTCGAGCGCTTCCTGCACGAGGAGATGACCTCGACGCCGGACATCGACATCGACTTCTCGACCGCCCACCGCGAGCAGATCATCCAGTACGTGTACCAGAAGTACGGCTGGGAGAGGACCGGGATGGTCTGCAACGTGGTCACCTTCCAGCCCCGGATGGCGGCTCGCCAGGTGGGCAAGGCTCTCGGCTTCCCGCCCGACGTGGTCGACCGACTGGCCAAGTCGGTCGACTCCTGGTTCCCCGGCTCGATGGAGGAGACGGCCGCCCAGGCGGGCTTCGAACAGCTGACCGGCTCGGCGCCCTGGCGGCAGTTCACGGCGCTCTGCAACCAGGTGCTGAACTTCCCGCGGCACCTGTCGATCCACGTCGGCGGGATGCTCGTCACCGGGGAGCCGCTGATCGACATCGCGCCGGTCGAGCCGGCGACGATGCCCGGCCGGGTGGTGGTCCAGTTCGACAAGGACGACGTCGAGGACCTGGGCCTGATCAAGATGGACATGCTCGGGCTGCGGACGCTGAGCGTGATCGCCGAGTGCCTGGACCTGGCGAAGGCGAAGACCGGCTCCCGGCCCGACCTCGACCGGCTGCCGCTCGATGACCCCGAGGTCTACCGCATCTGCGGCGAGGCCGACACCATCGGTGTCTTCCAGATCGAGTCACGGGCCCAGATGCAAACCCTGCCGCGGACCCGGCCGGCCGTCTTCAACGACCTGGTGGTGGAGGTGGCGATCATCCGACCGGGGCCGATCCAGGGCAACGCGGTGCACCCCTACATCCGCCGCAAGCAGGGCAAGGAGGAGGTCACCTACGCCCACCCGCTGCTGGAGCCGATCCTCCACGACACGCTCGGGGTGATCCTTTACCAGGAGCAGATCCTCGAGATCTGCATCGCCGTGGCGGGGATGACCGCCGGCTCTGCCGACCGTTTCCGACGGGCGATGAACCGGCACCGCTCGCGGATCGAGATGGCGAGCCTCCACGACGGCTTCGTCGAGGGCTGCCTCCGTAACGACGTGCCTGGCGAGACCGCCGAGGACCTCTTCCACGCCATCGAGGGATTCGCCGCCTTCGGCTTCTGCCGCTCCCACGCGGCGGCCTTCGCGCGCACCTCCTACGAGACCGTCTGGCTCAAGCTCCACCACCCGACCGAGTACTACTGCGGGTTGCTCAACAACCAGCCGATGGGCTTCTACCATCCCTCGGTGCTGGTCGAGGACGCCAAGCGCCACGGTGTCCCGGTGCTGCCGGTGGATGTCAATCGCTCGGCCGACCGCTGCCTTCCCGTCTTGTTTGAGGAAGGGGGGAAGTTTCCTCCCTTGCATCGGCCGGCCGAAACCCTTCCACCGATGCAACCCCCTTGGCCGAACGCGGTGCGGCTGGGCTTCAACTACGTGAAGGAGATGGGCGCCGGACCGCGGGAGGCGATCTTCGCCGAGCGCTCGCGAGGTGACTTCACGTCCTTCGACGACTTCCAGGACCGGATGCGGCGTAAACCGCCCACCGCCGAGGCGATCCAGAACCTGGTCATGGTCGGCGCCTTCGAGTCGCTGGGCATCCCCCGCCGGGAGCTGCTCTGGCGCTGGCAGGAGGGGCAGCGGGCGCGGGGCCGCAAGCGTGGAATCGACCCCCAGGCGTCCTTCCATCTGGACGCCGCTCCGCCGCCGCTGGGCGAGGTCACACCGATCGAGTCGACGCGCCTCGAGTACGCCATCAGCGAGCTCTCCACCGGACGTCACCTGGTCCACTACTGGCGCGACCGGCTGGAGGCCCTCGGGGTGCTGGACAGCATCCAGGCGAAGAAGGTGCCGACCGGCCGGACGGTCCGGGTGGGCGGCCTGGTGATCGTCCGCCAGGCGCCGGGGACGGCCAAGAAGCTGCGCTTCTTCACGCTCGAGGACGAGCTCGGCCACGTCAACGTCACCTTCATGCCCGACGTCTACGAGCGCTACCGGAAGGTCGCCAACTCCAACTCGATCCTGGTCGTGGAGGGCGTCATGCAGCGGCAGGACGAGGTCCACTCGGTGCTGGCCAGGTCGGTGATCGGCCTCCAGGCAAAGGACCGCGAGCTCCCGACTTCGCATGATTACCGGTGAATGCCCGAATTACCCGAACTGGAGGCGCTGCGGATCCGGCTCGGACCCGGACTGGAGGGCCGGATGGTCACCGCGGTCGAGGTCAACCCCCGCAACGCCCACCTGCTGCGGTACCCGATCGAAGAGTTCGCTCGGGAGGTGCCGGCCAGACGCATCGACGGCGTTTGGCGGCGCGGCAAGCACATGGTCTTCGACTTCGGCGAGCGCAAGCTGGTGATCAACCCGATGCTCGGCGGCCGCTTCGCGCTGGCCGAGACCGAGGCGCCCAGGCCGCCGGCCACCTGGGTCTTCTCGCTCCGCCTGGAGGGCGGGCAGGAGCTGCGCTACACGGACTTCAAGAACCTCGGCCGGATCTACTGGGCGGCCGACCCGATGCGCGACGTCCCCGCCTGGGCCGAGCTGGGGCCGGAGGCCGACTCACTGCCAGCCCTCGGGCTGGAGTGGTTCCGCCCGCAGCTCCGCCGCTACCGCGACGAGGTGAAGGACCTGCTCCGCAACCAGTCCTTCCTGGCCGGGATCGGCAACGCATACTCGGACGAGATCGCCTGGGAGGCGAGGCTGCTGCCGCTCCGGCGCCGGGCGAGCCTCAAGGCCGAGGACGAGGAGGCGCTGTTCGAGGCGATCCCGACCGTGCTGGCCAACGCGGTGCAGGAGATCCTGGCCGACCCCGCCTACGACGAGTCGAAGCAGAACCGGAGCTTTATGAAGGTCCACGCCAAGGGCGGGAGGGACTGCCCGCGCTGCGGCCACCGGATCAGCCAGCTGGGCTCCAACCGCGAGCCACTTAACTTCTGCCGGGGATGCCAACAGTGACCGCCTGGCTACGCTAAGTTGCTTGGCGGTATAGTTCCGCCGACACTTAAGTCGATGACGGTTTCCCGCGAGCTGGACGACATCACCCGCAACCTTGTCCGCCACAGCCACGAGCACCCACCGGTTCGCGACGTGAACCAGGAGGTCGACCGGCGGACTGGCCGGGCCGACCGCGTCGCGGCCGACCTCGCCCAGGTCGTCGGCAGCTGGACCTTCGTCCTCTTCCAGGCGGTGCTGATCACCATCTGGGTCGCCCTCAACACTGTCCCCTGGCTGCGCCACTGGGACCCCTACCCCTTTCACCTTCTCTCACTCGTGCTGCTGGTGCAGCTGGTGGTCGCGGTGCCGATCCTGCTGATGGCGTTGAACCGGGCCGAGCGTCGCTGGCGACTGAGCGCGCAGCAGGACTTCCAGGAGGGAGTCAAGCAGGAGGAGGAGTTGAAGGCGGTGATGACGCACCTGGAGGTGCAGGACGAGGTTCTCCTCCAGGTGTTGCACCGCCTCGAGCGAAGCGACCGCGAGCTCCGGCGGATCACCCGCCGGCTGGGCATGGAGGACGACCGCCAGGCGGGCTAGGGGCTGGGGCTCATACCGCCGGCCGGTACACGTGATACTCGCTGTTCGAGTAGACGAGCGCGCCGTGCGCCGCCCAGTAGGAGTCGCTGGCCGAGAAGGGCGATTGCTTCTCCTGGGGCCCGATGACGACATAGGCCACCCGGTACCGGCGGACCAGCTCCGGCGTCGCCGCCCCCCCCTGCAGCATCGTCTGCACGTCCTGACCCTTGCTGTACCAGTCGGAGATCCCGTAGGTCCAGATCCAGCCCGGGTAGCCGAGGACGACGCGGCGGCCCGCAAGGGTCGGAATCGGGCTGTCGTGGTCGGTGGCGGCGAGGAAGATCGCGTGGGGGTCGGTGTGGCCGCGGGCCCAGGCGGCCGTCTCCAGACCGGCCGTATCGACGAACCGGTTGGAGACCACGGTGAGATCGGTGTAGCGGGCGGCGTCCAATCCGCCGGAGAGACAGAGGATGCCGACGAGCACCGCCGCCGCCGCCGCCCCCGGCACGCCCGCCCGGGCGACGCGGACCACCACCGCCGCGACCAGGAATGACCCGAGCAGCGCCCAGTAGACGAAGAACTTCTGGTTGTCCCAGTCCCAGGGATGGAGGAGGAAGAGGTTGGGGACGATGAACCAGAGCCAGACCGGCGCGAAGCGCCGCGCCCACGCCACCGGCAAGAGGGTGCGGGAGAACTGCGCCACCAGCAGCATGGGGATGAAGAGGCCGAGGTTCTTGAGCCAGAACCAGACCACGTCGAAGAGGTAGACAACGAGGTCGGCGCGGGTGCCGGCCGGAATCGCCAGCCAGCCGACCTGGAAGCGGATGTTGGTGGCCCCCTCGGGTAGGAGCCAGAGGACGGCCGGAATGCCAAGGACGAGGGCAGGCGCGAAGTAGGCCAGCCACTCCCGCCGGCGGTCGAAGGCGGCCCAGAACGCCGCCAGGGCGACGCAGGTGCCATAGGCGTGCACGTGGAAGGCGGGGGTCAACCCGGCCACCACCCCGGCGAAGAGGAAGGGTTGCCAGCCCCCGGTCCGGGATGCGGTGACGAGCAGCGCCAGCACGATGAGGACGATCGAGAAACCGAAGAGCGTCGATCGCTGGGGGATCATCGAGGCCAGGACTGGGGCCAGCCACTGGTAGTTGGCGGCGCTGATCTGGCTGAACTGCTGGGGCAGGTGGGCGAGTGCGGACCAGCCGAGCTTGTCTAGGTCCACCACCAGGTAGACGAAGCCGAGGCCGCCGCTGAGGGCGAAGAGGAACGGCGCCAGCGCGGCGACGGGGCGGCTGCCGGTCAGGCGCAGGCCGGCCAGGTACATGAGTGGCGCGAAGGCGAAGAAGAGCAGCCCGCTGGTGAGGACCAGCGACTCCGGCAGGCTGGCGCCAAGTGGAACCAGGGAGGCGGCCAGGAAATCGATCATGAAGGGGTAGCTGAGGTGGTGCCCCGGGTCGATCGGCAGCTGCGGGGGGAAGTTGGCCCCGTAGGCGAAGGAGCCGGCGTAGCTCAGATGGGCCGCCCAGTCCGCCCAGACCCCACCGTTACCGGCGTAGAGCCCGTCGGGGAGCCAGCGGTAGGCCTGCGAGAAGATCCGGTAGAGCCAGTAGCCGGCGACCAGCGCAACCGGCACCAGCGGCCACGGGTGTCCCGGCGCGGCCGGCGAACGGACCCAACGGGCGGCCAGGTCCCGCAGCTCCGGCTGGACTCGGGCGCGGCCGAGCAGCCACCCGCCGGCGGAGACGGCCAGAGTGAGCAGGGCCCCGACCGCGACGCCGGGCCCGGTGAGCCCGAAGAAGGACGCGATCGAGAACCCGATCGCCGCCACGGCCATCGCCCCGACCACGGTTCCGAAGACGAGCCGCTCCTCGACTGCCAGCTCGAGGCCGCTCAGGTAGGTCAGGCCGTAACCGGAGACGACGCAGACAAGCAACAGCAGCGAGGGCGGCCCGATCCGCCCCATCAGCAGGGCCACCGGGAGCACCACTACCAGCCCGAGCGCGCCGCCCAGCGCGAGCAGCCGCCGATTCCTCCCGGCCCACCCCGCGAACGACCGGCGCTCTACCGCTAGATCCACTTGAGGAACCACATCCGCCCGACCCCGAGCCCGCCCAGGTACTGCTCGGTGCCGATCGGGATCCCGGTCCACACCGGGTAGAAGTAGATGAAGAAGAGGATCGCGATCGCCAGCCAGGCGTAGTAGACCGGCAGCCCGGCCTGGCCCCACCACCTCCAGGGCCCGATGTCCAGCTCCGCGATTCCGCCCGCAACCCGCGCGAGCACGAAGGCGAGCGCGAGGACCATGAAGATCAGCCCGCCGAACATGTGGTAGAGGAAGAGCACCCGGGTGATCGGAGCCCAGGGCAGGTACTGGGTGACGAAGCCGAGGGCGATGAAGGCCGCCGGGTAGCTCTTGTAACGGATCGCGTAGTACGGCATCAGGAGCACGCAGGGGATGCTGCTCCACCAGATCCAGGGATTGCCCAGGTCCACCATCCCGGCCACCAGCGGCTGGCCACTGGAGACGTCGACGCCGAGCCCGCTGTTCTCGAAGTAGTAGGCCACGGGCCGGTAGAGGAAGGGCCAGGAGTACCAGGGCGAGCCGTAGGGGTGGGTGGCGGTCAGGTGCGCGTGGTACTCGTAGGAGCTGACCTGGTAGGCCCAGAGGTCCGCCAGGCTGTGGAACTGCCCGCGCTCGAAGAAGGGGATCCAGCTGGCGACGTAGATCACCACCGGCAGGGCGATGAAGGCGACGACGCAGAGGAGCAGGTAGGGCACCAAGTCCGCGCCGCCCGGTTCCGCGGCGCCGATGCCTGGCTCTGAACGACCCCACCGCCAGATGCCTCCCTCGGTGACGAAGGAGAGGTCGAGGTGCCGGCGCAGCAGCCGGACGAGGAGGATCACGCCCATGCTCGCGAGGGCGGCCAGCGCGATCCACTTGGCGGCGATGGCGAGCCCGACCGCCGCGCCCGTCAGGAGCAGGGTCACGTACGACTCTCTCGGCGTCCGGCTCTGCAGGTGGAGGTGGAAGACGTAGTAAGAGAGGACGATGAAGAAGATCGGGAAGATGTCGATCATCCCGATCCGCGACTGGATGAAGAACATCCCGTCGAAGCACGCAAGCGTGGCCGCCGCGACGGCGAAGAGCCGGTTGGGCCAGATCCGCATCGCCAGCAGGTACATCAGCGGGATGATCAGGCTGCCGAAGACCGACCCCATCCAGCGCCAGCCGAAGGGCGTGAAGCCGAGGTCGGCCGGGTTGCCTTGGGCGCCCTCGAAGACGATCCGCCACTCGCCGTAGAGCCACTCGCCGGCGGCGATCATGAGCTTGGCCAGCGGCGGCTCGGGGTCGAAGTAGCTGATCCCCTTGAGGTCGTCGTGGGCGAAGTCGGCGAAGTAGATCTCGTCGAAGATCTCCCCGTGGGCGGGCGAGTAGGCCTGGCTCGGGTTCGCCCGGTACCCACGCTGGTAGGGATAGGCGAGGCCGCAGAGGGTGCCGGGAGTGCCCTGCGTGTTGATCGGGGTGTTGACGACGCAGTTGGAGAGGTCGAAGTGGCCCGCGGGATGCGCGTAGAGGTCGGGGACGAGCGGGCTGAAGAAGCGGAGGACGAACGCGACCAGCGTCAGCGCGAGCAGCGCGTAGAGGTCGGGCCGTTCGAGGCCGAGCCGGCCGGCCAAGCCGGTCCGGGGAGCTGCTAGCGCCGTCGCTTCGGGCGCCGCCTGGCTCCCCCGAGATTCTGCTGGAGCTGCCGGTTCGGGAGCCGTTGGGAGACCTCCTGGGCTAGGGATTTGGGGTCCGGAACGGGGACGGCGACGGTACCGTCGACGACGTAGCGTCGGCCCAGCTTACGGCTGAGTCTGGCGACGGTGGCCTCGTCGCCACCGAGCTTCATGTAGAGGGCAGGCTTGTCGAGCAGTGGGCGGGTCATGCTGTTGATGAAGCTCTTGCGTCCCGGCGGGTAGAACCCACTGAGGTCGGCGACCCGCGTGCTCCGGATCAGCTCGTAGGGGATCACCGCGCTGCTGAAGGGGAAGGTCCAGTTGAAGCGGAGACCCAACTCGGTGACCTTCACGTAGCTCAGGTAGCGGTAGCCGCCGAAGAAGAGCAGGACCAGCGCGGCGCCGCCCAGCGACTCGGCCAGCAGGATGGGGACGTCGCGGGTGGTTTTCACCACGGCGACGAAGTAGATCGAGAAGCCGGCGCCCATCACCAGTAGGAAGGGCGCCATGAACCAGTTCCGCTTCCAGAGCTCCTCGGCGTAGAGGTTGGGCTGCTTCAAGACCTTCGGAATTATGCCTGCGCCCAGTCCCGGCTCCGCTCGACCGCTCTCCGCCACCCCGCCATCCGGGTCTCAGCCTCGTCGCGGGAGACGGCCGGCAGGAACTCGCGGTCCAGCTGCCAGAGGCCGGACAGTTCGGCGTCGCTCCCCCACACGCCGGCGCCGCGCCCGGCCAGGAAGGCGGCCCCGAGGGCGGTGGTCTCGGTGTGGCGCGGGCGCCGGACCGGGATGCCGCAGAGGTCGGCCTGGAGCTGGCAGAGGAGGTTCATGACGCTCGCCCCCCCGTCCACCCGGAGCTCTTTGAAACGCGACCCCGAGTCGGATTCCATGGCCGCCACCACCTCGGCGCTCTGGAAGGCCATCGCCTCGACAGCGGCGCGGACCAGGTGGGCGCGGGAGCTGCCGCGGGTCAGCCCGACGATGGTGCCGCGGGCGTGGGCGTCCCAATGCGGGGCGCCGAGCCCCGTGAAGGCGGGGACCAGGTAGACGCCGCCGGTGTCGAGCACGCTCTCTGCCAGCGGCCCAGCCTCTGCGGCGGAGCGGATCAGGCCGAGCTCGTCGCGGAGCCACTGGAGTGCCGCGCCGGTGACGAAGATCGAGCCCTCGAGCGCGTAGCCGAGGCGACCCTCGCGGAGCCAGGCAACGGTCGTCAGCATCCCGGACTTCGATTCCACCCGGTCCGCGCCCGTCTGGAGGAGGACGAAGGAGCCGGTGCCATAGGTGTTCTTGGCCATCCCCGGCTCGACGCAGGCCTGCCCGAAGAGCGCGGCCTGCTGGTCGCCGGCGATGCCGGAGATCGGCGCCGAGATGCCGCCGAAGGCCGCCGGATCGCTGCGCGCCACCTCGCCGCTGGAGGCGACCACCTCCGGCAGCATCGATAGCGGCACCTCGAAGAGCTCGGCCATCTCCTCGCTCCAGCGGCCGCTCCCGATGTCCAGCAGCAACGTCCTTGAGGCGTTGGAAGCGTCGGTCAGGTGGGCGCGGCCGCCGGTCAGCCGGTGGCAGAGCCAGCCGTCCACGGTGCCCGCCGCGGCGGCGGCGGCGCCCTCCACGTGGTCGATCGCCCAGCGCAGCTTGGTGGCCGTGAAGTAGGGGTCGATGACAAGCCCGGTCACCCTACGGACGCGCTCCTCGGCGCCGGCCGCGCGCAGCCGCTCGCACTCGGCGGCGGTGCGCCGGTCCTGCCAGACGATCGCGCGGTGAAGGGGCCGGCCGCCGGCGCGGTCCCAGAGCACCAGCGTCTCCCGCTGGTTGGTGATCCCGATGGCGCGGACGTCGCCGGCCACTGCGCCCGCAGTCTTCAACGCGTCGCCGGTCGCGGTGAGCACCGAGCTCCAGATCTCCTCCGGGTCATGCTCGACCCAGCCCGGCCGCGGGTAATGCTGGGTGATCTCCCGGTAGCCGCGGCCCCGCGGCTCACCGTCCTCGCCGACTGCCAGCACCAGGGTGCCGGTGGTGCCCTGGTCGATGGCCAGGACGACGCCGCTCACGAGATGAAGGCGTGCTTCATCGCGGTCGGGCACAGGCAGTCGCGATTGCCGTCCGCCAGCCGAGGGATCAGGCCGAGGATCAGCTCTCGCACCCGCTCGTTGTTGGATTTGAAGACCTGCTCCACGCCCGCCACCGTTACCGGGGCGATCTCGGGCCGTCCCTCCAGCCCCGCGTCGTAGTCGGTGATGAGGGCGATGTTGAGGTAGCAGAGTTCCAGCTCGCGGGCCAGCACCAGCTCGGGGTACTGGGTCATGTTGACCACCTCCCAGCCCTGGGCCGCGAACCAGCGCGACTCGGCGCGGCTGCTGAACCGAGGGCCGTTGACCACCACCACGGTGCCGCCGTCGTGCATGGTCACGCCCAACTCCCGGCCGATCTCGACAGCAAGCTGCCGGAGCCGCTGACAGTAGGGATCAGCGGTGCTGACGTGGGCGACCCGGGGGCCGGTGAAGAAGGTGTCGGCCCGGCCGTGGGTGCGGTCGACGAACTGGTCGCAGACGACGAAGTCGCCGGGCCTGATCCCGGCCTGCAGCGAGCCGGCCGCAGTCGGGGCCAGGACCTGGGTCACCCCCAGCTTCTGCATCGCCCAGAGATTGGCCCGGTAGTTGATCTGGGCCGGCGGGATGGTGTGCCTGGCGCCGTGCCGGGGTAGGAAGGCCACCTCCACGCCGTCCACGCTGCCAAGGGCGAAGTCACCGCTGGGCTCGCCGTAGGGCGTCTCGACGCGTTCGGTGCGGACGTCGGTCAGGAGGCTGTAGAAGCCCGAGCCGCCGAAGACGCCGATCACCGGGTCAGCGCGGGGCGGAGTGAGAGCAGGGCGTCGGGGCGGAGCACGCCGAGCTCGGTGATGACCGCGGTGATCAGCTCCGCCGGGGTGACGTCAAAGGCCGGGTTCCAGGCCCGCGTGCCCGGCGGAGCGAAGGTCGTGACCTCGGCCTCCGGGCGCTCCTCGACCACGATGCCGGAGCCGTCGGGCGTGTCGAGGTCGATAGTGCTGCTCGGCGCGGCGACGTAGAAGGGCACGCCGTGGCGCCGGGCCAGGACCGCCAGCGGGTAGGTGCCGACCTTGTTGGCGGTGTCGCCGTTGGCCGCCACACGGTCGGCCCCGGCAATCGCGACGTCGACCATCCCCTCCTGGAAGGCGCGGCCGGCGGCACCGTCGGCGATCAGCCGAAAGGGGATGCCGAGGCCGGCCAGCTCCCAGGTCGTCAGCCGGGCGCCCTGCGCTCTTGGACGGGTCTCCATGACCAGCACCGAAGGCTCCAGGCCCATCTCCTGGGCGGCGCGGACGACGCCCAGGGCGGTGCCGTAGTCCACCGTGGCGAGGGCGCCGGTATTGCAGATGGTGATCACTCGCGGCCTCGGCTTGAGAAGTCCCGCGCCGAGGCGGCCGATCCGGCGGCAGGCGTCCACGCTCTCGCGGGCGATCGCCTGGGCCTCGGCCAGCGGGTCCACCGCGGCGGCGACGCGGTCGACCGCCCAGAAGAGGTCGCGGGCGGTAGGACGGCTGCCGCGGAGCGCTTCGAGCCCGGCCGCAGGGTCGGGTTCGCGCAACGCCAGCACGGCGCCGAAGCCGGCGGCGGCGCCGATCGCGGGGGCTCCGCGGACGACCATGTTCCGGATCGCCTTCGCCACCATGGCCGCGCTCCGGCAGGTGACGTACACCTCCTCGTCGGGCAGCCGCGTCTGGTCGATCAGCTTGACGCCTTCACCCACCCACTCCACGGTCGCCACCGGTCAGTCCCGGGAGGGTTTCCAGGTCCGATTGAGGCTGCCGGTCGAATAACCCTCGAGGTCGAGAGCAACAAAGGTGTAACCCGCCTCCTTGAGGCCCTCGACCACGGCTTCGCGATGCTCGAAGAGCCGCTCCACCTCGTCGGGCTCGACCTCTACCCGGGCGACCTCGCCGTGGTGGCGGACGCGCACCTGGGCGAAGCCGAGGCCTTTGACGACCGTCTCCGCTCGCTCCACCTGGCGCAGCGCCTCGACCGTCACCGGCGTGCCGTGCGGAATTCGGGAGCTGAGGCAGGCGAAGGAAGGCTTGTTCCAGTTGGGCAGGCCCAGAGAGCGGGCCGCGAGCCGGATCTCCGCCTTGCCGAGGCCGGCTTCCAGGAGCGGAAAGCTCACGCCGCGGCGGACCGCCGAGGCATGGCCCGGTCGGTGGTCGCCGGCGTCGTCCGCGGTGGCGCCGTAGGCCAGGCGGGCCAGGCCGAGCGAGGCCCGAAGCGGCTCCAGGGTCTCGAAGAGCTCCTCCTTGCAATGGAAGCAGCGGTCGGGGTGGTTGCGCTGGTAGGCCTCCAGCTCGACCTCTGAGGTCTCGACCTCGACCAGCCCGGCACCCATCGCTGCCGCCAGGGCCCGCGCCTCCGCCTGTTCCGACTCGGGGTAGGCCGGCGAGGACGCCAGCACCGCGACCGCCCGGCCCGGCAGCTCCTCGAGCGCCAGCTTTAGGAGGAGCGTCGAGTCGACGCCGCCGGAGTAGGCGACCAGCACCGACCCCAGCCCGCGGAGGATCGAACGCGCGCGCTCGACGGCGGCCGGGTCGGAGCGCTGGAGCTGAATCACTTCAGCTCCGAACTCTAGACGGTGGCTTCCTGGGGCTCGACGGAGGACTCAAGCGCCGGCATGTTGCACCACTGCTCGTAATCGATCAACCCCGTCACCGTCGGGTTCTCGCCGCAGAGCACGCACTTCGGGTTCTTCCGCAGCTTGACCTCCCGAAAACGCATGTCGAGTCCCTCGAAGAGGAGCAGGCGACCGGCGAGCGGCTCGCCGATGTCGAGGATGTGCTTGATGGTCTCGAATGCCATCAGGCTGCCCACAATGCCCGGCAGCACCCCGAAGACGCCCGCCTCGGCGCAGGAGGCGACCGACCCGAGGGGCGGCGGCTCGCTGAAGAGACAGCGATAGCAGGCGGTTCCGTGGGCCGCGTCGAACATCGTCAACTGGCCCTCGAAGCGGTAGATGGCTCCATGCACCAGTGGCTTGCCCAGGAAGAAGGCGGCGTCATTGGCGAGGTAGCGCGTCGGGAAGTTGTCGGTGCCATCGACGATGACGTCGTAGTCCTTGAAGAC
>Ga0307374_10011425_pt1 | contig 12627 bp, 11 predicted proteins | sample OX3MG_FD_202532 | JGI IMG/M metagenome (GOLD analysis project Ga0307374, IMG submission 202532) | Soil microbial communities from Risofladan, Vaasa, Finland - OX-3 | ecosystem: Environmental > Terrestrial > Soil > Coastal area > Acid sulfate soil | place: Finland: Risofladan, Vaasa | collected...
ATTTCAGTATCGCCGGCGACGCTGCGCATCAATACATGCCGTACTGGCAGGTCGATGACCAGGTTTTCACATGCTATCCGGACGTAGCGCCGCCGGGAGTGAGCAGGGCGGCGGCCGTTGGCCCGGATGACCTGGCGCTGGCGAGTAAGGGCGCTGTCGCCGCCTCGGATAGCGAGTACGCGCAGGAACCGGGCTGCACGGCAAAAGCAATCGATGGGATCATCGCCACACCGGCTGATTTCTCGAACCGGTGGCATTCTTCGCTGGAAACGCCGCATCCGCACTGGATCCAGGTGACGCTGCCGCATCCGGCAAAGATTGGAAGAATTGTAATCCGGTTCGCCGATCCGGCCGGCCATCCTACTCGATTTGAGGGCATCCTCCGTTCGCAGGGCAAAGACCGGGTAGTCTTCAACGTAAAGGACTACGCCGGCTGGCACAACTACGAGACACGCATTCGTCCCATGACGGCGGACCGTTTCCGTTTGATCATATTCGCTTCCGCCAACCCGGCGTATCCGAACGCGGCGCAGGTCAGCGAGATAGAGATGTATGCGAAGTGAGGCGCGGACGGAGGACCTCGGAAGGATGAAGGATGAGTCAAGCCAGAGTAATGCCCGGCCGTGTAGTGCCGGAGGGGCGGCCGAGCTTCTAATGCTCCACCGCGGCGCTAAAGCGCCGGGCTATGTTCGTCCTGTCCATTCAGGACGCGATCATGGCCGAAGCTCGCTCACTCTACCGCTGCGGTGCGGCGGCCAGCCGGGCGAGAAGAGTGGCGGAACTCTGGTCCGATGCTGGCGCGGCGCCGGGGCCGAACTCCAGTCTTGTCGATAATAGTTCGAGTAGCGGGGCCGGCGCGAGGACCGATTCGGCGATGCGGGGACTGTCTCCCGGGGGCAGGTCAGGATTGAAGGCGGCCTTGCCCACAATATAGCGGTTACGAGGCGCCTCGGGTTCCAGTCCGCCGCCGCGCCCGAGCGTAAAATGTTCGCGTAGTCCGGAGACTGTTGATGCTTAAATCGCTACATCTTAAGAACTTCACCGTCTTTCCTGGCGCTACGTTCAACTTCGGCAAAAACCTCAATGTCATCGTTGGCGAGAATGGACTCGGCAAGACGCACGTGCTCAAGGCGGCTTACTGCATTCTGGCCGTCAGCGCGCGCGGGTCAAGGGACACGGGAGCGGCCAATCCAACCAAGGGGTATTTGCAAACTGCAATCGCCAGCAAACTGCGAGGGGTGTTCAAGCCGGACGAAATCGGCCGATTGGCACGCAGACAGGCGGGACGAAACCGGTGCGAGGTCGAAAGCCACTTCGCTGGGAGAAGGCCAAGCCTTTTTCCCGGGAGTAGGCTAGATGTGAGTTTCTCGTTCAACACTTCGAGTAGGAGCGAGGTGACGATCGACCAGATGCCATCGGAGTGGTCTGAAGAGGTCCCGATTTATCTACCGACCCGCGAACTGCTCACGATTTCGCCGGGGTTCGTCGCTCTGTACGACTCAACTCACCTGCAGTTCGAAGAGACCTGGAGAGACACCGCACTGCTTCTGGAGGCGCCTCTCGCGAGAGGCGCGCGTGAAGCGAGGATCCGAGAGCTGATTGGGCCGATAGAAGAAGCGATGGGCGGCTGGGTTGAAGAGGATCCCTCGGGACGATTTTATCTCCGGACGAAGACCGGCCGGTTTGAGATTCACCTGGTAGCGGAAGGGCTTCGGAAACTCGCGATGATCGCACGCCTCATAGCTACTGGTTCGCTACTGGACAAGGGATATCTATTCTGGGACGAGCCGAATGCCAACCTCAATCCGAAGCTGTTGAAATTGGTCGCCCGTACCATTTTAAGCGTAGCCCAAAGTGGGGTTCAGGTCTTCATTGCCACTCATAATCTCTTCTTGCTCCGCGAATTGTATGTTCTCCAGAGCGAGGATTTCCGAGGCATCGAGGCCCAGTGTTTTGGTCTCCATGCGAAGGGCAGCGGTGTGGAGGTCACCCAGGGGGCGACCATAGACGACATAGGCGACATCACCTCGCTTGATGAAGAACTGGAGCAGTCGGATCGTTATCTGGAGACTGCATAGCCGATGCCGAGCATTCTCGTTGATACGGACGCATTGCGGCTGGCAGCTTCCGGAATGGATTGGTAAGAACCCACGAGAACGGCTGCGCGAACGAGCGGCTTCCGGACAACCGCTCCCTTCGTGATCTTGAGTTCGCGTTGGACGAGGACTTCCATCCCGACATGGAGGCGTGAAAACCCCCCTTCGTGATCTTGAGTTCGCGTTGGACGCCGCTGGCCGTGAGCGCAGGATCGCATACGGCCACACCGCGTGGTGATCGCTGGACGTTCATGGCGGAAGGTCGCTCTCGCAGCCGTTCGACACCAGTGAAGATGCGAATGGCCGGTTCATCCGCTTCACCGTCCCCCACCCCGATTGCTGGGACAGGTACTCTTACTGAGCGTTGCATAAATAGGTTAACTGAGTGTTTCAGGCAGAAAGACCTGCTTCCAGAAAGCACGCTCGAATTATGCCCGGCTTATTTCGCGAGCGTCTGACCGCCCGGCGAAGTTCGAGGCTGAGATGATACAGATCGGCACAGGCGACGTTCCCCAGTTCGTGGGCCTTGAGATGGCGCCAGACCCCCTCCTGAGGATTCAAATCAGGAGCATATCCTGGGAACTGCTCTAAATGGATCATCGGACTGCCACCTTCCGCCAGAAACTTTCTGACTGCTTCACCTCGATGAATAGGAGAGCCATCCCAGACGATCAAAAGTTTATGGCCGATCTCCCGCAGCAAATGCCTGAGAAACAGAATGCTATGGCCGCTATTGAGAGCTTCTTCACGGGTCAGCGTGAAAAGCTGTCCGGTGATGGTCACTCCACCCATCATGGAGAGATGGTCCCGGCTCTGTTTTACTCGCAGCACCGGTGTATGAGCCCGAGGAGCATAAGTCTTGAGAATGCTCGGCAGCGGATAGAAACCGCACTCATCCACCATGACTATGATTCTGTGCTCAATTTCAGCCTTTTTTTAATTCTTTCCAGACTGCAGTACGCCAGTGCTCTATCTTGGCTTCATCTCGTTGTGCTGCGCGCTCGATGGGCTGTTGAGGAGTCCAGCCGAGTTCCTTGAGCAATCGTGAGACGTGACTCTTATGATAGGTAACGCCATATTCCAACTCTATCACCCAAGCAACTCTATCACCCGAGCAACTCGAGCACATGTCCAAAGCTCGCCCGCAAAACCGTAAGCCTCAGCGCCGTGACAGAGAAACTCCGGGATCTCTCCGAGCTGTATTGGGCTGAGTTTAGGTGGACTGCCTGGACGAGGCCGTGACAGCAGTGCCTTCTCGCCCCGTTGGCGCGCTGTCTTCAACCACCGACTGACGGCTGTCTTCGAAACATGAAGAGCTTGAGCGATGTCCAGTCCACTCCAACCCTCCTGACTCAACTCTACGGCTCGAAGACGGCGCCACTGTTTCAGAGCAGCGTCGTTACCCAGCTTCTTGGGAGTGTGTGAGGTTGTCATACTCTACATATAGCCTTACCTCCAAAGTTAACCATAGAGTTAACCTAATTATGCATCGCTCAGTAAGTGCGGACCGGTAGGTCGGTGATTTCTCTTACAAGCGAGCACGCGCGTCCTCCAGCAAGAAGAATGAAACCGCCTCAGCCACAATATTCAACTGTATGCCGAACATGGGATCCAACGTTATGGATGCTCAGGCCGCACGGCGATAGAGAGCGCCTGACAGAGTGGCGTGAAGTGTGTTACATTACCCGTGTAAATCGCGCCGCAACCCACCGAGCGCGCCTCCAATGCGATAATTGTGTCTCCGAGGCGCTGCCATTTCCGAATGCCAAGATCGAAGCGTTGGTTTTGAATGTCCGCGAGCGCACTCGTGACTTTCCCCGAGTGATCGCCCGGCTCTTGATTCATGCGTTGGTAGATGCAATTCACGCGCGTCGACCCCGACTGAAGGAACTGCTTCAATCCCGCGGGAGCGGCCTTCGGTGGAAATGCTGCCCCCATTACAAACACTCCACCCTCCAGGCGAGGGAGGACGTCCCCAGCGGCACAGTTTGTAGGGTCCTGCAATTGACAACCGGCTTCGTCGAACCACCCCATCACGCCATCTTCGATAAAGCGTCTGAGTATCCGCAGTGCGCCTTCGCGGGTCCTGCCCTGATCCACCGCCCAGTGTGAAAAGGTGGGCACCAATTCCTTCTGTCCGCCCCGGCGGGTTTGCGCGTGGCTCCACGCGTCATGCAGATTCGCTGCTTTTACGCACACGCCGTACGCATCCACGGCGGCTCGCAGGAAGGTGTTGAGGTACTCAGCCCGTACGTAGGTCGAGGTCACGCAGCGCCGGCTGTCGAGCGTTCGCTGAATACGCTGCTTCACCTCCCTGGATTTGGTGATGCGCCAGATGAAGATCGTCGTCTCCACAAAGAGCGGCTCTTCATCGTTCACGAAAGACTATCTCGATCGCGGCCTTCAACTCCCTGCGTCGGCTGCATCGGGACAGTAGCCGAACTTCTCTAGCGAGGGTATCCAGTTGAGGCCGCCGCGGCACAATTCCCGTGAGAACCGCGACAGATCAATCTTATCGGCCCTGGTGACGACGATTTCGACTATTGCGCGGCGAACTCTCTCGAAGTTCTTTAAGGTGAACTCATCAACCGACTCATTGAGCAGTACCAGGCGCGTTTCCATCGCAGCCATGCTCAGGTCGTCGTACCCGTACGACGCAGCCGTCTCCTCCATGTCCCAGAGCGCCTCACCGAGGCTGGCCGCGGCTTCAGCGCGAAATGAAGGCAAATCAACGGCCTCAACGAAGCGCTGCAGTCCCTCCTGCACGCTATCCCGCGCGGCTTCGAGCCGCGGCGGAGCGCCGCTCTCATCCGCTATCCGTAAGCTGTAATCCTCACCGCGCAACCACGGCGCGATCAAGCCCGGTAAGGGGCCGTTGTAAGTCTCAGTCGTAATCCCGCGCCACGAGAGCGTGCCCCGTCGCCGGACATCCTTGACCGTTGGTGACCACCGGATGCGCCCGGCCGGCGCCTTTGAATCGACGTTCGGGACCGCCCGTACCGGTGAGCGCGACAGGATTCCCACCACCCCATTTGAACCACCGGTACCCAGTAGAAGGCTGTCTGCAGGCGCAATTCTCATTGAGATGTCTCCCCATTTGATGGTTCGAGTTTGAACTGACCCAGGATGAGATAGAGGTGAAGTACGGTATCCAGAACGGGCCCCACGCATTGATTCGGATCGATCACGCCATGAGCCACGCGGTTTCGAAGGTTCCAGCCGGCGGGATCAGCCATGACCAGGCGGATGTATTCTCGGATCTCGGCCGGAATCACGGCCTGTACCTCTCCGAAGCGCAGGAAAGCGCCAAAGTTTGAGTCAAGCTGCCATCCATCAACGCCCCGGCGGCGATTGATTGCCGGCATTCCCGCCCGTTCGAATAGAGTCCGGATGACATCCTCAAACTGCAGAGCGAGGATGTGGATCGCGCTGACGTAATCGTCCGCGAAGTAACGCTCGAAGCCAACGCTGATTATTTCAAGGTTGTTTTCATCTACGAAGCCATAGGAGCCAACGTACTCGGTCAGCGCTGGCGCATTCAGACCCCGCTCTCGAAGCCTGGTAAAGAGCGGCGCCAAAACAGCTGCAGCGTTAATCGTAATCCAAAGAAGAAGGTTCCGATCCCGCTCGCTGGCCAGCCATGCAGGGTCGATCGCTTGCTTCGCGCCCTCATTTGAGATTTCCGGGCTGCCTGACGCGGCATTCTCAGCCCGCCGGTCGCGGGCCGGCACGTGAGCCACGGGAATCTCGTCAACGACCAGCGTCCTGGGAATAAAGTGGATCAGATGCCTTTGTTCCGCTGCCTGGCGGGCCTGCTGCTCAGCAAGTTCCAAATTCGGCAAAAGAGAACCTTCGGACGCGACCCGCTTCAAGCATTCCGCCAGGTTATCCGGCTGAAGCAGAGGTCCCAGCAGCTCCTCCAGTTCCTCTTCGGGGACCTGGAAGGGAACTGAAATAGCGCCCATCTCTCGGTGCCCAAGGCGGTACTGCTCTCTGATCTTACGCTTGAGCTCGTTTACTCTTCGCAGCAGCTCCTCACGATGCTTGATGGGTGTGCGGTGATCATTCCTAAGGCGTTCGTAATGGTTGAGGGCCATTTCGTACAGACCCGCGGCCGCCAGATGGCGTGGGCGTGGGCCGGTCGTGCGGCTTAGCGCCTCGCTTTCGAGGGATTCTCCCTCTCTGAGGCGTAGAAGGCAAACAGTTTCGCGGTCACCCTCAAGCTCGGCGGCGCGGGCAGCCAGTCCGAGGAACTCCTGTTCTCCCCAGCGGTCATCGGCCGCGGCATTCTGGTCTGCGAGCTCAAGTGCGGCGTCCTCCACTTCCGTCAGCTCCTGATCTCCGACCACCGAGGCGCCCAGTCGATCACGGATGTACAATGCAATTCTGCTGAATTCTACTACCCACCGGCCGGGCGGGTGGCGAAGGTCCCGACCATTCCGGATCGACGCCGTTTGATTCCGAATCAAGCAAAGGAGTTCTTTAACGAGCCCTTTCACACGCGGCCTATCGCCGATTTGCATGGCAATATGCGAAGCACAATCCAGAGCCACGGCGGATTCCAATAGTGCGTTGTTTCGGTCGGAATCTGAAAACAGCCGGGCGCTCTTAAGATAGGCGTCGATCGACGCGCGCGCATCAAGATGATCGTGGAGTCTCTCCCAGCGAATATCGCGAAACCGTGCCGCCACTACCGGGTTTGCAGTTGCACCCGCTCGCTTGGCGAGGTAGTCGAGCATAGTCTCGGTGAAAGAATCAGGGTCGGGAAACGTGTTGCCGTTCTCGAACTGCAGAAATCCGGTCAGCCGCGCGCTACCTCTGGAAGCGTCCTCTTCAGAGGAAATGATCGACGTGCGGATGACGAGGCTGAGAGCGAGGTACTCCCAGCGCAAGTGTTCCAGATCCGTGTCGGGAAGATGCTCTTGCACCCTGGAGAACGTGTTCTCAACTTCGCGGGCCAGTTCTCGTGCAGGACGTGGTGGCTCGGCCTTGTCCAGACTCGAGAATAGAGAATTGAGCTCGCCCGAGCCTTCGTCTTCAGTCATACTGCTCGCTCCGTAATCCAGCTCGATCATGGATTCATTCTATCACATCTATCAGAACACGCTCCATAAGCAAAAGGCCATCCGGTCTCCCAGATGGCCTTCCGATAACTTGCACTCCCCCGACTGGACTCGAACCAGTAACATTTCGGTTAACAGCCGAACGCTCTGCCATTGAGCTACAGGGGATCGTATTTAGTTTTAATGGTGGAGGCAAGCGGGCTCGAACCGCTGACCTACTGCGTGCAAAGCAGTCGCTCTCCCAGCTGAGCTATGCCCCCCTGCCCTCTCTTACCCTCGCCGCCCGGTTCCTGCGGCAATCCAATTATACCGTCCGCGGGAAAGAGTGTCAACCCAAAAAACCGGTGGTGGGTATTGGGTGTTAAGTGACGGGTATTGGGTAACAGTTATTAGGTAACGCGATTCGTGTGATAGGACTCCGGAAGTTCGGGAAAGGATGAGGCGATGGAACAGATCAGGGGACTGCTGCAGGACTATATCGCGAGCCCGGGAGCGCCACCGAAACCTGCGGAAGCCGTGCATCAGGATTACCAAAATGTTGCGCAGACCGCGCCGAAGGATGTAGTCGCGCAGGGAATTGCATCAGCGTTCCGATCCAACCAGACACCTCCGTTCGCTCAAATGGTGTCCAGCCTCTTCGATCAGTCGGGGGGACCGCAGCGGGCCAATCTGTTGAACCAGCTTTTAGGAGCAGCCGGGCCGGGATTGGCTTCGGATGTTCTATCTCGCCTCGGCCTCTCCGACCTGGCCGGATCGCTCGCCGGTTCACAGGGAAATGTGACGCCTGATCAGGCGTCGCGAGTTCCGGCGCCCGCAGTGAAAGAGATGGCGTCACAGGCTGAGAGCCAGGATCCGTCGATCGTCGACACGCTGAGCCGTTTCTACGCTGATCATCCCGAAGAAGTGAAGAAACTCGGCCACGAAGCCCTCTCGATAGCAATGTCGGCGATGGGGAACCGCTCGGTCGCGTAGACAGCGATCTGATGGCCCCGGCGACTCCATCACCTCAGTGATGAGCGCGCATGGAATCTTTGCCTGCGCCCGGTTGCACGTGAACGATGAGCGCGTTCAGACCGTGTTTGCTCCGCGCGGCAAAGGTCATGGCTCGATCGCCGGGGCGCAGCCGGGAGAATGGCATCGTGTGAGCGACGACTATCCGGGCGCCGGGGAGCAGCCTGACGTGAATCAGTTTGCCGCCGGGCCCTCGCAGCGTCAATGGATTGGCCTTGATGACCCGGCCGATCCCGCCAAAACCGGAGGATGGCGGTGGGACGCCTGCGGCCGACGCGGGTGGAAACAGCACCAGCATCCGGGCGCTGAGAATGCCGTGAGTTTCGGTTCCGATAGCGTGCGCGTTCCAACCGGGTTTGATACTGGCGCGGGCGCCTGGATCGAGCTTGAAAAAGTGACTGGCGTGGGTCACGCCAAGACGGACCGAGGCGCCGTTCATCGATTTGAGAACGTAGTAACCAGCGCCGGTTCGGACGACAATGCCCATCGCTTTCGGCATGGTTCCGGATGCCGGCATGGCAGGCAATCGCATATTTCGAGCAGCGCCAGGGCTTGCCATGCCGCCCCGGGCTATCGCGCCCGAGCCCGTCAGGAGCGACAGAGCCGCAGCCGCGATCACGATCTTACTAATCCTCATTCGAAAGCTCCTCCGTCACATGGGGGCGCATGATGGCCGGGCGCCCGACAATCTGAACGCGTGGCGCGGCCAGATGCCCGAGAGAATGTTTCGCGTGCGAGGATGAATATCCTTCCGGGCCGGGCCAACTCAGGGGATAACAGGGAGCGCCGCGGCGCCATAATCCGACTGCCGCGGCGCGATCACACCATTCATTCCGGAGGAGGCGCAGCGGGCCAGGTCACGCCGCCACGCCGGGCGAAGTGCCGTCCTTCGCCCTGAACGCGCTGGTTGAGATCGGCGCTGGTCGCGCGTTCCACCTGCAGGGTTCCGATGAGGAGAGCGCCGTAACTCAGCAGAAGAATGCAGCCAACCGCGGCGCCGGACCGCCGCATCCAGCATACGAGGCTTCCTGTCAGTGGCTTGCGGCGTATGAGCGCCGTGGCCGCGACGAGGAGCAGAAGCAGAATCGGCAGCCCGACCACGGCTACTACGCAAAATGGACGGACGCCAAACGGGTCCGACATTACGGCGAGCATCATGCCGGCCGGGACCGACAGCCAACCGCCAATACGGGGATCGGCCAGCGAGATAAAATGAACGACATTACCGAACGCACCCGTCCAGGGACGGAACCACGCCCCGGCCGCCAGCGCTGAAATGAAGACAACTGCGGTTAACAGCGGGGTAATCCCGTACCGACGGCGCCAACGAAGTCCGGCAATACCGGCGAGGAAGAGAAAGCAGAGCCCGCTGGGGAGAACCGTAAGGTCGAGAATCCACCAGGCTATTAGACGCAGCATTGGATCGCCGCCCAGCGGCTCAATGACGAATGCGCTCTCCGCAAGGTTCCGAACCCGGCTCGAATTGTCCAATTCGTTCTTTGCCCAACGAGCCTCATTCCGCGCTCCGAGACGATTCAAATAGGAAAGATAAGCCCTCTCCTCGGCGATGGAGCACTTTTCAGATGAGGACCAGTCACCGACTCGAAGTGAAGGGGCGCCGCCCGGCCGGGTGGCGCCCAGTCGAGAAATCGCGACCCCTACCAGGGAACCGATGAAGCTCGTGCTATCGGCGCGTATCAGCCCGCCGCAACGCATAACCGCGTGCCGAATAGCGATTCCATCCGCAGGGTGTCCGCTTTTTTCAGCCTTCATGGCAAGGTACACGGCCACCGTCGCGGCAGCGCGGAGCGCTGATAAATGAGGGAGCCAGACCTGCCCGTAGGCAGCCTCCATTTGAAGTGCGCTCAGCCTCCCTTCTGTCGCGCGTGCGAGTCGGAGATCGGCAATCGCTTCATCAGGCACGTAATCATCGAAGAAGGGCTTCTCACTCGCGCGCCGGATGGCATCGAGCGCTTCGCGATCTTGATGGACGGCAAACAGGCCCGCCGCCTCCATCATTGGGAAGTACGCGTTATTGGGGTCGAGGCGCTCGCCGATCGTTGCGGCTTTTTCGAACGTACAGACGTCACCGGGTCTTGAGGCCCCCGGACGATGGAATTGTGGGAGATGGCCATCGATTAAGAGGTACTCCTCATCGCGATTGACACGGACGGGCCCCTCAGTCATGCAGCGAATCAAGTGGGCGTAGAGCTCAGGGCGGCGAGGATATCGCGCGATGAGGGATCCGAGGCGGGCCATGCGAGTCAAAGCCGTAGGGGGGCTTCCATCCGGAGCGACCGTTATCGCTGCTGAGACCTGCATCTCATAATCGTTCGGATGTCGAGCGGCTTCCCGATTGAGCCTGGCCGGGAGATCACTCCGCGGACCCGGTTCGATAGCAAGCTGCTTCATTCCGACATTGCGAAGATTGTCCTGCACCCCCGGAACGGGATTGAGGAGAGAGCGCCACTGAGCACGTAAAAGCCAGCCGGTGGAGGGCAGGATTAAGAGCGCCGCAAGAACGGCGACCGTCGACCAGAACAGCCGGCGAAGATTGCGCGGGTTGGTAAACATCTTGGCTCCTTGTTTTAGAGCATTATGGATCGCGCGTGAAAGCGATGTCGGGGCAGCTCAATGTACGCATGATAACCGATCTGCCGTCGAATTGCAATGCCTGAGACGCGGGAGAGCCGCAATGTGTCAGGGATTGATGGCGACTATTCTGATTGGATAGTGGCCCACGCGATAGGTGGTGACGAGATGTCCGCTTCGGATCAGATTGCCGTACGTTCTCGGGACCTGGGCTTCATGGCCGTCATAAACAAGGTAACGAACGCCCCAGGCGCGCAATTGCGCCGGGGGTACGGGGATCCAATCGATCTTGTAAAGAGGCGCGCGAGTCATGAGACCGAGAGTGGGCGCCCAGTTGTCACCCGCAAAGGCTCTGCCGTGAACGAGCCGGCTGAGCCGGCGCCCCGATCGAATAAGAGTGTATCGCGGCTGGGCAGCCCAGCGTGCGTATGGCAGCCAATCACCGAAGATTAAAATTGCTCCGAGGAGGACCGGCGCGATCCACCGGGAGACCGGCGCGGGAATCGATACCCACTTCCATGCCGCAAAACTTCCTATCAAAAGAATCACGGCCAACGCCATCAGTCCTTCAATTTTCGGCAGGTCCTGTTGGGGCGGATAATGAGGTATCACCAAGGAAGCGGCATCGACATAAATCAGCCAGCCCGCGGCGGCGACCGGGTTGAGGGGGCGGCCGGCGCCGCCATTCCAGAGCCACTGCGCGCCTCGCGCGGCGAGCGCCGCGGCAGCCGGCACAAACAAAATGGTGAATCGCGGCGGCCGGTAACTTTGAGGCGCCAGGTATACTAATCCGGTGATCAGCCAGAACGAAAGCAGCACACCCCAGCGATCCCGATCCTGAAGAGAGGCAGCGACACCGGCGGCCGCGAGGCAAATCAGCGGAACACCGCGTGCGCCCCAGATTCCGGGCACGGTGAGCGCCTGCCGCGAGAGCACGAGCGGACGAAGGTCCCAGAGAGTGGCAGCGTTCAGGCGGAACGCTTCCCGAAATTGATCGAAGAGCGCCTGGTGCGGCAGCACGAAGAGCTCCCGGTACAACAGACATGAAATCGCGAGGACCATGAGAAACACCCAGAGCGGCAGTCGGGAACGAATCCACCCGGCCGCTGTCGTACGCGCACGGCGCCGTTCGGGAGCGAGACGGTGAGCCGGCTGCCATAGTAGGAAGAGAACGATCGGCGGGAAGAGCACGGCGCCGGTCGGTTTGATGAGGAAACTGACGAAGAGCAGGATGGCGGAGAGCGCGGCCCAGGCAATGGATTTTCCGTGCCCGGTCGGGCGCGCGGCCGGAGATCCAGCGCCCGGGTTTTCAGCCGCGCCATGCTTCGAATCGCCGCCGGCCTGAAATGCCGCCGCCGCGGCTGCGGTGGTAACGCCCGAGAGCAAGCCTTCGATCAGCTCAAGCCGGCCGTACATCACAAAGAGGTAATCGGTCCCCAGAAGCAGGGCAGCGAGGAGCGCGGCCCTCCAGCCCCATTCGCGCCAGCAGATCGTCGTCACGAGGAGAATCGCGAGCATCGCGCCGAAAACGCTGAGGAGTCGAACCGAAATGAGTCCGAGCCCGAAGGCACGGAAGGCCATATAGCTGATGGCGGTGAATCCGGGCGTTTGCGCCAACACGTTGTCGCCAGGAGAAATCCAGGCGCCCGTAAGCAGCCGGTGGCGCGCGTTGAGCGCGTACGTGCCCCCATCATTGAAGATCGATCGGCTCGAACTGAGGCTTTCGGGAGGGTCAGCGGAGAGGTGAAAGAGACGCAATCCGGCGGCGAGCGCCAGAACGAGGAACAGAGCGACCGCACGACGAGGATGCCCGGATGCAAAGCGGGGGCACCGGCCGGCCGGCGCCGATCCGGAAATCACAGCTC
>Ga0307374_10011428_pt1 | contig 12625 bp, 11 predicted proteins | sample OX3MG_FD_202532 | JGI IMG/M metagenome (GOLD analysis project Ga0307374, IMG submission 202532) | Soil microbial communities from Risofladan, Vaasa, Finland - OX-3 | ecosystem: Environmental > Terrestrial > Soil > Coastal area > Acid sulfate soil | place: Finland: Risofladan, Vaasa | collected...
CATATTTTTCCAAGCGCTGCAAAGCGCTAATTTGTGACCATAGGGGCGTACGTTATTCAGACAAACCGGACGCGCCATACTCAACCAGAATATTTGCTAAGGACATCATACAAGTGATGGAGAATATAGGGATCGAGCGCGCCAACGTTGTTGGCCACTCGATGGGTGGGAGAGTTGCGCAGTGGATGGCGATGGTTTCCGCCAGATTATTAAGCGAATGTCACCACCAAGCTCATGCACGTGAATTTCGAGTTTTACTATTTCCCTATTGAAAATATTCCAAGATCGCTGGTTTAAGCTACAACAACTGAAATGATGATTGGCCGCAACTGCGAATTAGTTATCAGTTAAGTGTAGGGATTGTACTTGCTGCAAAACAAAATGATATTGGGGCATACAATTGCCATGGAGCATTAGACCATATTATATTGCAATACTTAAATATCTGACTCTTGTGGCAAGTTCTCATGCGTTTATCAAAGAGAAGCGGAATGAGTACAATGATCGCAGGTATAGCGATTATCGTTGTTTTGGTCGTTGCTGGAGTCGCAGGTTACTATTTGGGAGTCAGTAGTGCGCCTACGAGTACGACCGGGGTAACAAGTACTGTGACTACAACGCTCGGTGCAGGAGCCACTGCTACAGTCACCGCAACCACGACTGTCACAGCGACAGGTAGCGCCTCTGCCGGGAACAGCGCCCCGCAGTTGTCCGTTCTTCAAGCTGACGCAGTAGCGGCGCAGAAAGAGTGTGGTACACAATCAACGTGCCTTACAGTCTATTCTACAGTGGACCCTGGAGACTGGGCAGCCGATATGGCACCGAGCTTCTATCAGGCGTTTCCATGGGCTAACAGTAAAATTAATTGGGTTGGACCTTCTGCAGCCCAGGTTACTTCAATGGCAATTTCCGAGTGCCAGACCAACCATGTAGTGGGAGATCTCCTGGTTGTTACTTTGGGAATCGTCTATCCAGTAATTAACGCAAACTGCATTCTTGACTACAACAGCCCTATGGCGCCTCTAGCGAATGCGACAGTTGCCTCAGGTGGAGCTGACCCGAACGGTGCGTGGTACGTGAGCTTCGTGAGCATACCTGTCATTCAATACAACACAGCGCAAATGAAAGCCTTGAATCTTCCAATACCAACGCAATGGTCTGACCTAGGAAATCCTGTCTACAAGGGACACATCGCCTTCCAAACAGCGACATCTCTATCTGCTACGACCGGAATTTTCTATAACCTATACGGCCAGATGGGTAACTCTAGCTGGACAACGCTGATGAAAGCAATAGCAGCGAACCAGCCTATAATCACTGCGTCTGCAAGCACCACAACTGGTGACATCACGGCAGGAACAGCTGCACTCGGGATTGGCCTCTACAATGACTACCTAGCAGCGATCGCCGCTGCCCCTGGCAGTATGGGTATCGTTACCCCATCTCCAAACGTCTACAATCCAGGCATCAGTGCAATAACCAAAGGCTCAGCTCACCCAGCAATGGCGAAGCTAGTTGAAGACTGGCTGATGTCGAATGCTGGTCAGCAGGGATATGCTGAGACGGCTCGCACTCCAGTGAACCCACAGATTGCAGCAATATTCAATCTCGTGCCTCCAAAGACAACTTTGGTCAACTCGTATTCAAATACGACAATCTTCAAAAATCCCACAGTTTGGACTACTCTGTTCAAGAATATCTTTGGAGCGTAAGGCGACCTTAAGGTAGGGCCGCCTTTACGACGCTGTTTTGTCTCACGCTAGATTCGCCAGTCGAAGCATCACCCATGGCGGGCTCGAGCGGGGCAATCAAATCGGGGAAGCGCCGATCCAGACAGCACCTTTCCACTCCAGCACTTCTGATCTCGGTGTGATACTCTTAAGGTTCTGGTAATAACATGTACAAGCCAAAAGGCCTCTACTTATTAGCGATCGCGGTCCTCGTCGCAATGCTGGTTCCCGTAATCTCGCTCATAGTGGGCATCACCAGCTTTAGGGAGATAGGAGCACCGACATTCTCATTCCTATCGTTCATAAGATCGTCCTATGCACTAGGCCTCACCGAGAATTCGCTCGAGTTCTCGATCGCCCACGCGGCTTTAGGAGTCACACTGGCAACGTTCTATGCTTGGGTGGTAGCGAGGTCAGACATCCCTTGGAAGAGGTTCTTCGAATTGCTCCCTCTCCTTGGGCTCACGCAGCCTCTGGAGGTGAAGGTCTTCGCGTGGATCTTCCTTGCGGATCCTCACGTAGGAATGCTGAACATATTGTTGAAAACTCTCCTCGGATCGTCAGCGCCGCTCTTGGATATCTATGGAATGGGTGGAATGATTTGGGTTGCGATGATTGGCGCCGTTCCTCTTGCTTACCTGATAATCATGCCAGCGATGAAATCTATGGACCCCTCACTCGAGGAAGCTTCTCGGATTGCAGGCCGGGGAACGCTCAGTACATTCTATTCGATCACGGTTAGGGTGCTATGGCCTGCGATACTAGTCGCATTCCTACTCTCCACACTTTCCGGACTGGCAATCTTCGACTATCCTTACTTTCTGGGCCAGCCTGCTGGCGTTCACACGCTGTCCACCGAAGTTTACTATTGGGCAGAAGGTGCTTCTCCGCCATCCTATGGAAACGCAGGCGTGATCAGTATACTTTTCGTGATGATCACAGCGATTACAGTCAGCCTTTACATCTGGGCCACACGAAAGACGAACAAGTACATTACGGTGACGGGTCGGAGCGAGAGGCATGTCTTCTACAAGCTCAGGCGCTGGAAGCCGCTTGCGATTTTTGCATGCAGTCTGATCGTGTTCTTCGAGTTCTTCCTGCCGTTTATAGCTCTACTCTTGGAGTCCTTCTCGAACATATCTATTACCCACAGTTTCCAGAACATCAACATCGATTTCCCCAGCGCCTACATCAAGGCCATTCATATACCGGGCTTCTTTCCCTCACTGAAAGCTACGTTCGAGTTCGGTATCGCAACCGCGGCGTTGCTTACTATAATTAGCGCGTTGCTTTCGTTCGCGACGCTAAAGGTCAAGACTCGCGCCGCCCGCCTTACCGAATTCGTGACGAGCATTCCTCTGGCAATCCCCGGAATAGTCTTCGGTGTCGCCTTGACGTGGATGTTCCTTATCGTACCCGGACTAAGCCGGTTCTACGGAAGTCTCGTGCCCTTGGTCTTCGCCCTCGTCGTGATCAGACTCCCATACACCACTAGGATTATTTCTGCCAACCTGTTCCAGATCTCCAACGAGCTTGAGGAAGCGTCGCAGGTTGCCGGTTCCAAGTTCAGGAAAACGTTCACTCGTATTACCCTCCCGCTCATCAAGGGTGGCCTCATTAACAGCTTTGTGTATGCCTTGGTCGACTCAATGAGAGAGCTTGGAGCGGTCGTCCTATTGTCTTCATCGACGGCGATGCCGTTCACTAGTCTCCTCCTGAACTATTACGAAGTTCATAATGTCACCGGAAATGTGTTGGCTGCTGGTTCAGTGATCCTTACAGGGCTGATTATCATTATCTTGGTAGCATTAGCGATCGTGGAGCGTCTGACTGGGAGGCGCAAGTACAAGGAAATTAGTGGGGTCCAAGAAAGCACACCTCTTCCGAAGGGAAATAGAAACTAATGCTACCGAGTGTCTTAGCTAATTAGTTATAGCGTACTCACAGATCGACAAAGCGAATTCATCTCCCAATTATATGCATGTGAGGATCGCCCAGACCGGGATTGGTTGTACTGTCGTGTAAAGCAACCGTAATTCAGGCCCTAATTCTGTGCAGTCGCGATGATGATTCCTTGGACAGTCTAACGTTAGGATTAGATTACTCTAGTTAAATCCTGATGGCCGCAATTGCGGATTCGTTATCACCACATAAGGAGCCGAGACAGAACTTGATGCAAACAGATCGACCCACAAGCCGGCTGCTGCATGCCCGAGCGTCCCGCAAGCTAACCAGTAAGTCCCGGAGGAAATATTGGAATAATTGCCTGAGTAAGAACCAGTAGACTTGCCAGAGTACAGATAGTTGGTGGTGCTAGTTGCGATAGCAAGAAGGACTGTTCCGTCCTTCCCAACATCAGCATTATTTGCAACATCTGTGGTGTTCTGAACAAGCACGAGATTGTGTGGAATGCTCTGAGCATTGATTAGTGTAAGGTTAACGATTGAATTGGCAGGCACGAAGATCTCCATCGCACCAAAGTTCGTTCCGTTGAAATTCACAGCATAGCTAGCATTGTTCAGTATCGTGAGCGTTATCTTGACGGTGTTCGAGGATTTGAGATATGGCAGATTGTATTCCTGATTAGTCGTTGAAGTAGATGTTGAGGAGCTAGTCGTAGACGGGATACTTGTCGATGATGTGGAAGATGCGCTGGTAGAGACAGATGTTGAAGAGCTAGTCGTAGACGGGATACTTGTCGATGATGTGGAAGATGCGCTGGTAGTACTCGTCGAGCCTTTACCCCCAACTAGAAAAAAAGCACCCGCAGATGCTAGGACTATGATGATAACAACGATTGCGATCAGAATGATTTGGGAGATCGCGTAATGGGATGACTTATCCAATCTCGAAGAGAAGCGCAATCTTCCCACCATTTAAACCTCTCTAGACTCGCAACTGTACCGAACAAAAAACATATCTGCATCCACTGTCTTCGACGGATACGATAAAAAATCGTGCAATTACAATATCTCTCGCGAACAGCCGGCATTCTAATGCTTGGACCATTCCTCGCGAATCTCTACATTGGGTTGTACGACAAGAACCTACCGACATACAGCATGTCTCACTATTATCTCAACTGGTTGATTGTCGTTATCGACGTTGTAGCTGCACTAGTTCTCATATTCAAGCCGAAGAATATTTTTTTGGTAACAATGACTGGGATTGTGTGGCCCCTTGTTTATTTTGCATCGCTGGCAATCGATGTCGAGACTCTTCTTTGTATCGGAACAGGATTGAATTGCTGGCCTAGCACAACTGCTGCGTTTCAGTACCTGATCCTAGGGAACGCCAAGCAAGGTTGGGGACTTTGGCCCTACACGATGGAACTTTCAATTGGACTATTGGTCGTTATAATTGCACTTTCATCGATCCTGGTAAAGAAACAAAGACAGGTCATGCGGATCGCAAAACTGCAAGAAAAGAGTACCGCTGTGCCCCGATAATTTTCACTCCATCCACTCAAATGAAGCTGGTTGTTTGATCTGCGACATCGCCTGAAAGTCGCAATTATCTTTCTTCTTGTCGCGATCACACTTTCTGCGATCGTGGTTAGAAGTACGATAACTGAACTAGGCTCTTTCGGAGCGACATACTCGACATTTGTTTCGCATCCAGAAACCGGAGAATTCATCAAAGAGTACACATTACAGGTCCAAGCGAATACATCGAATCCAGAGCCCAATTCAATTGCAATTGATAACATAGGACGTGTGTGGTTCATCCTTCAACAAACATCAACTCTCGCAGAGCTTTTCCCAAATAACGGAAGCATTCGCGAATTTCGCATACCTTTTCACGATAATCTGTCCATGGTGACTTGGGGTATCGCAGTGGATAACGCTGGTAGAATGGTGTGGTTTACGGACCAAGTAACCAACTCCGTGTGGTCATTCAACTTTTCAAGCGACGTCTTCAAGCAACACATTCTATCTACAGGCAAGGCAGGTCCATTCCAAATCGCAGTGGATGCAAGAGGGAACGCGTGGTTCACAGAGTTTTACGCGGACAAGCTCGGTGAGATTGATGCACAGGGGAGAATCTACGAATGGAATCTTTCCAACACTCTTTTCTCTGAGCCAGCTGGGATTTGTATTGAGCAATTCGCATCAAGTTCTAATCAATCCCAGAAAGTGTGGTTTACATTATCCGAAACGAGAGAGGTCGGCTACTTTTCTGGTGGCAAAGTTCAGCTTTATGATCTGCAGAATGTAACTTACGGCTCATTGGTTGGGATTGCAATTGATCATATGGGTGACTTGTGGTTGACTCAGCATGATACTAACTTCATAACGGAGTTTAATCCAAACACAGGATTATTGAGAACTGTTTCTACATCAATCCCTCCACTCCAAGTAAGCCTTCCGTATTTTATCGAAGTCTCTACCGATGGTTCGGTTTGGTTCAACGAGCACTGGGGAAACGCAATCACGCATTATTACCAAAACAACGGGTCTATGATTGAATACTACGTTCCATCAGAGATAAGCTACTTGGGCAATATCAGCGGTGCCCTAACTTTAGCGGTCTCAACTGAAGGAGTTCCTTGGTTCACAGAAAACTATGCCGGAAAAGTGGGAACGATTAACGTCGGATCGCCTGAACCGATCTCAATCTTTTTAAATTATAGCTCGAAACTAGGTGGAATCATTCTTAGAAACAACGCCACAGAGCTGATAAACGTCACCGTAATGAATCCAACAAAACTACCCATAGACCTTCGCACCACCGCCGGAAACGTAACTGCGAATTTTGATCTTCAGTTTTCACCGTCTTCAGCGAACTCTTCCATAATTACGTCAACCTTGACGATAGCAAGTGATGGAATTTCGAACGGAGTGTATTTCCTGACAGTGAGCGCCATAGATAATGGAACAATAGCAGTTTCGCAAATAGTACCAATAAGAGTCCAGTCGTGAAAAGATAAGTCCGTCGGCAGTTTCGAGTCATTCTTGAGCCCGATTAGTTTCGATCTTTTCCACCTGACTAAGAGTCAAATGGGATCATTTCGAAACCTTCAACACACTTTATGAATAGGGCCCCGGCAATTCTATTTCAATAGTCCTTGACTGATCTTCTCCTTGTCCACTTGATTCTCGCTTTCGCAATAGGAGGAGTATGGGTCACTGTCGTCACGATTGTAGCTGAAAGAACGGGAAGTGCTATCGGTGGGCTTGTCGGTGGCCTGCCATCAATTTCGGTCTTTTCGTTTTTCTTTATAGGTCTGAACCAATCAGCAACATTGGCCGCCAAAGCTACTACTGACTTTCCTCTGATACTGAGTTTTAGCTGTATCTTCGTTCTAGCTTACGCCATAATTTCGCATAAAGGATTCCTTATGGGCCTTGGATCTTCTTTTTTGATCTGGCTCGCGTTAGTGACGATCGTCGTCCTGTTGCACTTTGAAAGCTTCACACTATCGCTCCTCGGATACTTTATCATTTCACCGATTACCTTTGTAATATTTGCAAAGGCGGTAAGATCCACGCCTCTTGCGGGAGTAACCTCTCGCTACACTGTTGCCCAAATCGCTCTACGCGCAATACTGGCAGGTTCGATCGTTGCACTTTCTGTCCTTAGCAGTCAAGTGGGCGGCCCGGTTTTTGGCGCAATCTTCTCCGCGTTCCCTGCGGTCTTTACATCCACTCTATGGATAACTAGCAGGACCAGAGGACTAGAGTTTTCGAAAGCAATTTGCAAACCATTGATGATATCGGCCACAATCACGTCCGGACCTTACAGCGTTGCCGTCAGATACCTGTATCCCGCATTGGGAATCTGGATTGGCACTATTGCGTCCTATGGCTTGGTCATTCCCTTTGTTGTCGCTTCCTATTATCTGACATCTCCGAAGCGCCAATGGATGTCTGCACAACCGAAAAGAATTGCCAGTACCGCTGCCAAGCCTTAGTAGAGTTGCATTAGCTGTCTATGAGTCGCGACCATTAGATCAATTTGCTATACCTTAATGTCCTTCCATTTGTTTTCCAGCGACAGCCAAACGTATTTCCGCTTGTCAAGGCTGTGGCTTCGAGCATATTCAATTGCGGCGCTTCGATCGAACGGTCGGAGGTTGCCAAATTGCTTTGCAATTAGTTGATTCCTCGCAGAACCTTCCAGAAAAAGCATGAGGGTGCAAGCTTCTTCCAAATTGCGCCCACACGTTATGGCACCATGGCCACGGTGAATTAGGGCATTATGGTTACCCATAACCTTCATCATATCTCGAGCAATGTCTTCATTGTCTATAATGCCGGGGCCTCGCTCCAATATAGGAAGTCCTTCCGCAAAATAGCTGCTGCGAATTGAGATTGGCAAAATTGTGGAGTCAGTGCTCGCTAGTGCGGTCGCTGTCGGAATGTGGAGATGCGCAACGCTTTGGATTTCTGGCCTCGCTTTGTATATGAAAGTGTGAATCACAACTTCCTCGACTGGGTCGTGCCTTCCGGAAACCTTGTTTCCATTCATGTCTACTTCGATTATGTCTTCGGAAGTGATGTCAGGTAGGCCCTTTCCGAAATCATGCATGTGACCCGGCATGAGCAATGTGGATCCGGTTCTTACGCTGATGTGACCCGCAATCTCGTTACCCTTTTCGTCGCGCAATCCTTCAAGGTAAGCGATCCGATTTGCTTTAGCGATTCGCTCCTTCAAAACCTGCACATTTGCATCCATTGTTATTCGTCTCGACTAAATTGAGGAAATGGTCATTTTATAACCATCTCGGACTGCCCTCAATGTGTCTAATTTCTGCGCATCTTGCTGCAGAGTTTCAAACAGAAATGGGAGCTTCAACTGTAAGCGACGCATTTGACTGATCATTCATGGATCGGCCTGTGAAGTGATACCAAATCTCATAGGCCAAGCCCGTTTTGAACATTGTATATCCTCGCCAATGCAGAGCTAGCCTGTGGCCCAATTCCATTCGTTCGCATTTTGCATTGTAAATGAGATTGGAACCGGTCTTCCTACGCGGACAGGAACCTGTTGTAAAGCATAACTTTCAGCGAAGCTTCAGCTTTCTGGGAGATGAATTTCTTCGAGCGGAGTGCCTCTCCGAGCACTCTTTTGAACGAGGAGAAAACAATCTCTGCGATCCATCTCTGACCGTAGTCTTTCAATTCCTTCCAGCCTTCCAGTCCGAGTTTTTTCGTTAGGACAGTTTCCTCTCTTCTGAGGGGAGAGCCTCTAGCTAGCGTACGAGCATTTTTCCTGACCTTGATCGCTGGCTCTATTCCTTTCTCATCCAGGCGGTTGAAGTTCTTCCTTGAATCGTACGCGCTGTCCGCGTATGCTTTTTTGATCTTCGTTTTCTTCGACACTTCCTTGACAAGCGGAACGAACTTTTTGGAATCGCCAGTGTGTTCGCTCGTCACGCGAAAGCCAACTATCTTCTTCGTCTTTTTGTCAGCCATGATGTGTAATTTGAGATATTTCCTTTTCTACTTCTTCCACTTGTCCTCAATGTAGGATCCCCTTGCTTGTTGTCGTAAGACCGGTCGAATCGACCACGACCGTTATTGGCTCCTCGTTATCATCAGTAGCTCGAATTATTATTTCCGAAGGCTTCTTTCCCATCTACCCTAGGGAATGGGTTTCACTCATCGGAAGAGTGTTCAAAGGAAGTCGCGAAAGCACACATGATTGTCAAACTTGCAATGATCAGACTAGGGCTCCTAGTAGATCAACTGCCGGAAGGTTGTCAGGCGAAGGAGATAATTCTGGAAAAGAGATTTGCCATTCACACAGTTTTGGACTCGCTGATCAGGGCAAGAATGGAACTGGAATCCTCCAATAACCCCAACAAAAAGGCAAATGGACAATCCATCGCCCTGTAGTTTCCAAACTGAGGCGCGACTCTTAAATCCCTCTCAAGGCTATTAAATGTCGAGTAGCGAAAGTGTGGAGAGTAAATTCAGGTGAATAACGATTCGCATTCAGCCAACCATCAATCGGTTGACGTTAAAGTAATTGTAAATGGAAGTGAATTTCGGGGAAGTGTAGAGAGTCGGCTCACACTCGCTGAGCTTTTGCGAGAAAGATTGAATCTGACCGGCACAAAACTAGGCTGCAACAGGGCGGAATGCGGCGTTTGTACCGTCCTTCTCGACGGAGTTTCGGTCTTTGCGTGCACTACTCTTGCAGTCGAAGCGAACAGACGGCGAGTTGACACGGTCGAAGGATTGTTAAAAGGCAAATCGCTACATCCTCTCCAAGAAGCTTTCGTACGGGATGACGCACTCCAATGCGGATTTTGTACTCCCGGACTTTTGATGAGTCTCAAAGCATTGACCGACAAGGTTGAGAATCCGTCAATAGCAGAAGTGAAGGAATCGATCGCCGGGAACTTTTGTCGCTGCGGCGCTTATCCGAACATATTCAAAGCGGCAATAGAAGCTTCGCAGGTAATTGCTTCGCAAAAAGCAGTGGCACCAATCTCAAGATAGGTTTCGATTATGGCAGCCGCTCCAAGTCTACTTGTCCAAGGAGAAGCGCCTCCTCCTCTAGAAAGGGAATTCACAATTATCGGGAAGGATGTCGACAGGTTAGAAGGTGCAGATAAGGCTACAGGAACCGCGCAATTTTCAGGCGACATTAAGCTCGAAGGTATGCTCTATGCAAAGATTCTGCGTTCACCACATGCTCATGCGAGAATATTGAAACTCGACACATCAAAGGCTGAAAAGCTGCCCGGAGTTAGGGCGGTAATTTCGAGAAATAACTGTCAAGGTTGGAACACTTACTGGTACACTATTCAGCAGACGGCCTTCCCTGATGAAGTTGGCTACTATGGACAGGAAATAGCAGCAGTGGCCGCAGATACTATGGACATTGCCAATCGGGCTCTAGAACTAATCGAGGTAGAGTACCAAGTTCTGCCGGCCGTATTTGACACCGAGGAAGCGATCAAGCCTGGAGCGCCGACAGTCCCGACACTGGACCAAGTAGACGAAACTGTTTCGCGAGCACCGCACGCAAAGCCCGTGGGTAACTTGTTTGAAGGAAAGCCATACGTGATGAAGCGTGGCGATATTGAACAAGGTTTCAAGGATGCGGATGCAATTGTCGAAGGCACCTTCACGTCCAATTTTCAGTTTCACGCTTCGCTTCAAACCAGATCCTGCGTTGCTGTATCGAACGGGGAGGAGCTCACGGTCTACGACTCGTCTCAGGGTCCGTGGCAAGTGAAAGATGATCTTTCAAGATCGCTCAAAATTCCGCTCGACAAAGTCAGAATCCTTGTGAAGTACATGGGCGGAGGTTTTGGCTCGAAGGCCGGCGCGCAGAGATTCCTCCACTACGCTTCGAAACTATCGATGCTTACGAATCATCCGGTACGGCTCGAATTGACTCGCCCCGAGGAATTTCTTGCTCACCCTCACCGGCAGAGCTCGAAATCATGGATAAGAATTGGAGCTAAGAAAGATGGGAAACTTTGCGCGATTCAGTCAAGATTCCTGCTCAATCTTGGAATAGGCAGCACTTATGGTGCACAGGGCGACAAAGCAATCGAACATTCATTCGAGCTCTACGATTGCCCTAACGCTTACGTGGAGCAATTAGGAATCCACACCAATACACCGATTACAGGGTACATGCGTTCGGTCATGCGCGTCATCGGGAACTTTCCGCTAGAATCATTAATGGATGAGCTAGCTGCAAAACTATCGATCGATCCTGCAGAACTTCGTCTCAAGAACTATACAATTTATGGAGAGCAGACGGAGAAAGTAAGATACTCTGCAAAAAATCTCGACAAGTGCATTATGAAAGCGGTGGAATCGTCGCGCTGGGACTTGAAACGTCACGAATTTGCGAAGTGGAACAGTGAAACGCATTCTTCCATAAGAAAGGGCATCGGAATGGCGTCCTACCTTTACGAAGGAGTAGGCCTCCCTCCATTTAGGGCAAATTCGAGAGTAACAGTTGACTCCTCTGGAAAGGCCATGGTGTACTGTGGAATGGTCGATATTGGCGGCGGACAGGCCACAATGGCCGCAATGCTCACAGCGGAGGAGCTCGGGCTAAAGCTAGAGGATGTCAGCATCCAATGGGGTGACACCAACTTGACTGAGTATTCTCCGGGAACTCATGCCTCGAGAATGACAGCTGAGATGGGTCCAGCAATCCTCCAAGCTGCGTACAATGCTAGGAAGCAGATTTTCGAAGTCGCTGCGAAAAAATTGAATGTTCCCTCGAGTGACCTGATTTCAGCGCTTGGGCGAATATACAGTAAGACGAACCCCGGAATATCCACAACCTTTGCAGCAGTGTGTCAAGATCTGCCGGATGGAAAGGTTGAGGGCAAGGGAAGTCGAATTGCCAATCCTAAAGGAGTCGCCTTCAAAACCTTTGGAACCCAAATCGCCGAAATAGAATTTGATGTTGACACCGGAGCGGTTAATGTCACGCGCATTACTTCAGCACACGAGCTTGGAAGGGCACTGAATCCAAAGTTCTGTATCTCCCAACACTACGGCGCAATCACAATGGGACTCGGCTTTGCGTTGTACGAAAATCCTGCACTTGATTCAAAGACAGGAATACTGTTGAATACCGATCTGCATCAGTATCGGATGGTATCGCCGATGGAGGTTCCGGAAATCGTCGCGTTCAATATTGAAGCTGATGATCCTTACTTTGCTTACTCGGCAAAGGGTGTTGGCGAAGCTCCTCTAGTTCCAGTAGCGGCAGCAATCAGAAATGCCATATTCTTTGCGACTGGTGCAAAGATCTACGACGCGCCCATGACTCCAGACAGGATCATAGATGCGCTAGAAAAAGCGGAATCTGCGCAGAAGGAGCTGAAAATGCAAATTGCTGTATGAATTACCGAACTTTGAATATTACGATCCTACAACTCTTGAGGAAGCCCTTGAGATCCTTCGCAA
>Ga0307374_10011429_pt1 | contig 12624 bp, 10 predicted proteins | sample OX3MG_FD_202532 | JGI IMG/M metagenome (GOLD analysis project Ga0307374, IMG submission 202532) | Soil microbial communities from Risofladan, Vaasa, Finland - OX-3 | ecosystem: Environmental > Terrestrial > Soil > Coastal area > Acid sulfate soil | place: Finland: Risofladan, Vaasa | collected...
TGCGCAACCCCTGCACGTCCCACCACCGCCCAAGGACGTCGTGATGTCGGCTGGAGGTGACTCATGCCCACGAGAACCGCGGACCTTTTCCAATTGCGGTCGGTGGGACGGCCGCCGCTGGACGATTACCTGCGCTACGTCGCCGAGGCGGGGCTGGACCGCTACCGCGCAATTGTGCAGACCGGCGGAAAAGACGGCCAGAGCCTCGCGACCCACGTCCTCGATGGCGTGTTCGTTCTCGATCGACTCGGAGCGTTGCTGGGAATCGACGACCTCGAGCTCCGCTGTCTCTTCGCCGCGTACACGGTCCACGATCTGAACAAGGTCCCTCCCTACGACGAGGGGCGGCCACCGTACAACAGCGTCGTCACGCCGGAGCACGTCGCCCGGGAGGCCGAGCTGCTCGGGCTGAAGGCGTTCTTCCCGCGGTTCGACGACTACCTGCACGACGTGGTGACGCTGGCGCGCCTGCACCAGGGCCACCAGGCGGTGCCCGCCGACGGCCTCAACCTGCGGCGCGCCAGTCAGTACCGCCTGGGTCTCGACCGTGTCCAGCAGCTTGGCGGGCTGATTCGCGCGGCCGACGCGCTGGACCTGTCGCATGGTCTCGACGAGACGACGCACCAGACCCGCTTCCTGGCCGAGCTCAATGCCGCCAGCCCGGACCGCCGCTTCGGGATCGTCAGCCACCGCCTGGCCGAGAACCGCGGCCTGCTGACCAACCTGATCCACAACGTCGTGGTGGAAGCCATGACGCGCGACCTGAGCGCGACGCCCATCGCCACCTACCCCGACGGCGTCGTCTACCTGGTCGACGCCACGGAACGGCGACTGGCAACCGCTCCCGCGGTGGGCGAGCTGGCGCGGCGGGCGCGCGAGCGACTCTCGCGACTCCAGCGCGAGGAGCTGGGCACGTTCATTCGCGGCGCGCCCGCGGGGATCAAAGTGGACCCGGCTTGCTTCGAGAGCGGCGCGTCGATTGACGACGTGGTGGCAATCCTGGCGAATCGAGCGCAGGCCCGGCGCTACTCCGAGGAGTGGCGGTCCCAGCGCGAAACTGACCTCCGGGCAGACTTGAAGGGGGACCTGCCGGACGAGTTCCGCCTCCCGGGCGAAGAGCGGCTGCAGCGAGCGGAGCTGCTCTCGGCCTACCGCATCTTGCTCGACGACCACGCGAGCGCGGCTCTCCGGCGGCTGCACTCCGATAGCTGGGGCCGCGTCTACGGCCTGATCGGCCTCTCCGACGAGCTGCGCCGGCGGTTCGACCGGGCGAACTCGTTCCGCCGGGCGTACCTCCTGGCCGACCACGTCGACGCCGACTTCGAGACGCTGCACGAGAAGGTGCTGGTCGACGCGCGGCCGCTGTTTTCCGACGACGCCACCGCCAGCCTGGTCGACGTCGATTACCTCGTCCCCTACCTGGAAGAGAACCTCACCATCTCGGTCGCCGGCGTCGCCACGCGGCCCATCGGCGAGCACCTGAAGCAATACGTCGCCGCGCAGCACCGGCAGTGCTCGTACTGCTCAGCCGCGTTGCCCACCGTGGAGCTGATGAAGCTGAACGTGCCGCCCAGCGTGGGCGTGCAGAGCTACTCGAATCGCCTGGCGGGCGGTTCCACGCGCGAGCCGAAGCGGAACGTCTGCCCGGTCTGCCGCGGCCAGTTCGTCCTGGAGCGGCTCGCCTGGGTCAGCCACACCGACAAGTATGGGGGAGACCTCAGCACGTTCTACCTTCACCTGTTCCCCTACGCCTTCTTCACCGACGGGCAGCTCGCCTCCTGGTGGAACGCGATCAGCGCGTTCCGGAGCGAGGATACCAGCGCGATCTACCTCGATCCCGGGTCCTATTTTCGCGACCAGCGCAAAACGCCGCCCGTCCCGCTTTCCGTCTACAAGACGAAGCGGAACGGCGTGGCGATCCCGCGATTCAGCGAGGCGCTGGGCAACACGCCGACGCTGGCGATCCACGCGCCGGGCGGGTCGTTCGGCGAACAATCGCTGCTGGCGCTGGAAACCGCGGCGATCCTCGCACGATACTTCGGCTGCAAGGCGCTGGTCTCGCGCACGGCCGTGCCGATCCTGCCGAGCGGGTCCATCGCGGCGCTCTTCCTCGACGGCGCGCCGCGGGCGCTGCGCTGGCTGGTGCCCCAGGATAACCTGGATGCGACGGGGCTCGATCGTCTGATGCGGCGGCTGAGCCTGCTCCATCAGGCCCAGGATGTGATCCGGCAGGGCGCCGGCGACGCGAACGTCGTGCTGGAGTTGGCCGGTGCCGCCGCTGATGACCCGCTGGCGGTCTACTTCGTGGCCGATCGACTGATCGCGCGGGCCGGACGCGGCGCCAGCGACAGTGACCGGACGCAATCGCTGGCGATCCAGAGAGCTGCCCCGCTGTTACGCGCGTTACTACTGACGGAAGGGAGGAATCCAGTGGAGTACCTGGATCAATTGGCACGCGTCGCTGCCCAGAATCACCTGACCGGAAGCTCGTTCAAGCGCAGCTCCCTGCTCGATCCCCTGGACACCGCGCTCGCCCTCACCGAGCAGCATCCGGAGAGTGGCGACCGCGAAGACCTGCGTGGGGCCATGGTGACCGACATCTTCACCCACCTGGAACGGATCGCGGACGACGACTACAAGCCCGGGCGGACCAAGCGCGAGGCGGTCAAGCGCTACGTGGACGTGTACGTCGACGGATTGCTGGCCAAGGACCACCACGGCGACGTGAATCGACTGCTCAATCGCGCGCGCTTCATCCGCAGCGCCTATCTCTTCTTCTTGCAGGAAGCGCTCGATCAACAGCGCGCGGACCGCACTGCCGCGCAGTCGGAATAACGGCCCCAGGATGGTTGGGCTGGAGGGAAAAGTGGGCATCTTTGCCAAGCACGCGAACGGGTACCTTTTGTCGCGCTACGAAAACTTTCCCCATGGTCGCTACGCGAGCCTGGTGCTCGCGCGGCGCACCGAATCCGAGACGATCTTCCGCACCGAGGGCTCCGGTGAAGAACTGTCGAAAGAGACGGTGCTGGCCGGGCTCGCCGATACCCGTCCGATCCGGCGCGTGGTGATCAGCAAGCGGAAGCAGGTCGCGGTGGAGCGTCGGACCGGGCGCGAGCTGCTGCGCGAGCACGAGCGGCTCTATCAGCCGAAAGACCCGAAGGCGCCGGTGTGCGCGCTGAACACGAACGCACCCTGCGAGCGGTGCATCGACTGCATGCTCTACGGCTTCGCGGTGGGTGGAGGCGGCGCCCAGAAGTCGCGCGTGATGACCGAGGACGCCTTCAGTCTGGGCAGCGTTCAGCAGGTCACCGGCCGCCGCACCTTCAACGCGACGTTCGACAACGGCACGATGCGCAACCCCATCACCCGCGCCGCGTCCACCAGCCTGGGCGAAGACGAGTACGTGCTCCCCCAGGCCCATTTCCTGGATATCGAGACCCTGAAAGACGTGACCGAGGGCGAGCTGGAGTACGTGCTCGGCAACGTCGCGCGGAGCACGCGCTATGGCGCGATCTCCAGCCGCCAGGGCAGGATCAAGAACACCATCCTGGCGATCGTCTTCACCGACTGCGAGATCTTCAGCAACCTCGAGCTGACCCAGGCCGTCTACGATCGGCTGGCGAACGACGGCGAGCTGCCGTTCCCGCTGGCAGACGCGGCGCTGCAGTCCGCGACGGACGGCGCGATCGACCGGTTGCTGCCGGGCGTGGCGAGCCGAGCGCCGGTGGTCCTGCGCGGCGCCCAGCTCGACGGCGTGCTCTCCGAGCTCCTGGCGCTTTTCCGCGAGCCAGCGGCGGTCGCGCAGTGGCTGCGCTCGGTCGAGGCGGGCTATGCAGATTCATCGCGGTGAGCTGACGCTGCTGGAGCCGACGTTCTTTGCCAGCCGCGAGGTCTCGGCGTTCTACCAGACCGAGCCTTTGCTGGGCAACTACGCTCTCGCCTACGCGCTGGGGCTGTGCCGGTCGCCCTACCGACGGTCCGGCGGCCCGCGCTACCGCGACGACCTGGGCGCACTGAATCGGGACGGCGTGTACGTCACGCCCGGCACGTTCCGACCCGAGACGGTGCGCTTCACGGTCACCCAGTTCAACGCCCTCTCGGATAGCTACTGGTACCGGTTCGACCAGAACGCCACCAGCCTCAACCGATTCGAGAAGTCGCGCCCGGCGAACTTTCCGCAGAGCGGGCGGATTCGCATGCTCGGACTGCATTGTCTGGCGATCTTCTACGTGCTCGACCGGAGCGACCGCGATCTGCAACTCCCGCGCTACGTTCGACTGGGCAAGTTCGACAGCAAGGCGCGGATCGACTGGTCGCGGCAGTCGTGGAGGACCGAGGAGCACGACGCGGCGGCGCTGCCCCTACTCTTGAACCCACGCGACGTTCCCGGCGGTGACACCCTCCGGGTGTTCACACTGCACGCGGTCCACCCCACGCCGCTGGTCTCGCAGGCGCGGCTGTCGGGACGCTTCTACCGCTTGCCCGACGGCACGCTCCTGCCGGAGGACATGCGCTTCGGGATGGAGGGACTGTGATTACCGTGGAGCTGGAGGCCGGCCGCGAGGCCGTCTGCACCGAGAATCCGTTCGGCAACGCGCTGGGAGGGTGGCCCCCGCTCTACCACCAGTGGCTCACGCACCAGGCCAGCCAGACCGCCAGCCTGGTCATCAACACGTTTCCGACGGGCGTTGGCAAGACGGCGGCAGCGCTCCTGCCCTTGCTCGATCGTCACCGGTGCGACAACTGCCTGCTGATCGCCCCGACCAACGAGCTCCTCGCGCAGCACGAGCGCGACGCTCGGACGTTCTGCGATCGGGCCGGCCTGGATCACCTGGTCTATCGCATCACGGCCGAGGCGATCGACAACCTGAAGCAGTTGCCTGGCATCGCCGCTTACCGGCGCGCCGACCGCTTCTACCAGTTTCTCCAGGATCCTCGGGCGGCACTCGGACTCGACCAGAGACGACCACTGCTGCTGGTGACGAATCCGGACCTGCTCTACCTCGCTCTCTACTTCCGCTTCAACAAGCAGGACCGCCGCAACCTCTTCCGAGCATTCGCTAAGTTCAAGTACCTCGTCGTCGACGAGTTTCATTACTACAGCGCGAAGCAGTTCGCGAACTTTCTGTTTTTCCTCGGCTTCCTGCGCAGCTACGGTTACTTCGACGACGGCCAGCAGGTCTGTCTGCTCTCGGCAACGCCGCACCCGAAGCTGCGGGAGTACCTGGACCGCCTGAGGATTCCCACGATCGACGTCGCGCCGGATCAACCGGCAGTCGGCCTGCCGACCATTCCGACGCTGGCGCCGGTCCAGTTGCGCCTGTACTCGACGAGCGACCTGGCCGGGCTCGAGGAACTGATCGGCGGCGCCGAGCTGACCGCGATCGCCGGTCGGCTGGCCGGGGGCGAGCAGGGCGCGGTGATCTCGAGCGCGCTCTGGCGGATCAACCAGCTCCACGCCACTCTCCGACAGGCCGGGTTGGGCGATCGCCTGGCGCGGATGACCGGCGCCGAAACGACCGCCGCGCGCCAGGCGGCTCGGTCGGCCGACCTGCTCCTGGCCACGCCCACGGTCGACGTCGGCTACAACTTCGAGCGTCTGGAGAAGGCGCGCCAGAGCATCGACTTCCTGTACTTCGACGCCCGCTTTGCCGATGAGCTGGTCCAACGGATCGGGCGAGCGGGCCGCGTCCTCGGCAAGGCGGTCGCCGACGTCCCCAGCCACGTCGTCGGCGCCGTGCCAGACGAGATCTACGAAGCATTGAAGCCGTTCGACGGGAAGCGCGTGCCGCGCGCGGAGCTGACCGCGGCAATCCGGGGCCTGCCCCATCGACACAACCTGTTCGCTTACCTGCGATCGGGCGCGATTGGCGAGGCGTTCCTGCCGATTTACCACCTCTATCAGATGACCGAGCCCGGCGAGCAGCAGGACGTTCGGCACCTGTTCGAGGATATCCGCGAGCTCTTCGCCGGCGACTCGCGGCTGACCTTCGACCGCCTGCTGATCAAGACCCGCTCCTTCGCCAAGCTCGAAGAATCGCTGGAAAAAATCGAGGGGACCGACGACAAGTCCGTGGCGCGCCTTGCCGCGCAGTGGGTCGATCAGTCCGCGCGCGAGCATCATCAGCCGTTGTCGGCCGAGGACCGCGCGGCGTTCGTCGCCGAGGCGAAACGGCCGGGGACGCCTCACTTCGAGAGCGCCCGCGACTGGTTGGACGGGCAACTGCGCCGGTATCACGCGTTGAAAGCGGCGTATCATTTCCGCGACGCCTTCAGCGGCCCCGAGGCGCTGATCTTCGACCCGGATCACCTGCTGGCGAGCTCGGACGTGACCCGCTACGACGTCTTCCACGTGGCGACAAACTACCGGGCGCGGTTCTTCGCGTCACGGCGGGTCTGGATGAGTGAGTGCCGTCAGTCCGCGGTCGACGATGCCGAATTTTACTGCGCGCTGCAGGCGCGGCTAGCTCCCGACGAGCGCTTGCGCCTCGAGCTGCGGCTGATCGTCGGCGACGACCTCCACGCGTGGGAAAACGAGTTCGTTGGCCGACTCTGTGCCTTGCACGGCCTCACCCTCGAGACGCCGAATGGACGCCTGCCGCGCGAGCTGCTGGATGGGTGGAAGAACCAGTACGTCGTGGCGCTCGTTCTCCCCGAGGAGACGCGACCAGCGGGCCAACTGAAGGCGCTGGCGCGCGACTCGGGGACCCGGATCATGGCGCTGACGGTCTCGTCGGACGTTAGCACCCGACAACGGCGCTACTGCTGCGCCCTGGGCACGAGCGCGCTGCCCGCGGAAGCGGAGCTGCGGCGGTCGATCCAGCTCTGGCAGCGTCGGGAAGGGACCGGCGGGCCGGCGATCGTCGTCTGAAAGGAAAGTACGTGTTGTATGCCCTCGTCGCCACGCTCGTCGTGGAGCGGCTCGCCGAGATCGCTCCGACGACCGGCCACTTCGCCCACGCGCTGTTCCTGGACCTGGTCCGGCAGGTCGACCCGGACCTGGCGGAGGTGTTGCACGACCGGGCCGATCGCAAGCCGTTCACCGTCTCGCCACTGCTGCACGAGAGCGAAGACCGGCCGCTCACGGGCGTCGTGCAGCCGGGGCAGCGCGGTCGGCTGCGGCTGACGATCCTCGACGACCGCGTCTTCGCGACCCTGATCCGCAAGTTTCGGGCGGACCCCTGGACGACGGTGCGCGCCGGCTCGGCCAGCCTGATCGTCGCCGACGTGACGACGGTGCCTGGCCGCTGGTCCGGCGCGGCGAGCCTCGAGGAAATCTGGGACAACGCGTCGCCGAGACGCACGGTCACGCTGCACTTCGCCACGCCGACGAGCTTCTCGCTGGGGAATGGTCCGGCCGGCCCGCGGCTGAGCCTCTTTCCGTCGGCCGGGCTGGTCTTCGGCGGACTGCACCGGCGCTGGAACACGTTGGAACGGGAGACCGCGGTCGCGCGCGGGGAGGCGGGAATCGGGGACCAGGAGGCCTGGCGCGTTGCAGGTGGCTTGAGCGGACGGTCCGGGTTCCCTCACCCTCGCCCTCTCCCAGCCGCAGGAGAGGGAAGATCTTCCCTCTCCCAGCGGGGAGAGGGCGAGGGTGAGGGAACCCGGACCGGCAGGCCAGTTCCAGCGCAACCGGTTCTAAAACCGGCAGAGCGCGACGAGTTCGCTCGATTGCTCGACGAGCAGGTGGTGGAGACCGCGCACGATCTTCGGACGGTGGCGCTCCAGATCAGGGACCGCCCGGAGATCGGCTTCACCGGCTGGTGCAGTTACGAAGCAAAAGGCGCGGGCTGGACCGGCGAGACCTTACGCCAATTGAACGCCCTGGCCGACTTCGCCTTCTACGCCGGCGTCGGCAGGAAGACGACGATGGGCCTGGGCCAGACACGGCGCACGGGGTAGGGCCATGGAAGACGATTACCTGCCAATCTCCATCCGGGAGCAGAAGTCTGCTCCCGGTGCTGAAGGAAGAAGTAGGGCCATGGAAGACGACTATCTGCCGATCTCCATGCTCAACGCCTTCGAGTACTGCCCGCGGCGCTTCTACTACGAGTACGTCCTGGGCGAGATGCTCGTCAACGAGCACGTCCTGGAAGGTCAGTTGCGGCACGAGCGGACCGACGCGGGCGGCGTCGAGCGGGGCCCGAAGGGCGCCCCCGACACGACGGTGCGCCGAAGCGTGCGGGTCTACTCGGACCGGTTGCGGCTGATCGGGGTCGTCGACGTGGTGGAAGAGGACCCGGGCGGCATCGTGCCGCTCGAATACAAAAAGGGTCGCGGCGGGCACTGGCTGAACGATCACGTGCAGTTGTGCGCCGCGGCCCTCTGCCTGGAGGAGCGGCTGAGGACGACGATCACGCACGGTTTCATCTTCTACTTCGGTCCCCGCCGCCGCGTGCGCCTCGCGTTCACGCCCGAGCTACGGCGTCTGACCGAGACGGCGGTCGATAGCGCGCGGGCGGTCGCGCGGGCGGGACAACTGCCGCCGCCGCTGGTCGACGATCGGCGTTGTCGGGATTGCAGCCTGGAGCCACTCTGCCTGCCGCGGGAAGTCCGGCGGTTGACGGGGATGGAAGAGTAGGGGGACGCCGTGTCGACACTGTACCTCACCGAGCAACGCTCCGTCGTCCAGAAAGACGGCGACGTCATTGTCGTGCGGGTCCCCGAGGACGCCAGGACCGGGCAAAAGGCGCGCAAAGTCGAAGTACCCATGCTGAAGATCGATCGCGTCGTGGTCGTCGGGAACGTTACGCTGACGATGCCGTTGATCCACGCGTTCCTGGAAAGCCAGATCGACGTCTGTCTCCTGTCGTACCACGGACGGTTCCGCGGGCGACTGTCCGGCGAGTTCAGCAAGAACGCGCCGCTGCGCATCGCCCAGCACCGGGCCGCGGCAGATTTCGAGCGCAGCCTCGACCTGGCCCGGCGGTTCGTCGTCGGCAAGCTGGTGAACCTCCGGACCACGCTGCTGCGGCACAACCGCAAAGCGGATGATCCCGCCGTGGCGCGAGCGGCCGCGCAGCTCAAGGCCGCGGTCGACAGCGCCGAGGACGCGCGGGACCCGGACCAGTTGCGCGGGATCGAGGGGTCGGCCAGCGCGGCGTACTTCGGCGTCTTCGACCGGCTGATCCGCTCGGACAGCTTCGCTTTCGAGAAGCGGACGCGCCGGCCGCCGACCGATCCAGTGAACGCTCTGCTCAGCTTCGGCTACGCGCTGCTGACCGGCGACGTCGGGACCGCGGTGAACGTCGTCGGCCTCGATCCGTACGTCGCGTTCCTGCACGTGGCGGTGTACGGACGCCCGGCGCTGGCGTTGGACCTGATGGAGGAGTTTCGTCCGCTGATCGTCGATTCGGTGGTGCTGCGGATGGTGAATAACGGGGAGATCAAACCGGACGACTTCGTCGACGATCTGGGGAGCTACCGTCTGACCGACGGGGCGCGCAAGCAGTTCCTGTTGCAGTACGAGACGAGGCTGGGCGACGAGATCAGCCATCCGACCTTCGAATACAAGGCAACCTATCGCCGGTGCCTCGAGCTGCAAGCGCGGCTGCTGGCGAAAACGCTGACCGGCGAGATTCCGGACTACCCCGAGTTCGTGACCCGGTAGAGGGAGCATCCTCCGGTGGCCCAGACCGCGCGCGGCAAGGACTTCTACGTCGTCTCGTACGACATTCCCAACGACAGCCGGCGGAATCGCGTTCACAAGACGCTGACCGGATTCGGCCAGTGGCGGCAGTACAGCCTCTTCGAGTGCTACTTGACGCGCAAACAGCACCTGCAACTGATGAGCCGGCTGGCGAAGCAGATCAGACCGGCGGAAGACCACGTTCGGATCTATCAACTGTGCCAGGGCTGCGAGAAGCGCGTCGAGACCATCGGCGGCCCGGCGCCGGAGGACCCTCTGACCTACCTCGTCTGAACTCGCGCCGGAGAACGACGGCCACCTCACGACGCTCAGTACGATCGAGCAGGGCCGCGAGCGCGAAAGCTCCGGGAAAAACCCCGTGAGCGCTCGCAGGCGCGAGGCCAATCCAGCCGCCAGGTTCACGACACCACGCGACCGCCCAAGCCGCTCATTCAGCAGTTTTCCGCCGAGCGCTCGCAGACTCGAGATTCGTGCTACAATAGCCCCTACCGGCCGCCAGAAATTTTGGGCCCCGGAACCCACCGTCCGAAAGCGGAGAATCCCGAGTAGGGGATTGAAACGCCTAGGGGGATGAGTTCCTCGACGTTGGCAGTGTCGAGTCCGAAAGCGGAGAATCCCGAGTAGGGGATTGAAACAGCACGAGGTTGACGGCGCGGTGTGTGTCAGCACCCTGTCCGAAAGCGGAGAATCCCGAGTAGGGGATTGAAACTATGACGTGCAGCGGGACGGGGGACGCAGAGCGTAGTGTCCGAAAGCGGAGAATCCCGAGTAGGGGATTGAAACGCGGTACACTGGTGAGCACGAGGTTGACGGCGCGGTGTCCGAAAGCGGAGAATCCCGAGTAGGGGATTGAAACTTGCTAGCAGGGACCGGGCTACGGCGATGAATCCTACGTCCGAAAGCGGAGAATCCCGAGTAGGGGATTGAAACTAGGGGACAATGGAGGGGTCGGCAAGCTGCTGCGCTGTCCGAAAGCGGAGAATCCCGAGTAGGGGATTGAAACCGGGACGGGTTGGGTTCTCACGTTCGGCGTGGGCCTGGTCCGAAAGCGGAGAATCCCGAGTAGGGGATTGAAACTTCTCTGCGAGCAGGCAGAGGTCGATGATAGACTGGGGTCCGAAAGCGGAGAATCCCGAGTAGGGGATTGAAACTCGACGACTCGCCCACCTTCTTCATTAGGTGGGCGCAGTCCGAAAGCGGAGAATCCCGAGTAGGGGATTGAAACAGCGGGCCGCGAACTGGAAGAGCCGTGGTCGCAACGTCCGAAAGCGGAGAATCCCGAGTAGGGGATTGAAACCGTGGCTGCCTCTGGCGGTGTAACGGTGGAGTAGGTGTCCGAAAGCGGAGAATCCCGAGTAGGGGATTGAAACTCTGGTATACGCATCGCTCTGGGAGCAGGTGCAATTGTCCGAAAGCGGAGAATCCCGAGTAGGGGATTGAAACTTCTGCGTGTCCCGTCTGTACGCCGGGGCTGTTGACGTCCGAAAGCGGAGAATCCCGAGTAGGGGATTGAAACTTGGGATCGGCGTCGGCGCTGGATGCGCGAGCAGGATGTCCGAAAGCGGAGAATCCCGAGTAGGGGATTGAAACCCGACCATACCGCCATCCCCACGTCCGTACCGCTGAGTCCGAAAGCGGAGAATCCCGAGTAGGGGATTGAAACGACATCCACAAACGTGCCCGCCGCCGGCGCTACCGGAGTCCGAAAGCGGAGAATCCCGAGTAGGGGATTGAAACCCCGTGCCTGCCGGATACGGCAGGGTGTAGTCCTCCGGTCCGAAAGCGGAGAATCCCGAGTAGGGGATTGAAACAGAACAGGCCCCGCGCGACGCCCGACAGCGAGGCATCGTCCGAAAGCGGAGAATCCCGAGTAGGGGATTGAAACCTGCGGGAGGCACCGCTATGACCACACTCTACGGGGGTCCGAAAGCGGAGAATCCCGAGTAGGGGATTGAAACCGTGTTGCGGGATGCGTCGGGTCACGTGGACACGGAGTCCGAAAGCGGAGAATCCCGAGTAGGGGATTGAAACGCTGACGCAATCTAATGCTCTGTCGCTGGCGCGCGTGGGTCCGAAAGCGGAGAATCCCGAGTAGGGGATTGAAACTTCGATTTCACGTCGGCGGTTGCGGTCAATACGGATCGTCCGAAAGCGGAGAATCCCGAGTAGGGGATTGAAACTTGTTGTTGGATGACGCGCAAGTCGCGGCTGTCGCGGTGTCCGAAAGCGGAGAATCCCGAGTAGGGGATTGAAACACATATGATCTGATGCCGGGCGCGGACGTGGCGGCGCGTCCGAAAGCGGAGAATCCCGAGTAGGGGATTGAAACACACCGACAGAGGCAGCCACGGCCGTGCTGCAACTCGTCCGAAAGCGGAGAATCCCGAGTAGGGGATTGAAACAGCTCGAGTTGGGGCAGTTGGTGCGTCAGGTTCTGACGTCCGAAAGCGGAGAATCCCGAGTAGGGGATTGAAACCTAGGCACGTCTGAGCACGATGCGTCGTACGCTTTCGGGTCCGAAAGCGGAGAATCCCGAGTAGGGGATTGAAACGTCCGCGACCCAGACAGACTACCGATCGCCTGAGCGCGTCCGAAAGCGGAGAATCCCGAGTAGGGGATTGAAACAGCCTAGACCCCGCACTGATCGCACGGCTGAGGAAGTCCGAAAGCGGAGAATCCCGAGTAGGGGATTGAAACCGTCCTGCGGGATGCGTCGGGTCACGTGGACACGGAGGTCCGAAAGCGGAGAATCCCGAGTAGGGGATTGAAACTGGCGTCTGCTGATCTGGCGATTGCGGCGCTCTCGGGTCCGAAAGCGGAGAATCCCGAGTAGGGGATTGAAACGAGTAGTTCACGATGGGTCTCCTGGTGCTAGGCTAGGTCCGAAAGCGGAGAATCCCGAGTAGGGGATTGAAACTCGTCATAGCGGTAGCTCCCCCAGTACAATCCGGTGGTCCGAAAGCGGAGAATCCCGA
>Ga0307374_10011431_pt1 | contig 12621 bp, 14 predicted proteins | sample OX3MG_FD_202532 | JGI IMG/M metagenome (GOLD analysis project Ga0307374, IMG submission 202532) | Soil microbial communities from Risofladan, Vaasa, Finland - OX-3 | ecosystem: Environmental > Terrestrial > Soil > Coastal area > Acid sulfate soil | place: Finland: Risofladan, Vaasa | collected...
TATCTTCACCTCGCTCCCCAGCTTGTGGACCTGCGCCCTGACGCCGTCGTACTTGTACTCGGCGAAGAGCTCCCTCCTCTCGAAGTAGCTCGATATCTCTTCTGCCGAGGCCATCGGCTCGGCGAGCATGAAGTTCGTGGGCCGCATAGGCTCTATCCTCACCTCCCCCAGCCGGCCCCCTTTGGCCTCGCGGGCGAGGAGCCCGATGTCCCCGAGCATGAGGTAGGCCTCCTTGACCTTCTCGCGCCCAAGGTCCTTTGCGAACGCCGCGGCCACGGCCTCCTCCACCAAGCCCTCCACCAAGCCGATCCGCATCTCCTTGCTGAGAATCTTGACGACGTACTTCGCCTCCAGCTCGCCCCCGCCCCTATGCAGGAGCGACTTCACAAGCTCCTTCTTCTGCGCCGTGGACCCCTTTCCCTGGGCCTCGGTGATCCTCTCGAAGGTCGAGGCGACGTCGAGGATGCTCAGCGCGTCCTCCTCCCCGTCGAAGAGCGTGGCCTCCCTCCTGCGGCCGATGAACTCGGCCACAGACTCGCTAAGGTCGCCGTGCTTCAGGTAGCTCCTGTTCAGCTCCGCCTGGGTCACGCCCGTGACGTCGCGAAGCACTCCGATCAACGCAGAGTACCCCACCTGCGTCTCCTCGGCGCTCCCCTTGCGCGTCGACCTCCCCGCCGCGAAGCGCGCCGCGTACTCCACCTCGTCCTCGCCCTCCAGGCGCGAGAGCAGCCCGGCGAGGATCGCGACCTTCTCGTTCTTCCCCTTGGCGAGCCGGACCTTCTCCAGCGTCTCCGCGAGCTCCCGAAAAGCTGTGCCCTTCGTCTCTCTCGCCTTCCGCCCAAGTGATGCCAGGCCTATATTGCTCTGCAGGCCGCGCGCTACCCTAGAGCTGCTGGGCCATCAGGTAGGCCGACTCCCCGTCCTTGTAATATCCCTGCATGGTGCTGGTCACCTGGAAGTTCAGCTTCCCGTAGAGGCGCACCGCCTCGTCGTTGGTCACCCTCACCTCGAGGAAGACCTCCTTGCACCCTCCCTTCCTCGTCTCCTCCATCGCCCGCTGGATGAGCGCGGTGCCCACCCCCTTCCCCCTGTGCCCTTCCATCGTGGCGATGGAGATAATGTGCCCCTTCCTAGCCAGGCCGAACCGCTTGATCACCGAGAGGCCGTACTCGACCCTGCACATTATGTAGCTCACGACCTGTCCGCCTAGCTCCGCGACGATGAAGGTGTCAGGGAACTCGTTGAGGATCTCGTAGTAGAAGTAGTCCGAGTAGTGCTCGGGGAGAGTCGCGGCGTTTACATTGATCACGCTGGGCACGTCTGAGGCCTCGGCGTATCGAACGGTGTAGTCTCCCGCCTTCCCCAATATCGACTTCTGCATTCCGCCGTCTGCGCGCACCTTCGCCGTCTTAAATACGGTTCGGCGACTTGTGTTGCACTAAAGTTTAATGCAATTGCTTTGCCGAGACGTTTAGAGGGCCATTGTCCGCCATCAACGCCGACGTCGACGCCGCGGTGAGGTCTCTCTTCTCCGTCAAGGACTACTTCGTGGCCGAGGAAGGCGCCGCAGAGTACAGCGTGGTCTATGGCGAGAAATCCGCCCCGAACTTCCTGAAGCTCCTTGAGGCGCTGAATGGGTCGGACTACTCGGCGCAGCTCTACGGCGACCCCGAGCGCGCGACCCTCGTCGTGGTCAAGAACCCCCCTCCGCCGACGCCTCAACTAAAGGTGAGGCTGAGCACGCCCGCGTTCCTCTTTCTCCTCGCGCTCCTCTCCGTCTTGGTGACGGGGTACGTGGTGGCTGCGATCTTCCCGCAGGTCTCTCCGGGGAGCTCCTCCCTCGAGATGGGGGTCGGCTTCGTGGCGGCCCTGGCCGCCCTCTTCGCCGCTAGGTATCTCGCCCAGAGGTACGCGGCCGGGCGTGGTCGCTTCTCGTTCCTCGCCTACTACCTGCCCAACGTCCCCCTCTTCATCGCTCTCCCGACCATGTACTTCCTCCCCACTTTCGGGGCCGTGAGCTTTCCGACCTCCCCTCCGGCAAACAAGAACAAGCTCTTCGACTTCTACCTCGTCGGCGCGGTCGCGATGCTCGTCGTCGCTCTCGTCGTCTCATTCCTGGGCGCCGGCACATCCGTCGTCCTCACCCATGCCCAGGTGACGGCCCTCTCGAGCGGGAACCAGACCGCCACGATCCAGACCAACCCCAGCATCCTCCAGGGCGGGGCGATCTCGCTCTCGCAGAATCTTGGGATGCTGGGGCAGGTCCCCGCGGGCGGGACGCTCATCTTCTCGCCTATCGAGATCGCGGCCTGGCTGGGCCTCCTCCTCGCGTTCTTCAACCTCATGCCCGCGGCGCTCTTCGACGGCGGTAGGATGGGCCGCCTCGCGCTCGGGGACAGGTGGATCCGCGCGACCACGATCGTCTCGGCTCTGTTCCTGCTGCTCACCGACCTTCCCGACTACTGGGTGGCCTTCCTCCTCGTCTTCCTGATGGCGGCGTTCCCGGTTCAGGGCGAGACGCTCGACTCGATCTCCGGGCTGTCGAGCTCCAGGAAGGCCGTCTTCGCGATCATGGTGGCGTTGGGGCTCCTCTGCGTCCCCGTCCCCCAGGCCTTCGCTACCTTCACGCTCTAGGGAAGGACGGTCTCGCACGCACGGGTGACCACGTTGAGCTTCGCCCCCCTCCCCACGGAGGAGAAGACCTTGCCGAGGGCATCACCCGAGCCGCGCGCGGTCCTGAACCTGAGCTTCCCCCCGGCGTAGAGCTCCGGCAGGGACGAGAGGAGGATGACCGAGTACCTCTCGTTCAGCTCCGTGACGTACGATATCTCTTCTAGGCCCTCGACGTAGGCTCCCTTCTTCAGGAAGCTCTCGGTCATCCGCCCGGTGAGGTACATCTGGAGAGCCTCGGAGCCGACCCCGTCCCTGCACTCCGCCACGAGGACGACCTCGCCGCCCTTCTTCACCCCCTTCAGCGCGCCCAGGGACAGCCTGATCGCGTGGGAGAGGGTGTCGTCGTAGCCCCTCCCTCCGACGCCGACTACGAGGCCCTTCGCCTGTGGTATCTCGGCCGAGAGGTAATGGGCGCGCGCCTGCTTCACAGAGTCCCCCTCGACTATGGAGTACGGCTCGCCCCCGCGCGTGATTATCGTCGCGTAGTCGACGGCTTGGACAGCCTCCACCTCCTGGCGGACCGCCGCGTAGCTTGGAGAGTCCTCGCGAAGCGGCCGCGCGCCGTCGTCGTCCCGCTTCCTGTATCCCAGCCGCCGTGACCCTGCGATGCAGCCCAGCGCCAGCGCGACGGGAGCGTCGACGAACCCGAAGAGCGGGTCGGGCTCCCCGGTCGAAATCGCGAACTTTCTCTCTGGCCCGGAGACGTCCGGCGAGAGCTTCCCTCCCTGACCCTCGGAGCCTGCCGCGGGTTCACCGGGCGGACGAAACCTCTCGACCGCCTCCTTGAGTTCCGGGACAGCCGCCTCGACCTTCCTCGGGTTCGGGGAGACGAACCTGTGGCCCTCCCTAGACACGTTCGCGAGGAGGGCCTTCACGACCTTCAGCGTCGCGGGCTTGTGGTCGCAGATCAACACCGTCTCCGCCCCCTTCAGCTTCTCCGAGAGCGGGACGACGATCTCGTCCAGGTGAGACTCGGGCTTGGGGTCGATGGTCTCCCCGAGGTTTTCTTGCATCAGCGTGACGAGGGACTCGACGTCGCCGTAGGGGACCCAGATTTCCATGAGGCGCTTCTGTGGCGCGACCTACTCACGCCGCGTCTATCAAGCTTGCCCCGCATCCCTCGAAAGCCGAGCCCGTTCGCGCACTCGGTTGAGACACCGCATTTCGAATCGCCTCGCTCGCTATCTGGAATGCCCTGCTTCGCTGCCAGCCAGCCGGCGCGGTAGACGGCCGCACGAGTGAGGCCGGGTGGCCTGCCGCACCTTTTTCTATTCCCCCGGGAGACCTAGCCCGATGGCGTGGAAGCGCAGGAAGGAGCTGCTCGAAGAGCTAGCGATGGTGCTCGTGAAGGTCAAGGCGATACAGTTCGGGACGTTCACGCTCGCCAGCGGAAAGATGAGTTCCTACTACATCGACCTCCGCACGATACCCAGCTACCCCGGCGCGTACAAGACGCTGATCAACGCATACGGCGAGTTCCTCAAGCACGAGTTCAAGGAGTCGACTTACGACGCGATAGCGGGGATCCCGACGGCGGGCCTGACTCTCTCCTCCCCGATCGCGCTGATGCTAGAGAAGCCGATGATCTACGTCAGGAAGGACGAGAAGGACCACGGCAGGGGGAAGCTGGTCGAAGGCGTCACAAGGCCCGGATGGAACGTCCTCGTCATCGATGACGTCATCACCACCGGCGGCTCGATACTCTCGGCCATCGAGGCGATCAGGGCGGAGGGGTGCGATGTGGTGAGCGCCTCGGTCGTCATCGACAGGCTCGAGGGCGGCACCTCCGCCATGAAGAAGCAGGGGGTGAAGCTTCACGCGATGACGGACATACTGGAGCTGGTCAAGGTTCTCAGGTCCAAGGCGCTGCTGTCTGCTGAGGAGGCGAACGCGGTCTCCTCGCAGGTGAACAGACGGTAGAATCAGTAGACCATGAGGTTCTTCTCCTCTAAAAGAACGTGAAGATTGTTGAAGGCCCTGTAGACCTCGCCTCCTCCTTGGCGCCCGCGCAGACGAGCTTGCCGGATGCGAAGAGCAGGATCACGGTCTTCGGGTCCGCCATCCTGTCGATGACGCCGGGGAACTGCTCGGGCTCATACGTCGACTTCGAAAGCTGGCGAGCCGCTTCCTCGAGATGGACCTTCCCGCCGAGGTTCGCCGACGCCACGATGTTCGGGATCTGGATCTCCGCCTCGTGCTTTATCGGGATGCCGCTCTTCTTCAGGCGCCTGACGACCTCCTGCACGGCCTTGCGCGCCATGTCCTCGGACTTGGCACCAGTGCAGACCATCTTGCCGGAGCTGAAGATCAAGGTCGCAGCCCTTCGGGATCTTGAGCCTGAAGACCAGCCCGGGAACTGGTCGGGGTGGTACCCGACGCCCACGAAATTTCTTCGTAATCTGGTTCAGGTCTACTTTCTGGTTTATCGAGGCCGAGGCGACCACGTTTTCGATGCTGACGATCGATTGGTCTGGGGCATTTGCCCGTGCCGAACGCGTCGGCTATATGGAGTATAAAAGGCGGGTCGATTTTTCCCAGCGCGCAGGTTATATCCGCCGGAAGCGAAGGGCAGCAACTGGGGAATCACGCAGCTTTGTCAGATTCGCACGCAGGAGGCGGAACGCAGGGTCAAGACATGTCGCACGGCACCGGAGCTATGAAGAAGTCCTCGCCTCGCCGAATAGTGCTCCTCACCATCATCATGCTCGGATTCGCAGCCCTCTCGTTTCTGCCGTCGCTCTTCTCGAGAGGCAGGACGGGAATAACGAGCACAGGGACGAACTTCCCGACCATCTTCATCCCCATCTGGCTCACCCTCACCATCGTCACGGTGATCATCAGCATGTGGTTCACGAGGTACATCATGCTGTACGAGAAGTATCGGGACTCGGAGACGGTGAGTCCCGCGGCTCCTTCCCACTCTCAATAGGGGCCGCCCCGCTCCCGCCAGACTCGTAGGCGGCCTTCTTCTTTCCATCTCCCGAAGGCCGAAGTTCCGAGATGAACACGAATATCAGGATAAGCCCCACGAGGGCGTAGTTCCACGGGGACGGGACGAGCATCGAGATGAGCCCCACGTATGGGACCGCGAGGACGACCACCCCCTTGACGCACTGTTCAGGCACGGGGGGCCACTCAAAGGGCTCGTCGGGATTGGGGTTGGTGATCCTATTGTCTCCCTGGGTGATGAGCCCCCGACTGGTTACTTCGACGACCCTGTGGACTATCGTGAGCCCTTCAGGATTCGGGCAAGTCCCCCCAGGGTTCGTGGGCTGCTCGTAGATTATCACCTGCCCGACGTGGATGCTGCTGAACGGCACTCTCTCAGTTATCACGAGGTCTCCTATCTGGAGGGTGGGGACCATGCTCTTGCTCACGACCACGTACACCGGCGACGCCCCCAGTTGGCTTCCGACAAGGACCTGCGCGCCCGCCACGATGACGATGACGATCAGGACGTATGTGATCGCTCTGCTCACGTTCTTCGAGAGGGACACGGACCTTCATGGGCCGCGCCGCTCAGATTGTTAAGCATTCTCGATTCCCGCCCGCAAGTCTTTAGAAGGGAGGGGTAGCCTCGTAGGCAGGATGAAGAGGCTCCAGCTGGTCGAGGTGCTCGTCGTCAACGCGCTCCTCATCCCCTTGCTCGTCTTGATAACGCAGAACTACGCCCTCCGGATGGCCTACTGGGGGAGGCCCGGCGACGGGTTCACCGCCACCATGACCCGGTATCCTTTCTTCTTCATTACCTCGGCGGTCAAGGGCGCCACCCGCCTCCCGGGCATCCTCAGCGTGGACTGGCAGCAGGTGGTCTTGGTGGTCCTCGTCGTGGCCGACGCCGTCTATGCGTGGTCCGCCCTCAAAGGCGCCCACCTGCACGAACCTTCGCCTGTCGCCGAATAAGCCACACCTGTCTCTCGGCGTCGCCCCGTCGAACAGGGCGCCGATGAAGAATGCCATCACAACTGAACACGCTCGTGATGGAAGCTCCTTGTTGAGACGAGCGCTTGCGATGTTCGCGCCTCCCCCAATGACCTCACGGCCAGCGATCATGACAGGGCGGTCCTGCCGCGTGCACGTGTTGATGAGGTGCCGAGGAATCTTGCAACGTTTGGCCTGTTTTCCTTCTCCCCGCTCCCGCTCGCTCTATCCGGTTCCCACCACCGCCCGTATCTACGCCATCGCGTCCAACGGCGCGATGTTATCAGATCTCGACGGTGCCGGCTTGCGGAGCGATCGCCAGAAGAGCTGGCGCCCGGCCTTTTTGCGAAGCGAGACTCACACGCCCCGCTCATCTCTCTGGTTCATGGGAAACTCGGCGCCCACAGATAATCCCCTTGGGGCGTTGCCGGGCGAAACCTAGCGCACGGTCCTTGGCCGGCGAATCTCTAAATACGATTCTTCGCCTTGAACCTGCATGCTCCATTCCGCGCGCTTCCTCCTCGTGGGAATCACGCTCATTTTCTTCGCGATGGTGACCGACTGGATAGGCAGCACCTACCAGCTCCTCCTGGTCTTGGTGGTCTCCCTGGCCATGGCGGTGGCGGGCGCCGTGATTTCGATCAGGGGAGTGATCGAGTTCCTGGGGGAACGGCTCTAGTAGAGCCAACAGGAAACAAAGTGTCCAGGCTCGACCTCCTTGAGCTGTGGGACGGTGTCCTTGCAGACACTCATTACGTACGGGCACCTCGGATGGAACTTGCATCCGGACGGGTGCTCCGTCGAAAGCGTGAGCTCATCTTTGGCTCCTATTTTCTTCGTCACGTCCTTCAGGCTCGGGTCGATCGTGGGGGATGCTTCCAGAAGGGCCTTCGTGTACGGGTGGAGCGGTCTATCGATGACCGCGTCGGCCGAGGCGATTTCGACCACGTTCCCGAGATACATCACAGCGATCCTAGCCGCGATTACCCTCGCCACCGACATCTCGTGCGTGATGAACAAGAACGCCGTGCCGCGCTCTTTCGATTCCTTCTCTATGATGTTCAGGATGTCTCCCTTTAGGGACGCGTCCAACATGGAGACCGGCTCATCGGCGACCACCAGGGCGGGGTTGAAGAGGAGCACCCTGGCTATCCCGACCCTCTGCCTCTGACCTCCGGAAAGCTGGAACACGTAGCTGGTGAGTTGCTGTTCAGGCAGTCCCACTCTCTTGAAGACGTCATGAATCCTCTCCGAGATCTCCTTACGGTCCTTGACGCCCTGCGCCTGGAGCGGGATGCGCAGCGCATCATAGACCTTCATGTTGGGGTCGACAGAAGAGAAGGGGTCCTGGAAGATGATCTGCAGCTGTTTGCGCAACCTCTTCCATGCCCTTCCCTTCGCGTTTCCCACATTTGTCATCGTCTCGCCCTCGACGAGGATCACTTCACCTGACGTCGGGCGCGTCAAACCGATCGCAGCTCTCCCGAGGGTCGTCTTCCCCGAGCCGCTCTCTCCGACGAGGGCGACCACTTCGCCCCTCGCCACCACGAGGGACACCCCGTCCACAGCCTTGATGACCGAGACTTTCTCCAGGAGCCTCTTCTTCCTGAAGAAGACGCGGACGTCCTCTAGCTTGAGGACCGGGACGTCAATAAAGCCAGCAGGCAACCTTTTCACTCCCCACCCCCTTCAACTTCGGCTCTTCCCTCCTGCAGACGTCCATGGCATATGGGCAGCGCGGCGCGAAGCTGCATCCTGGCGGGATGCTCGCAAGGTCTGGCATGAACCCAGGCATCCCCTTTATTTGCTTGGACTGCAGCGTGGGCGTGGAGGCCAACAGCCCCTGGCTGTACGGGTGCTTCGGCTTTGCGAAGAACTCTGCCGAGTCTCCCTCTTCGACAATCTTGCCCGCGTACATTATGTAGAGTCTGTCGACCAGTTCTGAGATAATCGCCAGATCGTGGGTTATGAGCAGGATCGAGATTCCCAGGTCCCTTCTGAGCGTCTTCAAGAGGTTCAAGATGTTCGCCTGCGTGATGACGTCGAGGGCCGTCGTGGGCTCGTCGGCGACTACCACGTCAGGGTCGAGGGCCAACGCCATGGCGATGAATGCTCTTTGCTTCTGGCCTCCCGAGAGCTCGTGAGGATACCGGCGAGTTATCGTTTCGTCAAGGTTGACCAGTTCGAGGAGTTTGCGCACCTTCTGGGGGCTTGCATCCTGGCCATGGATCTTCAAGACTTCGCTTATCTGGGCACCTATCGTGAAGACCGGAGTGAACCCGTTCATCGAGCCCTGGAACACCATCGCCAGCTTTTTCCATCTGTATTTCTCCCTAAATTCGTTCTCCGGGAGCTTCAGGATGTCGACACCTTCGTAGTCAACCTCTCCGCCGACGATCCTGCCGGGGGGATTCAGAAGGCGTAGCATCCCAAGGGCGATGGTGCTCTTTCCGGAGCCGCTTTCGCCCGCGAGTCCGACGATCTCCTTCCTGTCAAGTCTCATGTCGACGTTCTCGACCGCCTTGACTTCGCCTCTGGAAGAGGCGTAGTGGATGCTGAGTCCTCTAGCTTCTAGTAGTATGGCATCTCACCTCTAGTCGCTTATTTGGCCTGGACCTTCGGCGCGACGATCTTGTCCAGGGCAAATCCGACCAGGACGAATGGCAGCGAGGCGACTATGATCATTATCCCAGGGAAGAGCACCCACCACCACCACCCGTACACCGCAGCCTGTTGGATGAACGCGTCGTCCAGAATCCCTCCCCACGTTACGACCGTCTGTGGCTGGATCCCCAGGAACGCGAGCGTCTGAGCGAGGAGGATACCCGCGGGCACGCCGAGGGCCGCATATGCGATTGACACCGGCGTGAGCCTCGGCATGAAGTGGGTGAAGAACGTGCGCATCGACGAGACGCCCATCGCACGGTCCGCCTCGACGTAAGTCTGGGACTTTACAGAAAGAGAGACGGACCTGGCGATTATTGCGTAGAACGGCCAAGAGAGCGCCGAGATCAGGATGGCCTCGCTGATCAAATCTAGCCGAATGCTGTATGATAGGGCGACCAAGAAGGGGAGCGCGGGGAGGGCCAGGACGACGAGAGAAATCCATTGCATGACGTTGTCTTTCGAGCCGCCGAGATAGCCCGCGATGCCCCCGAATATCACGCCGAAGAGGACGGCAATGACAGACGTCAATGCCCCAAGTTCCAGCGCCCAAGGAAGGCCGAGCAGGACGCCGAGCTGTATGGGTCTGCCGTACAGGTCCGTGCCCATAAGGCCGTAGGACTTGCCGTTGATCGAGAGGAATGTGGTCGAGAGGACGGCTCCCTGCCCGCTGCTGAGCATGTCCACCCTCAACTTGTACGTCCCTTGCAATACCGAGCTGTTCAAGAGACTCTTCCCGTCTCGGTTGAATAGCGCTGACATCTCCTCAGGCACCGTCACTCCGCTGGGTGTGGTGTCCGTCTGAGACCCGACATACTGCTGGATCCAAGGAGCTATGCTAGGGTCAGAAACGCCGTAGTTGACGTTCGTTGTAGGATTACCGATGTAGAGGATGAGAGAGTTGCCGTCGGGCTTCGTCCATGTTATCGCCGCCTCGATGAAGGTGCCGTTGAACCTTGGTATGAAGACGATGTTGCTCGGTGTCTTTGTCGACGACCAGTGGAAGGTGAAGGTGTGGCTGAAGTTGTAGTCTTGGGATCCGCTGGGGGCAGTGTTGGTCCAAATGACGCTCGGGAACCCGATCGTCGGGGGAAAGTCCGGGGTGAAGTATCCGACCCATTGGGGAGGCGAGTTTTGCGGGTTCCCTTGCCATTGCTTGGGATTGCCCCACTGAGAGGCGATCGTCGGGGGAAAGCCGACGAGGACGTAGATTGAAGCACCCAGAAGCAAGATGAGCATGACCAGCCCGGCTACGCCTGACTTTGACCTCGAAAAATCCCTGAGATAGCCCCGAAAGCTGCTCTCGCTACTCAAGTGCTCTCAACCTGCCTTGATTCGTGGGTCCAAGACTCCGTAGAGCAGCTCGCCGATGTAGAGTCCTAGCAGCAGGACGATGGTGAGTACAAAGGTGGATGCGATTATGATGGGGAGGTCGTTCGACAATATCGCGTTGTACGTGAGCAGCCCCAGCCCCGGCCACCTGAACACCACCTCTGTGGTTATCGCCCCGCCGAAGGAACCAGCAACGGCGAGGACCGACTGCGTCGCGATGCTAGGCGAAACGGTCCGGAGCACGTGGGAAAAGAGGATCCTTCTGTCCGAGATTCCGCGAGCTTTTGCTGTGAGGACAAAGTCCTCGCCCATGGTCGAAACAACCAGGCTCCTGATCACGTAACCGAATCCGCCGATGTTGACGATGAAGAAGGCGGTGAGGGGAAGAGTCAGATGGGCGAGGAAATCACCGGACTGCGCCAAGGGTCCGGTCGGAGGGGGCACCGAAATTATTCCGCCCGACGGGAGGATGTTCAAGGAGTACGCGAAGTAGGCGATGAGCAGGAAGCCTACCCAGAAGGGCGGCAAGCTCGCATGGATGACGGCGATGAAGGGAATCGATTTGTCTAGCTTGCCGCCGACCGACTTTGCGGCAAGAAGCCCGATCATTGTTCCAAAGAAGACCACGAGAAGCGTTCCCGTGGTGAAGAGCACTATCGTATTGGGCAGGTAAGCAACGATGATCTGCGAGATGACCTTGGAGCCGTTCGGAGCGAGGAGGAAGTACGATGAGCCGAACTGGAACGTGAGGAGATGGTAGAGCTGGTAGGCAAACTTCACCGGCAGAGGTTGGTTGAACCCGAATTGGTCGAGGAACGACGCCTTAAAGGACGCGACCTGGGTCAATATCTGAGCTTGGCTCAGGCTCCCATGAGCGCTCTTGACTAGCGTCTGCTGGAATTGCTGTGCCTCGTAGCTCGCCTGCGCCAGTATGACTTTCTGCAAGCTTCCGTAGATTCCGACGTAGAGGATTGAGACCGTTGCGATGAGAGCCGCCGCATATGAGAACGTCTTGACAATCAAGAACCTGGTAAATCCCAAGCGAAGCTTTCTGCCTCGAGGATGGCTTTAATTGTTGCGGAACTTGTCAAAAAACGCAACAGAGAGGCTTCGTGCACTTCCGGTTGAACCGAAACTCCTCGATTGCGAGTCCAAGACCTGCGATAGGTGACGCAAACTATGTAACTTATATACCGATATAGGTTCACTGTCGGCCTAGAAATGAGAGCACACTCCAAATCTAGTTTGTTGGCAGTCTCCGCGGTACTTTTCATTTTCGTCCTCAGCTCGTTCGCGATAAGGCCTGCGAGTGCGGTGACCGGACCTGCAAGTCCCACCTTGAACAAGATTACCTTCGTCGATTACGGAGGAAACGATGCTTCCGGAACGGCGGATCTCATTGCAAACAAGATCGACATCTACAACTTCCAGCTCACGCCTTCAGCTAGCGCCTCGTTGCCTTCGACCTACCACCAGGTCGTATCTCCTGGCGGGCTCTATGGGTTGTACGTGAATCCGCAGAACACCACGAAGGGCTTCAACCCATTCTACTTCCAGAAGGTCAGGTTTGCCCTCAATTATCTCATCGACAGGAACTACTTCAGCCAGACGATCGAGGGGGGAAAGTTCGTCCCATCGATCTCCGCGGTGTCGGCGGAGCCTGACACAGTGACCGTAGCCGGCGGTCAGGCACCGTTCTCCAACGTGACCTACAACTTCCAATTTGCGAACAAGACCATCTCTTCGGTCCTGATTGCAAACGGCGCCATCTTCACCGGTGGGCACTGGATGTACAAGGGGCAGCTTGTGACGATAGGTCTGTTCGACAGGACGGATGACCCCATAAGGCATGCCTTCATGCAGTATCTCAACTCGCAGCTTCAGAATCTGGGCTTCACGACCAATCTCATATCTGGCACCCTTTCCGATGCTGAGACCGTGGTCTTCGGGAGCGACCCGGTGAACGCGACTTGGGACATCTACCCAGCGTCGAACTCCCAGATATACGGATACTACGACAGCAACGCGCTC
>Ga0307374_10011432_pt1 | contig 12618 bp, 8 predicted proteins | sample OX3MG_FD_202532 | JGI IMG/M metagenome (GOLD analysis project Ga0307374, IMG submission 202532) | Soil microbial communities from Risofladan, Vaasa, Finland - OX-3 | ecosystem: Environmental > Terrestrial > Soil > Coastal area > Acid sulfate soil | place: Finland: Risofladan, Vaasa | collected...
GCCCACCACCACCACCACCACCACCACGTACTACTCACCGCCGTCGACCTATTACACCCCGTCACCGAATCCCACCTGCGCTCCGCCGTGTTGAGCCATGGCCAACCACCGGTGTCGAGTGCGGGCCGGGCCAAGGTTCGCATCGCGGTGGCACGACGCTTCCGGTGGTGGAGTCGGGCGACCCGACTCGTCGCCCCCCTGGTCGGCGTGGCCTGTCTGTGCGGGCTGGCCCTGCCGGCGGCCGCCCAGGTCGTCGCCGACCCCGGCCCCGCCGGTGCTTCGTCCGCTCACGCCACCGCCCGGGATACCCCGACCTCGCCCGGCTACTGGTTGCTGGGCGACGACGGTGGGGTGTTCTCCTACGGCGCCGCCCGCTTCTACGGCTCGATGGGCGGCCAGACCCTCAACCGGCCGACGGTGTGCATGGCGTCGACGGTCAACGGGCTCGGCTACTGGCTGGTGGCCCAGGACGGAGGCATCTTCTCCTTCGGCGGCGCGTCGTTCTACGGATCGACCGGAGGCCTCTCGCTGGTCAAGCCGGTGGTGGGGATGGCCGCCACTCCCGACGGCGGCGGCTACTGGTTGGTGGCCACCGACGGCGGCGTCTTCTCCTTCGGGGACGCGGCGTTCTACGGCTCGACCGGGGGCATGCCCCTCAACCAGCCCATCGTGGGCATGGCCGCCACCCCCGACGGCCGGGGTTACTGGCTGGTCGCCTCCGACGGGGGCGTCTTCTCCTTCGGTGACGCGGCGTTCTACGGCTCGACCGGCGCCATCACCCTCAACAAGCCGGTGGTGGGCATGGCCGCCACCCCCGACGGCCGGGGCTACTGGATGGTGGCCACCGACGGCGGCATCTTCGCCTTCGGCGACGCGCCGTTCCTGGGTTCGGCCGGCGGCGTCCCGCTGGTCAAGCCCATCGTGGGGATGACCACCACCTCCGACGGCCGCGGCTACTGGCTGGGTGCCCAGGACGGCGGGATCTTCACCTTCGGGGACGCCACCTTCGAGGGCTCGCTGGCCGGGTCCCCCCACGTGGCGTCGGTGGCGGCCATCTCCGGGGTCGGACGACCCGGGGGATGCCAGGGCACCGTGGTCCCCAACGACCTCCCGGTCCCCGGCCCCGGGGGCCCTCCCGGTGAGGGCCAGTGGGTGCCGGCCATCCGGAACGTCGGCCCGACCCCCGTCGTGTACACCACCACCCTCCGGCCCTACCCCGGAGGCGCGTCGGCCGGGATCGCCTGGATGGACATGAGCCGGGCCAGCCTGCGGCTGTACGCCGGACCGCCCTCCCAGCCCGCCGGGAACTATGCCTATTCCGGCCAGGTGGTGCCCGGCGACCGGTCACGGCTGCTGGCCGCCTTCAACTCCGGCTTCCTGATGGCGGACAACGTCGGGGGTTGGTACTCACAGGGGCAGATGCCCCTCCCGCTTCGCAATGGGACCGCCTCCCTGGTGATCTACAACAACGGGAAGGTGCAGATCGGTGCCTGGGGGTCGGAGGTCGGGATGTCCCCATCGGTGTACTCGGTGCGCCAGAACCAGGGCATGCTGGTCGACGGCGGACGCCCGGCCACCAACCTGTCGGTGGGCGCCTGGGGGGCGGTGCTGGCCGGGGTCGGGAACAACTGGCGCTCGGGGATCGGCACCGACCGCTTCGGCAACCTCATCTACGTCGGGGGGCCGGACCTGCTGCCCGCCGACCTGGCCCATCTCCTGCTGGTGGCCGGGGCGGTCGAGGGCATGGAGCTCGACATCAACCCCCAGTGGGTGACGCTGTCCACCTATGCCACCGCCCCCGGGCAGTCCAACCCGGACGTGCTCACCGGCGGGAACCTCATCGGCGGCATGTACTACGGCCCCGACCGCTTCATCAGCTACTCGGAGCGCGATTTCCTGGCCCTAGTGTCCAGCTGACAGGTACATCTTGAGCTCGGCGGTCACGTCCTGTCGGATGACGGCGAAACCCGCCGACGCCGAGAGGTTGCCGGGTCCGCACCCGTCGACCGCCCGTCCGGTGAACGGCGCCCCGGCGGGCAGCGGCAAGTCCAGCGCGGTGCCGATGGCCCCCACCCCGCCGTGGCCGCGGTTGATGAGGCACAGGTCGGTGAAGGCGAGATGGCCGGCGGACGGCAGCGACACCAGCTTCTTGGGCGGAGGGGCGGCGTCGTAGGTGGCCCTGACCCAGGCCGGCAACACGTCGCGGTCCTCCGACCCGGTCATGTACAGGGAGGGTTTGGCCGGCAGGTCGGGTGGCGGTGGCGAGGAGCCGGCGGCCAGCGCCACATACACCGCGACCTCCGGACGGCCGGCGAACTGGATGGCGTCGAGCCCTCCGAGCGAGTGGCCCACGATCCCGACGGCCCCGGGTCGCACCAGATCGGCCAACACCCCACCCCCGGCGGCACTGTCGTGGAACACCAGGGTCTCGGTGTCGAGCAGGACCTGGTAGTCGCTCGGGCCGGCCGGCGGCTTCGCCCCCAGATCGGTGAAGAACTCGGTCACGTCGTGAGCGGTGAACTCCGGAGAGGCGACCACGAAGCCCCAGGACGCCAACCACGTGGTCAGGAACGTCGACTGGTCGCGAAACGAGTACAGCCCGGCGGCGAACAGGACCAGGGGGAACGGACCGCGCTTCGACCCGGCCACCTCGCGGTAGGCGTCGGTGGTGAACGACCCCATCCCGATCGGCACCCGGGCGGCGAGGGCGGGCGGCAACCAGTCACGGAGGTCATAGGCGGCCCGGGGATGGCCCACCGCGGCGGAACGGTCGACCGGGTACCACACCTCCACCGGCCCGCCGGGGAGCTGCTCGGTGGTGACGCCGGCCGCGAACGGCCCGGGGCGGGCGTAGGGACCGGTTGGAGTCCCGACATTCGAGGAGCCGGGGCCGGACGAGGCGATGACAATGGCGGCCACGGTGACTGCCCCGGCTACCAGGACCACCAAGATCGACCAGCGGAGCGGTGGCCGGAGCCGGGCGAAGACGGTGGTCGGGATGGTGACAGCTTAGGCCCGGCACGTTGATCTAACCTCCGCCGGTGCGCCCCTTTCGAAGCTGGAAACGAAAGGTCGGCCTTGCCTTGCTGGCGGCCATCGGGGTGTTCCTCATCGTGGCCGGATGGTCGTATGTCAGTGCCATCACCGCCCCGGGAACCGACAGCCTGCAAGCCAAGAGCGTCGAGTGGGTCCGCTCCCACGGCGGCAGCGGGATCGTCCGGTGGGTCGAGAACGAATGGTATTCCCACCATCAGCCCCCGAAGGGTGGCCGGGCCAACGTGGCCCTGGCCACCCACCCGGCCACCCCGTTCTCTTCGGCCAACTATGCCAACGTCGCCCATCTTCCGGTGCCGCCCCCACTGCACCCGATCGTGCCCGGGCCGGTCGAAGGCGAGGGTCAGTGGACACCGGTCGGCCGGCTGGTCGGCGGGGTGCCGGCGGTGTACTCCACCTACCTCCGTCCCGACCCGGCGCACACCAGCCTCCTCACCGGGGTGGCGTGGATGGACACCAAGCTGCTGAAGGCCACCCTGTTCTCCGGCACCGACGTGCCCGGTGCCCCCGGGTTCAAGGACGTGGCCCCGCCGACCGCCGAGCAGGCCGGCCAGCTGGTCGCCCAGTTCAACTCCGGGTTCCGCATGCAGGATTCCGACGGCGGCTACTACAGCGAGGGCCGGCTGATCTACACCATGCGTCCGGGGGCGGCCTCGCTGGTCATCTCCGACAATGGCGACGTCACGGTGGCCAAGTGGGGGCGCGACGCGACCATGGGGCCGACCGTGGCCAGCGTTCGCCAGAACCTGGACCTGATCGTCGACCAGGGTCACCTGGTGGCCGGACTCCAGTCCGACTCGACCGGCAAGTGGGGAGCGACCCTGGGCAACAAGCTGTTGGTCTGGCGGTCGGGTGTCGGGGTGACGGCCAACGGGGCGCTGGTCTACGCCGGCGGTCCCGGCCTCAGCGTCTACACGCTGGCCAACGTGCTCCTCCACGCCGGAGCCATCCGGGCCATGGAGATGGACATCAACACCTACTGGGTCGACTACTTCTTCTTCAGCCCGCAACCGGGCACGCCTGCCTCCCCGGCCAACGGCACCAAGCTGCTGAGCTCGATGTACGGAGCGACCAACCGGTACTTCGAAACCTCGTCACGGGACTTCGTCTCCATGTCCGCCGACCCGCAACCCAACCGGACATCCCCGACCGCCCGCCGGTGACAGGTGCGCGCTAAGCGGATCCATCCACCGGGTGGGCGTCGGCCCGGGCCGGTGCCGGGTCGGTGATGACCCCGTAGAGCGCGACGGCGGCGGCCAGCCCGGCGGCGGCGGCCAACACCAGGGCGGTGATCGAAAAGGCGTGCCGCACCTGGGCCGCATCCGCCAGGCTGCCGGCCAACGAACCGAACACCGCGCTGCTCACCGCCAGGCCCAGCGCGGTCCCGATCCCCCGCGTCATGTTGAGGACCCCGGAGGCGAGCCCGGACTGCTGGGCGGGGATGGCGGTCATGATCGCGGCGTTGTTGGGCGAGACGAACAGGCCGAGGCCCACCCCGGTCAGCGCCAGCAGGGCGACGAAGCCGGGGGTGGTCGGGTCCCATGCCGCCAGCCCGGCCAAACCGAGGACCACCAGCACCATCCCCGCCACTCCCGGTGGTCCGGCCCCCACCCGGTCGGCCAGGCGGCCGGCCACCGGGGCCACCATGCCCAGGGCCAGCGGCATGGCCATCAATTCGAGCCCCGACCGGGCGGTGCCGAAGCCGGAGCCGCGTTCGAGCAGGAACGGAACGATGGCCAACACTCCGAACAGGACCATGAAAGAGAGCATCCCGCTCACGATCCCGGCGCTGAAGCGGACCCGCCGGAACAACGACAGGTCGACCATCGGCTCGGGGAACCGGCGCTCCCGGGCCACGAACCCGAGGCCGAGCAACACCGCCGCCCCGATGAGCCCGAGGATCATCGGTGATGTCCAGCCCCGGGCGTTCCCCAGCGAGATCACCGACACCAGCGCCACCACCGCGGGGAAGAACAGGGCGAAGCCGGACCAGTCGAAGCCGACCCGGGTCTGCAGGTGTCGGCTGCGGGGAATGAACAGCAGCCCGGCGACCACCCCCACCACCCCGACCGGCACGTTGACCAAGAACAGCAGCCGCCAGCCGCCCACCGCCAGCAGCAGACCCCCGACCGACGGCCCGAAGGCCAAGCCCAGCGCCTGGGCGGCGCCCTGGACCCCGATCGAACGGCCGAGCCGGCGCACGGGAACGGCCAGCACGATGATGGCCACGCTGTTGGCCTGCAACATGGCCGCCCCGACGGCCTGGAGCACCCGGAACCCGCACAGCACGTACAGGTTCGGCGCCAACGCGCACAGGGCCGAACCGGCGATGAAGATGAGGAACCCGTAGATGTAGAGGAGCTTGCGCCCGAACATGTCGGCGAAACGGCCGATGGCGGCGACGGTGGCCACCAGCACCAACAGGTAGCTGAGTCCGACCCAGGTGACCGGGCCCACCCCCACGCCGAACGAACGCTCGAGGGTGGGGAACGCCTGGGTGACGATGCTGGCGTCGAGCTGCCCCATGAAGGCACCGATGCACACCGCGGCCACCGCCAACCGGTAGGCACCGGGGCGGTCACGGATCCAGGCCGGACGACGCGGCTCGACGATCAGCTGTCGCCATCCGGTGGCCTTCGGCTCGACGACGGTCTCCACCTCTCCATGCTGGACGATGCCATTCCAGAAGTCGAATAGTGAATCTTCATCGCTTTGATATGATTTGCAAATGGATCTACGCAGGCTGGAGCATTTTCTGGCCGTGGCCGACCACCAGGGCTTCACCGCCGCATCCCGGGCCGTGTCGGTGTCCCAGCCCGCCCTGTCCCTGGCCGTCAAGGAGCTGGAGACCGAGCTCGGCGCCGAGCTCTTCCACCGTCGGGGCCGGCGGGTGGTGGTGACCCCGGCCGGGGCGGCCCTGATCGGGCCCGCCCGTCAGGCCCTGCGGGACGTGGAGACGGGGAGAGCCGCGGTGGCGGCGGTCACCGGGCTGGAGGCCGGCAGCCTGGCCATCGCCAGCCTCCCCACCTTGGCCGCCGATCCCCTGGCCGGGATCGTGGGCCGGTTCCGGCGGGACCACCCGGCGGTGACCGTGGACCTGGCCGCCCCGGAGGACTCGGCCGGGGTCCTGTCCATGGTCCGCGACGGCCGGCGGGAACTCGGGCTCACCGACTCGGATCGGCTGCCCGACGGCCTGGTCGCCCACCGACTCGGCGAACAGGCCCTGGTGCTGGTCCTGCCCCCGGGGATCGCGCCACCGTCGCTATCGACCCGGACAGGTTTGAAGGCCCGGGTGGACATGGCCACCTTGGTCGACCTCCCGTTCGTGGCCGCTCCTCCGGGCACCTCCACCCGTCGCCTCCTCGATGAGGGACTCGGCGGCGGGTCGGGATCCGGGCCGCGGGTGGCGGTGGTCACCGCCCAACGCGACGCGATACTGCCCCTGGTCCTGGCCGGGGCTGGCGCTGCGCTGGTGCCGGAGGCCACCGCCGAGGTGGCCGAGCTTCTCGGAGCCCATGTGGTCCGTCCCGATCCGCCGGTCACCCGTACCATCGTGCTCATCCATCTGGCCGGCCAGTTGGCCCCGGCGGCCCATCGTTTCGTCGAGCTGGCGACCGACGTCGGGTGATGGTGGGCTTCGGCCCGGTTGGCTACTCTGGCCAGATCCCCGACAATCCCACCTCCGGTTCCGCCGCTCCGCTTGCCCCGGTGCATGTCGATTTCCATTTCGACATCATGTGCCCCTACGCCTACCAGACGTCGCGGTGGATGCGCGAGGTTCGCGACACCGCCGGCATCGACGTCAGCTGGCGCTTCTTCAGCCTCGAGGAGATCAACCGGGCGGAAGGGAAGAAGCACCCGTGGGAACGCGAGTGGTCCTACGGCTGGTCGATGATGCGGATCGGCGCCCTGCTCCGGCGGAAGGATATGGGTCTCCTCGACCAGTGGTACCAGGCGGCCGGGCACGCTCTCCATGTCGAGGGGAGGAAGCCGCACCGTCCGGAGGTCGCCGAGGAGCTGCTCGGCGACATGGGTCTCGACCCGGGCCTGGTGCAGGCGGCGATCGATGACCCGACCACCGGTGACGAAGTGCATGCCGAGCATGATGCGGTGGTGGCCAAGGGGGCCTTCGGGGTGCCGACCCTGGTGTTCCCCGATGGTCAGGCGCTCTTCGGACCGGTGCTCATCGATCCTCCCATGGGGGAGGCCGCCGTCCGGCTCTGGCGACACCTCACCGGCTGGCTCGAGTTCCCCCATCTCTACGAAGTCCAACGCCCCAAGCAGTCTGCGGACATCGAGGCCATCGCCACCACCTTCTCGGCGTATCTCAACGCCCGCGACTGGTTCAGCATCGAACACCGAGCCCCGTAGCCGGCCATCCCTGCGACCAGGGCTTTCGTCCGCCGGACGACCCCCGGCGCCACCGATATGTTGTTTACTTTTCGTGTCAACTGGCTATATGCTGATGCGCTCAGCAGTGCTTGGGCACCACGATCGCACCGGACAGGGAGCGCAACACATGTCACCGCGGCGTCGACCACCTGCCCATCGGGCCAAAAGCCATCTGCCTGCGCATCGGCGGCGCACACCGCCCACCCATTCGCGAAAGGTCGGGATCGGCTGGTTGACCTTTGTCGGCGCCAACGCCGCCCTGGCAGGTGCGGTGCTGATCCCCGCTCACCCGGCCACTGTGAGTCCGGCCTTCACCAACGTGTCCAGCACCGATCCCTTGAACCTCGGCGGGTTGTTCGGGTTCCTCTTCCCGACACCCACCACCACCACCACCACGACCACCACCACGACGACGCCACCCACGACCACCACCACGACATCCACGACAACGACCACCACCACGACGACCGTGCCGACCACTACCACCACGACCACCACCCCGTCCGGGGGATCGTCGTGCGGAGGCAGCCAGGTGCTGGTTTCGAACGGCATCACCTGGGACTGCACCTTCGACACCGAGTTCACCGGCACCACCCTGGATACGACGAAATGGGTCCCGGTGACCACCGCGACCAGTGGCTACACCTCCGGGCAGACCGCGTGTTTCGAGAACAGCCCGAACAACGTCTCGGTCGGGAACGGCTACCTGAGCCTGACCGCCCGCCAGGAGGCCGCCCCGTTCACCTGTGTCGATCCCTATGGCGACTTCGAGACCCTGTACACCAGCGGGACCGTCGCCACCTGGGACCTGTTCGATCAGGCCTACGGGCGATTCGAGGTCAGCGCCAAGGTGCCAACGTCGACCATCCCCGGCCTCCAGTCGTCGTTCTGGCTGTACCCCCAGAACTCCATCTACGGGGGTTGGCCGGCGTCGGGCGAAATCGATCTGGCCGAGGAATACAGCCAGTACGCCGACCGGGCCATCCCCTACATCCACTACAACTACGACCCGTCCACCACCAACGTGCTGACCAACACCAACGTGGTGACCAACGACTACTGCCTGATCAACGTCGGCCAGTTCAACGACTACGTGGTCGAATGGACCCCGACCTCCATCACGGTGTTCTTCAACGGGAAGACCTGCCTGGTCGATCACTGGATCCCCTCGGCTCCGGAGACCGCCCCCCAGCCCTTCGATCAGCCCTTCTTCATCAACCTCACCCAGGCGCTGGGGGTGGGTACCAACAATTTCAATCCCTCCCTCACCCCGCTGCCGGCGACCACCGAGGTCCAGTTCGTACGGGTGTGGCAGCAGCAGCCCTGATCATCGGATCCGATCGGTCGGTCGCAGGGCTCAGGAGGACCAGACGGTCACGCCGGCCAGACGGGTCTCCGACACGGTGATGCCGGCGATCTCGTCGGGGTCCACCTGGCGGGGATCGGCCGAGAGGATGGCGAGGTCGGCGTACTTGCCCACCCGCAGCGATCCCAACTGTTCGTCGGTATGGGTCTGCCAGGCGGCGTCGATGGTCACCCCCCGGAGGGCGGCGTCGACGTCAATGCACTCGGCGTCATTGAGCACCTCGCCGCCATCGGACATCTTTCGGGTCACCGCCGTCTGCACATGACGAAGGGGACCCAACGGCGAGACCGAGTAATCGGAGTGAAAGCTGGGGCGGAGGCCGTGGCCGATGGCCGACGCCACCGGGTCGAGCCGGGCGGCTCGCTCGGGGCCGAAGATGTCGTCCCGGAAGACCCGACCCCAGTAGTACACGTGGTTCATCAAGAAGCTGGGCGACACCCCCATCGCGGCCATGGCTTCGAGATGCTCGGGATGGGCGAGCGAGCAGTGCTCGATGCGATGACGGAGATCCGGTGAGGACCCCGAGCCGGGTGGTCGGGTGCCGAGCACCGTCCCGAAGGCGCCGATGACCAGGTCGATGGCGGCGTCGCCGTTGGCGTGGATCATGGCCTGCCAGCCGTGGCGGTGGGCATCGCCGATGGCCTCGACCAGCTCCTCCTCGGTGAGGTTGGGTGCCCCCCGTCGATCGGTTCCGAGATAGGGATCACGCAGGTAACCGGAATAGCCCTGGTTGGAACCGTCGCTGATGATCTTCCGGCTGATGGCCCGCACCATGTCGTCCCCGGCTCCCGGTTCGACACCCGCCTGGACCCAGCTGTCCCGCACCTGGTCGAGCAGAGCGGCAGTGACCCGGACCGGAAGCGGCTGGTCCCCCTGCATCTGGTGGAGGAGGTCGAGCTCGACCACGCCGAGCAGCCCTCCGGTGGCGGCTTCGTGGATCTTGGTGATGCCCACCGCCGCGGCTCGGTCCATGATCCTGCGCAGGCCGGCCACCAGGTCGTCATGGGAGAGCTTGGGCATGGCCTCGATGATCCGGATCTCCGCCGCCATCTCCCCGACCACACCGGTGAGGTGCCCGTCCCGCCGTTGGAACACCCCGCCGGGCGGATCAGGCGTCCGATCGTCGATCCCGGCCAGCTCGAACGCCTTGGCGTTGACGTAGACGAAGTGCATCGAGGCGTTCATGACCGCCACCGGGTGATCGGGGGCCACCCGGTCGAGGATCTCCGACGTGAGATCGGGTTGGCCGGGAAGCAGCGAGGGATCGAACAGCTTTCCGATCAGCCACTCACCGGGGGCCAACCGTTCCGCCGCATCCCGGAGTCGGGCCACCACCTCATCGAGGCTCGGGTTGGCGAACGGGGAACAGTCCACCGCCGCGTCGAAGAGAACCGAGGTCCACAGATGCATGTGCGGCTCGATCATCCCGGGCATGGCCACCCGGTCCCCGAGCTCGACCAGTTCTGTCCCGGGGCCCCGGAGGGCGTCGAGCTCGTCGCCGGTGCCCAGCGCCCGGATCCGACCGCGGTGGACGGCCATCGCCTCCACCTCCGGCTGCACCGGATCCATGGTGATGATCGGACCGACCACCAGAAGATCGGCGTGGCCCTCCATCCGCGGTCCGGGCCCGGCCACCCGCTTTGCTCGCGGCCCCTCGGGCACCCGCCGCAGCTGCACCCGACCGGCCAGCTCCCGATGGGGCTGGCAGCAGTGTCCGGGTCGGGCGGCCGACGGCGTTCCCTCCGTCATGGGTGTGGGGTTGGCGGCAATGGAGGATCCCTTCAGGTCACCGGACGGGCCCGGGGTGGCCGTCGCCGGGAACGACACTAAGAGAATTGCGCCGCCGATGCCCTCGACTCATGTAAGGGCCAGCTCGCCTTCCTCGAACGGTGGCCCGTCCGGATCCCAGCCGTGGCGGGTCTTCCGATACGGGTACCAGGAGCCGTCCCGGCCCAACCGCAGTTGCTCGTCGTCCCGGGTCAGCCGATTCCGCCGGGTGATCGCCGACGACCCCAACCGCCGGCGTCCGGGATCGAGCTGACCCGGATCGGGATCCCACGATTCGACCAGGGCCTCGAACCCCCCGGCCCCACCATCCCGCCAGGCCAACGCCCGCCGCTCCAGCTCCCGGGGCGAGATCCCGGCCCGCCGGGCCAGCTCGCTCGAGCTCGGACCCAGATCGGCGGGCCCGCCCGACTCGAAGCGGGCCGCGGCCCAGCGGGCCACGTCCTGGTCGACCGAGAGGTCGAGCCCCGTCTCGAGGTCGCCCGAGGCCAGCGCCCAGGCCCGGCCGGCGGCGTCGGAAGCCAGCACCCGGAGCGAGTCGGCGCTCACCCGGTGATCGCCCGGCAGGTCGCTGACCCCGATGGTCGGGCGCCCCGGCGCCCGGGGCGGGGAAGGTATGGCCGGCACCGGCCCGGGTGTGCGTGACCAGGCATCGCCGGCCGCCACCCCGCCGTCCGGGTCGATCGGGTCGATCGGGGAGGCCGGAGGCGGCCCCGGCGGCTTCCGGGGCGGGGTCATCGGTCGTCCCCCGAGACGTCGAGGCTGACCAGTTCGGCCAACTGCTGGTCCGAGAGCTCGGTCAACCACGCCTCGCCCTCCCCCACCACCACGTCGGCCAGCGTGCGCTTCCGCTCCAGCATCACCGCGATCCGATCCTCCAGGGTGCCCTCGGTGACCAGCCGGTGCACCTGCACCGGCCGGTCCTGGCCGATCCGGTGGGCGCGGTCGGTGGCCTGGTCCTCGACGGCCGGATTCCACCAGCGGTCGTAATGGATCACATGGGTCGCCCGGGTCAGGTTGAGTCCGACCCCGCCGGCCTTCAACGAGAGCAGGAACACCGGCGCGGCCCCGGCCTGGAACGCCTCCACCAACGCCTCCCGGCGGTGGCTGGCCACCCCGCCGTGGAGGAACAGCGACCCGACCCCCATCTCCTTGAGCCGGGACTCGATCAGGGTGAGCATCTCCACGTACTGGCTGAACACCAGCACCGATTCCCCTTCGGCCAGGATGACCTCGAGGAGCTCCTCCAGCGCCGACAGCTTGCCCGATCGGTCCCGCAGCGGAGCCGTCTCGTGCCGGTACTGGGCCGGGTGGTTGCAGATCTGCTTCAACACCGTCAGCAACCGGAGCACCAACCCGCGCCGGGAGATCCCGGTGCGCTCGGCGATGACCGCCAACGCCTCGCTCACCTCGCCGGCGTAGAGCGACGCCTGTTCGGGGGTGAGCGGGACCGGGAGATCGGAGACGGTCCGGGGCGGCAGTTCCGGGGAGATGGCCGGGTCGCTCTTCCGCCGGCGAAGCAGGAACGGGCGGATGACCCGGGTCAGCCGATCGGTGACCTCGACATCGTGGTACCGCTCGACCGGCACCGCCACCGCACGGCGGAACCGCCGGAGCGGGCCGAGGAGCCCGGGCGTGGTCCAGTCGAGAATCGACCACAACTCGGTCAGGCGGTTCTCCACCGGGGTGCCGGTCAGCGCCACCCGGGCCGACGACGGTATGGACCGCAACGACCGGGCCGTCTCCGACTGGGGGTTCTTGGCGTGCTGGGCCTCGTCGGCCACCACCAGGGAGAAACCGGCGGCGGCCAGCATCCGGTGGTCCCGGCGGACCACCCCGTAGGTGGCGAGCACCACTTCGTCGTCGGCCAGGTCCTCGAGGTGGCGGTCGCCGCCGTGATACCGCCGCACCGGCACCCCGGGGGCGAACCGCTGCAGTTCCCGTTCCCAGTTCCCGAGCAGGGAGGTGGGACAGACGACCAGCATGGTGCCCGGGCCGCGGGCCCGGCGGTGGAGATGAAG
>Ga0307374_10011433_pt1 | contig 12618 bp, 11 predicted proteins | sample OX3MG_FD_202532 | JGI IMG/M metagenome (GOLD analysis project Ga0307374, IMG submission 202532) | Soil microbial communities from Risofladan, Vaasa, Finland - OX-3 | ecosystem: Environmental > Terrestrial > Soil > Coastal area > Acid sulfate soil | place: Finland: Risofladan, Vaasa | collected...
GGTCGCTACCAAACTCGCGCGACAACTCGATGATCGAGCCGTCGGCTCGCTACCAAATGGTCTTGCCGACGCTTAGCCTCGATCCTCGGGACGTGAGGATTCCGGGTGGCGCAGGTCGCGGGCTGTGGAGATCTGGCTTGTTTGCTGGGTTTCCGGGAGCCTTTGAACGCCTATCTCAGGTAATTGATCTGAGTCAGGATGCCAAGTTCGTAGAGTCGTTATCAATGACTGATCGCGCGTCGACCAACGGCCGACCGATGGAGAGCGAGTGTTTATAGGGATTCGGGCTTCCAAAGACCTGCTCGCTGCTTAGTTCTGTCCGAATACGTGGCTACTCTTTTGCCATGTCGTTCCGAGAGATCGCCTGAGGTATGCGTTCCGGGGCGGAGTATTTCTCCCAGCCGGCAGAGCCGGCGCAGCGCCGTTACGAGGCGCTGCGCGCGTACTTCGTTGACGGACAGAGCGCGAGCGAGGTCGCGCAGCGGTTCAGCTACTCGCCAGCGAACGTCCACCAGATGGCCTCAGATCTCCGCGCCGGCCGCGCCGCGTTCTTCCGCGACAGCAAGCCCGGCCCGAAAGGTCCCCGCAAAGCTGAACGTGTCCGCGATCGCGTGTTGGCACTCCGCGCGCAGGACCGCTCGGTGCAGGAGATCGCCGCCGAGTTGACACTCGCTGGGACACCGGTGTCCGCGCAGACGGTCTGGACGATCCTTGACGCCGAAGGGATCGAACGGCTGCCTCGCCGCTCGCCCGCTCATCGCGGCGCGCCACCGCGGCTGGCTGCGATCAAGGCCCGTCCGCTGACCGCTTGGCCGGCCCCCGCGACGGTCAGTTGCGATCACGCTGGGCTGTTCCTGCTCGTCCCCGCGATCGCCAAGCTCGGGCTCTCAGATCTCGTGGGGTCCTGTGGCTACCCATCGACGACGGTGCTCTCGGCATGGCACTCGCTCGGGTCGTTGCTGTTGCACAAGTGCGCGCGGACCCCACGCGCGAACCATGCGCACGCACTCGCGGACGACCCCGGCCTGGCGCTGCTGATGGGACTCACCGCACTCCCGAAAGCCACGCACCTGGGCAGCTACTCCTACCGCGTGCGCCGCGCAAACAGCGAGCAGCTCCTCGCCGCGGTCACCGGCCGCCTACGCGAGCTCGGGCTGGCTACTGGCGAGCAGGGGTTCAACCTCGACTTCCACACGATCCGCCACCACGGCCAAGATGTGCCGCTGGAGAAGCACTACGTCCCCGCCCGCAGCCAGCGGACCCGCGCGGTGCTGACGTTCTTCGCGCACGACCACGCCTCCCAGGAGATGGTCTACGCCAACGCCGAGCTGACCAAAGCCGAGCAGGCACGCGAGGTGATCGCGTTCGCCGACTACTGGAAGAACATCGCCGGCAAGGACCCCGGCCTGCTGGTCTTCGACTCCAAACTCACCACCTACAAGATCCTCTCCGAACTCTCCGAGCGCGGGATCCGCTGGCTCACCCTGCGCGAACGCGGCCCGAAGCTGATCGCCGATCTCGAAGCGTTGCCCGACACAGAGTGGAAGAAAGTCCGGGTCGACCGCGTCGGGCGCTACCGCGAGCCCGAGATCCACGACGCAATCATCAAGATCAAAGGCATCGACAGTCCCGTGCGGCAACTCGCCGTGCGCAACATCGGCCGCGAGCACCCCACGATGCTGATCACCAACGCGCTGGATCTCACCACCAAACAACTGTTCGCCCGCTACGCCGAACGAATGACGATCGAGAACGAACTCGACGCCTACATCAACGGCTTTCACCTCAACGCGCTCTCCTCAGGCCTCCCGCTCAACATCGACCTCGACACCACACTGACCGTCATCGCCGGCAACCTCTACCGCCTCCTCGCCCGGCAACTCCCGCGCTACGAGAACGCGACCCCCGACAAACTCTGGCGCCACTTCCTCGACGCAACCGGCACCGTCCACACCACCGACACCACGATCACCGTCGATCTCAACATCCGCACCTACCACCCCGTCCTGATCGCCGCCGGACTCGCCGACCAAACCACCCCGATCCCCTGGCTCAACGACCGCGAACTCCGCCTCCGCTTCCCACCCCGCTAAACCTCAGGACAACCCTTGACCGAGAATCGAGGTTAGCCGCCTCGGCGAACGTCACGCCCGTCTTGTGCATCCCAGGCAGTGTCCCGCGCCGTGCCTGAGCGAGCACGTCCTGGAGCCAGACCTCGGCGGTGCGCTTGGTGAAGTACCCCTCAGGCGGCCGTCCGCGGTCGGCCCAAGCCGGCCCGATCTTCTTCTGGATCTGGCGGCGGTCGGGGAGTCGGTACTTCGCGTACCAGACCGGTCCCCGCGTTCGCTCGACCCGGAAGACGTGTCCCGATGGCTCCCTGAAGTCGCTCACGTGCCGAATACTACGCTAGCTTCGGGACAGATTGGGGACACATCGGCTGCCCGCTTAGCCACGCCAGCTCCCCAAACGGCTGGTTTGCAGGCCTTTTACAACGCCCCCGGCAGGACTCGAACCTGCGACCTGCGGATTAGAAGTCCGCCGCTCTATCCAGCTGAGCTACGGGGGCGAGGCGCACGTGCCGAGAGTAATTGTGGCCCACCGGCGGGCGGACAGCACCGAGCCGGCCGCGACCGCGCCTGCAGCCGCTCAGATGTCGCTGGTGCCCTCGCGGCCGTAGTCGTCGCGGATGCGGACGACGTCGTCTAGGTAGGGGGTCGACGCCTCCAGGACGTCGGAGTCTTCCAGCGCCTCGATCGTATGGATCGTGCCCGGATGGTTGCGCCAGACGTCGCCGACGCTGACGGTCCGTTCCGTGAGCGCATCCTCAGACTCGCCCTGCACGAGGATCAGGCGGCCTGCGAGCACGTAGCTGCTCTCGTCCTTCTTCTCGTGGTATTGGAGCGAGAGCCGGTGACCCTTGTTGACGTGCAGGATCTTGCCGACGTAGTGGTCGGTGGCGGCCCACCAGATCTCGTGACCCCAGGGCTTCTCGACCCGCCGCGGCAGCGCCGCCTCGGTTGTGGACTCGGCTGCAGACATCGCGGCCATCCTGCCACGTCGGGACGCCGCGCGCGCAGGATCTACGAGCCGAGCCGCGTCAGCGCCTCGTCATAATCTCGGGGAAGCTGGATCGTGGGTGAGGCTCAAGCATTCCGTCGGGTTGCAAGCGAGCGCCGAGAACGACAACCCGACGCTGTAGGTTCTAAACGGGTTCTAAAGCGACGAGGAGGATGAACGTCTCATGCACACTTCGCTTCAAAGTCGCGGTCAGGGCATCAGGCTCCACCTGAAACCGGTCCTGCTGGTACTCCTGGTCACACTGGCTTTGCCCGCCTCGGCACTCGCCGCCGCTTTCAAGCTGACTCCGCACATCGCCAACCACACGCCGACCGTCAACGTGAAGTGGCCGATCACAGTCGACGTGACCAAGGGCAAGAAGAAGTTGAACGGCAGCGTCAAGTACCAGTTCCTGTTCCAGGGCTCGGTCGTCAGCCATCAGCCCGGCCACAGGTTCACGCGTGGGGTCTACAGGGACACGCTCCTGTTCCCGTCCGACTCGCTCGGCCAACAGCTGACGCTGCGCATCATCGTCACAACCAGGTATGGAACCGAACACCTCGACTGGGCCGTGAAGTCCAGGCAGTAGCAGTAGTTGGCGGCGAACAATGTCCGGAGCCCGGATCCTCCTCGAGCACGTGAACCGCGCGCACGGCGCCGCACAGATCCTGCACGACGTCAGCTTCGGCGTGGAGCCGGGGGAACTCGTCGCGCTGACCGGGCCGTCCGGATCGGGCAAGACCACGCTGCTGCAGCTGATCGGGAGCCTCGACACGCCGACCTCCGGCTCGATCTACGTCGACGACATCCCGGTGCACACCCTCAAGCACCCCGCCAAATTCCGGCGCGACGTCGTTGGATTCGTTTTCCAGCTGCACCACCTGCTCCCCTCGCTGACGGTCCAAGAGAACGTGGAGCTGACGATGGTCGCCGCGCGCGTCTCCCGTCGGGAGCGGCACGCACGGGCGCAAGAGCTGCTGGACGAGGTGGGCCTCGGCGGACGTAGCCGCGCCCTCCCCTCCGACCTCTCGGGCGGGGAGCGCCAGCGCGTCGCTGTCGCGCGCGCGCTTGCCGGACGGCCGCGGTTGATCCTCGCCGACGAGCCGACCGGCTCGCTCGACTCGGTTGCGAGCGCCCGGATCTGGGCGCTGCTCGCCGGCCTGCGTGAGCGTCACGGCACGACGATCCTGGTCGCCTCACACGATCCGTCGCTGCTGGAGCAGTCCGATCGCGGCATCGCGATCGCCGACGGAAGGGTCAGCGTCCCCGCCAACAGCGGCCAGCTCGACCGCGAGGAGGTCGCGTGACGACCGTCATCCAGACGCTGGCGGCGCTGCGCCGGCGACCGATGCGGACGTTCCTGACGGCGCTCGGCACGGCGCTCGGAATCGCCACGATTGTCGCGCTGCTCGCGGTGGCCGGCGGCGCCCAGCAGAGCGCCGGCAAGTTCCTGAACCTGGGCACCTCGGATCTCGGCCTGTTCCAGAAGGACGCGGCCGACCCCACCACCTCGGTGTTGCCGCTGAGCATGGTCCCGCAGCTCCGCCGCACTCCAGGGATCGCCGCCGCAACGCCGCTCGTGCTCCTGGTCGAGCAGATCAAGAAGTCACCGGCCGCGATCGTTTTCGGCGCAAATCCCGGCACCTTCGTGACCGACCGCTACGTCTTCACTCACGGACATATGTTCCGCGACCCGCACCAGGCCGTGATCGGCAGCGACCTCGCGGCGAGCCTGCACGTCGGCATTGGTGGCACGCTGACGGTCGGCCGCCGCCACTTCCAGGTCACCGGCGTGTACCACATCGGCGTGGCCGAGCAGGACGAGGGCGCCGTGATCCCGCTGGGCGCGGCGCAGGCGATCTCGAGCAAGATCGACGAGGCGACGACGATCGCCGTAAGCCTCTCCTCCACGACGAGCCGGCGTGCCGCCGTGCGGACGCTCGGTCACCGCTTCCCCGGACTGCTGGTGATCGGAGACGGGGTGCCGGCGCTTCGCGCCGGCGTCAACGCGGAGCTGCTCTCCAACATTGCGCTGGTCCTGGCGGTGATCGCACTCCTGATCGGCGGCATCGGCGTGATGAACACGATGCTGATGGCAGTGATCGAGCGGCGCTCGGAGTTCGCACTGCTCTCGGCCGTGGGGTGGAGCGGTCCCCAGATCGCCGCGCGCGTGATCGTCGAAGGCGTCGCGACGACGATCCTCGGTGCAGCCATCGGGTTGTTGCTCGGCGTGGTCGGCGCGCACCTACTGGTGAGCGTGCTCGGTGCTCAGGAGTTCGTGACTCCGGACGTCACGGCCTGGGATCTTGGGCGCGCGCTCCTGGTCGGTGTGCTGCTCGGCGTGCTCGGCGGGCTATACCCGGCGTGGCGCGCGGCGCGCGTGTCACCGGCGCAGGTCCTCGCTCAGCGATAGCCGTCAAGCTGATCGCGCTCAGCCGGTGTGCTGGCCAGCGGGCCTGCACACCGGGCCAAGCTTAAAGCGAGAGCGCCCCGTCCCGGCGGGATATGAGGCCGGGGTCGGAGCGCGCTCTGAGGGAGGAGAGGGGTGCTGCAGTCCGGATATTCGCTCAACTCCGCCAAGAAGTCCAAGACGAGATTTTACAAAGACATATAAGCTTTGCCTATGGAGCTACGGCAGCTCAGGTACCTCGTCGCGCTCGCCGAGGAGGGAAGCTTTACGCGCGCCGCCGAGCGCGAGCACATCGCACAGCCGGCTCTCTCCCAGCAGATCCAGAAGCTCGAGCGCGAGCTCGGACTGCCGCTGGTCGAGCGGACCACGCGCCGGGTGTCGATCACCGACGCAGGCGACATGCTGGTCGCGCGGGCGCGGCGAGTGCTGACCGAACTGGAATCGGCGCGCCAGGAACTCGACCGCGTGCGGGGCATCCAGACCGGACACGTGGTCGTGGGCGCCATGAACACGATGGGGCCGGTCGACATCACGCTGGTGCTGGCGCGCTTCCACGCGCTGCACCCGGGCGTGGAGTTGACCGTGCGCGAGGACAACAGCGATGCGCTGGCGGAGATGCTGCGAGTCGATGCGCTCGACCTCGCCTTCCTGTCCGTCACCGAGCGGGTCGAGAGCCACGGCCTGGCGCTGCAGCAGATCCTGATGGAGGAGCTGGTCGTCGTGCTGCCGCAGGACCACCCGCTCGCCGGCCGCGAGGAGCTCAGGATCGCCGAGCTGTCGGGTGAGGACTTCATCTCCTATCGCGAGGGCGCGCGTCTGCGGGAGTTGCTGATCGGCGCCGCCCACGAGGTCGGCTTCACGCCGAGGATCATCCTCGAGTCCAATGAGAGCCGGCGTATCCGGCGGCTCGTCGGTCGCGGCCTTGGGGTTGCGGTCCTGCCGCGTTCGCACGCAATCGGCGTGAGCACCTCTGATCCTGTCGCGGTCGTGCAGCTTGTGGAGCCCGCCCTGGCGCGCGACATTACGCTCGCGTGGCGCGCGGGGAGGCGGTTGCCCCCTGCCGTGGCGGAGTTCCTCACGCTCGCCCGGGAGATGTTCTCACCCGAGGAGCTCGCCGAGCGGCAGCGACGCGAGGAGCCGCGGAAGGTCGCTGAGGCGTGAGTCGCGACCTCGCCACCTACCGCGGCAAGCGGCGCTTCACCGACACGCCCGAGCCCGAGGGCGCCGCATCCGCGGCCTCCGAGCGACAGCGGTTCGTCGTCCACGAACACCATGCCAGGCGGTTGCACTGGGACCTGCGCCTGGAGCACGACGGGGTTTTGGCGTCGTGGGCGGTGCCGAACGGCATCCCTGACGACCCCAAGCGCAACCGTAAGGCGATCCACGTGGAGGACCACCCGCTCGAGTACATCGACTTCGAAGGCGAGATCCCGGCAGGCAACTATGGCGCCGGCGAGGTCGGGGTCTGGGATCGCGGCACCTACGTCTGCGAGAAGTGGAGGCCCGACGAGGTGATTGTCGTCTTCCATGGAGGGCGACTGCGCGGCCGCTATGCGCTCTTCCGCGCCGGCCGCGACGAGCGCGATTGGATGATCCATCGCATGGACCCGCCGGCCGACCCCGACGCGCAGGCGATCCCCGACTACGTCGGACCGATGCTCGCGAAGCTCTCGCGGCTGCCGTCGGACGAGTCGCAATGGGCGTTCGAGGTGAAGTGGGATGGCGTTAGGGCAATCACGCGCTCGGAACCCGGTCGCCTGCACATCCTCAGCCGCAACGGCAACGAGATCACGGCCGCCTACCCGGAGCTGCGGCCACTGAACCGGGCGCTCGGCTCGCACGCGGCGATCCTCGACGGTGAGATCGTGGCCTTCGACCCGGAGGGCCGCCCCAGCTTCCAGCTGCTGCAGACACGCATGCACCTGCGCAGCGAGCCGGCCGTCAAGCGCCAGGCGCAGGCGGCGCCCGTCACCTACATGATCTTTGACCTGCTGTGGCTGGACGGACACAGCCTGACCGATCTGCCTTACAGCGAGCGCCGCGAGCGGCTCTCGGGGCTCGGCTTGGATGCCACTCGCTGGTCCGTACCTGAGTCGTTCACTGGTAACGGCTCGGCGTTGCTCGACGCCACCCGTGAGCGTGGGCTCGAGGGGGTGATCGGCAAGCGACTGGATTCGCGCTACGTCTCCGGGCGCAGCAACGCCTGGACCAAGATCAAGAACTCGAGCCGCCAGGAGGCGGTGATCGGCGGTTGGACCAGTGGCCAGGGTGCGCGTGCGAGCAGCATCGGCGCGCTGCTGCTGGGGGTCCACGACGCCGACGGGCAACTTCGCTACGTGGGGGGCGTCGGCACCGGCTTCGACACGCGCGAGCTCGAGCGACTCTCGGGCTTGCTCGAACCGCTCGCGCGCGGGGAGACGCCATTCACTGGGCGTCAGCCGCCGAAGGGCTCGCACTTCGTCGAGCCGCAGCTCGTATGCGAGGTCGAGTTCAGCGAGTGGACCCACGCCGGAACGCTGCGCCAGGCGTCGTACAAGGGCCTGCGTGACGACAAGCGCGCCGACGAGGTCGTGCGCGAGCGCGTCGAGAGTGTGGACTCGGGTGACTCGCCCGCTGGCGAGTCGCGGCCTGAGGCGCGCGTGGCTAAGCCGTCCGCAGCCGACGGCCCAGCCGCCGTCAGGCCGGTGCAGGCCTGGCTCGCAGGCGGGCGCAAGGTGCGCGGCGGCGTCGAAATCGAGGTCGAGAATCGCACGCTCAAGCTCACAAACCTCGACAAGGTGCTCTATCCGAAGGTCGGCTTCACGAAGGCCGACCTGATCACCTACTACGCGGGCGTGGGCCCGGTACTACTCCCCCACCTCCAGGGGCGGCCGCTGACACTGAAGCGCTATCCCGACGGTGTCGATGGCGAGTACTTCTACGAGAAGCGCTCGCCGCCGCACCGCCCCGATTGGGTGCAGACGGCGAGGGTTCCGAGTGACAGCAGCGGGACGGGCATCACTTACACCCTCTGCCAGGATCTGCCGACGCTCGTCTGGCTCGCGAACCTCGCGGACGTCGAGCTGCATCCGTCGCTATCGCTCGCGGAGTCGATCGCGAGCCCGACGATGGTCGCGTTCGACCTCGATCCGGGAGCGCCCGCGGGCATCGTCGAATGCTGCGAGGTCGCTCTCCGGCTGCGCGAGCTGTTCGAGCAGCTCGGGCTCTCGGCGTTCGCGAAAACCTCAGGGTCGAAGGGCATACAGGTCTACGTGCCGCTCAACCGTCCGGACGTGCGGTACGAGCAGACCAAGCCGTTCGCACATGCCGTCGCGGGCCTGCTCGAGGAGCGCGACCCGAAGCTGGTGATCTCGAGCATGGCGAAGTCCAGACGCCGCGGTAAGGTCCTGATCGACTGGAGCCAGAACGACGCGCACAAGACGACCGTGAGCGTCTATTCGCTGCGCGCCACCGAGCGACCGAGCGTCTCCACGCCGGTCGACTGGGCGGAAGTCACCGCATGTCGGGACCGCGGCGAGCCCGGAATGCTCAGCTTCGGCCCTGACGATGTGCTGACTCGCGTTGCAGGGCGCGGCGATCTGTTCGCCAAAATATGGTCCTTGCAGCAGACCCTGCCCCGGTTGGAGGACTGAGTTGCCAGCACGCTCGTTGTGGAATGGAACGGTCGCCTTTGGCGAGGTGATCTTCCCCGTCAAGCTGTATTCGGTTGTGCAGGAGCACCGCGTCCGTTTCCGCGAGGTTCACCTCAGCGACGGTGGCCGCATCGTGCACCGGCGTGTCGGCTCAGAGTCGGGTCTCGAGGTACCAAACGAGCGCATCCGCAAGGCCTACGAGCTCAGCGACGGCAACCAGGTCGTACTCGAGGACGAAGAGATCGCGGCCGCCCGCGGCTCCAACGGAAAGGTCATCCAGATCGAGCACTTCGCCGCGGGCGAGGCGATCGACCCGGTCTACTACGACCGTCCGTACCTGCTCGGTGCCCAGCCTGGCGGCGAGCATGCGTACAGGGTGCTGCTCGCCGCGCTCGCCCAGACCGGGAAGGTCGGCATCGGCCGGTTCACGCTGCGCACGCGCGAGCAGCTGATCGCGATGGCGCCACACGGAGAAGCGCTCAGGCTGTACACGATGCGCTTCGCCGATGAGCTCGTCCCGAGTTCCGAGCTTGACGTTCCCACCGCAAGCCGCGAGCCGTCAGCACGTGAGCTCGAAATGGCCGAACGCCTGGTCGACACGCTCGCGCAGAAGTGGGAGCCGGAACGCTATGAGGATCGTCACCGCGACGCCGTGATGGCGCTGATCGAACAGAAGGCATCCGGCGCGGAGGTACAGGCGCGCGCGGCCGCCGAGCCGCCGCCGACGCCAGACCTGCTCGCCGCACTGGAGCAGAGCCTCGCCGCAGGTGCGGGGCGCAGGCGCGACCGGCCGCCGGCGAAGGTCGGTTCGGGATCGAAGACTGGATCGAAGACTGGGTCGAGCTCGAAAGTGAAGTCACGCTGATGCCACAGGGAATTTGGAACGGGACGCTCAGCTTCGGCCTCGTCGCGGTACCCGTGCGCATGGCCAGCGCCACGCGTGACCGCGACGTCCACTTCCACCAGATCGACGTCGAGACGGGCGAGCGCATCGCTGTCCAGCGTGTGTGCGAGGCCGACGGTCAGGAGGTGCCGTGGGAGGACGTCGGCCGCGGGTATGACCTCGACGGGCAGTTGGTGACGCTCACCGACGACGAGCTCGCTGCGGCAGCGCCGGAACGTACGCACACGATTGAGATCGAGGAGTTCGTCGATCTCGCTGCGATCGACCCCGCCCAGTTCGACCACCCCTACTTCCTGCTGCCGAGCTCCGACTCGGAGGGGACGACCCGCGCCTACCAGCTGCTGCGCGACGCGATGGCCAGTACCAACCAGGTGGCAATCGGTCGCGTCGTGCTGCGCTCAAGCGAATATCTGGTCGCGGTGCGCCAGCGCGACCAGCTCCTGTCGATGACGACGATGCTGTTCGCCGACGAGCTCCGCAGCGCCGATGAGATCGACTCCGTGCCGACCGGCTCGACCGGGGAACCGACTCGCGCCGAGGTTGCCGAGGCGGTGAAGCTGATCGACGCCATGACGAGCGAGTTCGACCCCGCGGGCTACGAGAACCGTTACCGCGCGCGCCTGACTGAGCTGATCGAGTCCAAGCGTACGACCCGGAGGAAGGTTGAGCTTCCGGTGGAGGACGAGGCCGCAGCGGCATCGGCGCCGGCACCCGCGCCAGATCTTATGGCCGCGCTCAAGGCAAGCCTCGAGCGTGCACGCCGGGACTAGCGCGGACGAGCGTCCCGGTCCCGCGTCGCCCGGGAGGGCGGGAGACCGCCGGCGGCAGGACAGACAGCGGCTCGCAGTCGTCGCCACGTTCCTCATGCAGGGGCTGCTGTTCGCCTCGTGGACCGCGCACATCCCGGAGGTGAAGGCGCACCTTGGGCTCTCGGACTCAACACTCGGTGTGATCCTGCTGTTCACGCCGATTGGGTCGATCTGCGCGATGCTGGTCGTCGGTCGGCTACTGCCCGTGCTCGGCAGCCGGCGCATGGTGCAGGTCGGGACGCTCGGCTACTCCCTCACCGGTCCCCTGGTCGGGCTTGCGAGCTCGCCCGCGCTGCTAGCAGCGGCGTTGTTCGCGTGGGGCGCCTTCCAGGGATGGCTCGACGTCTCTATGAACACCCAGGCGGCCTCCGTGCAGCAGATCCACGCTCGGCACCTGATGCCCACCTTCCACGGCGCCTGGAGCGTCGGTGCCTTCGCAGGTGCCGGCATCGGCGCCGCCGCCGTCGCGTTGCATGTGAGGCTCACCGCACAGATGCTCGTACTCGTGCTACCGGCGCTGGTTCCGATCGCAGTCTTGAGTTTGAGCATGATCAGCGACGCGCCACCCCCTCAGCACGGCCCGGCTGTGCGCTTACGGCGGTTCTCCCGCGCCGTGCTGGTGCTCGGAGCGGTGGTATTCGCCACGATGCTCTGCGAGGGCGCGTGCGCCGACTGGTCGGCCGTCTATCTGCGCGGGCCTGCCCACGTCGAGCGCGGACTCGGCGGGCTTGGCTACGCCGCGTTCGCGGTGATGATGGCGATCGTCCGGCTGACCGGCACGCGCCTGCTCGAGCGATTCCCACAACAGCGGCTGCTGCCGCTGCTCGCCTCGCTCGCCACCGCGGCGATGGCGGTGGCGCTGGCGACGGGCACCGCAGCCACAGCGCTCGTCGGATTCGCTGCGCTCGGAGCGGGAACCGCACTGGTCGTCCCGGCCCTGTTCAGCGCGGCCGCCCGACTCCCCGGCCTTGGCCAAGGTGCCGGCATCACCGCGGTTGCCACATTCGGATGGGCCGGATTCGTCCTCGGCCCGCCGGTGATCGGCGGCCTCGCCGGGATCGGCGGCTTGCGGGCAGCGCTCGTGCTGATCCCGGCGTTCACGCTCGTGATAACGCTCGCGACAGTCCGCTTGGGCGTGCCGCCGACGACCACCTCGGGGACCGAGCGGTGAGCGGCTGCGTTCTGGTTGTGATGGGTGTTTCCGGCTCCGGAAAGTCCACGGTCGGCGCGCGACTCGCACAGCGTCTGGGCTGGGACTTCGCCGAAGGTGACGACTTCCACCCCGCCGCCAATGTGGCGAAGATGGCGGCTGGCCAGCCACTCACCGATGCCGACCGTGAGCCGTGGCTGGCGGCGATTGCAGCATGGATCGACGCCGAGCTCCAGGCGGGGCGACGGCGCGTGATCACGTGCTCGGCGCTGAAGCGGCACTACCGGGACGAGCTGCGGCGCGCGGATGTCCGCTTCGTCTACCTACGTGTGGCAAGGGCCGAGCTGGAACGCCGCCTAACCGACCGTCCCTCTCATTTCATGCCGGCAAGCCTGCTCGACTCGCAACTGGCCGCGCTCGAGCCCCCGGCAGCGGATGAGGCAGCGATGACGGTCGAGGCAAGCGATCCCGACCGGGCCGTGGACACCATCGTGGCGGCGCTCGCGAGAGACACCCACGAGCAGCGCTCGAGCTGACGCTGCTTTAGGCTGACAAACATGGATAAGACGATTGGTTCGGCTGCCGTGGCTGTGGCTGAGATTCCGTCGGGCGCGACATTGGTGGTTGGTGGGTTTGGTTTGTGCGGTATTCCGTCG
>Ga0307374_10011434_pt1 | contig 12617 bp, 11 predicted proteins | sample OX3MG_FD_202532 | JGI IMG/M metagenome (GOLD analysis project Ga0307374, IMG submission 202532) | Soil microbial communities from Risofladan, Vaasa, Finland - OX-3 | ecosystem: Environmental > Terrestrial > Soil > Coastal area > Acid sulfate soil | place: Finland: Risofladan, Vaasa | collected...
CTCATCGGTGGACCCCTTTGCGTGGCCGCTTATCTTGCCAAGCCCGGCGGCCGCCCGTACCTATGATTCTTCTGATTTGCGGCGATGCCGAGATGGGAGGGCGCGATGAAGCTCCAGGACGAAAAACTGTTTCGGCAGCATTGCTATATCGACGGCGAGTGGGTCGATGCGATCGGCAGGGGCACGATCGCGGTCAAGAACCCGGCGACCGGCGAGACGCTGGGCACCGTGCCGAAGATGGGGGCCGAGGAGACCCGCCGCGCGATCGAGGCGGCCGACCGGGCCTTGCCCGCCTGGCGCGGCAAGACGGCCAAGGAACGCGCCCAGATCCTGCGCCGCTGGTTCGACCTGATGATGGCGAACCAGGACGATCTCGCCACCTTGATGACCGCCGAGCAGGGCAAGCCGCTCGCCGAGGCGAAGGGCGAGATCGCCTACGCCGCCGCCTTCATCGAATGGTTCGGCGAAGAGGGCAAGCGGATCTACGGCGACACGATCCCCGCGCACGGCACCGACAAGCGCATCGTCGTCATCAAGGAGCCGATCGGGGTGTGCGCCGCGATCACGCCGTGGAATTTCCCGGCCGCGATGATCACGCGGAAGGCCGGGCCGGCGCTCGCCGCCGGCTGCACGATGGTGCTGAAGCCGGCGAGCGCGACGCCCTATTCGGCGCTGGCCTTGTGCGAACTGGCCGAGCGCGCCGGGGTGCCGAAGGGCGTCTTTTCCTGCGTTACCGGCGGCTCGAGCGAGATCGGCGGCGAATTGACCTCGAACCCGACGGTGCGCAAGCTGACCTTCACCGGCTCGACCGAGATCGGCAAATTGCTGATGGAGCAATGCGCCGGCACGGTCAAGAAGACCTCGATGGAACTCGGCGGCAACGCCCCCTTCATCGTGTTTGACGACGCCGATATCGAGATGGCGGTCAAGGGCGCGATCGCCTCCAAATACCGCAATGCCGGCCAGACCTGCGTCTGCGCCAACCGCATCCTGGTGCAGGATGGCGTCTATGAGGCATTTTCGGCGCGGCTCGCCGAGGCGGCCGGCGCGATGAAGGTGGCGCAAGGCTTCGAGGCGGGCGCGGTCATCGGGCCCCTCATCGACATGAAGGCGGTCGAGAAGGTCGAGGCGCATATCGCCGACGCGCTGAAGAAAGGCGCCAAAATCGTGCTCGGTGGCCATCGCCATGCGCTGGGCGGCAGCTTTTTCGAGCCGACCGTCCTGACCGGCGTTACCACCGACATGCTGATCACCCGGGAAGAGACGTTCGGGCCCGTCGCGCCGCTCTACCGCTTCAAGACCGAGGCCGAGGCGATCCGGATGGCCAACGACACCGAATTCGGCCTCGCCGCCTATTTCTACAGCCGCGACATCGGCCGCATCTGGCGGGTCGCCGAGGCCTTGGAATACGGCATCGTCGGCATCAACGAGGGCATCATCTCGACCGAGATCGCGCCCTTCGGCGGCATGAAGGAAAGCGGCATCGGCCGCGAGGGCTCCAAATACGGCATCGAGGATTATCTCGAAATCAAGTACCTCTGCCTCGGCGGCATCGACCGCTGAACCTGCCGCGAGCGACCGGGCGCTTGCAGCTTGCGCCCGGTTGTGACAACCAGAAGCCTCCATAACCCCGGATCGGAGTGCATTTGGCATGGCGCGCTATGATTTCGACATGATCACGTTGGGCGCCGGCTCGGGCGGCGTTGCCTCGTCGCGCCGCGCCGGCAGTTACGGCGCCAAGGTGGCGATCGTCGAGGAGAGCCGGATCGGCGGCACCTGCGTGCTGCGCGGCTGCGTGCCGAAGAAGCTGCTCGTCTACGGCGCGCAATTCGCCGATGCGTTTGCCGACTCGGCCGGCTTCGGCTGGAGCGTCGCGCCGCCCAGCTTCGACTGGCCGAGCCTTATCGCCGCCAAGAACAAGGAACTCGACCGGCTCGAGCAGATCTACAAGAACATGCTGAAGAACAGCGGCGTCGAGACCATCGAGGGGCGCGGCGTGCTGGTCGACCCGCATACGGTCGAGGTCGCCGGGCGCCATTACACCGCCGAGAATATCCTGATCGCGACCGGCGGCCATCCGACCGTGCCCGATATTCCCGGCATCGAGCACGTGATCTCGTCGAACGAGGCGCTCGACCTGCCGACCCTGCCGCGCAAGATCGTGATCGTCGGCGGCGGCTATATCGCGGTCGAGTTTGCCGGCATCTTCCGCGGCTTCGGCTGCGAGGTCGTCGAGATCATCCGGCGCGAGGAACTGCTCTACGGCTTCGACGACGATCTACGCATCGCGCTGGCGCAGGAGATGCGCGGGCGCGGCATCGAGATCCATACCCGCACCCAGGTCACCCGTATCGAGAAGGCGCCGCACGAGGGCTATTCGGTGTTCACCTCGATCGGCCAGGAAATCTCGGCCGATTGCATCCTGTATGCGACCGGGCGCGGCCCCAATACGCGCCGGCTCGGGCTCGACGCGGTCGGCGTCAAAAGCAACGAGCGCGGCGCCGTCATCGTCGATGAGTGGCAGCGCACCAGCGTCCCCAACATCTATGCGGTCGGCGACGTGACCGACCGGCTCAACCTGACGCCGGTGGCGATCGGCGAAGGCCGCGCCATCGCCGAGACGCTCTACAACAATAACCCGATCCGGATGGACCATAACGACGTGCCGACCGCAGTGTTTTCGAACCCGCCGATCGGCACGGTCGGCCTGAGCGAAGAGGCGGCGCGCCGCGAATACGGCGACGACGTCGATGTCTACAGCGCCCGCTTCCGGCCGATGAAGAACACCTTGTCGGGGCGCGACGAGCGCACCTTGATGAAGCTGGTTGTCGATGGCCGCAGCGACCGGGTGCTTGGCTGCCATATGCTCGGCCCCGACGCGCCGGAGATCATCCAGGGCCTGGCGATCGCGATCAAATGCGGCGCCTCCAAGCGGATGTTCGACCAGACCGTCGGCATCCACCCCTCGGCCGCCGAGGAATTCGTCACGATGCGCGAAAAGACCGTCCGCACCCCGCAGAAGGAAGCGGCGGAGTAGCCGCGGACCTCAAACCTCGCGACAGGCGGGCGGGATTGCTACTTGTTCGGAGAATCTAAGGCTCGACCGATGACCAATACGCACGATACGCCGGACCAGCATGTAAAGCCCGAAGCGGCACCCCGCCGACCCGCTGCAGGTGAAGTCTTGCGCGCGCGCCCGGTTACGGGAAAGATCGACCATGAGGCGTTAAGTCGGGAATTCATCGCTCGATTCCCGAAGATCCGAGCTGCCCTTGCCAAATGAGCCGGTGTGGCTGCCGATCGAAGTGGTGATCGAGCACAACCGGCTGGAGTTGGAGGAAACTGGGGAACAGCATTTCCTCCGCGATTGCGGCTGCTCGAAACCGCGCTGGGTCGACCCCAGAATGCCTCTGCCTACGGCGCGGAGGACATTCTTGCTCTCGCGGTCAGGCTGCTGGCCGGCATCGCGCAGGCACATGCTTTCGAGCAGGGGAACAAGCGCACCGCGTTCGGGGCGATGTGGCATTTTCTCCGCATCAACGGCTACGATCTGGCGATTGAAGATTCCCAGGTTTGGGCCGACGAGGTCATCGCCCTGATCGAGCATCGCCCGACCGAGGAAGATTTCGCCCGCGCCATCCGCCCGTTCGTGGTGCCGTTGCCGTGAACCGGGAACCCTTGAGCGCCTTCCCAACCGTCATCACCGGGCTTGACCCGGTGATCCACGTGGATGGCCGGGTCAAGCCCGGCCATGACGTTTTCTGATCCTAACCCAGCCCAGGTAACCTCACTTCAGCGGTTTCAGCGTGTGCAGGTAGGCGACGATCGCGTCGAGATCGGCGGGCTTCAGCTTGGCGAACCAGTCGAACGGCATGGTGCGTGCGAGCTTGGTGCCGTCGGGGCGGACGCCCTCGGTGATCGCGCGCTTGATCTCGGCGTCGCTCCATTTGCCGATGCCGTTTGCCGGGTCCGGGGTGATGTTGCGGCTGACGACGTGCGCGCCGGGCTTGCCGAGATCCGGCAGTTCGCGGCCGCCGGCAAAGGCGCGGCGCATGTCGAAGGGTCCGTTCTTGGCCGCCGGCGTGTGGCACAAGACACAGTGGCCGAACGTCGCCAGATAGCCGCCATAGGCGACTTTGTCGCTGCGGTTCGGCTCGCCGACATGGGTGACCGGCGGGCCGTAATTGGGCGGCAGCGGGATCTTGTAGTGGTTCTTCGCGACAGCGTGATGGATCGGCTTGAGGCTGTGCAGATAGGCGGCGATCGCGGCGGCGTCGCGATCGGACAGCTCGCGGTAGACCGGGATCGGCATCGGCGGGCCGATGATCGTGCCGTCGGGCCGCTTGCCGTTGCGCAAGGCGTTGACGATCTGCGCTTCGCTCCAGGCGCCGATGCCGGTTGTCTTGTCGGGCGTGATGTTCGGCGTGATGACGCGGCCGATCCCGGGATCGTCGAGCTCGAACCCGCCGGACAGCGCCATGCCGGCGATCGGCCGGTCTGCCGCATCGCGCGGCGTGTGGCAATTGCCGCAAGAACCGATCGTCGTGACCAGATAGGCGCCGCGCGCGCGCAGACTTTCGGCCGAGGCAGCGCCGGTCACTGCGGCGCTCAGAGCCGCGACGGCAAGAACGGCAAAAACCCGACGGATCGTCCTTGCGGCGCGCATGTGCTTGTCCCCCCTGATCCGCTTGCGTTTGCCTGCGGGACAATGCTTTGTCAACCGGCGGCTGAGGGCGGCGCCCTTATTGAGGAGGTTCGAGCGATGCAATGGAGCCAGAATCGCATCCTGACGACGCATACCGGCAGCCTGCCGCGACCGCGCGAGCTGACCCGGCTTTATGTCGAGCGGGCCCGCGGCGACGCGATCGACAAGGGCGAACTCGATCGGCTCGGCAAGGCGGCGCTGCGCCGCAGCGTCGACCAGCAGATCACCGCCGGAATCGATGTCGGCAATAACGGCGAGCAGCAGCGCGAGGCGTTTTTTCTTTACGTGCGGCACCGCATGAGCGGGTTCGGCGGCAGCTGGACGCGCTGGCCGCGCGGCGATGTCGAGCGCTATCCGCTACTGAAAGAGCAGATGGCACAGATGCTGGCGGCGCGCGAGGCGGTCGGCAATTACCAGCCGCCGCGCGCGATCGGCGAAGTCCGCTACATCGACGACAGCGAATTGAAGGCCGAGTGCGCCGATTTTCGCGCCGCCCTCGACGAGCGCCCTGGCGCCTTCGTCGAGCCGTTCATGACCGCGCCCTCGCCCGGCATCATCGCGGCTGCGATGAAGAACGAATATTACGACAGTTTCGGCGCTTACCTTGCCGCGGTCGCCGCCGCCCTGCAGATCGAGTACGAGGCGATCGTCGCGAACGGTTTCCTGCTGCAGCTCGATTGCCCCGATCTCGCGCTCGAACGGCACCTGACCTACAATGATCGCCCGCTGGCGGATTTCCTCGGCTTTGTCGAGCAGGTCGTCGACGCGATCAACAAGGCGATCGTCAATGTGCCGCGCGACCGGGTGCGCCTGCATGTCTGCTGGGGCAATTACGAGGGACCGCACGACCGCGACGTGCCGCTCGAAGACATCCTGCCGCTGCTGCAGCAGGCCAATGTCGGCGGCTTCGTCTTGCCGTTCGCCAATCCGCGCCACCAGCATGAATACCGGGTGCTGGCGCAATATCCGCTGGCCGACGACCAGATCATCGCCGCCGGCGTGATCGACGACCTGACCGGCTTTGTCGAGCACCCCGAGGTCGTCGCCGAGCGACTGGAGCGCGTCGCGCAGGCGGTCGGCGACCCCAAGCGGGTGATGGCCGCGACCGATTGCGGCTTCGACACCTCGGCCGGCATGGGCCGGGTCAGCGAGGACGTGGTGTGGGCCAAGCTCGCCGCGATGGCCGAGGGCGCGAAGATCGCCAGCGCCCGGCTCGGGCTGGGATGACCCGCGACTAAGCAAGATTCGGTTGGTTGGGCCACTGTTGACCGGCCGCTCCACCCCTCACCCTGCCCTCTCCCCGCAAGCGGGGCGAGGGTTCAGGACTGCGCGCCGCTTCTCCCTCGCCCCGCTTGCGGGGAGAGGGTTGGGGTGAGGGGCTGATTGCCGCCGGCCCGGCAACCGTGTGACAATTGCTGAATTGCTGCTTAGATATACACCCCGCGCATCCCGCCCTCGGGATAGCGCAGCCCGGCGGCGGCGCCGAGCGGCACGGCCTCGTCGATGCTGGCAACCTCCTCCGGCGTCAGCCGGACATCGAGCGCGCGCAGGTTTTCCTCGACCCGCTCGATGCGTTTCGTCCCGGGGATCGGGATCACGTCGGGGCCTTGCGCCAGGAGCCAGGCGAGCGACAGCTGCGCGACGGTGCATTCCTTGTCGGCGGCGATCGCCTCGACCCGCTCGACGAGCCCCCGGTTCTTCGCGAAATTCTCGCCGGCAAAGCGCGGATGGCGGGCCCGCGTGTCGCCGTCGGCAAGGTTGGCGAAATCGGGGATGATTCCGGCCAACAGGCTGCGGCCCAACGGCGAATAGGCGACAAACGAGATGCCGAGATCCTTGATCGCCTCGCGCGTCTCGGTCGCCTCCTGGCGGTAGAGCAGCGAGAACTCGCTTTGCACGGCGGCTATCGGGTGCACCGCATGGCCGCGACGGATGCGTTCCGGCCGCGCCTCGCACAGCCCGAGAAAGCGCACCTTGCCCTGCTCGACGAGACGGCTCATCGCGCCGACCGTGTCCTCGACCGGCACGTCGGGATCGACCCGATGCTGGTAATAGAGGTCGATGACATCGACCCCGAGCCGCTTCAGGCTTGCCTCGCAGGCCTGCTGGACATACTCGGGGCGGCCGTTGACGCCACCCGAGCGCCGGTCCTGGCCAAACTTTGTCGCCAGCACGACCCGGTCGCGCCGCCCCTTCAACGCCCGGCCCAGCAGCTCCTCGTTCTGCCCGAGGCCGTAGGCATCCGAGCTATCGAGAAAATCGACGCCGATGTCGATCGCCCGCTGCAGGAAGGGGATCGCCGCCTCGTCGTCGCTCGTTCCATAGGTGCCCGACAGGGACATGCAGCCGAGCCCGACCGCCAGCACCTCCGGCCCGTCGCGGCCGATCCGCCGCCGTTCGCGTATTGCGTTGTCGCTCATCATCCTCTCCCGAAAATCTGCCGGCACCATAACCGATCGATGAAGCTTTATGACAAGGCCATTCGCCGCCGTGGTAGGATACCAATAAGACACCTACATTCGGATGCATGATGGCGTTCGACACTCTGGAATACGCCCGGCGGCTAAAGGGCGCGGGCTTCAGCGATCAGCAGGCCGAGGTGCTGGCCGAGGCGACCCGTGACCTGATCGCGGACGAGATGGTCACGAAGAGCTTCCTGCAATCGGAATTGGACAAGCTCTCGATGCGCCTGACCATCCGCATGGGAACCATCGCCGCCGTGTCGGTTGCCGCGCTCGCTGCGATTATCAAACTCTAGCCGTTCTGCCCCGGTCAGCGAGGATGCGCGGCAGAGAATGCGGCAGCCGCCACTGCAACATTGTCGATCGGATGAGCTTGGCAGTAGTTGTCAATCCAGGCAAATGCGCCTTCAGGATCCATCCCTTGCAATGGATTAAGGTCCCTCGGGCCTTCGTATCCAATCCCTGATAGGAAGCCCAGCACCCACTCGCCATACGTAAAAGCGGATGTCGGAGTGAGGAGCCCGCCGCTCAGCCGTCCAACTTCCGCAAGAAGCGCCACCCGCACCCATTATGTGCGCTGTCTGCGCCGCAGCTTCCGCAGCCGAGCCGCCCAGCGCAGCGGCCAGAATTGCGCGCGGGAGCGACCCGCTTGTACTCCGACCCAGGCGACGGCGCTAGGTTCCTGTTGCGCCCGCGGAGCGGCGGCATAGCTAAATCCGTGCATGGCATCGCACGCGTTTGCTACGGCGAAATCGAGGCGTATGATCCACTCGTCAGGTCAAACCGATAGCGCGGGGAGGTCAGCATGGCGGACAGGTTCCATGTGTATGCCGGGGCGGTGCGGTCGGCCGAGGGCGGCAAGGGCGGGGTCTTCCGGCGCGCTACCGGCCCGGACGCGCACTGGGAGGCGCTGACCGACGGATTGCCCGACGGCACCGAGATCCATGCGATCACGGTGCATCCCGACGATCCCGATGTGGTGTTCATCGGCACCACCAAGGGCGGCTTCCGCAGCAGCAATCGCGGCAATGCGTGGCAGCGGCTGGCCTTGCCCAACCCGGCCGCCGACGTCTGGTCGATCACGATCCACCCCAACGACCACAAGACGATCTATGCCGGGTTCGGGCCGACCGGCGTCTATCGCAGCGACGATGGCGGCGCGCGCTGGAAGCAGCTTGCCGATCCCAGCCTGCCCGACCGGGTGCACATGACGTTTCCCTGCCGCGTCATGCGGGTCGATGTCGATCCGGCGCGGCCCGACGACGTCTATGCCTGCATCGAGGCCAACGGCGCGATGAAGAGCCGCGACCGCGGCGAGAGCTGGCAGGACTGCACGGCCGATCTCTTACGCTTCGCGGCGCAAGAGAAATACAAGAGCCGCATCGTCAGCCAGACCGAGGTCGAGGGCATGCTCGACGGCCACGCGCTGGCGTGCAGCGCGGCGGCGCCCGGCACCGTGTTTCTGGCCAACCGCATGGGCCTCTTCCGCAGCGACGACGGCGGCGCGCACTGGGAGGATGCCGAGGTCAACCGCTTTTCGCCGATGACCTACGGCCGCGATCTGCGCGTCTCGCCGCACGACCCCAAGGTGCTCTATGCGGCGCTGAGCCCGGCCTTCCGGTCGAGCGACGGCGGCATCTTCAAGAGCGAGGATGTCGGCCGCACCTGGAAACGCTTCGATCACGGGGTCAAGGCCGACAACACGATGATGGGCGTCGCGCCCCACCCGCGCGACCCGCAGCAGGTCTACGGCCTCTCGAAATCCGGGCAGGTGTTCGGCACGCATGATGGCGGCGAGACTTGGCGCGAGCGCCACCTGCCGGCGGGCGTCGGCGACTGCTACGCGATCGCCTGCGGCTGATCTTGATCACCCCTCTGTCTGTCATCCCCGGGCTTGACCCGGGGATCTACGAGCCGTTCCTCGTGGATGGCCGGGTCAGGCGCGGCCATGACGGAAAGTGGGACTTGGAATTTTAGAGACTGAGAACGACAGGAGGGAACGATGGCGGGTACGACGCATGTTTACGCCGGCGTGGCGGCGACGGTCGGCACGACGCATAGCGGCACGCTGGGCGGCATCTTCCGGCAGGAGGTCGGCGACGGCAAATGGGCAAAGCTGGGCGGCGGGCTGCCCGAGGATGCCGAAGTGCATGCCATCACCCTGCACCCCAATGACAGCGACACGCTCTATGTCGGCAGCACCAAGGGCATCTATCGCAGCACCAATCGCGGCGCCAAGTTCGAGCATCTGAACGTGCCCGGCGGCGATCCGGACATCTGGTCGATCCTGGTGCATCCGAAAAACCCGCAGCGGCTCTACGCCGGGGCGACCCCGATTGGCGTCTACCGCAGCGACGACGGCGGCGACCACTGGAAGCAGCTCGCCGACCCCAACCTGCCCAACCGCGTCATCATGGCGTTCGCCTGCCGCGTCATGCGGCTCGATGTCGATCCCAACTCGCCGGACGACATCTATGCGACGCTCGAGGCGAACGGCGCGATGCGCAGCCGCAACGCCGGCGAAAGCTGGGAGGACTGCACCGCCGATCTGATCCGGTTCTGCGAGGAGCCTCGCTATCGCAGCCGCATCGGCAGCCAGACCGAAATCGAGGGCATGCTCGACGGCCATGCGCTGGCCTGCAGCGCGGCGGCGCCGGGCAGCGTGTTCCTCGCCAACCGCATGGGTCTGTTCCGCAGCGGCGATCATGGCGAGCACTGGCAGGACATGGAGATCGGCAAATTCTCGCCGCTGACCTATGGCCGCGACATCCGCACCTCACCGCTCGACCCCAAAATCATGTACGCCGCGCTGAGCCCGGCGGCGCGCAGCACTGACGGCTCGGTCTATCGCAGCGATGATGTCGGCAAGACCTGGCGGCGCTTCGACCACGGCATCAAGGCCGACGCGACGATGATGGGCGTCATCCCGCATCCCAAGGACGCCAACCAAGTCTACGCGATCTCGCGCTGCGGCCAGGTGTTCGGCACCCAGGACGGCGGCAAGAGCTGGAACGAGTCGCGGCTGCCCGAAGGCGTGCGCGACTGCTATTGCGTCGCCTGCGGCTGATTCGCTGCCGCGCCGTGGTCGCGTCTCGCCGGACGCCATGTCGGGCGGGGCGCGGTCACGGTGCGAATGACGTGGCGATCGCGGTCACCAGCGGCTTCATGAAAAAGCTGTCGCGCGGCATGATCGCGACGCTGAGGCCTTCGCGTTCCAGCGCGGCGGCGACCACCGGGCCGACCGCGGCGATTGCGGTGGCGCCCAGCGCGCTGCGGAGTCTCGCCTGCAACCCGGCGGCCGCGGCCGCGGCGAACAGGCGGGTGACCTGCGCCATGCTGGTAAACGCAACGGCATCGACCTGGCCGGCTGCCAGCGCCTCGATCAGCGCCTGGATCTCGGCGTCGGCGACCGCCGGGACATAGGCGTAGGGCACGACCGGGTCGGGCCGCGCGCCGGCGCGCTTAAGAAAGTCGGCGAGCGTCGCCGGCGCTTCGGGATAGAGCTGGATCGCGACTCGCCGTCCGGCCAGGGTGAGCGGTGCCAGCGTCGCGATGATGCCCGCCATGGTCGGCTGCGCCGCCCGCAAGCCGGGCGTCAGCGCGATCTCGCGCAGGGCCCGGGCCGGCTTGGGGCCGCGGGTAATCGTGCGAACGCGAGCGAGCGCGGCGTGAAACGGGGCCTCGATCCCGGCCCGCTCGGCGAAGCCGCGCAGGCGGCGCAACCCCTCGCCGGTCAGCAGCACCAGATCATCCGGCGGGCTTGCGGTAAAGCGCCGCAGCCACGCCAGTACGGACGCGCTATCGCTCGCATCGGCGATCGCGACGAGCGGACAGCGCAGCGTCTGCGCGCCCTGCTCTTCGAGCATGTGCCCGAGACGGTCGAGTTCGCGATGTTCGAGCACCGCGACGCGGCGTCCGGCGAGCGGGCGCTCGCTCGGCGAATTAATCCGTTCACCCTGTGCCATGGCGCAGAATGCGGCGGCAGCGGCGAGGCAGGAGCGGGGCTATGATCAAGGGCATCAGCGCGGTCACCCTGGCGACGCATGACATGCGCCGGGCCGTGCGGTTCTACCGCATCCTGGAGCTGTCGGTCATCCATGGCGGCGAGGACGCGGCCTTCACCAGCCTGCGCGCCGGCGACAATTATCTCAACCTGATCGCGCAGCCGGCCGAGCGGCAGTGGTCGTGGTGGGGACGCCTGATTTTCTACCACGCCGATGTCGACGCGCTGCATGCCCGGCTGGTCGCCGCCGGCTGCCGGCCCGACGCGGCGCCGCGCGACGCGGCATGGGGCGAGCGCTTCTTTCACATCACCGATCCCGACGGGCACGAACTGAGCTTTGCCTGGCCGCTGCCGCAATGAGTTAGGGAGCGGCCGCAACAGCGATTGCTTTCGCGCGCGCCTGCCGCTAGACCCATCCGCGCCACGGCCCGCAAACGTCCCCATCGTCTAGAGGCCCAGGACACCGCCCTTTCACGGCGGCAACACCGGTTCGAATCCGGTTGGGGACGCCAATAATAACAATTCGTTACGACGTTAGGCGGCAACTGGTGTCCCGGCTGTGTCCCGGCTGCGCTTGCAATCACCGCCTCACCGCGTTCATCCCCGCGAGCGCGGGGAACACTCCGCGCTCGGCTCCCGCTTGGTGTCGTCGGTCGGGTCATCCCCGCGAGCGCGGGGAACACGTGAACACCGGGGCTATCTGCAGCCCGTCCGCGCGTAACAAGGGCGGCTCATTTCCTACGCGGCCTGTCAACCAGCGTCGCGACGAAGGCTTCACGTTCCTCTTGCCGCTACTGCCATCGCCCCTGCGGCGCGCACCCTCCCGGCTTCGTGACCGATCGCGCCCGAGATCCCGGGTGCGGAAACAACAGCTATTCGCAGGGGGTCGGTCAGGCTGGTTCGCATGGGTTTAAGCGTACCACGAAACCAACAGCGAGATGTTGGCCGGCACGGCAAGGCCCTCGCGGGGGTGCGTGCCGGCGTCGCAAATCGTCGCTCGTTCGCCGTAGTCCTGCTGCAGTGTACCAAGCACAACCTAGGCGGCGGCCGTGATCAACCGCCGCGGGCGCCGCAACGCCTCGTCGAGTGCTGCGCGATCGCTGAGGCGGCCCTCGACCACTGCCGCGGCGATCTGCGGCGGTAGGCATTCTGAGAATTTCAGCTCTGCCGCGAGCCCGAGGGGCACCTCCGGCCGGACGGTCGTCGGATCGACTCGGTCAATCGTGCCCCAAGGAGTGGTGTAAGAGGCACTCTCGGCCCGGCTGTTCGGCCCGCGACGTCGTGCTCAACATCCTGGCGCGGCAGCGCGATGTCGATCCGCCCGGCCGGTAGCGACGCCGACTGGCTTGGCGCTGGCGATCGAGCCGATGGCTGATTGCGCCGGCTACGACCAGTTGCGCGGTCCACTGCCGGCCGAGGAGGTCTACCGTGGAGGGCATGAGATCAT
>Ga0307374_10011437_pt1 | contig 12614 bp, 9 predicted proteins | sample OX3MG_FD_202532 | JGI IMG/M metagenome (GOLD analysis project Ga0307374, IMG submission 202532) | Soil microbial communities from Risofladan, Vaasa, Finland - OX-3 | ecosystem: Environmental > Terrestrial > Soil > Coastal area > Acid sulfate soil | place: Finland: Risofladan, Vaasa | collected...
CCCGGCCGGCGAGAGTACGGCCGAAGGCAGTTTGTAGTAGGGAACCGGCACATACCACTGCTGCTGCGGGAAGCCGGCCTCGATCAGGATCTCCCGCAGGGAGTGCCGTCCGAAGGTGGCGACGGACGACTCGGTGTAGTTGTCCTGGATGCCGAAGAACTCGGCAAGGAGGTGGTCCTCCGCGCCGCCGGCCCAGTACCTCGCGCCCAGCTGGTTCTCGATCGCCAGGATCAGCATCCCGTCCTCGTGGAGCAAGCCGCCCAGGTGGGCCAGCAACTGGCGCTGGGAGTCCATCCCGGCCCGCAGGAAGACCCTCGCGTATTCCAGGACCCCGACCAGCACCACGACGTCGAACCTCTCGGCGGTCGACAGGCGCGTGGCATCGTCCCAGACGACCTCCACGTTCGGCAGGTCACGGGTGCGTGCGCGCGCGATGGCGGCCCGCCGCCGGCTGCCCTCCACCGCCGTGACGCGCCCTCCCAGCTCGCCCAGATAGCGGGTGATGGCGCCGCAGCCTGCGCCGACCTCCAGGACCCTCGAGGTCAGGGCGGCGGCGAAGGGCCGCAGGAGATTCGCGCGCCGAGGGGACAGATGGTACCGCGTACGCGGATGGTGGATCAGGCGGCGCAGCTCGGGCGACAGGACGGATAGATCCCGCGCCTCCGCCACCAGTCGAGCCAACTGGACCTCGAGCTCCTCACCTTCGCTGTACGGCAGATCTCGGGAGTCCCCGTTGGGGATCCAGATCCCGTGGTCCAGGTGATAGTCCTGCGGGTAGGAGATGCGCATCGCCCCCCTTGCCGCCACCGGCGGCCACGTTCACCCAGGCGCGCTGGGACACCCGCCGCCGCCGGGTCACCGTTCGGCAGGCGGGATGCGGCCCCTTTGCGGCTTGCGCGGGCGGGCTGCCGCGCCGGGCGGTCCGCCCGCGCAGATTGGCCGATGGCGCGACCACCGATTCGGCGGGAGCGCGCGGCGTTTCTTCGCCACACCCGGCAGGGTCGGCGCGACCGGCCCCCGAGCGGGACGCTGGCCACGGTTGGGCTACGCCTCGCCGTCCGGCGGTCTGGGGATCTCGTTGTCGAGCTGCAGGACGAGCCGCGTGCTCCGCAGGGTCTTCTCGGCGCGGACGACGCCGCAAAACGTGGGGTCGAGGAAATCCACCAACCGGGGCGGGCGCCGCGAACTGAGGATCTCCGGCGAGAAGCCCGTTGGCCGACCCAAGCCCAGGTCCTGGGCGCTGAACGCGGGCCGCACCAGCAGCGGCGCATGGGTGTGCCCGGCCCGCAGGAGGGCGATCATCCGGTGGGTGCCGTTTCCCGCGACGACCACGGGTCCGCTGCCCGTGTCCGCCTCGGCACAACTGAGGAAGCTCCCCTGCGGGATGAGCCGGATGCGCAATTCCACGACACCCCGGTTGACCCGCCGAACCTCCGGGCGCCCGGCCAGATAGGCGATGTCCTCGATGAACACCTGCTGCGAGGTGCGCGTGCCCGTCACCACGGGATCGGGCAGGCGGGGCTGCGGCATGCAGAAGGCCGCCAGCAACTCCGGCGTGCGCGCCGCGGCGGCCCGCACCGACAACCGGTCGACGTAGTCGAGGTCGACGTGGTACTGATTGCTGATCACGTTGGCCAGGGCCACGTACTCGACCCGCGGCCGGGGCTCGTCGAAGTAGTTGCTCGCCATGACCGGGAGCCGTCGCAGACGCTCGGCGACAAGACGGGCCAGGGGGTCGGGCATCGGCGCGTACGGGAACGTCGGCGTCCACGGCAGCGGCTTCGCCGCCATCTTCATTGGCAGCCACCGGGCGAACACGTCGCGCGGGTCGTCGCGCACGGCGACCGCCTGGAGGAAGACGTGGACGTCTTGGCGGCTGAGGTAGGGGAACAGGACGCCGACGCGATAGTCCACCGGCGCTTGTCCCCCCATGCGGCCGCGCGGCGCGCTCCGCCATTCGCCTGCCGGACCGTACCTCCTCCAACCGCTGGCGGCCCGGCTCGCGGCCCGACAGCCACGACGCAACCGATCCGCGGCGCTCCCCCCCTACTCCACCGTCACGCTCTTGGCCAGGTTGCGGGGCTTGTCCACATCGGTGCCCCGGGCGACCGCCGTATGGTACGCCAGGAGTTGCAGCGGGATCGCGGCGATGGCCGGCGCGAGCGGCGCCGGCACGTCGGGGAGCACCAGCACCTGCTCGCAGCTCGCCGCCGCGATGGGCAGGAGCCCGCGGGTGCAGAGCCCGGTCACGCGGCCGCCGCGCGCGCGGACCTCGGCGACGTTGGACGCGGTCTTCTCCGCCAGCGCTGGCTGGGTGAAGAGCGCGATGACCGGCGTGTCCGCGGTCACGAGCGCCAGGGTACCGTGCTTGAGCTCCCCGGCGGCGTAGGCCTCGGCGTGCAGGTAGCTGATCTCCTTGAGCTTGAGCTGGCCCTCCATGGCGACGGCCCAGTCGAGGCCGCGGCCGATGAAGAAGCAGTGGTCGTGCCCGGCGAGGGCGTGGGCGAGTTCGGCGACGGCGGACTCCAGGCCGAGCGCCTCCTCCGCCCAGGCGGGCAGGGTGCCGATGGCGTCGGCCCAGCGCGCCACCTCTGCGGCGGTCATCGTCCCGCGCAGGGCCGCGGCGCCGAGCGCCAGCAGCGACAGCGCCTCGAGCTGGGTGGTGTAGGCCTTGGTGGAACAGACGGAGATCTCGGGCCCGGCCAGGGTGTGCAGGGCGGCATCGGCCTCGGCCGCGATGGTGCTGCCGAGGACATTGACCACCGCCAGCCCGCAGGCGCCGCGGCGCCGCGCCTCGCGCAGGGCAGCCAGGGTATCGGCGGTCTCGCCAGACTGACTCACGGCCACGGCCAGGGCGCCCGGCGCGACGAGCGGGTCCCGGTAGCGAAACTCCGAGCCAAGATCGCAGAGCGCCGGCACGCGGGCCCAGGACTCAAAGAGCATGCGGCCGACCAGCCCGGCGTGGTAGGCCGTGCCGCAGCCCAGCAGGAGCACCTGCGGGGCGCGGGCCAGGGCGCCGAGGGCGGCTGCACCGAGTTCGGAGAGGTCGGGGCCGTCGGCGGCCAGCCGGCCGCGCAGCGTGCTGGCCAGCGCCGCGGGCTGCTCGTGGATCTCCTTGAGCATGAAGTGCGCGTAGCCGCCGCGCTCCACCGCCGCGGCATCCCAGGAGATGCGCTGCGGGGCGCGGGCCGGCAGCGGCTCGCCGTCGAAGCCGAAGAGCGCCGCGCCGCCGCGGCTGACCTCCGCCAGTTCGCCGTCCTGCAGCACCAGCACGTCGCGGGTGTGGGCCAGCAGCGCCGAGATGTCGCTGGCCAGGTAGGCCTCGCCGCGGCCGAGGCCCACGACCAGCGGCGTCTGGTGGCGCACGCCGACCAGCACGTCGGGGGCGCCCTCCCAGAGCACGACCAGGGCGAAGGAGCCGCGCAGCCGGGCCACCGCGGCCTGGACGGCGAGGCGCAGCCGCTGGGAGGGCTCGCCGGCCGCGGCGGTCAGGGCCTCGTCGATGAGGTGGGTCACGACCTCGCTGTCGGTCTGGGAACGGAACTCGTGGCCGCGGGCGGCGAGTTCCGCCCGCAGCTCCTGGTGGTTCTCGATGATCCCGTTGTGCACGACGGCGACGCGGCCGCGCTCGTCGGCATGGGGGTGCGCGTTACCGTCGCTGGGGCGCCCGTGGGTCGCCCAGCGCGTGTGGCCGATGCCCATGCGCGCGCCGCTGAATTGGCCATTGCGCGCAGCGACGGCCTGCGCCAGGGCGTCGACGCGGCCGGAGCGCTTCTCCAGGGCCACCTCGCCGCTCTGGGTCCGCACGGCCACCCCGGCCGAGTCGTAGCCGCGATACTCGAGCCGCCGCAGCCCGTCGATCAGGATCGGGAGCGCCTGCTGCTCGCCGAGGTAGCCCACGATGCCGCACAACGCCAACCACTCCCCGGGGCGGTCGGGCGCGGCCCCCCCGGAGGCGGGGGGAGCGCCAGCCGCTGCAATTGGCTGGGGATGGCGAGCGATCCGCTGCAGGCAGAACGGCGCACCAAGGCGCACGGGCTGACGCCCGTGCGCTCCACCGCCGCCCGCTTGTCGCCGCGGTCACCCGCGGGTTTTGCCGGACGGCTGCGGCCGTGGAAGGCCGGAGGGTATCCGCCGAATCCTTCGATAGCCCCTCTCCTCGTCGACTCGGGGGTGCGCCCTGCGGCGCGGCGCCCGAGTCCAGGCGCTGCTATGAATGGTTGTGCGCTGCCCTGCCGGCCGGAGCCGCCGCCCCACCTCCCACCGCGCACAGCCTACACCATGCCGAGGTCCGCTGCCACCGCGGCACTGATGGAGTCGGCCGAGCTGCGCACCAGGGCCTCGTCCTCGCCCTCGACCATGACGCGGATCAGCGGCTCGGTGCCGGAGGGACGCACCAGGACGCGGCCCCGCTCGCCCAGCGCCCGCTGCGCGGCGGCGATGGCCGCGACGATGGCCGGCCGGGTCTCCGGCGCCTCCTGGCGGGCGACCCGCACGTTCTGCAGGACCTGCGGCAGCCGGGGCATCACGGCCGCCAGCTCGGAGAGCGGCCGGCCGCTGCGGCGCAGCAGGCGCGCGAGCAGGGCGGCCGTGGTCAGGCCATCCCCGGTGGTGTGATGGCCGAGGAAGATGATGTGGCCGGATTGCTCGCCGCCCAGCCCGTAACCGCCGGCGCGCATCGCCTCCAGCACATAGCGGTCCCCGACCCGGGTGCGCAGCAGCCGCGCGCCGCGCTGCCGCAGGCAGAGTTCCAGACCGAGGTTGCTCATCACGGTGGCCACGACCGCGCCGCCGGGGAGCTCGTCCCGGGCGAGCAGGTCGCAGGCCAGCACCGCCATGATCCCGTCGCCGTCCACGATGCCGCCGTGCTCGTCGGCGGCGATCAGGCGGTCCGCGTCGCCGTCGAAGGCGAAGCCGGCCTGCGCCCCGACATCGGCGACGGCCCGCGCCAGGCGCTGGGGGTGCAGCGACCCGCAGCCGTCGTTGATGTTGCCGCCGTCGGGCGAGGCGGCGATGGCCTCCACCGTGGCACCCGCGCGGCGCAGGGCCGCGGGCGCCAGGGCCGAGGCCGCGCCGTTGGCGCAGTCGCAGACCAGACGCAGGCCCGAGAGGTCGCCGGCCAGCCCGGCGATGAAGTCGACGTAGCGTTCCAGTTCGCCGCCCCGGTCCTCGGCGCGGCCGAGGTCCGGACCGGAGGGCCGCGGCAGGTCCGCGGCGACGGGCAGCAACGCCTCGATCTCATCCTCCAGGGCGTCGGGCAGCTTGAAGCCGTCGCGGCTGAAGAACTTGATGCCGTTATAGGGGGCGGGGTTGTGGGAGGCGGAGATCACCGCCCCCGCGTCGAGGCCGAGCACCCGGACCAGGTGCGCCACGGCCGGCGTCGTAGCCACGCCGAGGCGCACCACGTCCGCCCCGACCGACATGGCGCCGGCGGCCAGGGCAGCCTCCAGGAGATCGCCCGAACGGCGGGTGTCGCGACCCACCAGCATGCGCGGCCGGCGGCCGCACTGCCGCGCCAGGACCGCCGCCCCGGCCCGGCCGAGCCCGACCGCCAGCTCGACCGTCAGCTCGGTGTTGGCGAGGCCGCGGATGCCGTCCGTACCGAAGAGCCTGGGCACCGGCCGGCCTCCCCTACTTGCTCTTGGCGATCGTGACCGTGACCGTGACCTCGCTGGGGTTGACCGCCGTCACCCCGGGCGGCTGGATCACGCCCACATCCAGTTTCACCGTTCCCGTCGCCCCGTCCACCGCCACGGGCTCCGCCGATACGGTCTGCAGGGCGTCGAGGGCGGCCTGTGGGCCGAGCACGGTGACCTGCGCCGGGCTCACCGACGCCCCGGCCAGGCTGTAGCCGGGGGCGGGCTGCCCGGAGAGCTGCGCCTCGACCGGCACGGTCTTCTCCGGCACGACCGGGGTGACGGGCACGGTCACCTCGACCTCGGCGGGACTGACCTGCACCCCGGTCACGGGCTGGTGGTTGGCGTCCTCGGCGACAACGGTCGCCTGGACGGTGACCGGCGCGCTCGCGCTGTCCACCGGAACGGTGACCGCGGCACGCACCACCTGCTGGACCGCCGAGGCCGCGCCGGTGATCACGACGACCGCGGGCTGGACCGAGGGCGTGCCGGAGGTCCCGAAGCCGGGGGCCGGCGTCCCGCTCGTATCGACCTGGACGGCCTCCTCCAGGTTGGAGATCGGCTCCACGACCACGCTGATGTCGGCCGGCGTCGTCGCCACATACTGCAGGCCCGGCGGGATGCTGACCTGCACGAAGTAGGTGCGGTCGCCCGATTTGGCCGCGGACAGGTTCACCGAGGCGCTGAGCTTGGTCGTGTCCAGGGCGTTGACCACCGCGGCGGAGCCGGTCACCGTCACCGCGACCGTGGCTGGGCGGATCGAGGAGGCCACCATGCCGGCCCCCAGCCCGGCGGTGTTCACCGGCACGCCCGTGACCACGCGCTCCACGTTCGCGCCGGCGCCCTGGCTGACCATGTAGACCAGGATCGCGACCACCAGCGAGAACAGGCGGATGAAGAGCTCGTTCTGCAGCAGCTTATCCACGCGCACCAGCACCCCTGACGCCGGCCGGGCGCGCCGCTTGCGGCGGCTGCAGGAGACTATCGAGCATCTCCACCAGCGTCTCCAGGTCGATGCCCTTGATCAGCTTGCCGGCATTGGCCAGCGAGACCGCGCCGGTCTCCTCGGAGACCACCAGGGCCACCGCGTCGCAGTGCTCGGTGATGCCGAGAGCGGCGCGGTGCCGGCCCCCGACATCCGCCGCCAGCGGCTGGGCCTCCGCCAGCGGCAGGAAGCACGCCGCGGCCAGCACGCGGTTGCCGCGCACGATCACCGCGCCGTCGTGCAGCGGGGTGTTGGGGATGAACAGGTTGATCAGGAACTCCGAAGAGAGCAGCCCGTCGATCTTGATCCCGGTCTCGGCGATGTCGGAGAGCCCGGTCCCGCGCTCCAGCACGATCAGGGCGCCGACGCGGTTGCGCGAGAGCACGGCGGCGGCCTTGCGCAGTTCGGCGACGATGGCCGCGGTACCCTGCGGTCCCGCCTCGGGCAGGGCGCGGGCGAAGAAGCGCCCGCGCCCGACCTGCTCGAGGGCGCGGCGCAGCTCGGGCTGGAAGACGATGGGCAGGGCCACCAGGATGCCGACGCCCACCTTCTGCAGCAGCCAGGACGTCGCCGAGAGGTGCAGGCGCGAGGCGACGAAGGCGGCGCCGAGCAGCAGCAGCAGCCCGTTGAGCAGGGACACCGCTCGGGTGCCGCGGATGAAGGTCAGCAGCCGGTAGACCACATAGGCCACGATCAGGACGTCGGCCGCGACCCTGAGGGCGTGCAGGACCGCATGGGGGGTGACGGGGCCCAGGGCCGGGAGATGCGGCACCGTGACCCCTCCGTGGCCGTCCGGGTGCCCGGGCGTCGGGCCCCTGACCCGGCCGGACTTCGCTGCGACCCCGCCGCGGTCAGGGGCCGGCGCCGGGCGGCACATCCGGCCGCACGTAATAGGCCAGGGCCTCAAGCTCCATCGCCAGATCGACGTTGTGCACGCGGACGCCCCCGGGCAGGGTCAGCCGCACCGGCGCGAAGTTGAGCAGGACATCGCACCCGGCCTGCGCCAAACGGTCCGCGACCTGCTGGGCTGCGGGCGCGGGCACCGCGATGATCGCCATGCGGATGCCGAGGGCGGCCACCGCCTCGTCCAGCTCCGCCATGTCGCGGATCAGGTTCCCCCCGAGGGCCTCGCCCACCTTGCTCGGGTCCGCGTCAAAGATGGCGTCGATCCGCGGCTGCTGCCGCCGGCCCTCATTGTAGCGCGCCAGGGCGTTCCCCAGATGCCCAGCGCCGACCAGCGCCACGGGCACCGCGCGGTCCAGCCCGAGCACCGAGCGGATGCGCGCCTCCAGGGTCTCGCGGCGGTAGCCGACCCCGCGCGTGCCGGCCCCGCCGAGCTGCGCCAGGTCCTTGCGGATCTGCTCGGAGGTCAGCCCGGTGCGCGCGGCGAGGTCGGCGGAGGAGACGATGGCCCCACCGGCCGCCTTGAGGTCGCCGAGCGCGCGCAGATAGACCGGCAGGCGCTTGACGGCCACATCCGGCAGCAGGCGCGCGCGCGCCGCAGCCTCCTCGTCAGCCCCGGCGCCCGGCGGCCGCGCCGCCGCGGCGATGGTCCCAGCACGCGGCGCGGCCGGGGCGTCGTCGCGGCGCAACGCGGCTGCCGGCGTGCCGGCTCGGGCCGGCGCCCTCGGGCGGCGCTGCCGGCCGCGCGACCTGCCCGGCACGCCCATCCTCCTTCCGGCATCCGGGAAGCGCTGCCGGCTGAGACCCGCACCCGCGAGGGCTCGACCCTAGACCACGCGCCGCGCCAGTCCCTCGGCCAGGGCGTGGAGCGCGGCGCGGTGCTGCGAATCCGGCAGGGCGCCCAGCGCGGCCTGCGCCCGGCGGGCCATGGCCCCGGCCACCTCGGCGGCGTGGCGCAGGGCGCCGGACCGTTCCAGCAGGTCACGAACCCCGGTCACCGTCCCGTCCCCGACCGGACGCTGCTGCAGGAGCCGCCGCAGGTCGCTGCCGTGCGCGCCGCGCAGGGCCCAGACCACGGGCAGGGTGTAGACGCCGGAGCGGAGGTCGGAGCCGGCGGGCTTGCCCAGGACGTCGGCGCTGGCCGTCAGGTCGAGCAGGTCGTCCACAATCTGGAAGCAATCGCCAACCTCGCGCCCATAGGCCAAGAGGGCCTCGGTCCACGGCGTCGGCGCCCGGCCGACGAGGGCCCCCAGCCGGCAGCACTCGGCGATGAAGTACCCGGTCTTGGCCCGCACGCGGCGCCGGTAGTCCTCCATGGTGATCTGGTCGAGGTCCCACTGTGCCGCGACCTCGTCGATCTCGCCGGTGCAGGTCTCCGAGACCACGTCGGACATGACCCGCACGACCGCGGGGTCGCCCTCGGCCGCCAGGATCGCGAAGCCGCGGGCGAAGAGGTGGTCCCCGACGAGCACCGACATCGGCACGCCCCACTTGGCGTGCACCGTGGGCAGGCCGCGGCGGCGGTCCGAGGCGTCGACCAGGTCGTCGTGGACCAGGGTCGCCATATGGGTGAGTTCGCACGCGACGGCCACGGGCACGAGGCGCTCCGCGGCCGTGCCGACCGCAGCGCCAGAGAGCAGCACCAGGGCCGGACGCAGCCGCTTGCCCCCCCCGAGCAGGTGGGCACCCAACTCGCCGACGATGCCGACCTCGTGTCCCAGGGTCTCCCGGAGCAGGTCCTCCACTTCGGCCAGCCCCCGGCGCACCGGCGCGAACGGATCCGGCGCGGTCACCGCCTGGGCCGGAGCCGTCGCGAGGTTTCCTGCCACCGTCTCGCCGTCCCTTCCGAGGCCATGGATCCGCCCGAGGCCATGGATCCGCGGCCGGCGCGCCCGCCGCCGGCGACGCGCCTGGCCTATCCTCTCTCAGACGCTGGCGCAATGCAACGCAACGGCCGGCCGGCCCGCGCCCGGGGCGCCGCTTGCGCATTCGCCCGCTGGGCGGGCCTGTCCTGTCCGCCGCGGCCAGGCTCCTCAGCCGGGCGGCGCGGCGCGCGCCTCCGCGGCGGCGCGCAGGCGGCGCACCGACCCCTCCGCGCCGCGCGCGCCGCCCAGCCGCAGCAGCGTCCCAGCGCAGCCGGCGGCCCAGGACAGGGTGGTGCAGCGGTACTCGACAACCAGCCGGCAACTGCGTCCCGCCTGCTCCAGGCAGGTCAGCGCGCAGTCGGTGCGCAGGCCGAACGGCGCCCACTCCGTGAGCCGCAGCATCCGGCCCTGGTGATCCGCGGCCCCGATCTCGATCCGCACAGGCCAGGACCGGCCGAGCGCGGGCCGCACCGCCTCCAGGATCTGCCCCGCCGCCGTCGGACCCTCGGGCACGGCGCGGAGCACGCGGGCGTCCCACCACCCGCCGAGGCCCTGGGGCGAGGCGAGCAGGGACCACAGCGCCGCAGCCGGCGCCGCCACCTGGGCCTCGAGGCGCCTGCGGACCAACCTGGGTCGCCCCCTCCGGGCGCGGGGGCGCGCCCAGACCCGGGCCGCCGGGCAGCCCGCATCCGGATGATCGGATCGGAACGGCCCCCGGCCACAGGGGCGCCGGGGCTACGGGCGGAGCACCAGCTTGCCGCGGGTCCGGCCGCGCTCCCCGCGGACGTGGGCCTCGGCGGCCTGCTCCAGCGGGAAGACCTCCTCCACCTCGACGCGCAGCCGGCCGGCCTCCGCCAGCGCCGCCAGCGCCTCCAGGCCGGCGTGGTCGGGCTCGACCAGCAGCGCCGCCGTCCGGACGCCCCGGCCGGCGGCGGCGTGCGCCTGCGCGCCGCCGGCGATGCTGACCAGCATGCCTCCGGGCCGGAGCGCGGCGAGCGCGCGGGCACTCGTCTCGCGCCCGATCAGGTCGAAGACGAGGTCGAACTCGCCGGCGGCGGAGGCGAAGTCCACCGCCGTATAGTCGATGACCTCGTCGGCGCCCAGCCCGCGCACGAAGTCGTGCTTCGGCGCGCTGGCCGTGGCGACGACGTACGCCCCGCGCGCCTTGGCGATCTGCACCGCGAGGTGCCCGACGCCGCCCGCCCCGGCCTGCACGAGCACCCGCTGGCCCGGGCGCAGGTGCGCCGTGTCCACCAGGGCCTGCCAGGCGGTCAGCCCGGCCAGAGGCAGCCCGGCGGCCTGCTCGTGGCTCAGCGCCGCCGGCTTGCGCGCGAAGTGCCGCGAGGGCGCGGCGACGAACTCGGCGTACGCGCTGGCGGGCCGCGGAAACCAGGGCAGGCCGAAGACCTCGTCGCCCGGTGCGAAGCGCGTCACGCCGAAGCCGGCGGCCTCGACCACGCCGGAGACGTCCCAGCCCACGGTGAGCGGCAGGGTGCGGATCAGCGCCCGGCCCGCCCTGGTCTTCCAGTCGATCGGGTTCACCCCGGCGGCCAGGACCCGCACCAGCACCTCGGTCCCCCCGGGCTCAGGCCGCTCCAGCTCCGTGAGCCGCAGGACCTCCGGCCCCCCGAACGCCTCCTGGCGGATGGCGCGCATCATGATGGCCACGTCCGCTGCCCCCCTTGGCGATCCTCGGGCCCGCCCACCGTCTCCGCCCGCTTCGCCGTCGCGGCCCGACCTCCTCAGTGTTCGGTGCGGTCGGCGCGCCGCGGCCCCTCCCCCTGCGACGTTGCGCGCCGACGGGACCGGCCCGGGGACCCCGCCGGCAGGAGAACCCAGTGGCGGTTGGAGAAGTATGGTCCTATAACCCTGGCGCGGATAGGTTGTCGCGGTCCGGCGGCGTGCGCGGCGCACCGCCCGGCTGGGCCCTCCCCATCCCTCCAGGGCGGACGGAGCAGAGAGGTGGCAGACTCGTGAGCAGTCTGGAGCCCCTGGCCGGCAGCGCCCGCGCAGCCCTCCCTGGCGCCGAGGACATCGGGCCCTGCCGCGCGGACGAGCGCCTCGAGGTGACCCTCTTCCTGCGGTCCCGGGGCGACGGCGGCTCCCGCCAGGCCGCCCGCCAGGCCGTCGCCGACGCCCGCCCGCTGGAGCGTGCCGGCTTCGAGAGCCTCTATGGCGCGGCGCCCGCCGATCTGGCGGCGGTGGCGCGGTTCGCGGCGCGGCACGGCCTGACCGTGGTGGAGGAGAGCGCGGCACGGCGCAGTGTGGTGCTCGCGGGCACCGCGGCGGGCTTCGGGAAGGCCTTCGGGGTCGAGCTGCGCAACTACCGGCATCCCGAGGGGATCCACCGCGGCCACGCCGGCCCGCTGCACCTGCCGGCGGAGGTCCAGGACGTGGTGCTGGCCGCCCTCGGCCTCGACAACCGGCCGCAGGCCAGCCCGCACTTCCGCCGCCGCGACGACGCCGGCGGCACCGGCCAGAGCGCGCCCACCTCCTACGCGCCGCCGGAGGTCGCCTCGCTCTACCGCTTCCCGGCCGCGACCGGTGCCGGCCAGTGCATCGCGCTGATCGAACTCGGCGGCGGCTTCCGCCCCGCGGATCTGCAGACCTACTTCTCCGGGCTGGGCGTCTCGCCGGCCCCCACCGTGGTGGCGGTGTCCGTGGACCACGCCCGCAACGCCCCGACGCACAACGCCAACGGGCCGGACGGCGAGGTGGACCTGGACATCGAGGTCGCCGGCGCGATCTCCCCCGGCGCGCGCATCGCGGTGTACTTCGCACCCAACACCGACCAGGGCTTCCTCGACGCCGTCACAACGGCCGTGCACGACACGGTCAACCGCCCCAACGTCGTCTCCATCAGTTGGGGCGGGCCCGAGTCGAGCTGGACCGCCCAGGCGATGCAGGCGCTGGACGAGGCCATCGCCGCCGCCGCCGCGCTCGGCATCCCGGTCTTCGTCGCCGCGGGGGACAACGGCTCCTCGGACGGGGTCAGCGACGGCCAGCCGCACGTGGACTTCCCCGCCTCCAGCCCCCACGCCACGGCCTGCGGCGGCACCCGGCTGGTGGCGGCCGGCGGCGCGATCCAGAGCGAGACCGTCTGGAACGACGGCACAGGCGGCGGCGCGACGGGCGGCGGCGTCAGCGTGGTCTTCCCGGTGCCCGCCTGGCAGGCGCAGGCCGGGGTCCCGGCGGGTCCGGCGGGCGGCCCGGGGCGCGGGGTCC
>Ga0307374_10011438_pt1 | contig 12613 bp, 11 predicted proteins | sample OX3MG_FD_202532 | JGI IMG/M metagenome (GOLD analysis project Ga0307374, IMG submission 202532) | Soil microbial communities from Risofladan, Vaasa, Finland - OX-3 | ecosystem: Environmental > Terrestrial > Soil > Coastal area > Acid sulfate soil | place: Finland: Risofladan, Vaasa | collected...
TTCTTGTTCACGAAGGCCGCCCAGGTCGAGTAGGCGACGAAGGCGGTGAGCACCGTCACCGTGACGACCGGTTGGACCCAGTAGCGGTCCCTGCGCAGGGTCGGGACATCGGGCCCCCCCCGGGGCCCGCCCAGTACGACCGGTGTGACTGTGGCGTCCTCCAACGTGGTCAAATCGTCTCTCCCTGCTCGTGGCCTGGCGGCCGTGTCCCTGTCCCGGGCCGTTCGGCCACGCTGCTCCGGCGGGCCGTCCCGGCCGCGCCCACCTTCGGGTCCTTCCGACGTTCGGTCCTTCGGTCCTTCGGTCCGTCCGGACCCAGCCGCGCGCCGACCCAACGGGCCGATCGGCTGGCGGACCATCATCTTTCCATTCCTGCGGCCCTCTTGCGAGACAGCCGGGGTCCACGGCCACTTCCCGGGCCCGGAGCCGGGGTGAGGGAGCTGGCCGGCCGGGACCGTCACCGGGGAGCACGGCCCGACGCTCCGCAGGCCGATCGACCCGCGTAGGCTCGGTCTCATGACGACGCAGGAGCCCACGGAACCCGCAGATGACGCCCGATCGGTCCGCGACCTCACCACCAGGCTCACCCCCCCTCCGGACATCACCACGCTGGGAAGGCTGCGGGACGCCGGGTGGCAGTCGATCCCGGTGGCCGAGGAGATCCGGCGGAACGCCGCCGCCCTGATCGCCGCCGGACGACCCCTGGTGACCGGGGTCCTGGGCTTCGAGGGCACCGTCCTGCCCCAGCTGGAGAACGCGGTCCTGGCCGGTCACGACGTGATCTTCCTCGGCGAGCGGGGACAGGCCAAGACCCGGATCATCCGCTCCATGGTGGGTCTGCTCGACGAGTGGCTCCCCATCGTGGCCCACTCGGAGATCAACGACGACCCGTTCCACCCCATCTCCCGGTTCGCCAAGGACCTCCTGGCCGAGGCCGGGGACGACCTGCCGGTGTCGTGGGTCCACCGCAGCGACCGCTACGGCGAGAAGCTGGCCACTCCGGACACCTCGATCGCCGACCTGATCGGCGAGGTGGACCCCATCCGGGTGGCCGAGGGCCGTTACCTCTCGGACGAGCTGACCATCCACTACGGGCTGGTGCCGAGGCTCAATCGTGGCATCTTCGCCGTCAACGAGCTGCCGGACCTGGCCGAGCGCATCCAGGTCGGCCTGCTCAACGTCCTCGAGGAGCGCGACGTCCAGATCCGCGGCCACCGGGTCCGGCTGCCCCTCGACATGGTGCTCGTGGCCACGGCCAATCCCGAGGACTACACCAACCGCGGACGCATCATCACCCCGCTGAAGGACCGCTTCGGCGCCCAGATCCGCACCCACTATCCGCCCGATGCCGCCACAGAGCTGCGCATCGCCGAGCTGGAGGCCCACCTCCCCGGCCGGGGCACCGCTGGCGGGCGCGCCGGAGACGGGCCCCGGGTCGAGGTGCCCGACTTCATGGCCGAAGTGGTGGCCGAACTGAGCCAACTGGCCCGTCAGAGCCCGCACCTCAACCAGCGCTCGGGCGTGTCGGTCCGGCTGACCATCGCCAACTACGAGACCCTGGTGGCCAACGCCACGCGGCGGGCCCTCCGCAACGGGGAGGACGAGGTGGTGCCCCGGGTGTCCGACCTCCAGGCGCTGGTCTCCTCCACCCAGGGGAAGGTCGAGATCGAGTCCCTGGAGGAGGGAAGGGAGGAGATCCTCCTCACCCAGCTGGTGTCGGCGGCGGTGCTCCTGGTGTTCCGCCGCCGTGTGGTGCTCGACGACCCCCAGGCCGTGGTGGGGTCCTTCACCCCCGACACCGTCGTCCACGCCGGTGACGATCTTCCGGCATCGGCGTACGCGGGCACCCTGAGCCAGATGCCGGCCCTGTCCTCCCCGGTGCTGGGCCTCACCGGGGGTTCCGAGGACCCCGGGGTGGTGGCCAGCGCGGTGGAGTTCCTGCTGGAGGGGCTGCATCTGACCAAGCGGCTCAACAAGGAGGCCGCCGGGGCCCGCGCCACCTATCGTGGTCGCTGATGACCTGGCGCTTCGACTACCGCCGCTGGGACGGTTCCCAGGACTCGCTGGTGGACGACGCCGACTCGGTGTTGTCGCAGCTCACCGATGACCTCCTGGCCAACGGCGACCTTCACGAGGCGCTGCAGCGCATGCTGAACCGGGGGTGGCAGACCCCCGACGGGGAGCAGGTCCAGGGGCTTCGTGACCTGCTCGACCAGCTGCGGCTGGAGCGCGAGGAGCAGCTCGACCGGGGCGACCTCGGTGGTGCGTTCCGTGAGGTGGCCGAGGAGCTCCAGCGCGTGCTGGCCGAGGAGCGCACCGGAATCGAGCAGCTGCAGGCCGACGCCCGGGCCTCGGGCGATCAGCGCCGCATGGAGGTCACCGACGAGGTGGCCGACGAGCGACGGATGCAGCTGGACCTGCTGCCGAGCGACCTGGCCGGCACGGTGCGCGGCCTGCAGGACTACGAGTTCGTCTCCACCGAGGCCCGCCAGCACTTCGAGGAGTTGATGGAGCGCCTGCGCGAGGAGGTGGCCAAGACCTACTTCGACCAGATGTCCGAGGCCCTGTCCAATCCGGATCCCGAACAGCTGGCGCACATGCGCGAGGCCTTCGACGCGCTCAACCGGATGATCGAGCAGCGGGAGGACGGCGAGCCGATCGACCCGTCGTTCGAGTCGTTCATGGAGCGGTTCGGGGACCTGTTCCCCGGCAACCCCGCCGACCTCGACGAACTGCTCGAGCAGTTGGCGGCGCGCCTGGCCGCGGCGCAGGCCATGTGGAACTCGATGTCCCCCGAGCAGAGGAGCCAGCTCCAGGGCCTCGCCGAGTCGCTCCTCGAGGACATCGACCTGCGGTGGCAAGTGGACCGGCTGGCCGGAAACCTCCAGCGGGCCTTCCCCGAGGCCGGGTGGGACCAGCGGTTCCGGTTCCGCGGTGACGAGCCCATGGGCATGGGGGAGGGGACCGACGCCGCCGGTCGCCTGAGGGACCTCGACGAGCTGGAGAACTTCCTGCGCTCGGCCACGTCGCCGGCCGCACTGTCGGAGGTCGACCTCGACAAGGTGCGGCGGCATCTGGGCGACGACGCCGCCAGGTCCTTGGACCGCCTGGCCCGGTTGACCAAGCAGCTGCAGGAGGCCGGCCTCATCGACCAGCGGGAGGGGCGGTTCGAGCTCACCCCCCAGGGCATCCGCCGCATCGGCCAGCAGGCCCTCGCCGACCTGTTCGGTCAGTTGACCAAGGATCACATCGGCAACCACCGCACCACGTGGACCGGCATCGGTCACGACCGGGAGGAGACCACCAAGCCCTACGAGTTCGGCGATCCCTTCAACCTCGACCTCTCCCGTACGGTGCACAATGCCGTGCGCCGGTCCGGAAGCGGCATCCCGGTCCGGCTGTCTCCCGACGACTTCGAGGTCATCGAGACCGAGGCGCTGACCCGATCGGCCACGGTGCTCCTCCTCGACCTCTCCCTCTCCATGCCGATGCGCGACAACTTCGTCCCGGCCAAGAAGATGGCCATGGCCCTCCACACCCTGATCTCGACCCGCTTCCCTCGCGACTACCTCGGCCTCGTGGGGTTCTCCGAGGTGGCCCGGGTCATCGAGCCCGAGGACCTCCCCACTGTGAGTTGGGACTACGTCTACGGGACCAACCTGCAGCACGGGTTGATCCTCGCCCGCAAGATGCTGGCCCATCAGCAGGGGACCAAGCAGATCATCCTCGTGACCGACGGGGAGCCCACCGCCCACGTGGTCCCCGACCCCGGCGGCGTGGGCTACGACGTGTACTTCAACTACCCACCGGTCCCCGAGACGCTCGAGGTGACGCTGGCCGAGGTGCTGCGGTGCACGCGGGCCGGCATCACCATCAACACCTTCCTGCTCGACCCCGATCGTGGCCTCCAGGGCTTCGTCGAGCAGTTGGCCCGGATCAACCGTGGACGGACCTTCGCCACCTCGCCCGACGAGCTCGGCGACTACGTGCTGGTCGACTTCCTGGCCCACAAGACCTCGCTCAGGACCCGCGGCCGCCGGGCCGGCTGACGCTCCGAGGGTCCCCCGTGGACCGGACCGGGTCCCGACCGTCCACGCCCGAGGGTACCGAGATCACCACCCAGCGTGATCCCGCCGGGGCGGCGAGTTCCCACGTCAGCGGGGGTTTCGGTGGGGAACTCGACGGCCCTCACATCGAGAACTCCTGCTCACGAGCAGAATTGGCCTTGCGTTTCCCGCGCCGATAGTGAAAGATGACATATCTGTAGTTACATCCGTGCTATGCGACCTCGTCCGAGATCGTGTGGATGACTGGGAGGGAGACCTGTCAATGGACATGGTGTCATTGATGTACGGGCCCCAAGAGCGCAGCTGGCAGACCAAGGCAAACTGCATGGGGGTCGACCCTGACCTGTTCTTCCCGGAGCGGGGGGCGTCCACCCGCGAGGCGAAGGAGGTGTGCCGGGGATGCGTGGTCCGCGAGGACTGCCTCGAGTACGCCTTGGCCAACGGGGAGAAGTTCGGGATCTGGGGTGGCCTGTCCGAGCGGGAGCGCCGTCGGCTCCGCCGGCAGCGGGCCATGCAGCGGAGGGCCACCGCAAGCGCCTCCTGACCGGGGGCGCCGACGGTTCAGCCCGCCGCGGCCGGACCTGCCCGTTCGACCATCCGGTACTCGATGGTCCGGTCCTCGCCGAGGTCCATCTCGGCCCACCGCGGTCGCGGCACGGCCAGGAGCGCGGCCGATGGCACCAGCCCGACCAGCTCGGCGCGGACCTCCGGGTACCCGTGGGCCCGCGCCCCGGCTGAGACCGTGTCGTAGACCTTCGCGATCGAGGCGCCGGACGGGTCGATCAGGTTGCAGCTGACCTGGGCCCCTGTCGGCAGGGGAAGCCCCAGGCTCCGGACCGAGGGGCCGCGGAGCCCGGCAGCCAGCTCCCGGGCCAGCGACAGGACGTCGGCCGGCGCCCCTCCGGTCCGGTCGGCGATCCACACGTTGTAGGCCACGAGCACGGGGCGGACCCCCACCGCGGTGGCTCCGGCGGTGGGGTGGGGCCCGGGGGGGCCGGAGTCCGGGGTGAGAGACGAGAAGGCGTGGCGACGGATGTCGGGAAGGGTCCGTTCCGGTCCGTACAGGAAGCAGGGGACCCCGAGCTCGGAACCCGCCCAGTCGGCGAACCGGTCGCGTGCACTGAGCGCGCCGCACCACTCCTCGCCCTCGGGAGCCGAGGTGCCCAGGGGAACGAAGGGCACGACGTCGACCGCACCCCTGCGGGGATGGACGCCAGCGTGCATTCGGATGTCGATGGTGGCCACGGATACCGTGGCCACGGCGCGGGCTGCGGCTTCGACTGCTCCCAGGGGCCCGCCGAGCGTGAGGACCGATCGGTGGTGTTCGGCGTCGGAGTGCAGGTCGAGCAGGTTGTCCCCACCGGCTGAGGCGATGGCGTCGATGACCGACCTGTCGCGCCCCTCGCTGATGTTGACGACGCACTCGAACAACGTCCCAGGTGAGGGCACGTCAGTTGCGCCGGCTCATGCGTCAGACGGGCGCCAGGCGTCCGATCCGCCGCCGGCGCAGCATGCGCCGACGCTCCCGCTCGGACGTGCCGCCCCACACCCCGTGGTCGACCCTCTCCTCCAGTGCGTACTGCAGACAGGCCTCCGACACCGGGCACTCGGCGCAGATGCGCTGTGCCGCCTGCACGCCGACCCCGTCACTCGGGAAGAAGATGGAAGGTGAGAGATCCTTGCACTTCCCGATGCTCATCCATTCCGTGTCCATGAACCCTCCATCGATCTCGTGGAGGCTGCGGTGCGATTCCAGCGATGAGGTGCGAACCCCGGGTGCCGCCGCCTTCCGTTACCCCGCTAGTCTCGCATTTGCATCACTTCCGCAGGGCGAAATGGGCCGGTATTGATGGAATCCTCACAATATTCTTATGAGACACCAGGAGCTTCTTATGAAGCCTCTGAGCACGGTCCCGTCGAACCGGCCGGGGGTTCCGAGGTGCCCGACGCCCCCCGGACCGTCCCCTCCATCTCGTCACCACCCGGCCCTCCCCGAGGCCCGGGACCCGTGCCGCCGCCGGTCGGACCACCACCCGGTCCTCCGCCGGGCACGGCCCCGGTGCCGGCCCCGCCGGCCTATCCGGTCGCCCCCGCCTACCCGCCGCCCACGTCCTATCCCGCCGCGTACGGTGGGTATCCCCCCTACCCCTACTACCCGGGCGGGTACGGGCCACCGGCGGCGCCCCCGGGCTATCCCTACGTCTACCAGCCCCTGCCGGCGCCGCGCCTGGTACGCCACACCCTCGCCCGTCGCACGTGGCTCTGGGTTGTCGTCCTCACTGCGGTGGTGGCGGCCACGGTCGGGGGGCTGGTGGGCGCGGTGGTCGGGGCCGGCAGCCAGCAGACCATCGTGAGGAGCTTCTTCCCCAACCGGAGCGCACTGGTGCATCCCCAGGACATCCAGGAGGTGCTGGCCCGCGTGGAGCCGGCCGTGGTGGCCATCGACAGCCAGTCGGGTGGAACCTCTGGTTCCGGCGACTTCGTAGAGGCGGCGGGCAGCGGCATGATCCTCACCCCGAACGGAGACGTGCTCACCAACAACCACGTGGTCTCCGGTGCTACCACCGTCACGGTCACACTGTTCGGACAGACCAAGGCGCTCCCGGCCCACGTGATCGGCACCGATCCGAGCGTCGACGTGGCCCTGGTGCAGATCGACCACGCCTCCGGCCTCCCCACCGTCACGCTGGGCGACTCGGCACGGACACGGGTGGGCGACACCGTGCTGGCCATCGGCAACGCACTGGCACTGGCCGGCGGGCCATCGGTGACCGAGGGCATCGTCTCGGCGGAGAACCGCACCCTCTCGGCCCAGAACGACAGCGGACAGTCGGAGAACCTGACCGGTCTGCTCCAGACCGACGCCGCCATCAACCCGGGGAACTCGGGTGGCCCCCTGGTCGACTCCCAGGCCCAGGTGGTCGGCATGAACACTGCGGTGGCGTCCAGCAGCTCGGGGAACGCCCCCACCCAGAACATCGGCTTCGCCATCACCGTGGACTCGGTCAAGCCGCTGCTGGCCCAGCTGCGCAAGGGCGGGACCGGGGGGGCCGGAGCGAACGCTCCCGCCGCGGTCCCGGCCAACTCCGCCTACATCGGCGTGACGGTGGGAACGGTGACGCCGGCCCTCCAGGAGCAGGACCACCTGACACCGTCGTCGGGGGCGCTGATCCTGTCGGTCCAGCCCGGCAGTCCGGGGGAGAAGGCCGCGCTCCAGGTCGACGATGTCATCGTGTCGCTCGATGGCACCACCATCACGAGCCCTTCCGACCTCCATGCCGCCGTCCACCCCCTCAAGCCCGGCGACCGGGTGGCTCTGGGGATCTACCGGGGCACCGCCCGGATGACCGTCAGCGTGACGCTCGGGGTGCTCCCGGCCGGCGGGTAGGCTGCTCACTGCCGCGATCCCAGGAGGACCCACTGTCATGACCCCGGTCACCGATGACCAGATGCTCCCCGAGGAGAGCGATGAGCCGCTGCCCCCGGTCGGTCACGTGCGCGTGGTGTACCTCGGCCCGGTGGCCCCGCACTGGGAGGTGCGCTCGGACTTCGGCGACCCCCCGCTCATCGAGGAGTTCCGGCGCCGGACCATGGCGCGCCTGGTCCTGCTCCCCCCCCACGATCCCCAGTACCGCCGGAATCGTGAGCGGGTGATCCGCGACGCCGAGCGGGAGAACATCCTCCTCGAGTGGGATCTGGGCGTGCCGGAAGAGGAGGCGGTGGCCGCGGTGCCCGTCGAGCCGACCGACGTCGGATCGACCGAGCCCGCTCCGTCTGCCGAGGGCTGACCCGCCACGGGGCCAGGCCCCGGGCCCCGCTGCCTCCCGGATCAGTCCGCGGTGGGCTCGTCGAGCTCCGGAAGGCTGATCCGTTCCAGCCACAGGCCGGGAGCGTCCACCTCCGAGGGGGTGGGGAGGTTGCGCTCCGAGACCCACAACCGGGTCAGTCCGTCCTCGCCGGCCCGCTCCACCACACCGCTGACGAACGTCCGTCCCCGATCGACCTGGGTCTGGTCGAGGTCGAGGCCGAAGAGGGCGCCGGCCGCCTCCTCTCCCTTGCCCCGTTCGATGCGGCGCCGGTACCAGGCCTCCGCCAGCTGGGAGTGGGAGCCGACCAGCTTCTCGCCGACGAGCGTGGCGATGTGGTCCGCGTAGGCGTCGATCACCACGGCCAGCGCGGTGAGCTGGTCCGAGGACCGTCGGGACTCCGGGCTCAGCAGCTCGCCGAGCATCCCCTGCAACGACTCGAGGTCCATGCCGCTGCCCTCCGGGCCCTCCGGACCGCCCAGGGCCGTCAGGCGGCCGACCAGGTCCTGTTGTGCACTGGCCGAGGACTCGGCCAGTGCCAGCAACAGCTCCTCCATACGGAGCCGGATGGAGGGACGGGTGAGTACCGAGTTGGAGGCCAGCTCGCGGGCACAGACCCACAGCAGGGCCTCCTCCTCGGGCAGGCTCCAGTCGGCGGCGAACGAGGCGATGTTCTCGGTCGACAGGACGAGCTCGTCGGACGGGGCCCACGGGACGGCCAGCGGGTACTGGCCGAGTGCTCGGTGGGACAGGTGGCCGACCACCGATCCGACCTGCAGGCCGAAGAGCATCGGGCCGATGGCCGTGGCCCACTGACCGAGCAGATCGCCGAGGCCCGCCGTCGGATCCCCCCCGGCGAAGGGGTCGGATGATGAGCTGTCCGGGCTCGTCAAGCCAGTGGGCCCCGTCCCCGGAACCGGCGTCATGGCGGTGAGGAGGGTCCTCCACGACTCGAGCGCCCGGAGTGTCCAGTCGCCGCGGCTCACCGGCACACAGGTCAGGCGCCGGCCGTCGGGCGCCACCGGCATGCCCGTGGCCTCGGTGACGTTGAGCTCGGCCACCCGGGCCAGCTGTTCGAGCCGGATCCTCTGGACCGGCTCGACGTTGGCCTCGGGGGTCCCGCCGGTGGCCACGTTGAGGGCGAACGAGCGGGTCATCTCCCACTGGTTCGGAGCGTTGGTGCCGAGCATGTTCATGAGGTCACCGAGCAACGATTGGAACGGGTTGCCCGCGTCCCCGGGTTCGGGCGGTGCCATGCCCTCATGCTACGGGGACGAACTGGCCTGCGGTGCATCGGGGTCGGCGTGGCCCACCACCAGGTACCTGGTCTCGGTGGTCCCAGCCCGGTCCAGGGTCACGGTAACGTCCGTCCCCGGGGGGTCGGCGTAGACCCGGGTCTTGAACTCCGCCGAAGAACGGACGCGGTAGCCGTCGACGCCGGTCACCACGTCCCCGGACTGGACCCCGCCCATCGCCGCCGGGCTCCCCGGGGTGACCGAGTCGACCAGTGCCCCCACCGGCGTGGGTGAGGCGCCCGGCAGCACGGCGTTGGTGGAGGTGGCACCGATCCACCCCGTGCCCACGCTGCTGTTGGAGACGAGCTGCTCGGCCACGCCCCACACCAGTTCGGCCGGGAGGAAGGTCGACGCACTGGCCAGGCCCTTGCCCCCGGACCGCTCGAGCATCCCGACCACCTGGCCACCTGCATCGAGGAGGGGGCATCCGACGTCGGACGCGGTGACCGGCACCTCGACCCCGATGGCCGCGAACGTCGTGCTCACCCGGTCGAGGCCCAGCGCCACCCCGGCGGACACCACCGTTCCGGCATAGAGCCGCGGGGTCGGTGCGGCGCCGAACCGGTGATCGGGCTCGAGAGCCAGTGCCATGGCCACCGAGCCGGGGGACGGTCCGGCGAAGTCGAAGTTGGCGGCGGGCAGGTCGTCACCGATCTTCAGCACGGAGAGCCCCGAGGCGGGATCGAAGCCCACCTTGGTGGCGGGGCCGGTGGTCCCGTCGGGCTCCACGACGGTGACCGAACGCGATCGGGGAACGGCGTCCGACGAGGTGACGATCATCCCCCCGGACTCCACCACCAGCCCGGTGGCGACCGAGGTACCCGTCGACGAGTCGACGCGCAGCGCCACGAGCGACGGGCGGATGCCGTCGACCATGGAGGCGACGGAAGCGGCCGGGGCCAGCCGGCCCACCCCCGCCTCGGTGGTCGGCACGTCGGTCAGGGATGCCAGCCTGGGCACGGAGCCGGCTCCGTTCCCGTCGGCTCCGTTGGTGGTGGCCATGATCAACCCCGCGGCGACCAGGCCCACGATCACGCAGGCGGCGGCCCCTCCCACCACCCAGGGTGCGGATCGCTCCTTCGAAGCGGCCCGGTCGGGTGCCGGGGCCCGAGATGAGGATGCGGGCCCGGCGGCCGACGACTCGGAAGGGTGGCGCCACAGGCGATCGTCGGGTGGGATCCACCCCCGCATCCCGTCGCCCTCGACCTCGTCCCCCCAGTCATCACCGGGTTCGTGCCCCGATGCCCCCTGGTCCTTTCCGTCCACGGGCCTGAGGTTACCGATGGCCGGACGACTTGGTGCGTCGCGCCCGGGCCAGGGGACCCGCGGCCCGGTTTCCGGCGCTCCACACCGGACGGCGACGGCCTGGCCCTACGATGACCGGGTGGCTCGGGACCTGGCGATCGACCTAGGGACGGCGAACACCCTTGTCTACGCCAGGGGCCGGGGCATCGTCCTGAACCAACCTACGGTCATCGCCCTCAACACGCGGACGCACGAAGTCCTGGCCGTGGGGAACGAGGCCTGGCAGATGATCGGGCGGACGCCCGGTTACATCGTGGCGGTGCGACCCCTCCGCGAGGGTGCCATCACCGACTTCGACATCACCGAGCGGATGATCCGTCTGCTGCTCCGTCGTGCCGGGGTGACCAGACTGAACCGACCCCGGGTGCTGATCTGCGTTCCGTCCGCCATCACCTCGGTCGAGCGTCGAGCAGTGAAGGAGGCGGCGCGGCGGGCCGGTGCCTCGGCCGCCCATCTGATCGAGCAGCCCATGGCCGCGGCCATCGGCGCCGGACTGGACATCCACGAGCCGGTCGGGAACATGGTGGTCGACGTCGGTGGTGGGACCACGGAGACGGCGGTGATATCGCTCGGGGGCGTGGTCGCCTCGCACGCCATCCGGTGCGGTGGCTTCGACATGGACGCCGCCATCCAGGCCTATGTGCGCCAACGGTACGGTATCGCCATCGGCGAGCGCACCGGCGAGGAGATCAAGCTGGCCATCGGCTCCGCTCTCCCCTATGCCGACGAGGTCAAGGCCGAGGTACGCGGACGCGAGATCTCCAGCGGACTGCCCAAGACCGTGGTCCTCTCGCCCGACGAGATCCGCTACGCGCTGCGAGATCAGGTCGATCTGATCGTGGCCACCGTGGTCGAGTGCCTTGGTGAGTCACCCCCCGAGCTGGCCCAGGACATCATCTACGAGGGCATCCACCTGGTCGGTGGCGGCGCGTTGCTGCGCGGCCTCGCAAACCGGCTGGCCGACGAGACCGAGGTTCCGGTCCACCTGGTGGCGACACCCCTGGAGTGCGTGGTGGTGGGAGCGGGGATGTGCCTCGACTCCTTCGACAGCCTGCGCCCGATCTTCGCTGCGGCCGAGTCCTGAGCCGTCCACGCCCAGCCGGCCCGCTCACTCCGCGGCCAGCAGGTCCTCGGCCACCTGGCGGACCTGCCAGTCCCGGTCGTGGAGGCACCGGCGCAATGCCGACTCCGCGGCCGGTCCGTCGAACGCGGCCAGGGCCACGGCAGCCCGCCGGCGGACGGCCGGCTTGTCGTCGAGGGCCCCGAGCACGGCAGGGAGGCCGCCGGGGTCGCCGATGGCGCCGAGGGCGGCCACGGCCGACTCGCGGCAGAGGGGATCACGGTGCCCCTTCGTGAGGGAGGCCAGCCGCGAGAGGGCCTCCACCGCGGCGCGCTCACCCCGTTCCCCCACCGACCACGCCGCCATCTCCACCACCGACGGCTCGATGTCGTCGAGTAGGGCGGCGACGGCCACGGCGGGACGGGCGGCGGCCAGCTCGCATCCCCGACGGCGTACCGCGGGGGCCGGATCCACCAGCGACGCACCCACGTCGTCGTCGCTGAGGGCACCGAGGCGGGCGAGGGCACCCAGGGCCGTGGCGCGAACTGAGGAGTCAGGATCGTTCAGCCCGGAGCGGGCCGAGACCTCGTCCCCCTGGTGGCCGGCCAGCGCCACCATCCGGCGCCGTTCGGTGGCCTGCCCGCCCGCGGCACCACCGGCACCCGCGGCATCGGTGACACGTGAAGCCGAGGGTTCCGTGGCAGGCTTCAGGACTGCGTCGTCGGGCCCACCACCGGCCGTCGGCGGGCCCGAAGGATCTGAAGCGACCATCCCCCCACTATGACCGAGGAACACGACCCGATGACGCCAGAGCCGGCAGGCTCCGCTGGCGGCCCTGACGCCGGTGACGTGCCGACGCCGACCCCGACGAGTGTCCCCGGGCTGATGTCCGGGGAGGCCGACCCAGCCGTGCCGCGTCGGCGCCACCTGGTCCGGAGGAAGCGGCGGCTCTGGTTGTGGATGGCCTTCATCCTCGTGGCACTCGCCGTCGTGGTGGCGTCCCGATGGAACCTCGACTACTACGCACTGCAACCCGGCACCGCCCAGTCGGTGCAGCAGTTCATCACGGTGCCACCGGCC
>Ga0307374_10011439_pt1 | contig 12612 bp, 10 predicted proteins | sample OX3MG_FD_202532 | JGI IMG/M metagenome (GOLD analysis project Ga0307374, IMG submission 202532) | Soil microbial communities from Risofladan, Vaasa, Finland - OX-3 | ecosystem: Environmental > Terrestrial > Soil > Coastal area > Acid sulfate soil | place: Finland: Risofladan, Vaasa | collected...
GCCCTTCCTTCACCAGGGGACCAACGCGCAGTTGAACGAACGCCTGTACCTTTGCTTGGTGGCAGGCGGGATCCATGCATAAAGATTTGTTCTTGATCTCAGGGAAGAGCAATGGATTATTCCCTGTTCGTTTTGGGCATGACGAACACGCGCCCGCCGCAGGCAGCAAATTCGCGTCCTCCGTATCGAAGGGTGCATTTTTCAAGTCGAGGTGAATTTTGCGTTCGATCCACTCGCGAAGCTGTCGCACTGTAAGTGCTTCTGCCTTGCGGTCCTTAAGAATCGAGTTGGTGCTGCGATGACCCGGAAAGCATTCCATGAGGGCGCGTTCCTGGTCATTCGACTGAAGCCGTGATAGCTCCAGGGCGTGAGCCACGGTGAGCCTGCCCTCGTAGAACGCCGTTTGTGCGGTCGGGATGAGCTCGGTGAGAGAAATTCGACCTTTCACATACGATGGGCTTTTGGCAACCTGCGCCGCAATCGTCTCGACGGTGTAGAAATCCGGCCGCAAATTCATCAACGACCGATAAGCGATTCCCTCGTCCAACTCGTGAATATTTGCCCGTTGCAAATTTTCAACAAGCTGAAGTTCTCGGGCATCGGTATCTGTGAGGTCTCGCACGGTTGCGGGGATCGTGTTCTTGCCGGCCAACTTCGACGCTCGGAAACGCCGGGCGCCAGCGACCAGTTCGTATGTCTCGGCCGCTCCATCAGGCGAAGGACGTACAAGAATCGCCTGCAACACGCCGTGAGATTGGATGTTGGCTGCCAACTCCCGGAGTTGGGCCTCATCGAAAACCCGGCGCGGGTTGCTGCGGGATTCGCGGATGTTTTCTAGCGGAATGTCCTGAACACTCGAAACCGCTAGTGGTACCGCTTTCGCTTCACTTGCTGCCATCGGTGCGCTCATTTTTCCTCTTCTCCCTTCTTTTCGAGATCTTTCGGTTTAATACTCTTCGGGCAACAAGAGCGTGGTCACGGAGCGGTCCGATTCCGTGATGATCCACAGCTTGTCGCCTGCATTCGTGCGGTAACTGCTCAAGAGCCGGAACCCGTGCTCTACGCTGTGGTCGTTTTCCTTTCGGTCCTCGTCGGACAAATCGCCCCACTCGCGGTTGACATGGCGCGTGAGGAACTCGCCCGGTTGCTGTCCTGCCTTCTCAAGCGCGGCCAAAGCGCCCGGCGTTGCAACGATCTGGCCAAGTTCAAAAGCAGGTTGTTTGCTGAGTGGCTGCATGGAAGAAAGCTCCTTTCGTTCAGTTTGTTCTTGCTTCTTAAGATGGGCGACATTCAAGTCATCCGATGAGACTTTCGACGAGTCCTATTGAACTGAGGAATTCATCATCGAGATGCATGAAGCTCCAAAGACCTACAAGATGAACGTGGAGAATCTGCATCGCTAGTCGGACAAGGGGGGGCGCGGCCCCGCTGACGGGTTGCACAGGATACGGCTACGGAAATTGCTCGACGCCAATCTTGACGGATAGGCGCGTCCTCCAAGATGGCGATTATGTCTACGGTCGGTAGCTGAAGCTAGGTCATCTGAATTTTGGCAAAAGGAAAGATCCCGTCGCCTCCGTTAACCCTGGACGGAATGGTGGGAAGGAAATCGCCGGGCGAAGCCAGGAATACCTCACACTTCCACTCAGGAGGCTACGCCGCTAAATCGTCCTCTCTCGGCGCGCCGCTCCGAGACGACTTCTTTTCACGAACTTCCCGTCCTTTCAGCAACACTAGATCTAAGAACCAGGTCTGATCCACTTTGCCGAGCGTAATTTCCTGCGGATAGTTCTTGATGAAGTTGAGGATATCTTTCTCACGGATGCGGTGGATGTCGTTCCCATTCCCATCATGCCGACGTGTTCCTTGAAACCGATCCTGAAGCCAGCCCTTCGCGATCCATGCTGAAATTTTGTGGTGATCTTCGCCGAGACACAGTTCCAGCTCGCGCATCGTGTAACCGTCGCGCACGCGCCGAGAGGTGCCCATACGCTTCAGCTTGTTCACGACTGAGGTCTCTGGGCGGCGCAACCGTTTTGCGATCATTGCTGATGACACGCGGCCGATCAGTTTCTCCAGAACATTCATCTCCCTTCGCGTCCAAGGCCGCCGGTCGATGTGCATTGTTAAACCCAGCCGTGCGGCCTGCCGCTTGATGTACCAGCGGGGCAAGCCGGTCATGCGAATCATCCGATTGAGAACCTGAAAGCGACGATTTAGTCCACCGAAATACTGCGCCTTGAGATAGGCGTCGTACTCGGGTCGCCATGTGTACTTCAGCTTGGCACGCCTTCGGCACTCGGCACGGCACTTCAAACAGTACCTCGCTTCACGTGGTGGTTCGCCATGCCGACGCCCCTCTTCGATGCGTTGACCACAGACAACACAAATCATCGCTGTTCTCCTCGGAAGTTGCGTTCAAACTGAGTCAGGTGGGACTAACTGGTTGCGGGACAAGGCAAACATGGACGGAACTTACTGGTCGTCGTCTTCCATGTCTTCCATGAAAATCGTCCAGTCAGGTGTGTTCGCGAGAAGCTCCAAAACCTTTTCCGGCTCGGTGCCGATAAGCCGACGGCACGTTTCGAGCTCGAATTCAACCTGTTCGGCGATCAGTTTGGCGGCGCGGCGATACGCAAGCTCGCTGCCGGGCGGAATATCAGCAAGTTTCATGGGCGTCCTTTGGCTGAAGTGGCGGGGCTAGAGATTCGGGAGTTGCTGCGGAGAGCCGGGAAACCTGAGGCAACTAGCGAGCCAGTTGCAGGGCTAACCTGGAAACCTTCACTGAGTGGGGCCAAGACGAGATGGCTGAGGACTTCCCCTACCTTCCGGGGTGAATCATCTGCTCGGACCACAGCTTGCGGGTGCGAGCGATCCGCCGATCAAGAATTACAGCGACAAAATAGGAGCAGCGGCCCCGCTCCCTTTCCGCACGATCGGCCAAGGAATGGAAAAGCGGTGTTGTGAGTGTTTGCAGCGCGGCAAGCAAATGGTAGTAGGTGGATACGGCCCCGAGAAGGCTCGCGTCCTTTCCTGCGGCGGGGCAGAGCTTAGCCAACGCTCGTAGCCGAGCGAACTCACACGCGGGGCCGATTTTGCCTTGGATGCCTGTAACCCGGCGCGCATGTTCGCTGAGCTCAATTGCTGAAGTTCGAGCGAGCAACGACCGGCAGTAAGCTACATATAACAGCGGTGGGGACACCGCGAAAGTGAACACAACGAGTGCGCGAAACATCTTCGTCAACCTTTATGGGTTTAAGCCGCTACAGCTTTGGAAGAATCTAAATAGCGACGTGGTCCAGATTGCAGCCTAGAGCCGTCAGACACTCCGGGTCATAGGGTCGGGAGCGGATGCATGCAATCTGCAACGGCTCATCCCAATCGGGATTGAAAACGAGCACTCGCACGACCAGCATGCCGTTCTGCTCCTCCTTACTTTCCACTGTTACGGAATCCCACATTTCCCGCGTGCCGTGACGCAAGATACGTTGCCCGACTTTGACCCAGACTGACTCGGTGTCCACACGAAACCGACCTGCCTTGCCAGCGTCGCAATCCACCCGGAATCCACTCTCGTTCGCAACTGTATTCGTTCCTAGTCTGTTCATATGTCTTTCCCCCAGGGACTTCTCCGCACCGATCCCATAGATGCTGTACAGCTAATCTGCTCGTGGTGTTTTTGCTCGTGACACTCTAGAAGCTATCCTGTGAGCAATCAATCCAAATTCTTCCGGCAGCTGGGCCGTCGAGTAAAAGACCTTCGCAAAAAGCATGGCCACACCCAGGAAGACATGATTTCCTTTGGGTTCTCGGCGAGGCACTGGCAGCAGATCGAGAGGGGGAGACCCATCACGTTGAAAACACTTCTTCGAATCTGTAACATTTTTTCGACTCCGATGGACCGAATGGTGAGGGGTCTCGACAAAGGGTTTTATAAGAAGTAGGAGCGGCAAACCTGTTCGATCGGCGGTAATGCCTGCAAGACGAGAGGCTCGTTGAATTCTTCTGAATGAGGCGAGGAAAAACCTATGTGTTTGGGAACGGGCTTACGGGCACTCCCGGCCTTCCTTCGCGGCCAGCTTTACTTCTGTTTTTTTATTCGCCCATGGTCCGCTCTGGGTCAAAACCGTTCAAGCAGTCGGAGCGGGGTGGTTCCACTTGCGCTTCGACAAGAGAAGATGTATGGTCCCCTGTAGAAGTATGAGGGGAGCAGATGGCAGAACAAAGGATCGATCTTCCACAAGGCACCCTGGACCTCCTCATTCTCAGGACACTCGCACTTGGACCGGAGCACGGCTGGGGCATTTCTGAGCGTATACAGCAGGTCTCCAGCAAGGTTCTCCAGGTTCAACAGGGGTCGTTGTATCCGGCGCTGCATCGCCTCGAGCGCCACGGTTGGGTCAAGGCGCGCTGGGGCGCATCGGAAAACAACCGCCGCGCGAAATACTACGAACTCACCAGCAGCGGGCGCAAACAACTCGAAACTGAAAAGAATGCATGGAGGAAGTTGACCGCTGCCGTCGGTCAGGTGCTAGAAACGGTCTAGGGAGTTTGCCATGCTCGCTGACCCAGGGGGTGGGAGATGTTGAGTGACCTCTTGATTCGCCTGCGCGCCCTGTTTCAACGGAAGGCCGTCGAGAACGAACTCGCCGACGAGCTGCGCTTTCATTTCGAGCAGCAGGTCGAGAAGCTCGTTCGGTCCGGCTTGCCACCCCCGGAAGCGCGGCGCCGCGCTCGTCTCGTCATCGGCGGCTCCGATCAAATCAAGGAGGAATGCCGCGACGCCCGCGGCGTGCGCTTCATCGAAACTCTGGCCCAGGATATCCGCTACGGCTTGCGGATGCTGCGCAAATCTCCCGTCTTCACTGCTGTCGCTGTTCTCACCCTTGCCCTCGGCATCGGCGCCAACACCGCCATTTTCACGCTGACCTACGCGGTGATCCTTAAGAGCCTGCCCGTGCCGAACCCAGAACAGTTGGTTCGTTATACATTTCGCAACGGCAGCATGGACATCGGGCTCTCCGGCCCCGAGTACGACGCGCTGTCTAAGCACGAGTCTGTGGACAGCGGGATTCTGGCCTGGGCGCAGAAGAAGTTTGCGGTAAAAATGAACGGCGCAGTTAGGAGCGTCACCGGCGCACTGCTGAGTGGCAATGGATTCCGTGTGCTTGAGCTCCGTCCTTTTCTCGGCCGGCCTTTCGGCGAAGCAGATGATGTGAGCGGCGGCGGGCCGAACGGGTACCAAGCTCTGCTCGGTTATGACTATTGGAGAACACATTTCCACTCCAGTCCTTCCGCGCTGGGAAGAACGCTCACCGTGAATGGACGGGCCGTCACAGTGGCCGGGGTCCTGCCGCGCGGATTTGACGGACTCATAGCGGGACAGCGCGCAGACCTTGTTCTGCCGCTGGCGTTCGACGAAGTGATCAACGCGCAGAGGCCGCTCCGCAAGCGAAGCGGAGCCTTTTGGCTCACCGTTATTGGAAGGCTCAAGACCGGAGAGACTCTGAAGGCAGCGAGCGCAAATCTTCAAGCAACCGTGGCTGCTGTCCGCAAAGAAGCTGACCCGAAAGGCCTCTTTCTTCATGGATTTTTCGCTCCCTTTCGCTTGGGGGTTGAAAGCGGGCGCGCCGGCAGGTCTTTTCTGAAGGTCGCTTACGAACAACCGCTGCTGGCACTGGAGATTCTGGTCGGTTTTGTTCTGGTGCTCTGTTGCGCGAACACGGCTTTGCTGATGCTGGCTCGCGTCAGCAGCCGGTATCATGAATTCGGCGTGCGCAGCGCGCTGGGCGCGTCTCGCAGGCGCTTGCTACAGCAGGTTCTTGTCGAGGCGGGGTTGCTGGCAGGATGCGGCCTTGTGTTGGGCATCGCGCTGGGGTGGGCGGGAGCGCGATCACTGGTAACGATGATGGCGACAATTGGACAGCCCCCTCCGATCGACGCGACTCCTCGCGCCGTGATTCTGGTTTTCACCGCCGGGATCAGCGTGCTTTCGGCGCTCGCTGCCGGGCTTTGGCCTGCTTGGCGGGCCAGCCTGGTGGACCCGGCTCCCGGGCTCAAGCAGGCAGCGGCACGATCATCCTTGAAGGGGATGGGCGGGTGGTTGGTTCCTGGGCAAGTGGCCCTGAGTGTGATCCTTTTGGTCTCAGCGTCACTACTGGGAGGCACTTTCCTGCGCCTGCTGCTTCAGAACTCAGGCTTCCGTGCAAGCAACGTGGTTCTAGCGGACGTTGGCCTGGGCGCGAACAAGTCGGCGAGCGCAAAAACCTTTGTGGTCGCAAAAGAAATGGTAGCGGCGCTCGGGAGCGCGCCGGGGGTGGAAGCGGCGACGGCCATGTCAGACCCTCCGATTGATGGCTGGTACAGTGCCTCCCACCTCTTCTCCATCGGAGCGCACGGCGTAGTTCACACCGACCTACGAACTTGGCCGGAACTGGTTTTGCCTGATTATTATCGGGTGATGGGGACGCGAATTCTACAGGGCCGGCCATTCGACCCTGCCGACGATGCCGGGCCGCGGGTCTGCATCCTGAGCGCTTCTGCCGCCCGGTATTTCTTCCCCGGCGAAGGGGCAATCGGCAAGGTCATTTACAGCGGCGGCTCGAATCCAGCCCTCGACGGTAAGGGCAAACTCGATACGAAGGACAGTTGCCGCGTGATTGGCGTGGCGGAGGATGCCCGCTTCCGATCGCTTCGCGTCGCCCCACCTCGAATGCTCTACGAACCATTCGGACAAGAGAAATGGGGAACCGAGTTCTTCTTGGCTGCGCGCAGCCGGAGCTTGGGCCTGGCGGTCGCCGCCCTGCGCGATTCCGTCCGCCGGGTGGCTCCCACGGCCGTTCAGCCGATCGTGTTCACATTCAACGATCTGGTGGACCAAAACCTGCGAACGGAGCGCATGCTCATGGCGCTTTCCGTGTGCTTCGGCGCTATGGCGCTGCTGCTGACCACGCTGGGGCTGTACGGCTTGCTGACCCGCAGCGTCGTGGTGCGGACTCATGAAATCGGCATCCGCATGGCGCTGGGCGCGCAGCCGCGTGACGTGCTGCGGCTCGTGTCGCGACAGGGATTGATTCTGGTCGGTGCAGGTGTTGCGATCGGCGTGGTCGCTTCACTTGCGCTCACACGTTTCCTGGATAGTTTACTGTTCGAGATCAACCCGACGGGCCCAGCGACATTTGTTGCCGTCGCAGTTTTGCTGATGCTGGTGGCGCTTGTGGCCTGCTACATCCCCGCGCGTCGCGCCATGAAAGTCGATCCCATGGTCGCGTTGCGCCACGAGTGAGGAACGTTTTGGCGCCGGAAAAGGGAGTGGGAGATGTTGAGTGACTTTTTGATTCGCCTGCGCGCTCTGTTTCGACGCAGCGCCGTCGAGGGCGAACTCGACGACGAGCACCGCTTTCATTTCGAGCAGCAGGTCGAGAAGCTCGTTCGGTCCGGCCTGCCTCTCGCCGAGGCGCGCCGCCGCGCTCGCCTCACCATTGGCGGCTCCGATCAAATCAAGGAGGAATGCCGCGACGCCCGCGGCGTGCGCTTCATCGAAACTCTGGCCCAGGATATCCGCTACGGCTTGCGGATGCTGCGCAAATCTCCCGTCTTCACTGCTGTCGCTGTTCTCACCCTTGCCCTCGGCATCGGTGCCAACACCGCCATTTTCAGCGTCGTGAATGCGACTCTGCTGCGCCCGCTTCCCATCCACCATCCGGGACGTGTTGTCGCGCTCCACGACCAACTGCCGAACCTCAATTTGCCACGCACGGGCATTTCGCCGCTCCAATTCCACGATTACAGCGCGCACACGAATATTTTCGAATCAACGGCCTTGCTTATTGAGAAGAATCTCAACTTGACGGGCGCCGGCCAACCACAGCGGCTCCGTGCCATGCGCGCAACGGCGAGTCTGTTCCCTCTTCTCGGAATTCGTCCGATTCTCGGCCGCACGTTCACAGCCGCTGAAGACACTTACGGCAACGGCCACGTCGTCCTGTTGAGCGAAGCGCTATGGAGAGGAATGTTTGGAGGCGCTCGAGACGCAGTCGGAAAGCGCATGCAGCTCGATGGCGAAAGCTACGAAGTGATCGGTGTCCTGCCGGAGAAAATTGAAATCCTGTATCCGAACATTGAATTGTGGGTTCCTATGGCATTTACGCCGCAAGCATTCACCGAAGATGAGCGATGGTCACTCGTCTGCACGATGCTGGCCCGCTTACGTTCCGGAGTCACGCTCGAACAAGCTCGCGCCGTGATGTCCGCCGATGCCGCGCACATCCGCGCGAGCGTTGACAAGCAGCACGCGGGCGTTCTGAGTGATTTTCGCATTGAAGTGCGCCCGCTGATGGAGGAAGAAGTCGGCGACGTCCGCCAGCCTTTGTACTTGCTGCTGGGCGCGGTTTTGTTGGTGCTGCTGATTGCCTGCGCGAACGTCGCCAACCTGCTCCTGGCTCGCGGCAGCGTGAGGTCGCGAGAAATGGCCATTCGAGCGGCCATCGGCGCGGGACGCCGCCGCATCATCGCGCAACTCCTCACTGAGGGTGTCTTACTCTCGCTTACCGGCGGTGCGCTCGGTCTTCTGCTGGCTTGGTCGGGAATCACGGCGCTGATACGCTTCGCACCGGCGAGCCTTCCGCACGCGGGCACAATTCGTCTGGATCCTACTGTGCTTGGGTTCACATTCGCGGTTTCGATGGTCGCGGGAATTCTCTTTGGCCTCGCACCCGCCATGCGGGCAAGCAAAATTGATCTCAGCGGCGCGCTGAAAGAGAGTGGGCGCAGTGACAGTTCCTCCGGCGGTCGTCAGGGGCTTCGCCGCGCTCTCATACTCTCCGAAATCGCGCTGACCTTCATATTGCTGGTGAGTTCCGGGCTGCTTCTGAGAAGCTTTGCAAAATTGTTGAACGTGAACCCTGGATTCGATCCTACGAACGTGCTAACCATGCGCATCTCGCCGTCGGGACAGCCTGGCCGCAGCGCGCATGTCGCCGCATTCTCAAGCGCCCTGCTTGAGCGTGTGTCGGCATTGCCGGGAGTACGTCATGCCGCGCTGGCCGTCGAGCCTCCGCTTATGAATGGAGGCAATTCGATTTTCGCGATTCGCGACTACCACCCCGGCCCAAACGACCCTCAGCCTCATGCCGATACTGTTTACGCCACGCCGGATTATTTCGCGACCATGAGAATTCCGCTGTCGCGTGGACGCACTTACACACAAGCCGAGATGCTCATGCAGGATTCTGTGCAAAAGAGTTCTGTGGTTGTAATCGACGAAGCCCTCGCGAAGCGCTTCTGGCCCGGCAAAGATGCCGTCGGCAAACAGCTCGGCTGGGACAACAACGGCCCATGGGCGACGATCATTGGCGTGGTCGGAACCGTTCGCAACGGCAACCTGGCCACGGAATCAAAGGGCACGATTTACTTTCCATCCTACTACTCCGGCATGACGCTCGTCGTGCGCACCGTATCGGACCCGCGTCCGCTCGCGGGCGCTATCCGTGAGCAAGTGCGGTCGCTCGATCCAAGTCAGGCGGTGTACGAAGTAGAAACCATGAGCGAACGGGTCGCGGAATCGATCGAGCAGCAGCGATTCGCCGCCACATTGCTGGCTCTTTTCGCGGCGCTGGCCCTCGTACTCGCCGCCGTCGGCCTCTACAGCGTGATGGCCTATATCGTCACGCAGCGCACTCACGAAATTGGCATCCGCATGGCCATCGGCGCGCAACCGGAGGACGTGCTTCAGCTCATTCTCGGCGGCGGCGCGAATTTGATTTTCTTTGGCGTCGTCATCGGCATCGCCGGAGCGTTGGCGCTCGCGCGGTTGATGCGCAGCCTGCTCTTCGGTATCAGCGCAATCGACTTGCCTACGTTCATCGTTGCGGCAACCCTGTTGACAGTCGTCGCGCTGCTCGCCTGCTACATCCCCGCGCAGCGGGCGATGCGCGTCGACCCAATGATTGCCTTGCGCCATGAATAGGGTCGTAGTATTTCTCCAACCGCCCAACGAACCATTAAAATGCGATCGTTCTAGGCTTTCTCCCATCGAAACTTACGCCGCAGTTACTCAATTGTGCCCAGATGGAGTCAGAGGATGGTAGGAGGCAGTGAATATGGCTGCCTCCTGGTCCATCTCCAGCCCATTGCGAGCCTTACGCTCGGCCGGTTCACCACGATGCAGTTAGTTCAAGCCAGCCGTCGCCAGTTCAAGGAACGATGCGAGCTTCGCGGTTGCCTTGAACTGCGGGATCGGGTCGAGCTCCTTGAACGCACTCGTGAAGGCGTTGGAGAGACTCCATGTCGTCCTTTGAGCGAATTCTTCGGCCTGGGGATTGAAATACAAGTCATGCACCCGGCGGGCCAAGTGCTTGGGAACATCCAACTCGCCCTCGACGAAGGCCCGGTAGACGACTAGCTTCGCTGCTTCATCCGGAATCCGCGTTGCTTTCCAAGCCTCGACCTGTTTCCTCATCGGCTCGAAATTTCGCTGAATCCGGTCGACCCCGATCGAGAGTACGTCGACGAGGCTGAGGTGTTTCGTGTGCTTCGCCAGCACTGGAGTGAAATCACCGTGAAATGCCATGTTGTCGCACACCAGCACCCTGTAACCAACGGTAAGGGCAAGGCGCATGGACTTGTCGTTGGCGTTTCGGACACCGACTGAGAATCGGCATCCGTCGAAAGTGGTTTCGAGGTCGAGGACTCCGAACATCTTCATGCCGTCGCCTGAAACCGCGTATTCCTCCCGCACCACCGAGATCTGCCGGAAGCTCAGGGTTTCGACCAGCGCTCCGACAATCTCGGAATGGGGAAGGGGTTGATGGGTTGCGCTCCCTGCCGGCGTCGGGATCACCTTCAATTCTTCTCGGGTGATCTTCGAACTCCCACAGTGAGCCAAGAGTTTAGATTGCTCCATGTTTTGGTTTCTCCTTTCCATGTGATGGACTGACTCGAAAGTCCGCGCAGCGCGGCTATTCGCAGAAACGAACATTCGGGTTCCTTGGTGAGGCCGCAAGAGGTCTCAACGGGGCTACTGCGAACGCCCATTCGAAGAGCAAGACAAGCATTTCTAATGGCGGATCGAAGTTTCGTAGACGGGACGATGTGGGATGGAGCAGCGCGACAGAGGACTTAAACCCGAAGTAGCAATCCGCTGTGGCCTACCGGCCTATACGGTGGCGCGTCAATCGGGGCAGAAAGAACCCAGCGTGCTGTGCGTGTTCGTTGAATTCGGCGCCGAATTCGCCGCGCAGAAAAGCTTCCTCTCTCTTTGCCTTAATCGAAAAGGCGACGAGAACAATCGTCAGGGCCAGCAGACCGCGCCATTCGCCTTGCGCCAGCGCTGTGCCTGCAATGGCTAGCAGCAGGCCGGAATATACCGGGTGCCGAAGGCGCGCGTAGGGACCAGTGCGAACGAGCGAGTGGTCGGCCCGGATTGTGACATTTGCGCTCCAATTTGCGCCGAGGTGAACACGCGCCCAGATGGCCAGCGCAATCCCACACGCGGTCAGAGTGCTCCCAATCCAGGCCGACGCTTGCGAATCGGCAACGAATCTGGCCCCGAGCGGACCGAAGTCCACACGCCTTTCGAACAGGAGAACAAATGCGACGATCATCGCTACCACATGAGGCAGTCGAGTGAAGAGCGATTCCCGGTGCTTGGTCTGCTTCGTTCCCAGAATGGCCAGCACGGCGTAGAAACCGAGAACGATCCAAAGCGCTGGAATCGTGTCCTTCCGGTCGAATAGAAACACGAAGGCAAGGGCAGCTAGGGCGACGTAAAACCAGCGGAACAATGCGGATTCATTCTGCTTGACACGACTCTGGCGCAGTGCGGCGATGGCCCAGTACAGAGCATAAGCAATCCAAAGAGCCGGAATCATGTCCTCTCGGAGAAGTTCGCGCATCAGTCGCCTTCTCTGGCAGAAACCTCGCTTCCCAACAAAAACGTGGGCAAGTTCGAGTCGCGATCCTACCATTTAACCTCAGCAGGGGTTCAGACCTAGAAACGCAGTGGCATGAGCACGTACCGGTAGTGCTCGCCCTCAGTTCCAGAGGGCTGGAACTCAGCCGCACTCTCGGCGTCTTTCACTTGCATGCGAATGGAAGTCGTTGCCCCAACGGCACCGAGAAATTCAACCAAGTATTTCGCATTGAAGCCGACCTGCATCGCCTCCTGGTCGTAGCAAGTCTCCACAATCTCCTTCGCTTCCCCGTATTCGGGCGAGCTTGCCGAGACTTCAAGCTGATTCTCTTCCAAGGTCAGCCGCACCCCGGACAAGCGGTCGTCGGCCAGGAGAGAAACGCGTCGAACAACGCTCTCGAATGCTTCTCGATTCAGTTCAACCACCTTTCCGTTCTCCTTCGGCAGAACCGACTCGTAATTCGGGAACTCACCTGTGAGAAGACGCGAGGCAAGGATACGCGTCCCGGCGCTGAAGAACATGTGTGACTTGTCTTTCGAAATCTCCACGCTTAACCCCTCGCGATCTTCCTCTGCAAGACGGCGCAGCAATGCCAGCGCCCTCCGCGGAATCAGCAAAGACGATTCCTGCTTCAAGTCGAGGATTTGAACTTTCCGCTCCACCAGTGCCAAGCGGTGCCCATCCGTCGCGACCATCCTCA
>Ga0307374_10011440_pt1 | contig 12612 bp, 10 predicted proteins | sample OX3MG_FD_202532 | JGI IMG/M metagenome (GOLD analysis project Ga0307374, IMG submission 202532) | Soil microbial communities from Risofladan, Vaasa, Finland - OX-3 | ecosystem: Environmental > Terrestrial > Soil > Coastal area > Acid sulfate soil | place: Finland: Risofladan, Vaasa | collected...
GGATGAGGAGCACGTCCCCGGTCCAGTGGGCGCCACTGCCGCTGGCCGGTTTGTCCACCAGCAGCAGCGCTACTCCCAGGAAGGCAACGGTCATGCCCACCAGCTTGCGCGCGGTCCACGCCTCGCGTCCCATGGCGGCGGAGAGCAGCAAGACCGCGATGGGCCCAATCGCCTGCAGCAGTCCGGCGTGGGTGACGGAAGTCCTGGCGAGGCCGCCAATATAAAAGATTTGATTGGCGGTGACGCCGGCGAGCGCCATCGCCGCCAGCAGGCCCCATTGGCGAGGGCCGAGGCGCAGTGGCGGCAAGCCCCGCCAGGCCACATAAACGGCGATATAGAGGATGGCGGCGGCGCCCATGCGGAGTTGGGCGAGGGCCAGGGCGCTGAAGGCCGCCAGCGCCACCTTGCCGGCCACAATATTGCTCGCCCAAAAAAAGGTGGCGGCGAGCATCATCGCCTCAGCGGTGCCGTGCTGACCTAAGCCGGGGCTGGCAGCCACTTCCCCGGCACCGCTCACGCGGTGTTCACTTCGCGGTGGTGGTAGGCGGCCAGGGCGTCGGGGAGGGTAAGCACGCCCAACAGCAAGCCGTGGGCGCGGTGCACCACCGGCAGCAGGGGCTCGTCACCCGCCTCGCGTAAAAAGGTCTCGAGCGGTTGGTCAGGGTAAAGCACGGGCAGACGCCAGCGGGGTTCGAGCACGGAGGCGAGCGGGCGCTCCTCGTCGGCGCTGGCGACGAGCGGCGCCAGCACCTCCAGCGTGAGCCCGTACCAGGCGCCGCCGCCGCCGTCCACCAAGATAAAATGCCGCGGGGCATTCTGGGCTCGCATCCAGCCTTCGCGCACCGGCCGCTCGGCGCTGATGACGGGGATGTCGCGACCGCCGTCGCCCTGAGCGGGGTGCATGGCGTCCTCGACGTGCAGCACATTCTCCTCGCGCTGCTCCTCCATTGAGGGCAAAACGACGCCATCCTGCTGGCTGAGCAGGTCAAAGATGGGCGTGGGCTGCCAGCGCTGGGAGATAAAATAGGCGATGGTGTTGGAGATCATGAGCGGCAGCACGATGTCGTAACTGCCCGAGACCTCGACCACCATGAACACCGAGGTGACCGGGCAGCGCAGGATGCCGGCAAACGCCGTGCCCATGCCCACCAGGGCGTAGACGCCCACCGGCGCCGTGAGCGTGGGTAGCAGCAGGTGCTCGACCCCGCCGATGGCGCCCCCCATCATGGCGCCGATGAACAGCGTGGGGGCGAACATTCCGCCGGGCGCGCCACTGGTGAAGGAGAGCGCCGTGGCCACGATTTTGAGCACCGCCAGCGCCGCCAGCATCGGCCACAGATACGCGCCGCCCATGGCCTGGTTGATGACCCCATAACCGGCGCCCATGACCTGGGGAAACCAGATGCCGATGACGCCGATGACCAGTCCCGCGCCAGCAGGCAAATAGTATTGGTAGCTTCGGGGCAGGGCCGCCAGCCGGGGCCGGAGCCAGCCCACGATTCTGATGAACAGCAGCGACCCAAAACCGCCCGCCACGCCCAGCACGGCGTAGGCGCCCAACTCGGATATGTGGCGCAGCTCAAACGGGGGTGCTTGGAATAGTGGATGGTCGCCGAAAAACGCCCGTGCCACCACCGTGCTCGACACCGCCGCCAGCACCACCGGCCCGATGACGCCCGAGCTCCAGCGTCCGATCACCTCCTCGATCACGAACAGCACGGCGGCGATGGGGGCGTTGAAGGCCGCTGCCAGTCCGGCGGCAGCTCCCAGCGGGGCGAGTAAACGCTGGCGGGAGCGGGAGAGATCGAGGTGGCGGCCGAGCAGGGAGGCCAACCCCGCGCCGACTTGCAGCGAGGGGTCCTCGGGGCCGAGCGACTGGCCGCTGCCGATGGCCAGCGCCGAGGTGATGAACTTGCCAATCACCGTGCGCAGCGGGATGTAGCCATCGTAGATATAGAGCGCCGCCTTGGTCTGGTTGACGCCGCTGCCGCGCGCGCGCGGGAAGAAGCGCACCACCAGCACGCCGACCAGCAGGCCCACCAGCGTGGGCGCCAGCACGGTGCGCAGCGGACTGGGGCCGGTGCCCAGCAGGTCCCGGTTGAGCGCGTCGATCGACAGCCGGAACGCCACCACCGCCAAGCCGGAGATGATGCCGATGACGATGGCTAAGACGAAATAGAGCTGGTTGGGACGGGCAAACCGCGCCAGACGGCGCAGGTGGAACATGGAGACCGGCGGTGGCGCCGTGGTGGCAATGGGAGTAGACATCTAGCGGAGCGCGCCCCCCGGCGCGCTGGCTAGCGCCCCTGTATAGAAGCGGCGCAGATCGGCGCGCATTTTATCGGCGGCAGCATGGTCCAGATACACCATGTGGCCGGCTTGGTAGTGCCCGACCATTATGTTGTTTTTCCGGATCTGGGGCGAGACCTTGAGGTGTGCCAGGGTCCATTCGACCGCGCCGTAGGGGGTGGCGAAATCGTAGTAACCCATGGCCACCATCAGCTTCATGCCGGGGTTCTTGGCGAAGGCTTCGGTCAGATCGCCGGCGGTGTCGTAGCTGCCCGTCCAGCGGCCGATGCCGCCGCCCAGGGCGTAATAAATGTCGTTGTTGACGTAGTGCAACTCGTCCCGCATGTAGCGCTCGTAGGCGGTGAGGAAGGCGTTCTCGGCGTTGGCCAGGCTGAAGTCGAAGGGCGTGGTTTGGGAACCGCCATTCGGCAGGTAGCCGTCCAAGCGGCTGTCGAGCCGGGAGGTCATTTCATGCTGGGAGCGGAGCAGTTCGGTCGAGAACTGATCGAGCGAAACCTTGAGATCGTTTTGCGCCAGGAAATCGACCGCCAGGCCGGTGAACTGATGCAGTTCGTTGAGGGCTTTGGCGCGCTGCTCGGGCGTCATGCGGGCGCCCTCGTAGAGGGCGCTTAAATAATCCGTAGCCGCGAACTCGACGGCGGCGCGCGACATTTGATCGGCGTTCAGCTTTTGCAGGTTGGGCGCGACCTTGTGGTGGTACCAGGCGGTCATGGCCTGAGTGGGCAGGGCGTTCACCGCGCCCAGATCGCCTTCGCCGGCTTGGCTGTTGATCACGGTCGAGAGCAGGAACACGCCCCGGACCGGCATGTCGTGATCGGTGAGGTAGCCGGATAAGCCCGCCGCGCGCGTGGTGCCGTAGCTTTCGCCCACCAAAAAGATGGGTGAGCCCCAGCGATTGTATTGGTTGGTGAAGGAGCGCACGAACTCGCCAAAGGCGGCAATGTCGTTTTTCACGCCCCAGAAATCGGGGCCGTACTGGGGCTTGGTGGGACGGCTCCAGCCGGTGCCCATGGCGTCAACGAACACCAAGTCGGTCTGGTCGAGCAACGTATCGGGGTTGGGGGCGTAGGTGTAGGGAGGCACGGCGCGGCCATTGGGCTCGAGCTGAATGCGCTCGGGGCCAAAGGCCCCGAGGTGCAGCCAGAGCGTGCCGGCGCCGGGACCGCCGTTGAAACAGTAGGAGATGGCGCGGGTGGTGGGGTCGGCGACACCGTCCTCGCTGTAATAGGTGTAGTTGAGGTAGCCTTCCACCACGCCGGTGGTGGCGTTGGCGATGGGCATCATGCCGACGCGGGCGGTGTAGCTCAGGGTCTTGCCGGCAAGGGTGATCTGGTGATGGGTGACGACGGGCGGACCCAGGGTGGGGATGGCCGCCGCGGTGCGGGCGCGGGGATTGTACGCGAAGAAATCGCCCACGCCGCCGTCGGGCCCGGCATTCGGCGCCTGTACGGGAGATTGCGCAGCGGGCGGGGCTGGGCGCGGTGCGGGCGCCGGGTTTTGTTGCGCAGGCAGGCTGGCCGCCAGGGCGAGCGCCAGCAGGGCAGTGGCCCAAGGCCACCGTATCCAAGGCCACCGTATCATCGTTACATGGTACAACTCCGGGTCATGCTTGTGCCGATTCTGCTGGCGGGCGGGGTCGTGGCCGGGGCGCAGCGCCCCGCCACGTCCAGCTCGACCAACGCGGCCAGCGCCTGCCGCGCCTGTATTCAAGCGCATGAAGATTTCCTGGCCAGCGACGCCCTGCAGGGCCGGGGCAGCGGTACGCGGTACGAGAAGATCGCAGCCACCTACATCGCCAGCGAACTGGAGGCCTACGGCATCAAGCCCGCGGCTGAGGGCGGCGGCTATCTGGAGACGGCGTCCTCGCCGCGCGGCGCGACCACCTCCGTCGTCGGCGAGCTGCCCGGTACCGACGCCAGCGCGACGGTACTACTGCTGACCGCCCATCTGGACCATTTGGGCGTGGTACCGCAGCGGCCCTATCACGGTGACGACATTTATAACGGCGCCAATGACGATGCCTCCGGCTGCACGGCCGTGCTGGAGATGGCGCGGGCGCTGGCGGCGGGGCCGCAGCCCAAGCGCAGCGTCTACTTTGCCTTTTTCGGCAGCGAGGAGGACGGTGGTTGGGGCGCGCGGCATTTTGTCGCGCACCCGCCGGTGCCGCTGGCGCATATTTTCGCCAATATCGAGTTCGAGATGATCGGCTGGCCCGATCCCAAAGTCCCGCCGCATACACTTTGGCTGACCGGATGGTCGCGCAGTAATCTAGGTCCGGAATTGGCCAAGGACGGCGCTCGCCTGGTCGCGGATCCGCATCCGGCGCAGAAGTTTTTCTGCCGCTCCGACAACATTCACTTGGCCGAAGCGGGCGTGATCGCGCAAACCGTGTCGAGCTTCGGCATGCAACCCATGTATCACCGCCCCGACGACGACCTCGCCCACCTTGATATCGACCTCATGACCACCGCCATTGGTTCGATGATCGGCCCGGTGCGGCACTTGCTCGACTCCAGTTTTGTGCCAGCGTGGAATGCGGGCGGGCGACCGCGACCGGGCGGACACTGCTAGCCACTAACCGAGGGTTTCGACGATGGCGTCGGCGGCGCCACCGTAGCCGGGACCGGCGCGGAAGCTGTTGGCGGAGGGCGCGGCGCCACTAAAGAAGCTCCGCACGTCGTCGATGTCCGTGGTGCAGGAATATTCCGGCAGGCTGCGGAGGAATTCGCGTCCGTAGGGCTGGGAGAGGATGCGGGAGTCGAGTAGCGCCAGCACGCCGCGGTCCTGGGAGGAGCGGATCAGGCGGCCAAAGCCCTGCTTGAGGTTCAGCACCGCGGCCGGAATCTGGAACTCGCGGAAGGGGTTGCGGCCGGCTTGGCGCAGGGCGGCGATGCGGGCGGCGACCAAGGGATCGGCGGGGGAAGCAAACGGCAGCCGGTCGATGATGACGCAGCTCAACTGCTCGCCCTGCACGTCCACGCCCTGCCAGAAGCTGCTGGTGGCAAAAAGGACGGCTTGGGGGGTGGCGCGGAAACGCTCGAGCAGCACATGGCGGGGCGCGGTGCCCTGCAGCAGCAGCGGGAACGCCAGCCGGGGAACGATAGCTTGGATGGCCGCGATGGCCTGGTGAAAATGCCGCATCTGGGCGTAGCTGGTGCAGAGCACGAAGGCGCGCCCGCCGGAGGATTCGAGCAGGTTTACCAGTTCGTCGACCGCGGCGGCGGCGTAGCCGGGCGCGGTGGGTGGCGGAAGCTGCGCGGCCAGGTAGAGCAGCGTCTGGCGCGCATAGGCGAAGGGCGAGGCGACGAGGTGCTCGCGGGCGTGGTCGAGGCCGAGGCGTTCGCGTACGTAATCGAAGCTGCCGCCCACGGCCAGCGTGGCCGAGGTGAGAATGACCGTGTCGATTCCGGTCCCGCCGCCACCACGGTTGCCATCGTTGTTTCCAGCGTTGGCGGGGGTGAACAGCATCTCGCGCAGCAGCGGGGCGACTTCGATGGGGGAGGCTTGCAGGTAGACGCCCCGTCCGCGCCGTTCGATCCAGTAGACGATGCCTTCCTCCTCGCTCTCGAGTAAGTAGGCGAGCTTGCGCCGGGCCTCGTTGAGGCGGCGGAGCAGGTTGTGCACCTCCTCGGGCTTCTCCGCGATGGCGTCCAGGCCGGAGGCAAGGTGGGCGAGGGCGTTCATGAAGCGGTCGTAGGTGGCCGTGTTCTCATCGAGGAACTTGGATCGATGAGCAAAGGGGAATCGCCCCTCCCGGGCCCCGGCTTTGAGCAGCAGGGCTTGGCCGGCGGTGCGCAACGCCTCAGCGCGTTGTTCGAGCTCGGCGGTGGCGTGGCCAAGTCGACGCAGGGTGGCGGCGGTGTCGCGGGCGAGTTCCTCGATCTGGTGGCTGCTGAGGCTGACGCCGAAGTACTGGCCGGCGACGGATTCCAGTTCGTGGGCTTCGTCGAACACCACCGCCTCATAGGGTGGGAGCACGCCCGGCAGCTCGGATTGCTTGAGGGCGAGATCGGCGAAAAAGAGGTGATGGTTGACCACCACCAGATCGGCTTCGGCGGCGCGCTGGTGCAGGGCGGTGAGGAAGCACTCGCTATAGAGGGGGCACTTTTGTCCGGTGCAGGTCTCGCGCCGGGCGTTGAGGGTCATCCAAAGGGGATCGTTGTCGGGGAGGAACTCGAGCTCGGCTTGGTCGCCGGTTTCCGACTCGGCCGCCCAGGCGCGGATGCGGCGGTAGTGGTCCAACTCGTCCAGATTGAGCAGCGTCGGCTGGGATTCGAGGTCGCGGATCTTCTGCTTGCAGGCGTAGTTTTGGCGTCCTTTGACGCTGACCACGCGCAGCCGTTGACTGGATGCCCGGCCGAGGGCGGCTTCCAACAGGGGGGCGTCCTTGGCCACAAGCTGCTCCTGCAGGTTGCGGGTTCCGGTGGAGATGAGGACGCGGCGGCCACTCTCCAGCACCGGCAGCAGGTAGGCGAGCGTTTTGCCGGTGCCGGTGCCGGCTTCGACCAACAAATGGCGGCGCTCGGCCAGCGCCGCCGCCACTGCGCGTGCCATCTCAATCTGGCCGGGACGGAGCTCGTAGCCGGCGTGGGCGCGCTGCAGTTGGCCGCCGCGTCCGAAAAAATCATAGAGGCCTGCGCCCGCCGCCATGTAGTCAGTCTAGCTTTGTTCGGCTACCATTGAGAGATATGGCCAAGACCCCAACCAAGTCCGCCACGTCCGCGACGTCTACCGCTGGCGGCAAGCCGCATTTGGCGCACAAAAGTAGTGGTACCCACAACGGTGCCAAGAACAGCGCCAAGGACGGCAGCAAAAACGGGGCCAAAAACGGGGCCAAAAAAACCGTAAAGCCGACCCCCAGTAAGGCCAAAGCGGCCAACCACACGCCGGCGGCCAAGGCCCCCGCCAAGGCGGCGGCCAAGGCCCCCGCCAAGGCCGCGGCCAAGACCGCGCCGCCGCTCGCGGCGGCCACGGCCAAGCTCCCGCCCAAGCCCGCTCCCAAGCCCGCTCCCAAGCCCGCTCCCAAGCCCGCTCCCAAGCCCGCTCCCAAGCCAGCTTCCAAGCCTAAAGCCAAAGCCGAGAAACCGGCGCCCGCGCCCGCGCCCACGCCCCGCAAAACGCGCCCCGATGCCGAGGCCAAGATCCTGCATCTGATCGCCGAGGAGATGGCGATCGAGGAAGCCGAGCTGACCGCCAACGCTTCCTTTAAAGAGGACCTCAACCTGGACGAGATCGACGTGGCCGAACTGCTCATGCAGGCCGAGACCACCTTTGGCGTGCACCCGTTCAGCGAAGAAGATTGGGAGAGCTGCGAGACCGTGGGGGAATTTACCCGCATGGTGGAAAAGCGGATCGAAGCCAAGCGTAAGAAGTGAGTCCCGCGCGTTCGCCAAGCCGCGCCCGCGCCCGCGCCCGCAAACGGCGGCGTGGTGGTGCTGGGGGCTGGATCGTGCTGGTAATTGTGCTGGTGGCGGCGGGATGGTGGTTCTACCCGCGCTGGCGGCAGCGCCGGGCAACTCCGGCGGCGGTGCCGCCACCTGCGTCAACTGCAACCTCGTCAACGACAACCACGCCCGCGGCGGGGCGGGCCACGGCCGCCGTGGGGGCCGCCGTGCCGGCAGCCTGCTGGAGTCCGGGTCCGCTGGGCAGCTCGGCGCTGCAGCTTTCCAAACAGGCCCGATTTGCCACCGTCGAGCAATTGCTGGGCAACCGGGCACCGGCGCCGGGGCGAGTGTACCGGGTGCAGGCGCGACTCACCGCCATTGCCCAGCAGCCGGACCACTCCTATTTGTTGAATCTGACCTCGCTGGTCGATCCCCAGCGCCAGCTCAGCGCCCGTCTGCCCGCCGGACAGTGCGTCGCCAACCGTGAGGATGCCGCCCTCTATGACGAGCTGCGCGAGGACATCAACCTCCGCTTCGGCTCACCCGCAGCGCATGCCCCGCGTTTGGCCGATCCCGCGACGGTGTTGGTTACCGCCCCGGAGGCGGTGACGCCGGCGGGAGTCGTCCTGGAGCCGGTGCTCGATCTGAGCGTCCAGTAAGCTCAGGCAGTCAACTCTGGAATCCGATCGGTTCGTTCTCGGCCACGGCGGCGATGGGCCGGGCCAGGTCAACGGCGATGAGTGCCCCTAGCACGGCGATGGGCCACCACTCCGCCGCCAGGCCATGGCGCCGCTTCGAGCGGCGGTGCTCGCCGCAACGGTTGGCGAGCCAGAACCCGTATCCGGTCAGCACCTCGGCGAATTTGGAGAGGCTGCCGGTGACGTAGGTGGAGTAGGCGCGCTGATCATCGATGCGGGTGACGGTGACGGTTTGCAGGCCCATGGCCAGCGCCGGCAGGCCCACCCACCCGAGGCGGGCGCCCGCGGCGCTGCCCGCCGCAGTTCCAATCACCAGCACGGCGAGCAGAATCATCTCCAACCCCAGCACCAGCGACAGGCGCGAGTGGAAGCGGCGCCGCCGGTCGGCTTCGGTGATGGCGGCGCCCAGGATGAGGCCGAGGACAAAGGCCAGGATGGGCCAGCCGTGCTTGAGCACGTCTGGCCATGGCGCCCGGCTGAGGGCCCGGCCCAAATCGGCGGTGTTGCCAGTCATGTCGAGGCAGCTTGGAAGCGCCACGAGCAGAGCGGGCGCCCGCTGCCGCCAGTCGAAGCCCGCCCACAAGCGACCATCGGGAGCGACCCAACGAAACGTGGCGAGCCACTGCGAGGTGTAGAGGTGGGCGAGTTCGAGGTACCCGACGGCGTCGACATAGCCCGCTGTCCACGCCAATACCAGCACCACAGCGGCGCGCCCGTACAGACCCAGGGGAGGACGGACGCGCCACCGTGAGAGCTCAGGCACGTAGGCCAAATTCTACAGCCGCGTCCCGCCGGGGCGCATCCAATCCCAGCGAGGAGGCCCATTATGGCCAATGCGCGCAAAGACGAGATCAAGGGGGAAGCCAAAGATGTTCGCGGACGAATCAAGCGCCAAGCGGGCGAGTTGAGTAATGACACTGGTGAACAGTTCAAGGGCGCAGCCGAACAAGCCGAAGGCACGGCGCAAAAGGCGGTGGGCCGCGCCAAGGCCAAGGCCGAGGAACTGAAGGAGGATCTCAGAAGCAAGATGCGGCGCAAACCCGCGGCGTGAGCCACTAGCCCTGCTGCAACGCGCGCCAGCGCTCGAGCGGGACGGCGAGGAACGCTTGCACGGCGCGGGGATCGAATTGGCGGCCGGATAGGCGGGTGATCTCGGCCGCGGCCGCTTCCCAGCTCTGCGCGCGGCGGTAGGGGCGATTGCTGGTCATGGCGTCGAGCGTGTCGGCGACAGCGAACACGCGCGCGTCCATGGGAATGGCGTCGCCAGCGAGGCCGTGCGGGTAGCCGGCGCCGTCGTAGCTTTCGTGGTGCGCCACGATCACCTCCATGGCCGGGCGCAGCGAGGGGACGCGGCTGACCAACTCCCCCCCAATCTTCACGTGGCCGCGCATGATGGCGGTTTCCTCGGGGGTAAGCGTGCCCGGCTTGTTCAAGATGGCGTCGGGGATGCCGAGCTTGCCAATGTCGTGCAACTGGGCGCCGCACTCGATGCGAGCGAGGGCGGCGGACGAGTAGCCCAGATGGTGCGCCAATTCGAGCGTGTAGCGGCACACGCGCATCGAGTGACCGGCGACCTCTTGGGCGCGGGCGTCGAGGGTGGCGGCGATGAACTGCAGCGTTTCGGCGGTGTATCCGCGGGCGCGCTCCAGCGCGCCCCCCAACTCCTGCGTGCGGAGCGCCAGCATGCGCTCCAGTTCGCGGTGGGCACGCTCGGCCTCCCGCTGTTGCCGTTGCTGCTCCGCATGCGCCGCTTTGGATGTGAGCGCCGCCTCCACCGCCCGCAGCACGTGCGCGGGCCGCAGCGGTTTGACCAGGTAGTCGAGGGCACCGGCGTGCAGGGCATCGACGGCGGTGCGGGCATTGTCGGCGCCCGTGGCCATCAGGAAGGCGATGTCTGGATACTTCGCCCGCGCCACCGCCAGCAAATCCAACCCGGAGCGCCCCGGAAGCTGGTAATCGGTAATGACGAGATCGAACGGCTCCGTGCCCAGCAGTGCGCACGCCGCCTCGACGCTGCCGCAGGAGCGGCAGGCGTAGCCGTGGCGGGTCAAAATGGCGTAGAGCAGATCACAGATCTGCGGCTCGTCATCGACCACCAGGATGCGCACAGGAGAACACGGGCTGGGGGAGGCCATGGGGACCAATCCTTGCTGAGTGTGTACACCTTGATCGTAAGGGCTATCGGCGGCACTCGGGTGAAACTTGAGGTTAAAACGTAAACGCCACGATGCGCAAGTCGAAGTGTCCCCCGGAAGCAGCTTGGAGATGCCACGAGCAGAGCGGGGCAGCGAGCGGCAGTGCCGCTCCTGCGCCGCCAGGCGAAGCCCGCCCACAAGCGATCAGCGCCGGGGCCCCCAGCGCAATGCGCTGGGGTGGCAGGGAGCGACCCAGCGAAAAGGGGCGAGCCACCCCAACCCTGCCACTGTCCAAGAATGGACAGATTCCATTCGGAAGACCGTTCATTATGGACGCATGCCAGACACCGGCGAGAGACGTGAAATCGCGGCGCAAGTCAACGCCAAGGAAAACGAAACCATTCAAGAGCAAAAGAAACTGCTTCTGCCTGACCCGCATGCCCGGGCCCGCGGCCCGGCGCGAAAACTCATGGTGGTGCCTCCGCCGCCTGAAGCCGACGCAACCGGCGGCGCGGGCGACACCAAGGTTCCACCTGCGAAGGGCCGGGCTCGGAAACGGAAGTAGGTTGAGGTCACAGGGGAGGATGGAGTTTGTATGGGTGCGCAGACCGAGCGTTTAGCGCAGGTTGCAAGGGGTTTGGCGCAACGCTTGGCGCCGGGCAGGCAAATCACTTTCGACGGCCCTCAGGCTTCGATTCGGATCTGGCCCGATGATCGAACCGGCGCCACCCAGTTCCAGATCCTCGGGTATTGGCCGGAGAGCGAAATCGCCGGCCGGACGGACGACCAACTGCGCGAGCTTTTGGATTCGTGGCCCAAGCTGAGTTGATGGCACCAGACATCGCACCCGACATGGCCTGACGGATGCCTTGAGCGCCAGCGAGTACACGCTGCGGCAGATCGAGGCAGCTGGGAGATGCCACGAGCGGAGCGGGGCGGCGAGCGGCAGTGCCGCTCGTGCGCCGCCAATCGAAGCTCGCCCACAAGCGAGTGATGCTCACAGTGCGAGCATCACAGGGAGCGACCCAGCGAAAAGTGGCGAGCCAGCGGACGCCGCCTGGCGCAGCCAGTATCACTCTTGATCGTCGAGGTACTCGAGCGGGACATCGTCCTCGGGGACTTCGTGGGTGGTGACTTCAGCCACGTCGGGATCGGCGGCGTCCTCGACGCCGCTCACGGCTTCAGCCTCGAAGGCTTGGCCCTCGTCGGCCAGTTCGGCAACGCTCTCCGAGCTCGGCCCCGCGTTCGACAAGCCTTGGTCGTCGCCCGATTGGCCGGCGGCATCTGGATCAGGTCGTTTGTGTTTATCTGTACGCATACTACGGGTTGGATGCTGAAAGCCTTGGTTGGAGGCAACTTGGAGATGCCAAGAGCAGAGCGGGGTGGCGAGCCACGCGTTTTAATCGCCGAATGCGCACTATTGGGCAGCGGCCGCGGTCATCCCGGGCCCATAGTCGACCGATGACGTTGAAGAATCTTTTCCGGTCTCCGGCCGCGGAATCCCCACCGCGAGGCCAGCTCCGGCCCGGGACCGACCGGCCGGGGAAAAATATCACCTTCTTTCTCCTGCCGTACCCGCTGCTGCTTTGCCTGCCGAGGCAGCGAGTGCCGGGCTGCGCCGCTGCTCCGGCCGCGGAAGAGCCACGATCGGTGTCGACGGAAGAAAAATACTCATCAAGGGCAGCGTAATGGCGATTTAGGAAAGTAGGTGAGCTCGTATGCCAGTGGACAACAACGGCCGGAAGGCTAAGGTGTATTGCTCGATGTGCACGCGCGCGGTGGATGGACTGGTCATGCCGGAGATGCGCGGCGGACACCGTCAACTGCGGGTCATTCCAGGACAGAAATGCGGCCATTGTCGCGCCAGCATGGACGCTTGCTTCGTGCTTGCACTCCTGCCCCAGGCCCTGCCGCTCGCGTCCCACGAACGCCCGGCGGCCCCGCGCGCCCTGCTGCCCGGCCGTGCCATCGCCAGTCAGCAGCAGGCTGCTTGGACGGGTACGCAAGGCCCGTTGCCGCTTCAACCGGCTTAGAACGCGCCGCGGCCGACCGCGCGAAGAAAGCCGCCACCGGGCCGGCCGCCTT
>Ga0307374_10011444_pt1 | contig 12610 bp, 8 predicted proteins | sample OX3MG_FD_202532 | JGI IMG/M metagenome (GOLD analysis project Ga0307374, IMG submission 202532) | Soil microbial communities from Risofladan, Vaasa, Finland - OX-3 | ecosystem: Environmental > Terrestrial > Soil > Coastal area > Acid sulfate soil | place: Finland: Risofladan, Vaasa | collected...
CCTGGACCGGGGGGACCTCTGCGTCGTCGCCGGGTTCCAGGGCCTCGCCGAAACCGGGGACATCACCACGCTCGGCCGAGGCGGCTCGGACACAACTGCCGCGGCCCTGTCCGTGGCCCTGCGCGCGGAGCTGCTGGAGATCTACACCGATGTCAACGGCATCAAGACGGCGGACCCACGCATCGTGCCGGACGCCCGCACGCTGACGGTCGTCTCCTATGAGGAGATCTTCCAGATGGCGCACCAGGGGGCGAGAGTCGTGCATCCACGCGCCGTGGAACTGGCCATGCGGGCCAATGTGCCCGTCCGGGTCCGCAGTACCTTCGACGACCCCGAGAAGGAAGCGGGCACACTCATCACGCACGGCTTTGAGGTGGCGGGTCAGTGGGATGGGCTCGCCCGCGTGGTCACCGGCGTCACCCACCTGCCCGAGGTCGTCCAGTTCGCCGTGGACGGCAGCACCGAACAGGGCGACGCCGTGCGCCTCTTCCGGCTGCTGGCCGACGCCGGCATCAGTGTGGACCTGATCAACGTCTCCCCGGACAGACGACGCTTCATCGTCGCCGCGGAGGACGCCGCGCGCGCGCGCCGGACCCTGGAGGCGGAGGGCTTCGCGGCCACCGTGCGGCCCGAGTGCGCCAAGGTCTCCGTGGTGGGCACCGGCATGCGCGGCATCCCGGGGGTCATGGCCGCCGTGGTCGAGGCGCTGCAGCAGGAGGGTGTGCAGATCCTGCAGTCGGCGGATTCGCACGTCACCATCTCCTGCCTCGTCGCCCGACCGGACATGGAGCGCGCGGTCCAGGCGCTGCACCGGAAGTTCGGGTTGGAGCGGTAGGGCCCGGCCCGGCGAGCCCCGCGTCGGCAGAGGCCAGGGGGTAGGCCGCGACCGTCGTCGCATCTGGCCGCGGCCGACACCCCGCTGCAGCGCGCGCGGGTTGCGTGCGTCGGCGCGGCCCGCGCGCGACGGCAGGGGGTGCCGCGATGGATGCAGCCGCGACAGGTGTCGCGGCCCAAAGCCCGAATCCCGGATGCCCTGAGACGGAGGGGTTCGCGGTGGGTATGGCGGTTTCGGCCCCGCGGGTGATGACGGCCCTGGTCTCGCCGTTTGACGCCCAGGGCCGACTGGACGCGGGCCGCGCCGGCGATCTGGCGCGCCGCCTCTGTGATCGCGGCTGCGACGGGTTTGTCCTCGCGGGGACGACCGGGGAATCGCCGACCCTCAGCCCACAGGAGAAGCTCAGCCTCTGCACGTCCGTCCGCCGCGCGGTCGACGGTCGCGCCGCCGTCTGGCTCGGCACGGGCACCTACAACACCGCCGAGAGCGTCCACCTCACCGCCGCCGCGTGCGACGCCGGCGCGGAGGGCGTGATGGCCGTCGTCCCCTACTACAGCCGCCCGCCCCAGCCGGGGCTGCTCCGCCACTTCGCGGCCATCGCGGCTGCCACGCCGCTGCCGCTGATGGTCTACAACATCCCCGGCCGCACCGCCTGCAACCTCCTGCCGCAGACGCTGGCGCATCTCTGCGCGCAGGCCGGCAACGTGGTGGCCGTCAAGGAGGCCAGCCGCGACCTCGAGCAGGTCGGCGAGATCCTGCGGCTGCTGCCGGACCTGCGCGTCTACAGCGGCGACGACGCGCTGACGCTGCCGATCATGGCACTGGGCGGGCACGGCGTGGTCAGCGTGGCCTCCCACCTCGTCCCCGAACGCGTGGCCGGCCTCGTGGACGCCTGCGTTCAGGATCAGTGGGCGTTGGCGCGCCGCCTGCACCGCGACCTGCTGCCGCTCTGCCGAGCCCTGTTTGTCACCAGCAACCCCATCCCGGTCAAGGTGGCCTTGCGCCTCTGCGGCTTCGGCGTGGGGGGCTTCCGCGAGCCGCTCTGCGAGCCCACCGCGGAGGAGGCGGCGACCATCCTGGCCGCCCTGCGGCAGGTCGGGCTGGCGGCGGAGGCCACCGGGTGAGCCGCCGCGGCCGCCCGCTGGCGCACAGCCACGTCATTCTGCTATAATCAGCGCAGCGACATCTGCGTGAGTCTGCCACGCAGCCATCGTCACCGTGGATCGTCCCGCGGCGGGGCGGTCGTCTTTGTATTGCATCTGTGGAGGTGTTGGCCATTCGCAACGGACAGAACGGACCCAATGGATCACGGGAAGCGGACCGCGCCAAGGTGCTGGTCACCCCGCTCGGCGGCCTGGGGGAAATCGGCAAGAACATGTTCGCGGTCGAGTGCGGCGACGATCTGGTGGTGGTCGACTGTGGCTTGGCCTTCCCTGAGGATGACCTGCCCGGCATCGACATCGTGCTGCCGGACATGTCCTACATTGTGGAGCGCAAGGCCCGCCTGCGCGGGATCCTGCTGACGCACGGCCACGAGGACCACATCGGCGGCATGCCCTACCTGTTGCGGGAAGCCCCGGCGCCGGTGTATGGCACCCCCCTGACGCTGGGCATGGTCGAGGGGAAGATCGGCGAGCACGGGCTGCAGCTGCCCGCGGGCTCGCGCCCCTTTCAGGAGGGGGAGCGACTGCGGCTCGGCCGGCTGCAGATCGAGCCCTTCAAGGTGACCCACAGCATCCCTGGCGCGGTGGGCTTCGCGGTGCATACCCCAGTCGGCGTGCTGGTCTTCACGGGCGACTTCAAGTTCGACCTGACACCCGTGGACAACGAAGTGACCGATTTCCAGACCCTGACGCGGCTCGGGCGCGAGGGCGTGCTCTGCCTCTTCTGCGACAGCACCAACGCCGAGCGGCCAGGCTTCACCGGCTCCGAGCGCCAGGTGGGTGGCACCATCGAGCGGATCGTCGCCGAGGCACCCGGCCGGGTCCTGGTGACGACCTTCGCCAGTAACGTGCACCGCCTGCAGCAGCTCGTGGACGTGGCCGCTCGGCTCGGCCGGCGCGTGGCGGTCGTCGGCCGCAGCATGGAGAACACGGTGCAGATCTCGCGCCGCCTCGGCTACCTGCACATCCCCGACGGGATCCTGCTGGAGACGGAGGCCATCGGGCGGACACCGCCGGCGCAGGTGATGATCCTGACCACGGGCAGCCAGGGCGAGCCGATGTCCGCGCTCTCGCGCATGTCCACGGGGGAGCACCGGGCGGTGGAACTGATCCCCGGCGACACGGTGATCCTGGCGGCGACCCCCGTGCCGGGCAACGAGAAGATGGTGCACCGCACCATCGACAACCTCTACCGCATGGGCGCCAACGTCGTCTACCAGCGGGAGGCCGGGGTGCACGTCTCCGGGCACGCCAGCCGCGAGGAACTCAAGCTGATGATGACGCTGGTGCGGCCCACGTGGTTTGTCCCCGTCCACGGCGAATACCGCCACCTCGTCCTGAACGCCGCCATGGCCGTGGAGACGGGCGTCGCCGCCGACCACGCCCTCATCGGCGAGAATGGGTCGGTCTTCGAGTTCAGCGCCGAGGGGGCGCGCCTGGCCGGCAAGGTCCCGGCGGGCCGCGTGCTGGTGGACGGGGCGGGCGTGGGGGATGTCGGTAACGTGGTCATGCGGGATCGGCGCCAGTTGGCGCAGGACGGCGTGCTGGTGGTGGCCGTCGCCGTCAACAAGCAGACGGGTCAGGTCGTGGGCGGGCCGGATCTCACCTCGCGGGGCTTCGTGTACGTGCGTGAATCGGAGGCGCTGATGGAGGAGACGCGCACGCGCGTCCAGGAGGCCATCGCGGCCCGCGTCCGCAACGGCCAGACCGACTGGGGGCAGATTCGCAGCGCCGTGCGGGAATCCGCCGGGCAGATCCTGTACGAGCGGACGCGGCGCCGGCCGATCATCCTGCCGTTGCTGGTGGAGGTCTGAGGGCGGGTCGCGGCGCGGCGCATTGACGCGTAGGGCGGGCGGGAGCCCGAGGCCCACCGGGTGAGGACTCAGGTTCCGGCGCTGGGGGGTTGGGGAAGGGTCCCGTGGGCCGCGCGCGGGGGCAAGTGCGACCGGTCAGGGCGTAGCGTGCCTGGGCGCTGCCAGGGGAGGCGTTGGCGCGGCCACGCTGGGGCGCCGGGACTGCGCGCGGCGGCGGCCAAGGGGCTGTTTGGGGCACGCCGCTAGCTCGGGCAGCGACACCAAAGCCCGGGTTGGTACCGAACCGGAGCCTGAAGGCCTTGGGGCAGCCGGGCCGTCCGCACCGAGGCCGACCGCAACAGGGGCCTTTTGCGGTCGGCCCCCTAGCGCCGTCGCCGCCGCGCGAACCGCTCCTCCCGGCGTGCAATGAGGTCCTCCAGGAAGCCGGGCGGGCCGCCAGCGCGGCGGAGCTCCGCACCGGGTTCCCGGTAGGGCGCGCCGTGGCCGGCGACCAGCAGGTGGACGGGCAGGTCGGCGAGATGGGAGAGCGAGATGCGCGAGCGCACCTCGCTCGCAGAATCCCAGAAGGCCGGCGCCAGCAGGTCCCGCCCCGCCACCCGCACCGCATCCCCGGCGAGCAGGATGCCGTCCGCCTCGCGAAAGAAGGCCACATGGCCCTCCGTGTGGCCGGGGGTCGGGACGACCACGAAGCCCGCGACCTGTTCGTCCGCCTCCAGCAGCGCATCCACGGCGAAGGTCTCCGGGCGGCGACCGACCAAACCGAGTCCCAGCGACCAGGCCCGGCGCAGCGTCCCCAGGGGCACCTGCCCGGCCGCGCGGCGCGCCTCGGCCGCCGAAGCGAGGATGCGGGCACCGCTGTTGCGCCGCAGCCAGGGGGCCGCGCCTGCGTGGCCGAGGTCTGCGTGCGTGAGGGCCACCGCCTGGAGGTCGGCGGGGGCGATCCCCAATTCCTTGAGGTAGGCCAGGACCGCCGGACCGTCCCCCGGGAGCCCGCAATCGAAGAGCACGACCTCCGGTTGCGTCACCAGGCAGGCGTTGCCGAAGGTCAACCCCGGGACCAAATGCACACCAGAGGCGAGTTCCAACCCCCTGCCCCCTCGCGGCGGCCACGTCCGGCACGGGCTTCGCCACGGCGGGCGCGGCGGCCTGCCTGAGCAGCGCCCCGGGGGGGGGCGCCCGGCCGGGGAGGGGCGAGGGCGCCCCGCCGGTGGTGAGCGGGGGGTGCGAGCGGGGGGTGCGCCCATGTGCAGTGCGGGAACAGCCCCCCGAGCCCGTGCGGGGCGTACTCACTGCCGCGCGGGACCGTCGTGCGGCATGCCCGGTTGCAGGCGGGGATCGAGGTAGTCCCTGGGCTCCGTGGAGATGATGCGTTCGATGACCCCCCGTCCCCTGGCGTCCCGACGCAGGAGCAACCGGGGCCCGCCCACCAGGACCGTTTCTTCCAAGGTCCCCATGCCGTTCGCCCCTCCTGCCTCCAACACCTCGAAGACCACCTCTGGTGGCATGATGCTGTAGAGCACTGGCCTTCCCTCCCGCTCTCCGGCAGCCCGCGCCTCCCGGCCACGGGGCGCCGATGCCCCATGCCCCTCAGGGGCGGGGCTTACCGCCCTGCGCCATCGCCCGCAACGCGGCCATGGCGTGCGCCAGGCCACCCACCTCGTGGATCAGGCCCTCGCGAACGGCGTCCTTGCCGACCAGGATAGTGCCGACGTCCCGGGCCAACTCACCGGTGCGGAACATCATCTCCCGGAAGCGCTCCTGGCTGATGCGCGAGTTGGCGACCACGAAGTGCACGACGCGGTCCTGCATCTTGTCGAGGTACTCGTAGGTCTGCGGGACGCCGATCACCATGCCGGAGAGCCGGATCGGGTGGATCGTCATCGTCGCCGTGGACACGATGAAGGACCGGTCAGCGGCCACGGCGATGGGCGCCCCGATGGAGTGGCCGCCGCCCAGGACGATGCTGACGGTGGGCTTACTCATGGTGGCGATCAGTTCGGCGATGGCCAGGCCGGCTTCGACGTCGCCGCCGACGGTGTTGAGCAGCACGAGCAGTCCCTGGACCGCCGGGTCCTGCTCGATGGCGACCAGTTGCGGCAACACGTGCTCGTACTTGGTCGTCTTGTTCTGGGACGGCAGGCTGACGTGCCCCTCGATCTGCCCGATCACGGTGAGGACCTGAAACCCGCTCTTGGTGGCGGCCGCGGACAGCCCCGCCCCGCCCTGGCCCGTCGCCGGGTCCGGGTCCCCGTCTGGCCGACCCTCTCCACCCTGATGGTGGGTGGGCGTTTCGGCAGGGTGGAGGGGCACGGTGTCCGGAGCGACCTCGGGCAGCCCCGGAACCTGCGGATCCCGCACCTCGGCACGCGGGGGGCGCCCGCTCAGCCCTGGCGCGCCGGGATCCCGGTGGCGGTGGTGCTCCTGCTGCATAGGCAGCAGTATGCCCGGCGGCGAGCGGCCGGCGCCGCGTGGGCGTGAGCCTGGGGCGGCTCGACCCTGGCTCGGTGCGCCAGGTGGTCGCCGCGAGGCCGGTAGGCTGAGGCGACCCGACCCCGGCCCGGTGCTTGCCGCCGCCGCGTGGGCGTAAGCCTGAGGCGACCCGACCCCGACCCGGTGCGCCAGGCGGTCGCCTGGCGCCCGCGGGAACCGGGGCGGTGCACAGGGGGGGGACGGGCGGGCCTGCGCGGCCGCCGCCTGGAAGGCCATGCCGTTTGCCGATCACGCGACCCTGGCCGCGGGCCCTTGGCTGCAGAGTGCAGCCCTCGGGGCGATCCAGGGTCTGACGGAGTTCCTGCCTGTAAGTTCCTCAGGACATCTGGTATTGTTCGAGCGTCTGCTCGGCGTCCGTCGGCCTGGGCTGGCGCTGGAGGCGGGGCTGCACCTCGGCACGCTGGGGGCCGTGGTCTGGACGTATCGGGCTGACCTGACCGGGGTGGTTTCTGCCCTGGTGAGACGGTGGCGGGGGCAGGCCGATAGCGCCGCCGCCGGTCTGCTCTGGTGGCTGCTGCTGGGTTCCCTCCCGGTCGCTGTCGTGGGATTCGCGCTGCAGGGCGTGGCGGATCTCCTGTTCGGCTCTCTGACGGCGGTGGCCGTAGCCTGGTGCGCCTCCGGCCTGGTGCTACTGGCGATCGGCGCCCGGTCGCCCGGATCGCGCACCCTGGAGCGGCTGCGCGCGGCCGACGTGCTCTGGATCGGTGCGGCGCAGGCCCTCGCCCTGGCGCCGGGCTGCTCGCGCTCGGGGGCCACTATCGCCGCCGGGCTGGTCAGGGGCCTCGCACCGGCGGAGGCGACCCGTTTCGCCTTGCTGCTATCGTTGCCGGCGGTGGGCGGTGCCCTGCTCCTGCACGGCGGCGGACTCCTGGTACTACCGGGTGAGGGGGGCGGGATGTGGCTCGCGGCGGTGGTCGCGTGCGTGAGCGGACTCCTGGCCATACGCGTCTGCGTCGCCCGCGTGCGCGCCGGCGCCCTTGGATCGTTCGGGTGCTACTGCCTCGCGCTCGGGGCGCTCGTGCTCCTGCGCGGCGCGCTGACCGGGGAGTGGTCATGAAGGGCACACCTCGCCCGCAGCAACGCCAGGGGTATTGGTCCGGGCTCCCGCCGGCCCTGCGTCGCGACGTGGCCGCGGTGCTCATCGCCGGCGCCTCGGCGCTGGGATTCGTCGCGCTCTTCGATCGGCGGACCTCGGGGCTGTTGACCCTGCTCCGCTATGCCCTGCGTGGGCTGCTGGGCGAGGTGGCGCCGCTGCTGCCGCTCTGCGGCGTGCTCCTGTGCGTCTGGCTCCTCTTCCGTCCGCCGGTGCGCGGGGCCCCGGGGCGCCTCGGCGGTGCGGCCCTGGCCATCGCGGTGTGCGCCGGGTTCGCCCACCTGGCCCTGCCGCCCAAGGGCGCCTTCCTAGCGGCCTGGGACGGCGGTGGCGGCGGTTTGGTCGGGGCGACGCTGGACTGGGCGCTCCGTTCCGCCCTCGGTCAGATCGGCGGCGCGGTCGTTCTGGTGACCGCCGCCATCGCCGCGCTGCTGCTACTGATCCAGTTCTCCCTGACGCGCGCCGTGGCGTGGCCGTTTCGGCAGGCCACGCGCTCCGCCCGCGCCGCGGGGGGCGCGATCTACCAGTACGTCACCGAGCCCGTACCGAACGCGCAGCCAGAGGCGGACGCGGCGATGCCGCCCGCCCTACCCCCGGCCGTGCCCCGGCGGGGGCGGCGGGGTGGCCCGCCAGCGGCGCCCCCGGCCGGGGACGCCCCCCCTGAGCCGCAGGGCCCGGCTGCGGCGCCGTCGGCGCACGATCCGGCCGAGGACGCCACCGCGGGACTCGCCGGGTCCGAGGCGGAGCCCCTGCCTGACCTCATCGGCCTGCGGCGAACCGGCGCTGGTGAGGCGGCCTCCGCGGCGGAGGTGCCCAGGGCGATCCCGTTGGCGCCGGGGATCCTCTATCAGCGGCCCCCCCTGGATCTGTTGAAGCGGACCGGCCGGAACCGCCCCGCGCGCGGTCGGGATACGGCGACGCGCGCGGCGCAACTGGAGCAGGCCCTCCAGAGCTTCGGGGTGGCGGCCAAGGTGGTGGATGTCACCTGTGGGCCGACGATCACCCGCTTCGAGGTCCAGCCGGGCATCGGCGTCAAGGTCGCGCGGATCTCGGCTTTGGCCGATGACCTCGCGCTGGCCCTCTGCGCGACGGATGTGCGCATCGTGGCGCCCATTCCGGGCAAGGCGGCCGTGGGTATCGAAGTGCCCAACACCGACGTCTCCCCCGTCTACCTCCGCGACGTGATGGAATGCGAGGAGTTCCAGACGGCGGCCTCGCCCCTAGCGGTCTGCTTGGGACAGGACATCGCGGGCAAGCCGGTCGTGGCCAGCCTGGAGAAGCTGCTGCACGTCTTGGTGGCCGGGGCGACGGGTTCCGGCAAGAGCATCACGATCAACGCGATGCTCGTGAGCCTCCTGTACAAGTCCAGCCCGGAGCAGGTCCGTCTGGTGCTGATCGATCCTAAGATGGTCGAGCTGTCCGGGTATAACGGGATCCCCCACCTGCTGGCGCCCGTCGTCACTGACCCAAAGAAGGCGGCGGCCACCCTGCGGGTGGTCGTCAAGGAGATGGAGCGACGCTACGCCGTCTTCACGCAGGACGGTGTGCGCAACATCAGTGGATTCAACGCCCACGCGGCCGAGCGCGGCGAACCCGGGCTGCCCTACGTGCTGGTGGTCATCGACGAGCTGGCGGATCTGATGCTCGTCGCCCGCAGCGACGTGGAGGACTCCATCCAGCGCCTGACGGCGTTGGCGCGCGCCGCCGGCATCCACTTGATCGTGGCCACGCAGCGCCCGTCCGTGGATGTCATCACGGGCGTCATCAAGGCTAACATCCCGACCCGCATCGCCCTGGCCGTCTCCTCGCAGATCGACTCCCGCACGATCCTCGACGGCGCCGGCGCCGAGAAGCTCGTCGGCCGGGGGGACATGCTCTTCCGGCCGATGGGGGTCCAGAAACTGATCCGGGCTCAGGGTGCCTTCATCGCCGACAGCGAGGTGGAGGCGGTCCTGCAGTTCCTCCGCGGCACGGGCCGGCCCGAATACGATGCGGCGATCATGGAGGCGGAACCCGACGACGGGCCGGGGTCGGGTGGCGGCGGCGAGGGCGACGGGCTGTTCATCGACGCCCTCCATGTGGTCTGCGAGAGTGGACAGGCCTCGGTGAGCAACCTCCAGCGACGGCTGCGTGTCGGCTTCACCCGCGCCGGTCGTCTCATCGACATGATGGAGCAACGGGGCTTTGTGGGTCCCCACCAGGGCAGCAAGTCCCGGGATGTGCTCCTGACCCTGGACCAATTCCGCCGAATGTTTGGGGACCGCCCGGGACCGACGTGAGCACGGTCCCGCACGGACCGGTCCGACAAGCGCGCGCCGCGGGCCGGGGTGCCCGACTGCCGCTACCGCACCCCGACCCGGCGGCGCTGGCGGCAGTCGGTGGTCGGCGCCGCGCCCGCGAGCCGGGCGATGGTCCCGCAGACCAACCGCAGACGCCGCCTTCGCCTGGCGCTGGGGCACCGCCACGCCCACACCCCTGTCCCCGCAAATGGCGCACCACCCGACTGGGCATGCTGGGGGGGTAGCCTGCGGAGGGGGTTCTCCAGGTGCGAGCGCATGCCCGTATCGCGGTTTGTGTGGCCTCAGTCGGCCTCGGCCTGTCCCTGCTGGCGTCCGGGTGTGGCCACCCCAAGGCCATGCCGTCCCCCGGGGTGACCGGGGGGGCCCCGCCGCTGCGTGTGCTGGCGTTCTATGACGACCGCGCCGAGAAGCCGCGCGGCAGCATCCTGCCGTTGATCGCGGCCAACCACGCGGCGATCACCGACCTGGCGCCCCTGTGGTATTCCGTCATGGCGGACGGAACGCTGCGGGACCAGAGCGAGAACGACGTCAAGGCCTTCGCCCGCGACAAGCACATCCGCCTGATGCCCCTGGTCATCAACGCCAAGGGCACCAGTGACTTCCTGCTGCAGGCTGGCGCCTGTACCACAGGGCCCTGCGGCCGCGCGGTGGACAACCTGGCGGCGCTGCTGCGGCGCGAGTCGTACGACGGCCTGAACATCGACTTCGAACTGCTCAAGCCCGAAGCGCGGGCGGGCCTGACGGCCTTCGTGCGCCAGCTGCACGCCCGCACGCAGGCCCTGCACAAGGTCCTGACGATCGATGTCATTCCCGCCGGCAACCGGCGTCAGGCGGAGGCCGCGTATGACTTCGCCGCCCTCGCCGCCAACAGCGACGACGTCGTGCTGATGACGTACGACGCGCACGACGATTCCTCCAAGGCCGGACCCATCGCCCCGCTGGCCTGGGTGCGTCAACGCGCGCATGTGGCGCTGCAGCTGGGGGTGCCACCTACCAAGCTGATCCTGGGTCTCGCCGACTACGGCTACGACTGGACTTCCCCGAACCACGCCACCACGATCCCGCTGAAGCAGGCCGAGGCGCTCAGTAGCGCCAGGGGCATCAAGGTGCAGCGCACCGCCGACGGGGAGCCGCACTTCACATACTCCAAGAACGGTGTGGAACACACCGTGTGGTACGAGGATGGCCGCGGGATCCTCCCCAAGATCAAGCTGGCGCGACAGATGCACCTCAAGGGCCTAGCCCTCTGGATGGCCGGCTACGAGACCGCCCAATACTGGCACTCGCTCCGCGCCGGGGCCGGCACCCTGACGACCACGGGCGCCTATTCGGGCAGTGTGGCGTCGCAGGTCGCCACGACCCAAGCCACTAAGGCCTCCGCCACCGCGCAGTCGGCGACCAGGCCTGCCCACTCAGCCGGCGCACCGGCGGGGGCGGCGGCAAGCGCACCGTCGCGCGCCAGCACCTCGTCCTCCACTCCCACTCCCAGTCGGAGCGGTGCGAGTGCTTCGTCATCCTCCAGTTGACGGGGCTGGTGGCGGGGGATCGGCCGGCACGATTGGGATGATCTCCGCCAGGGGGACCGCGCGAGTCCCGCTGGCGTGGCCGGGCCCGGGCCGCGCTACCCACGCCGTGCCGGTGCTCACGCGAGGGGGGAGGGGCGCTGGCTGGATCGCGCAGCGGGTGGTTTTACAAGCGCGGCCCGCGCGCGAACCTGCTGCCGGCCCTGCAGTCCGCGAACCCAATTGTTGTGGTGAGGCAGCCAGGCGTCCAGCGCGCCGGCAGCTGCGCGGCACGGACACGGTCCCGATTCCCGATTGTCTATCTTCATGTACTTATCCCTTATTGACCGAGAGGGCGCGGCGCAAGCCCCTGGCTTGAGGCATGGGGACAAGCCGATTCGTCAACCCACTGTCCCGTATCCGCTGGAGTGCGCGATAATGGGAGCGTGCGAGCGGGACAACAGTTCCCGTTGTCGCGTAGCCGGTTACCGAGCCGGGGGATCAGGCCGACTTGGTCGCCGCGGTGGGAAACGCGTCGCTTGCCGTCGTCAACCAGTACCGCAAAAGCCAGCAAAACGTCTGAGCACGCGCCCTCCTTCGTGTGCGATCTGCCGTGCTTGATCGGCAACTGGCCGCGAAGTTGGAGGCGGCACGGCGGGTGTACAACGCCTGCCTGGGGGAGGCGCTGGGCCGGCTCCGGCTGGTGCGGCAGTCCGTGTGGACTCGCAAAGCGCAGCAGACGCCGCGCGCACAGAAGGAGGAACGGCAGGCCCACTTCCGGGCTGCGCGCGACCAGCACGGGTTTGCCGACGTCGGACTACAGCGTTACGGCATCCGCCTGCGGAGCCGGGATGCCACCGGGGCCAAGGCGGAGAAGACGTGGATCGGTGAGCACCTCGGGGCGCAGGAAGTCCAGACGCTGGCATCGCGCGCCTACCGGGCCACGAACGAGCATCTGCTCGGCAAACATGGGCGGCCACGCTTCAAGGGCAAGGGCCGCCTGCACTCGGTGGAGGGAAAAGGGCCCGCCAGCGGGCTCCGCTGGACGGACAAGAACCTCGTCCTGTGGGGCGACCTGGCGCTGAAACCGGTGATCGACCCCAAGGACCCGGTGGTCCGCCATGCCCTGTGTTCGCGAGTGAAGTACGCGCGCAGCGTGCGGCGTCGCCTGCGGTGCCAGACGCGCTGGTACGTGCAACTGGTGTGCGCGGGGGGTCCCTACCGCAAGCCCCGGCATCCGTTGGGCCAAGGGACGGTGGGCCTGGACAGCGGCCGGTCCACCGTGGCCGCGGTATCCGCGAAGGAGGCGATGCTGGTCCCGTTCCGCGCCGAGGTGGAGCCACCGGCCAAGGTCATCCGGCGGTTGCAGCGGCACATCGCGGCGGAGGGTTGTGCCGCAGGCGCGGCTAGCGC
>Ga0307374_10011445_pt1 | contig 12609 bp, 7 predicted proteins | sample OX3MG_FD_202532 | JGI IMG/M metagenome (GOLD analysis project Ga0307374, IMG submission 202532) | Soil microbial communities from Risofladan, Vaasa, Finland - OX-3 | ecosystem: Environmental > Terrestrial > Soil > Coastal area > Acid sulfate soil | place: Finland: Risofladan, Vaasa | collected...
AACGACCGTCCCCGGTGCGCCGACGCTCAAGGCGGCCGCGCCTGGCAACGCCTCGGTCGGTCTCAGCTGGAGCGCGCCGTCGAGCAACGGCGGGAGCTCAATCACTGGCTATGACGTCTACGAAGGAACCGCTCCCGGCGCAGAGTCGGCCACCCCGGTCAACTCCTCGCTGGTCAGCGGGACGAGCTACACCGTGAGCGGTCTCGCCAACGGCGCGGCCTACTACTTCACCGTTGAGGCCGTGAACGCAGTTGGGAACTCGCTGGCCTCGAACGAGCTGTCCGCCACCCCTGTGGCAACGACCGTCCCCGGTGCGCCGACGAACCTCGGCGCTGCGACGACATCCCCGAAGGGCGTCCTTCTCGGCTGGACGGCGCCTTCCTCGAACGGGGGCTCGACGATCACCTCCTACACGCTCTACCGGAGCGGCTCCTCGAACAGCGAGACGTACTATGTCAGCGTGCGCTGCACCTCAGCGACGTGTAGCTATAAAGACACCAACACCAAGCATGGGACGACGTATTACTACGAGGTGGCCGCGGTCAATGCGGTGGGGACCGGGGCTCTCTCGAACCAGGCGTCAGCCAAAGCCCGATAGCTTTTTGGGATGAGACCTCGCGCTGCGCTGCTCGTCCGACATCTTGCGATTGGCGTATGTGTAATTGTCGGCGCAACGTGTATCTCGACTAGCGGAGCTGCGTCCTCCGCATCAGTGGTCCAACCGCGATCCGGTACAAGGACGACATCGGGAACGCTTACCGTGCGACAGCAGACGTCAACCACCACAAGTTCTGCCGGTCTCAGCGTCGCTTTGACGGTTACTCCGGCGCGAGCAGCACCCGGCGTCGCAGTCGAGTTCACCGTGAGGTTGTCCGCTCGGAGCGCGATCGGCTCCCTTGGATACCGGCTCAAATTCGCTGATGGAACGAGTCGCGCCAACGTGGTGCCACAGTTTTGTCGCGCGGGTCCGGGCTCGCCAGAGCATGAAACCTGGCGCATTGCCCATCGGTATACGAGGGCGGGCGTCTACCACGTCTCGGTCTCCGGGTATGCAAATTGCGCACCTACACATGTCGCCGACAAGTTGGCGGTCGTGATCAGCTAACCCCCGGCGCTCCGAGGGCGGTGGAAATAACGAAGATTCTCCGAGTCGGTCAAGTCCGAATAGACCGGCGGCGTCTGGGTGACATATCCGGCCCGGCTCCGTAGGACCCGCGACCCGGCCGGAAGACCGAACAGTTCGATAAGCCCTGACGCTACGACTTGGGTGGCATCGAACGGACCGTATCAGGGTCGTCTTGTCGCAAACGCTCGGACCCAGTGGTCCGACGAGGAGTGATGATTGGGTCAACTGGACGTCGTTCCGTTTCACCTAAGTGACCGTGCAGGAGCATGATTCGCGAGAATGTTTCATGGTTCGAGAGTTGTCCGCTCACCTCCACCAAAGAATCCAAAGCCATAGGGCATGAACAGCGTCCCTGGCTCGCCGAAAACGTCCTTCGGGCGCGCTACGGGCGCGACGGAACAGCTGGCAAACGGTCCTGCGCTTGTTTAAGTTGAAGTTGTACGCAGGTGAAAGCCGGCGGTTCGAATCTGCTCCCGGTTCTGTTGGCTCCTTAGCTTGCATTTAAACGTCCGCCACACAGTCACGCTGCTTTTTGATCACTGGATAGCGCGTTCTCGGGGGTTTCTTCGTCCCCTTTGGTCCGGGAAGACCAAAGGGGACGAAGAAACCCCCGAGACGAAGGTCTCCAAGTGGAGGGATCAATTCACTATCTGCCTTTAGGTTGAGCGATACACTGCACCGTCCATTCTGTGTCGCCACTGAGTGGCACTGCCTGTTGATTGAGCGACGGTCGCGCCCATCTCGCGCCATCGTCGGGCGCTTTGTTGTTTACATGACAATCAGAGATTGAGGGGGAACATGAACGCGGGAGACACTGCCTGGGTTCTCGTCAGCGCGGCATTGGTGTTGTTCATGACTCCGGGCCTTGCACTCTTCTATTCGGGGATGGTCCGATCGAAGAACGTGCTTTCGATTATGGTTCAAACCTTTTTCGTCATGGGCATCGTCACCGTGCTTTGGGCCGTCATTGGTTTCAGCCTTGTGTTCTCAACCGACGCCGGCGGGGGACTGATCGGGAATCTCGGGTTCCTAGGACTCGGAGGGATGACCCATGATTTGCCGGGGTTCTCTCATCTCGCAGTCTCGTCGGGATCGGTGATGATCTTTCAGATGATGTTTGTCATTATCACGGCGGCATTGATTGTCGGTGGAGTCGCAGAGCGGATGCGATTTAAGGGCTTTGCGGTGTTCATCGTGTTCTGGACGTTGCTCGTCTATTCACCGATTGCACACTGGGTGTTCAGCCCGGTCGGTTGGCTTGCTCATCTTGGCGTGATTGACTTCGCGGGAGGGACCGTTGTCGAGATCAACTCGGGCTTCTCAACGCTTGCTCTTGTGCTTGTGCTTGGTCGACGAAGCGGTTGGCCTAAAGAGTCAATGCCACCTCACTCGATTCCCCTGAGCATCATCGGTGCGGGAATCTTGTGGTTTGGATGGTTCGGCTTCAATGCGGGTTCTGCGCTTGGCGCAAATGAAACAGCGGTGCATGCGTTTATCAATACCCAGCTCGCCGCAGCGGCCGGCCTTCTTGGCTGGATGATCTTTGAAGGTGCAAAGGATCGTGTCGCTACTGCGCTGGGAGCGGTCTCCGGAGCGGTCGCGGGAATGGTTGCGATTACTCCGTGCGCGGGTTTTGTCGGCCCGATGCCCGCGCTGTTGATTGGCGCTGCCGCCGGAGTTGTCTGCGCGATGGCCGTACGATGGAAATTCCGGTACGGATATGACGATTCGCTCGACGTGCTTGCAATCCACGGAATTGGTGGAGTGGCAGGAATGGTGCTGCTTGGGTGTTTCGCCGAACACTCTGTCAATGCTTCGGCAAGCAATGGCCTCTTTTTCGGGGGAGGTCGACTCTTTGGTCTAGAGCTTCTCGCAGTCGTCGTAACGGTCGCGTACTCCTTTGGGGTCTCCTATGCGATCGCGAAATTTGTCGACCGGTTTGTTGGTCTTCGCGTCACCCCTGAGGACGAATATCGCGGATTGGACCTCAGTCATCACGGTGAGACTGCATACTCGTCGAACTCGTAGATTGATTTGGTGAGCCAGAGAGTGCGCCGGGAAGCCCTCGCGACCCGGTCGATAGACGCCTGCATCAAAGTTAAAGGTACGACTGGTGAATTGGGATCAGTGTTTCTAACCAGTGGAGGGATGATCTCTGCCTAGACCGATCCAGATTCGGCGGTGTTCGCCGTGGTTTACGGAATTGGGTTGGACAAGATAGCAGTCTCACCTGTTGCTTCAGGTGGCACACTGAAATACTTCGAGATGTGGTGTCCTAAGGATGAGGCGTTGACGCCTCTCGCGTAAATATATCGATTACCAGGCGTGTAATGGATGCGACAATCAATATGATGCGCCGGTTGATCGGCCGTAAAGTCGGGCGCGTCACAGGCGTGAACCGGTGTGTCGGAAGTGATTTGTGGTTCAATCCTCTGTCGTGTGATGTCGTCTGGATTCAGGCCTCGAAGACGGTTGAACCGCGAAACTCCAGTTTACGAAGTAACCCGAATCCATTTTCGCAACGTGGAAGTCGGCGGTTCGAGTCCGCTCACCTCCACAACATGACCAGTATTTGAACTTGGGCATTGCAAAGAGCAGATTGAACGGTGCCTGGCACACCGCTTCGACCACGTGGCCGTCACGGACGCGGACTTCTTCGAGGACTGCGGCGTTGAACGCCTTGCGGGTGCGATCGCTGGCGCGCCGGTAGCTGCGACCAAAGCGCGTCGCGAAGCGAAGCGCTGTTCCGATGGACGCCTTCTCGGGTTCGCGCTGCTGGGACGATCCCGAGGCGACGAGACACATCGTTGCCTCGATTATGTCCACCCCACGAACGATAATCTTTCGCTTCTGGTACGCTGGTCACCAGAGTAGATGGGCACGCTTTGATCCAATAGACTCCATTGGTCGCCTTCGGTCTGTTGGGGAGCTAGAGGCGAAACCGAGGCCCCACGTCGCTCGTTTGATTGAGCCCGCGGAGGGATCACCCTGTGTTGTCCCCATGCGATGCCGGTTGGTCAATCGTGATGCCGTCACGTGTTGCACGACGTGCTGGCAGCACGGTCGGATCGCGTCGAGGCCAACTGGGGGTGCTCACATCTGAGCGGCCGTGGTACACCCATTTCGGCCAGCTCTATTCGTTCCCCTCCACAGGTCGTGGTCGGTCTCGGCGCGGCGTGAGGTATCTGCGGCACCGGACCTCGGTGACCGGGTAATGGCGAGCGGTATTCAGATCATGTTCGAGCGCTCGTTCGGCGGCTACCAGCGGAGACGGCGCGGCATCGCTCTCATCGCGATCCTGTTCGTCGCGCTTGTCGCTCCTGCACTGGTAGACGTTCTGCCCGCCAGTGCCGCTCCGCCACCGACCGTCAGCTCCGTCTTGCCTGACGCCGGATCGACCTCGGGTGGGACGAGCGTGACAATCACCGGGACCGGGTTCTCGACGACCAGCGGTGCGACGACCGTCGACTTCGCCACCGCGCCCGCCACGGGCGTGAGCTGTGCTTCGACGACGAGCTGCAGCGCAACGAGCCCGGCGGGGAGCGGCACCGTCGACGTGACCGTCATCGTCGGCGGTCAGACCTCGGCGACCTCGGGGGCAGACCTCTTCTCCTACGGGACACCGACGGTGAGCGCGGTCTCTCCCGACGCCGGGTCGATCTCGGGCGGGACGGCCGTCACGATCACCGGGACGGACTTTGCCTCGGGCACGACCGTGAAGTTCGCCACCACCGCGGCGACGGGGGTCGTCGTCAACTCGTCCACCTCGATCAGCGCGACGAGTCCGGCCAGCACCGGGACGGTCGACGTCACGGTCACGACGAGCAACGGCACCTCGGTGACCTCGGGGAGCGACCTTTTCCTCTACGGCACGGCGCCACCGACCGTGAGCGCCGTCTCTCCCGACGCCGGGTCGACCTCGGGCGGCACGAGCGTCACGATCACCGGGACGAACTTCGCCTCGGGCGCAACGGTGTCCTTCGGCGGGAGAGCAGCGACGAGCGTCACCGTCGTCTCGTCGACCTCGGTAACCGCGAAGAGCCCGGCTGGCTCCTCGGGGACGGTTGACGTCACGGTCACGACGAGCAACGGCACCTCGGCGGTCTCGGGGAGCGACCTTTTCCTCTACGGCACTATCCCTGGGGTGAGCGCCGTCTCTCCCGACGCCGGGTCGACCTCGGGCGGGACGGCCGTCACGATCACCGGGACGAACTTCGCCTCGGGCATGATCGTCGCCTTCGGCGCAACCGCGGCGACGGGCGTCACTGTCTACTCGTCCACCTCGATCAGCGCGACGAGTCCGGCCGGCACCGGGACGGTCGACGTCACGGTCACGACGAGCAACGGCACCTCGGTGACCTCGGGGGCGGACCTCTTCTCCTATGGGGCACCGACGGTGACCGCGGTCTCTCCCGACGCCGGGTCGACCTCGGGCGGCACGGCCGTCACGATCACCGGGACGAACTTCGCCTCGGGCGCGACGGTCTCCTTCGGCGGAACCGCGGCGACGCGCGTTGTCGTCGTCTCTGCCGCCTCGATCACCGCAACGAGCCCGGCCGGCACCGGGACCGTCAACGTCACGGTCACGACGGCCAACGGCCCCTCGGTGACCTCGGGGGCGGACCTTTTCTCCTATGGGGCACCGACGGTGACCGCGGTCTTTCCCGACGCCGGGTCGACCTCGGGCGGCACGGCCGTCACGATCACCGGGACGAACTTCGCCTCGGGGTTGATCGTTCTCTTCGGTTCGATCAGAGCGACGAACGTTGTCTTTGACTCGTCCACTTTCATAACCGCGACCAGCCCCCCGGCGGGGAGCGGCACCGTCCAGGTCACGGTGACGACAAACGACGGCACTTCGGCAATCTCGGCGACGGACCTCTTCACCTACGGCAGCGTCGGTCCGACGGTGACCGCGGTCTCGCCCGATGCCGGGCCAGCGAACGGGGGGACGGCCGTCACGATCACCGGGACGAACTTCGCCTCGGGCGCGACCGTGTTCTTCGGTTCGATCAGAGCGACGAGCGTTGTTGTCGTCTCTGCTACTGCGGTCACCGCGACAAGCTCAGCCGGCACCGGGACGGTCGACGTGACCGTCTCGACGAGCAACGGACCCTCCCCGCCCTCAGGGGCGGACCTGTTCTCCTACGGAGCTCCGACCGTGACCGCGATCTCGCCCGACGCCGGGACAACGAGCGGTGGGACGGGCGTCACGATCACCGGGACGAACTTCGCCTCGGGCGCGACCGTCTCCTTCGGCGGAACCGCGGCCACGAGCGTTGTCGTGGTCTCAGCTACCTCGATCACCGCAACGAGCCCGGCCGGCACCGGGACCGTGAACCTCACGGTCACGACGGCCAACGGCACCTCGGTGACCTCGTCGGCAGATCAGTTCGGCTATGGCAGCGTGCCCAGTGCCCCGATTGACGTGCAAGCCCTCGCGACCTCGGGCGAGTCCCTCGTGGACCGTGCGGTCGTGAGCTGGGATCCGCCGAGCATCGACGGGGGCAGCCCGGTGATCTCGTACGCCGTTGTCCCGTTCGACCTGACGACTTCGACCGCTGGCCAAAAAGTCGTCGTGACGACGATCACGGTGACGATCGGCGGTCTCGCCGCTGGCGACGTCTACACCTTCCGCGTTGCTGCGACCACCCTGATCGGGACAGGCGCGGTGGCTTCCTCGAACGAGGTTGTACCTGTTGGCGCCGCGCTCGACAGCTACAAGCAGGCGACGTCGAGTTCACCGAGGAAAACCGTGACCATTTCGATCGGCAGAGGGGGTGTCCGAGGCTCTGTCCGCGCCGAAGGCACGGGTAAGGGGACCCTCGCCGCCGGGAAGTATCTGAGCAACCCGATTCCGGCAATCGCGACCGGTGGTACGTACTACGACCTCTCCATCCTTCCGGGAAGCGCGTTTTCCCGGGTGAGCGTCACGCTCTGTGGGCTGCCGAGGGGGCTCAAGGTGCTGTGGTGGGATGCCCACGATCGCGGCGTACGCCGAGCATTTCATCAGAGTCCGCCGAGCGGTCGCGGATCGTGCACCACCGTGACGGTCACTCGCAAGAGCGCGCCGAACCTCGGACAGCTTGTCGGCACGGTGTTCGTCGTCCCGAGCCATTACCTCGGAGGCGCTCACCTGCTGCTCGCCGGTGCCAACGGTGCGGTGCACCGTCTCGGCAATGCCCGATTCTATGGCTCGCTACCGACGAGTGACCTTCGTCCCATGGACCCGATTGCCGGGATCGCAGCGCTTCCAGATCGACGCGGTTACTGGCTCGTCACACGAGTAGGTGGCGTGTTCGCCTTCGGCGACGCGAGCTTCTACGGCTCGCTCACAACAGCGCCGCTCGCGACGGTCGTCGCGATCGCGACGACGCCAGACGGTAAGGGCTACTGGCTCGTCGACTCGACGGGTGGCATCTACCCGTTCGGCGACGCGAGCTTCTACGGCTCGCTCACAACAGCGCCGATCGCGACGGTCGTCGCGATCGCGACGACGCCAGACGGAGAGGGCTACTGGCTCGTCGACTCGACGGGTGGCATCTACCCGTTCGGCGACGCGAGCTTCTACGGCTCGCTTCAATCGAGCGGTCTCCGCCCGTCAGCGCCGATCGACGCGATCGCGAGAACGCCAGACGGCAAGGGCTACTGGCTCGTCGACGTGAACGGCGGGGTGTCTGCGTACGGCGACGCGAGCTTCTTCGGCTCAACCCCTGCGAAGAAGCATCGCCAGATCTCTGGAGTTGTAACGACTCCAGACGGCAAGGGCTACTGGCTCGTCGACGCGAACGGCGAAGTATTCGCCTTCGGCGATGCTCGGCGATATGGCCCCATCTCGACGGGTCGTGTCATCCCCCGCGCATCGATCGTTGGGGTAGCCTGACGGCGCTTATCCGGAGCAACGCAGGTACAGGAACTGCGTTATTTCACTTATCGTTCGTGATGTGACGAGTCAGATGTGAGCGCGTTGACGCGTTTCTTTAGGTCAGTGAAGTTCGAATACGACCCACGAACCTCCACCAGAGTGACGCACGTCACAGCGTGCCAGGCGTGCCCCGCAACATTGAAACTACTACTCGGACGCTCTACGGGCGCGAAGCCACTGATAGAGAACGGAGATTGGGATCGTCCTTCTAACCCAACGATGATTCCCTCGCCGGCTCTGGACGCGCCCAGCCGTTGTCATGGCATGACGTTCCATCCTCGATGAGCCGATGTTCGGTGCGGCGATCCTCTCGCCGCCGTCACCGACTGGCATCTTGATCAGAATGCTCAGGTACCTGTACGCGAACAGGGTCACTCGGGGCTTTTTAGTAGTGAAGGAGAAGTTCTCCGACTGTCTAGAAAGCCGAAAGCACATGATTCACCACCGAACAGAGTCCTTGATGGAGGCCCGCAGCCCTAATCGCAGCAGGCTCAACGCGAGCGGAGCAATGCTCGGAGATTCTGCTGGCGAATGGCGCGGCAGTTGCGAGCAGTCCAGGGTCAGCGGCACACGCAACCGTCACTTTCCACGACATTGCCCGGTCATGAAGATCACCGACGAGGAGCAGATGACAGCCCCTTCATTGTCCGAGAGCTTCGACGCTTCCGCAGACGGCGGCGAAATCCGCGATTTCGGTCGAGTAGGGAGCCGAACGACTGTCGGTTCAAGTAGAAGTTGTGTACGAGCTAGGGCGCTGACGCGATGACCTTCGAAGACCAGGACACGCAGCGAGCAGAGTATTCCAGCCTTCTCGACGAAGCCGATGGAAAAGCGACCGCAGCCACGCTCGGATCGATCGTCGCTCGATCGCGACGGCACCGCGAGCGTCGGTTGAAGGTCATCACGGGCATCTCTATTCTCCTCGCCCTCGCCGGAGCGAGTGTCGCGGGGATCACCCGAGTGACGAGCAGTACAACCTCGGCATTCAAGCCCAACGCGATCGGGCCTCCGTCTGAATCCGGCCAAGCCCCACTCGCCAACTCGGGTTGGACCAAGCAACACCGCGCGCTCGGTCCAGCACCGAAAGGGCTCGAGTGGTTGAAAACGACCGCTCCGAGCACCAGCACGGGAGCGAGCTCGTCGGGCGCCAACATTGCGGCCACCCCGCCGGCGCCAGGTCTTTGCACGGTCGAGGGCTGCGGTAACACCTATCCGGTTGGTTTAAGTGGTCCGTTGATCAAGCTCTTTGTCCAAACGTTCGGCGATGTCACTGTGCGAGCGTTTCAGGAGACGACGCCCAACTTCGTACCCCAGCCGTACGCCTCGAATGGGTTGGCCCCGCCGACTTCGTCATCAGCGGCTTCGCCAAATCTGAGCATGCCGTCGAACACGGCTCGTTCATCTCCAGGGATCGTACCGATATACACCTCATGCGAATCCAGTCAAGCACTGGTTGTCGAGGTGTCGAATCCCGGCGCAGTTGGCGCGGTGACGGTGCCGTTGCCGTCGATCTCCATTTCGGGTCCGAGTCAACCCTTCGAGATCCTCGACAGCTCAGCTGTCGGCGTCTCCGAAGCATCGCCGATCGAGGTGTTGACTGTCCACGTCGCATCAGACGTGAGCAGCGTGCAGGCGAGCTTCTCGGACGGGATATCAAAACAGATGGCCGTCGTAAGTGGCTGGGCCGTGTTCGCGGACGACGGTAGTACGCCCCTGCCAGCGGCCGTTACCGCTCTTGACAGCTCCGGGAACACAATCGCCACCGCGACCATCAATGACGATGACGCAATCGCGCAACCTCAAGCGTGCTTGGCGCCGATTGGAGGTCAATCCCAGACCGGACCCAGCGCCGGTCAGCCGACGACAAGCTCGAAATGAACGCGTTCGATGACGCGACGAACGTCCGGAGACGTGCTCAGCTAGCAATTATGGACGAAGCCTCCGTCGCCGAGAGCTCCTCCGAAGGAGATGATCTTGGTGATGCACTCGTAGATTTCGACGCCGTCGATGAAGACTTCGTCGCGACGTACAAGGCACACTATCCGCGACTCGTGAGAGCGCTCGAGCTCTCGGGCGCGAGCCGACCGAGCGCAGAAGATGTGGCCCAAGAGGCGTTCGCCAGAGCCCTTGTTCACTGGGATCGGGTTCGCAGTGGCACCAATCCCGCCGGCTACGTCTACCGCGTCGCTTTCCGTCTGACGCGGCGCTCGTCATTTCGCAAGCCCCCGCTCGTGGAAGAGCACGCGACGCCCACTGTCGACGACGAGGCGACACTGCATGTTGGGATCGAAATGGGACTGAAGACGATGCCGGCTGCTCGTCGACGCTGTGCTGTGCTCTGTCTCATCGTTGGAATGTCGACAAAAGATGCTGCGGGCACGCTCCATATCGCCGAGTCAACAGTGCGAAAGCAGATCGAGCGAGCCAGAAAGGACCTCCGCATAGCGCTCAAGGATGATGGCTGAGCAGATACTCCCAGGGGTCACAGTTGATGCTCGACCCACATTGTTGGCACTAGCCCGACCTACTCACAATGATTCGCCACGTCTTCAGTAAACCCGCGGCGACTCTTAACGCGTGAATACAAAGGTGGCAAGAGTTGTGAACATGTTGTTGACAACGACAAGACCTCCAGAACCAAAGCACGTGCGTGAGGCATTCTACAATTGAAGCGGAAACACGTCGTAATGCATGGCGGATTGGTGACACGTAAGGCAACCCACTCATTCGCAATGGTTCAGACAGATCGCGACTCTGATGAATGCATCTTCTTATCAGGATTCGTCACAAGCGCTCCGAACGTAGATCTGCGATTCATCGAGAGCGCTCGACGCAGTTCTTTCCTGGCGTGAAATCGACGATAGAGAACCACGGGCCCTCGTACTTCGGTATGGAGCCTTGGCGGTGTGTGGTTGGGGCCTCTTAGCGCTACTCATCGAAAGTCACTGCGGGTATAGTGATTCTCATAGCCCCTTATATGGGGCCACTCAAAGGAGCGTCGCAATATGGACATTGTCCGTAATGCAGATGGAAGCTTGGTCGTTCCTGTGCGCGCGGTCCGACATCACGAAGTCGACGCCGTCGCGGGTTCGTCTTCAGGAGGCGATGATGCTGAGCCGAGCGCGGTTCCCGCGACCCATTTGCTCCATCCAGGTGAAGGTGGATACGACGAAGCGCTAGTCGAGTGGGACCTTCAGCAAAACCCTGGTCGAGAGTCGGTCGTTTCAACAGCGACCGGTCGAGAAGAAGCAATGAGCGTTGTTCATGCTGTCTCAACCTCTCCCGACCATGCGGTCGCCCGGGCAGTGGAGGCACTCGAAGATCCCCAAGCGAGCGGCGAAGCACTACGGCATGTGCTTGTCGGCGGAGTTCATGCCGTCGAAGCTTTCTCGGCTGAGGTTGCGCAAGCGGAAGGCGGGGATCCGCTCCCTGCCCACCAGACAACAAAAATTATCGGTGAGGTATTAGCAGAACTCGATGAATGAGATGTGGCACTTGTTGGAGGGCACGACATACTTCGGCGATTATGGGGCGCTCTGGGCCACCGGTACCGTGCGGAAGGCCTTCTAGCAGTGCCTGGGCGGTCGTACGCATCCGTTGATAGCACATCGGCGATCTGGGAGGTAGTTCGCAACAAGCTCGAACTTGATCGCAATAACTTGGGGAGAGAAGATCTTGTCAGGATAGGGAATTTCGACGAGGTGGCCAAGAATATCGGTCAACTGGTCGCCGCCTGTTGGCTCCTTCGGCTCGCTCACCACGTCTTGGTTATACGGGAGCTTGGCGCGCCAAACCCTGATACCTGATCAACGCAGACAGCGTTCGATTCGGCCGATGTTTCGTTAGGGCGCCACCCAATGTCGCGGATTGCCTTCCGTCGCCGCGGTGATCTCTCAAGAGCGCTGGTATCAGAGTTCTCCAATCCATTTTCGCAACGTGGAAGTCGGCGGTTCGAGTCCGCTCACCTCCACCACGTTTCCCCTCGTAGTGCGTTTTCCTCGCAATTCTGTGACAAATTCGGGCTCGTCGTGCGCGATTGATCTCCCTTATCGACATGTGTTGACTGACCAGAGGATTCGAAAGTGGGGTTCATTAGGGTTCCCCTCTGTCGCGCGGCAATCATCCGTGCTTATTGATTTCGCCAGATTGAAAGAGATTGCCGCAAGCTTTCTACGAGAGCGCTGCGAGGAACTGCTCTCTGCTCTCGATCCACCAGCGTCGACGTCGTTCATAGCGCTCCATACCGCCCATCTCTTCCAGCATTTGAATGAAGTTTGTATCACCGGCATTGGCGCGTCGTTGCACAAAGGTTCCACCACCTTGGATGGCGCCATCAAGAAATTCGAGGAGCTCTCTTCGTCCTTTTGCATCGAGACCGTATACATCGGCAACGAGCCTGAGCCGACCTGAACGATCTGATTCCAACCAACCGAGGCGTTCGGAGCTGATGTCATCGTCAATAGGGACGCACATACGCGCGAATGCCGCGAGGTCATATGTCGGCCGCCCGGGCGCAGCAAAGTCGAAGTCGATGAGCGCGATGGCTTTGCCATCTCGG
>Ga0307374_10011446_pt1 | contig 12609 bp, 11 predicted proteins | sample OX3MG_FD_202532 | JGI IMG/M metagenome (GOLD analysis project Ga0307374, IMG submission 202532) | Soil microbial communities from Risofladan, Vaasa, Finland - OX-3 | ecosystem: Environmental > Terrestrial > Soil > Coastal area > Acid sulfate soil | place: Finland: Risofladan, Vaasa | collected...
GTCGATCGAACGCACGTTGCAGCCGAGGGGGACGCTCGTGGTGATCGAGGCGGAGCATCTCTGCATGGCCATGCGCGGGGTGCGCAAGCCGGGTGCGATCACGATCACGTCAGCGGTCCGAGGCCTGTTTCGCGACGACCCTGCGACCCGCGCGGAGGCGATGGCGTTCGTCCGCGGTGAGCGGTAGGGGGGTGCGCCCGGCCGGGCGCACCGCCGCCGCTCGGGGCGCGCCCGACGCCGTAGGCTGTTGACGTGCGTTGCCTGGTCATGGGTGTCGTGAACGTGACACCAGACTCCTTCTTCGACGGCGGCCGCTACCTCGACCCTGACGCCGCGATCGCACACGGGCTCGAGCTCGTGGCCGAGGGTGCAGACCTCGTCGACGTCGGTGGCGAGTCGACCCGTCCGGGCGCGGACCCGGTGAGCGAGCACGAAGAGCTCCGGCGGGTGCTTCCCGTCGTGGAGGCGCTCGCGCCCCACGTGCGCGTGTCGATCGACACGACAAAGCGGGCAGTGGCCGAGGCGGCTATCGAGCGGGGAGCGACCCTCGTGAACGACGAGTCCTCCAGCCTCGGGTCGTGCGCCGCGGGGGCCGGCGTCGGGCTCGTCGTCATGCACATGCAGGGAACGCCGCGCGACATGCAGATCGACCCGCGTTATGACGACGTCGTCGGCGAGGTGAGCGCCTCGCTCGTCCGCCGCGCGGCCGCGGCGCGCGACGCGGGGGTGGAGGAGCTCTACGTCGACCCGGGCATCGGGTTCGGTAAGACCGTCGCGCACAATCTCGCACTGCTCGGGGCATTGCCGGGTCTCGTTGCGCTCGGCGAGCCGGTCCTTGTCGGCACGAGCCGGAAGAGCTTCATCGGACGGATCCTCGCCGCTCAGGGGGAGCCGCCGCTTCCGCCGTCGGAGCGCCTCGAGGGGTCGCTCGCCACGGCGGTGTTCGCCGCGGCGTCCGGCGTAGCGATGCTTCGCGTCCACGACGTCCGCGCGACCGTCCAGGCGGTGCAGCTCGTCGGTGAGGCGGGCGCGCCCGGCAGCGCGGATCGGTGCGGGGCGCCCCGCGCCGGGCACGCACGCGGCACGGTTGGATCGGGTCGCGGCCCGGCCGAGATGCCCGCCGGAGCCGTGGGATGAAGGGGCGGTGGGCGGCTGGAATCATGCCGCGCAATTTCGCATGGATCGTGAAGGACCGCCTCGCCGTGAGCGAGCGCCCGGGCGGCTACGCGCCGCACCACCGGCGGGTGCGGCGCCAGGAGGAGATCCTCTGGCTCGAGGCACAGGGCTTCACCCGAGTCGTGTCGCTGCTTCCGTCGTCGCACAACCTCCACGCCTACGAGGAGCTCGGGCTGCCTGCGTCGCACGTCGGGCTGCCCCCTCATGCGGACGTCCGCGACGAGCTCGACGTGCTCTATCCCGCACTCCTCGGTTGGATCCGCGACGGCGAGCGGGTTCTCGTCCACCAGGAGGAGCTCGGCGAGCGCGTCGCGGGGGTCGTCGCGGGATTCCTGTGCTGGTGCGGCCTGCTCCCCGACCCGACCCGGGCGATCTACGCGGTCGAGCAGCTGCTCCGGCGACAGCTCGGGTCGTCCGGCCGTGCGATCGTCGCTCTCGCCCCGACGCTCCGTCCCCCCTCGAGTCCACGGAGGACCGACGGCGAGCCCGCTCCGGCGCCCGGGGATGGCAAGGCGGACCCCGCGCTCGTCGACGGCACCGGTTCGCCGGCCGTCGAGCACGCGAGTGCGGGTGCGGGCCCGGACGCGCTCGTCGCGCTGGCGATCCCCCCGGTGCCGCACTCCGGGGTGCCCCCCGTGGACGACGCCGAGGTCGCCGGGCCGCCGCCGCCGAGGCGGCACCGCCGACGCGAGGAGGCGCCCCCGCCGCCCGGGAAGCGATGAGCGACGTGATCGAGATACGGGGCCTGAGGGTCCTCGGCGTCCACGGCGTCCTCGCGAGCGAGCAGGTGCAGGTGCAGCCCTTCGAGCTCGACCTCGAGATAGAGGCGGACCTCGCGCCGGCGGCCCGTGCCGACGACATCGAGGCCACCGTGGACTACGGACGGGTCACCGATGCAGTGGCCCGCGTCGTAGCCGACGGTCACTATCAGCTTCTCGAGACGCTCGCCGTCGCTGTCGCGTCGGCGGTGCTCTCCGCGGACGCTCGCGTCGATGGCGTCACGGTCGCACTACGCAAGCTCCGCCCGCCCCTGCCGGTCGACGTGTCGAGCGTCGGCGTGCGTGTCACGCGGCGGCGTGACACGCCACGCACCGGCGTGGCAGGGCGGTAACGCGCGGCGTGCGGGTGCATCTCGGCCTCGGGTCGAACCTCGGGGATCGTGACGCGCATCTCGCGGGAGCGCTCCGCGCCCTGCGAGCCGCCGATCCTGACCTCGCGGTGTCCCCGCTGTACGAGACCGCACCCGTCGGTGGGCCGCCGGGGCAGGGCCCGTACCTGAACTGCGTCGTTCGTTTCGAGACGGACCTGACGCCCCCGGAGCTGCTCGCCCTCACCCGGTCGATCGAGGCCGCGGCGGGGCGGACCCGCGGCGAGCGGTGGGGCGCTCGGACCCTCGACGTCGACGTGCTCGTCGTGGAGGGGGTCGAGCAGGACGACCCCGAGCTCGTGCTCCCACACCCGCGCATGAGCGAGCGAGCGTTCGTGCTGGCGCCGCTAGAGGACCTCGACCCCGATCTCGTCCCCGAGGGGTGGCGCGACGCGCTCGGCGGGCCGGAGAGGATATCCCGTATGGTCCGGCGCGTCCGGGGAGCGCCGTGAGGTTTGTCGAGACTGCGGGGGCGCTGCGGAGCGCGCTCCGCCCGCACCGGCGCGAGGGCGCGAGCGTCGGGCTCGTCCCGACGATGGGCGCGCTCCACGCCGGCCACTCGTCGCTCGTGGCACGTGCTCGCGACCGCGACGACATCGTGGTCGTGTCCGTGTTCGTGAACCCGCTCCAGTTCGATCGCCGCGGGGATCTCGACCTGTACCCACGCGACATCGGTGCGGATCTCGACCTCCTCGAGAGCGCCGGGGTCGACGTCTGCTTCGCGCCGAGTGTCGACGAGATGTACCCGGACGGGGACCCAGAGGTTCGAGTCGACCCGGGTCCGCTCGGGGCGGTGCTCGAGGGGGCGTCCCGCCCCGGTCATCTCGCCGGCGTCGCGACAGTGGTCACGAAGCTCCTCTGCCTCGTCGGCCCCGACGCCGCGTACTTCGGCGAGAAGGACTTCCAGCAGCTCGCCGTCGTCCGCCGGCTCGTGCGCGACCTGTCGATCCCTGCCGAGATCGTCGGCTGCCCGATCGTGCGAGAGCCGGACGGCCTCGCGATGTCGAGTCGCAACGCGCGGCTCTCTCCCGGCGGCCGCGCCGCGGCGACGGTGCTCTATCGAGCGCTCCTCGCGGGGTGCGCTGCGTGGCGAGCCGGTGCCCGCCCGGGCGACGCCGAGCGCGCGATCACACGCGAGGTCGCCACGGAGCCTCTCGCTGAGCTCGATTACGCTGCGGCGGTCGACTCGAGGCTCCAGCGGCTCGAAGTCCGGGGTCCGGGGTCGAGTGGTCATTGGCCGTGCCGCCTGCTCGTCGCTGCGGTCGTCGACGGCGTTCGTCTCGTCGACAACGTCGACGCCGGCGGCGACGGCGGCGGCGACTCGGGAGCGCGCCGTTCGCGGTCCGCCGCCGGAGAGGTGGACGAGGTGGTGGCATCGCGACGCGAGGGGGAGAGGTGACGGGAGACGGGGACGTGCAGCACGGGGACCCGACTGCCGGCGCGCCGCTCGACGTGCTCATCGTCGGAAGCGGGGTCGCCGGCTGCTTCGCCGCCGTGCGGCTCGCTCAGCGACGCGGTGCGAGGGTCGCGGTGCTCACGAAGGGCGACCTCGAGGACTCGACGACACAGTGGGCCCAGGGCGGCATCGCGGCGGTGATGAGCGACCGCACCGATTCGACGGAGAGCCACCTCGCGGACACGCTGCGGGCCGGCGCCGGACTGTGCGACGGGGCTGCGACCCGCGTCCTCGTCGAGGAGGGTCCGGCACGGGTCTCGGAGCTCATCGAGCTGGGCGCGGTGTTCGACCGGACTGCCGGCGGGGAGCTCGAGCGGGCACTCGAAGGTGGGCACTCGCGTCCGCGCGTCGTGCACGCCGCGGGCGCGGCGACAGGTGCCGAGGTCGCTCGCGCGCTTGGCGCGGCGCTGCGCGCGAGCGTCGCGGCAGCGTACGAGGGGTGGATGGTCCTCGACCTCGTCGTCGAGCACGGACGCTGCTCCGGCGTGCTCGCACTCGCTCCTGACGGGAAGGTCCGGCGCGTCACAGCCCGCCACGTCGTGCTCGCGACCGGCGGAGCCGGGCAGCTGTTCGCCGTGACGACCAATCCCCCGGGCGCGACGGGAGACGGCGCGGCGATGGCGCTTCGCGCCGGCCTCGGTCTTGCGGACGTCGAGTTCGTGCAATTCCACCCGACCGCCCTTCACGTGCCGGCGCTACCTCGCCCGCTGCTTTCCGAGGCGCTGCGCGGCGAAGGCGCGGTGCTGCGCTCGAGTAGAGGTGAGCGGTTCGTCGACGAGCTCGAGCCGCGGTACGTCGTCAGTCGGGCGATCGCCGCGCAGATGGCAGAGGACGGCACCGACCACGTGCTGCTCGACGCGACGTCCCTGGAGGACTTCGCCGCCCGCTTCCCCTCGCTCGCGCGCGCCCTCGCAGACGTGGGCCTCGATCCTGCACGCGACTGGCTCCCCGTGGCCCCGGCGGCCCACTACATCTCCGGCGGCCTGCTGACCGATCTCGACGGCGCGACGGCGCTCCCGGGGCTGTGGGCCGCAGGCGAGGCAGCGTGCAGCGGAGTCCAGGGCGCCAACCGGCTCGCCTCGAACTCGCTGCTCGAAGGGCTCGTCTTCGGCCGCCGAGTCGCGGACGCGATCGTGGCTGGACGGGACGGCCCACGGGCGACCGGTGCGCTCTCCGCAGGCGAGGATCCGGCGGTCCACGTCCCTGTCCGCCCGCTCGCGGCCGACGCGCCGTGCGCCGCGACCGCCGGGGCGTCGGCCCCTTCTGTGGGGGAGCCGTCGGACGTCAGGGCGCGTGCCGCGCGCGCGACCCTCCAACGCGCGTTCAGCGAGGGTGCCGGCGTCGTCCGGAGCGCGGCCTCGCTCGACCGCACGCGCCGAGCGCTCCGCGAGGCGTGCTCGGTGCTGGGCGCGGGCGCGGGCTCTCCGCGCCGAGACCTCGTCGAGCTCGCGAACCTGGTCACGCTCGGGTCCGCGCTGCTCACCGCGGCGGAACGCCGGGAGGAGAGTCGCGGGGCGCATGTCCGATCGGACTTCCCGGACGAGCGCGACGAGCTCCGTTGCCGCTTCGAGGTCACCGAGCCGGCCGCCGTTGTTCTGGAGCCGCGCCGATGACGACCCCGGGCGGCGAGAGCAACCACCTCCGCGACGACCTCCACCCGCCGCGTCTCGCGGTGCGCCAGGCGGTCGCCCTCGCCCTCGCGGAAGACGTGCTCCCGCTCGGGGACATCACGGCATCGCTGCTAGACGCCGACGCGACCGGCCGTGCCGCGTTCGTCGCTCGCGGGGCGGGAGTCGTCGCAGGGACGTCGTGCGTCGAGGAGGTCTGCGCGCTCGTCGATCCCGCGCTCACGTGCTCGATCGAGCTCGACGACGGCTCGGACGTCGCTGCCGGCGGGATCATCGCGCGAGTCGCTGGACCGTTCCGGTCGCTGCTCGTCGCCGAGCGCACCGCCCTCAACTTCCTCTGCCACCTTTCGGGGGTCGCGACGCTGACCCGTCGGTACGTGGACCTCGCGCGGGTCGCCAATCCCGCGACGCGCGTGTGGGACACGCGAAAGACGACGCCCGGGCTCCGGGCGCTCGAGAAGGCCGCGGTCCGGGCGGGTGGCGCGGTGAACCACCGGGGCAGCCTCTCCGAGGGCGTGCTCGTGAAGGACAACCATCTCGGTGGAGTCTCGATCGGCGAGGCCGTCGCGCGGGCGCTCGCGCGCTGGCCGGGTCGCATGGTCGAGGTCGAGTGCGACCGGCTGGAGCAAGTGGGCGTCGCGGTCGACGCGGGAGCGACGCTCGTGCTCTGCGACAACATGTCACCCGACGAGGTCGCGCTCGCGGTCGCTCTCGTGCGTGCCCACCCGCGGGGTGCGGCCGGCGCCGTGCTCGTCGAGGCGTCGGGCGGCATCGACCTCTCGACGATCGCCGACTTCGCCGCCGCGGGAGCCGACGTCGTGTCGGTCGGCGCGATCACGCATTCGGCACCCGTGCTCGACATCGGCCTCGATCTCGACCGCGTGCCGTGAGCGGCGCCAGCGGTTGCCACCGCCAGGGCTCCTGCGCTCGGATCAGGTAGACCAGTACGCCATGTTGCTCGCTCTCGACGTCGGGAACACCCAGACGGTCGTCGGCGTCTTCGACGACCGATCCGATCCGAGCGGTGGGCCCGGGCGCGCCGCAGGAGAGCTACCCGGGCTCGTGCACAGCTGGCGGATCGCGACGGTCGTCGAGCGCACCGCGGACGAGCACGCGGTCCTTCTCCTCGACCTGCTCCGGCTCGTCGGGCTCCACGTGCCGGGTAGGGCGTCGGCAGCGGCGGACGCCGCCTCGCGAGGCGTCGTCGACGGCATCGTCGTCTCCTCCTCGGTCCCCGCGGTCACCGCCGCGCTCCGGCTCACGGTCGCGAGCTGGTTCGAGGTACCGCTCGTCGTGGTCGGGCCGGGCGTGAAGACAGGCATGCCGATCCTCTACGACGACCCGCGCGAGGTCGGCGCCGACCGCGTCGTGAACGCGGTGGGGGCGATCGACCTCTACGGCGGGCCTGCGATCGTCGTAGACCTCGGCACGGCGACGACCTTCGACGCGATCTCCGGGGACGGCGAGTATCTCGGCGGCGCGATCGTCCCGGGGATCGAGATCTCGATGAACGCGCTGTTCGAGCATGCCGCGGCCCTCCGGCGCGTCGAGCTCGTCGCGCCGGGTGTGACCATCGGGCGCTCGACTGTCGAGTCGATGCAGGCCGGCGCGATCTACGGCTTCGCCGCGCTGGTCGACGGCCTGTGCAACCGGATGCGCGACGAGCTCGGCCCGGCGACCGTGCTCGCGACGGGGGGCCTCGCCGCGCTCGTCGCCCCGCACTGCAAGGCCGTCGCTCACCACGAGCCCTGGCTTACGCTGCACGGCCTGCGGCTCGTATACGCGCGCAACTCCCCGGCGGCCGCCGTCCGCGAGCCGCCGGGCGCGCGCGCCCGGTCGAGGCGCACGTCGTGACGGGCATCCCCGACCCTCCCTACCGGTATCCGGGCACCGTCGCGATCTCCTCGGTCGTCTCCGCCCACGAGGACCTCTCCCCGGGTGGATCGTCGGGAGAGGTCGTCACCGTCGCCGGCAGGGTCATGCTCTCGCGCCCCCAGGGGCGCCTCGCGTTCGCCGAGCTGCGTGACTGGACCGGTGCCATCCAGCTGTTCGCGCTCTCCGCGACGACCGAGCGCTTCGACGAGCTCACGCGGCTCTCGCTCGGCGACTGGATCGGGTGCACGGGCGAGGTGGTTCGCACCAAGCGGGGCGAGCTGTCCGTCCAGGTCGCGAGCTGGACCGTGCTCGCGCGGACTCGCCACGGCTTCGGCGACAAGTGGCGCGGAGTCAACGACCTCGAGCTGCGCTACCGCCAGCGAGAGGTCGACCTCTGGGCCAACGAAGGAGTGCGCGAGACGTTCCTGCTCCGCTCGAAGATCGTGTCCGCCATCCGACGAAGGCTCGACGCGCGCGGTTTCGTGGAGGTCGAGACGCCCGTGCTCCAGGCGCTTCCCGGCGGAGCGAACGCGCGGCCCTTCGTCACGCACTTCAACGCGCTGCACGCGGACTTCTACCTCCGGGTCGCCCCGGAGCTCTACCTGAAGCGACTCGTCGTCGGGGGATTCGAGCGCGTCTACGAGCTCGGGCGCGACTTCCGCAACGAGGGCCTGTCGCCTCGTCACAATCCGGAGTTCACGATGCTCGAGGCCTACCAGGCGTACGCCGACTACGGCGACATGGCCGAGCTTGTCGAGGATCTCGTCGCGGGCACTGCGATGGAGCTGCTCGGCACGACCGAGATCGAGTACCAGGGCCACAGAGTCGACCTCGCGCCACCGTGGCGGCGAGCGAGCCTCGCCGAGGTCGTGTCAGAGGTCACGGGCGTGAGCTGCGACGCAGGCACCGACCGTGACGCTCTCGCCGCGAACGCCGCCGTGCTCGGCGTCGCGGTCGAGGCGGGCTGGGGCGCGGGTCGCATCCTCTACGAGATCTACGAGCGCACGACCGAGCACGAGCTCGTGGGCCCGGTCCACGTCATGGACTACCCGGTCGACGTGTCGCCACTCGTGCGACCACACCGGTCCCTGCCCGGTGTGGTCGAGAGGATGACGCCGATCGTCGCCGGGCGTGAGATCGCCGAGATCTACAGCGAGCTGTGCGATCCCGATGTCCAGCGGGCCCGGCTGCTCGCGCAGTCCGCCGCCCGTGACGCGGGGGACGACGAGGCGATGGTCGTCGACGAGGACTTCCTTCGCGCCCTCGAGCATGGGATGCCTCCGACGGGCGGGATCGGGCTCGGCATCGACCGGCTCGTCATGCTCCTCGCCGACGCGCCCGCGATACGAGAGGTCCTGCTGTTCCCCGCGCTCCGCCCCGAGAGGCGGCTCGACGAGGACGACGCGTCGCAGGAGCCCGACGGCAGCTGAGCCCGACGCCCGTGAGCGGGCGCCCGGCTCGAGGGCTGAGCGAAGCGCACGCGACCGCGGGCCGTGAAGCCACGCGCCGGCGGCTCAGCTCGCGAGCGCCCGCGTCGACCGCTCGAGATCCTCGAGGAGGTTCACGCCGAGCTGCACGAGCGCGGACGGCACCGGGCCGTCGCCGAGGCCGCGCGCCGCGTCGATGGCCTCGACCGCGTAGTGGCGGGCTGCGTGGCTCGCCGCGGCGATGCCCGGCGACCTGGCAACTAGCGCCCGTGCCTCGTCGACCTCGTTCGCGGAGAGCGGCCGCCCGAGAAGGGAGCGGAGCTCAGGGCCGACCTTGTCGTCGTCGAGCGCACGCTGGACGGGGAGGGTGTAGATCCCCTCGGCGAGGTCCTGACCCGGCGGCTTGCCGAGCTCCTGCTCTGTCGCGAGGACGTCGAGCACGTCGTCGCGGATCTGGAACACCATCCCGAGGCACTCGCCGAACCTCGTGAGCCGGTCGACGTCGTCGCGCGGCACCCCGGCCGTGAGCGCGCCGATCCGGCACGCGGTCGACATCAGGGCTCCGGTCTTGTCGGCGATCGTCGAGAAGTACTCGGCTTCGGTCCGCTCCACGCGGTACGCGGCGCGCACGTCCGCGACCTGGCCCTGGCAGAGCCGGCCAAGTGTGGCCGCGAGCAGTCCCGCGATCTCGATCCCGAGACTCGCTGCGATCTCGGCCGAGCGTGCGAGCAGGAAGTCCCCCGCCACGATCGCGAGGAGGTTCCCCCAGCGCGCGTTCACGCTCACCACGTTGCGCCGGCGCGTTGCCTCGTCCATCACGTCGTCGTGGTAGAGCGAGGCGAGGTGGACGAGCTCGACGGCCACCGCGCCGAGCAGCGTGTCCTCGCTCGCGCCGCGCCAGTCGCGCGGGCCGGGTCCGAGCGACGCGGCCGCGAGGGTGAGCGCGGGTCGGAGGCGCTTGCCTCCGGCGTCGATGAGGTGAGTGGCGATCTCGTCGAGGAACGGGTCGCCGAGCACGACGACGCGCCGGAGGCACTCCTCCAACCTCACGAGCTCGGCGTCGGGCACCGCAAGCGCGAAGAGTTCCGGCGCGTTCACTGCCCTGCACGATACGCTACACGCCCGGCGGCCAGGCAACCCCCTGTTCAGAGGCACTTTTCCCCGTACGTGGCCGATGATCGGCGGCTCGGGGGGCCTCGGTGCCAAGTCGCGGGACCTGCTCGATAGACTGACGCCCAGGCACAACCGTCGAGGGAGTCCGAGTTGTTCGAGCGATTCACTGATCGGGCACGAAGGGTGCTGGTCCTGGCCCAGGAGGAGGCCCGCCTCCTGAACCACAGCTTCATCGGGACCGAGCACATCCTGCTCGGCCTGATCCACGAGGGCGAGGGCCTCGCCGCGAAGGCGCTTGAGTCGCTCGGGATCTCGCTCGAGGCCGTCCGCGAGAAGGTCGAGGAGACCATCGGCCCCGCGGGCTCCGCGCCGACGGGGTCGCCTCCGTTCACCCCGCGTGCGAAGAAGGTCCTCGAGCTCTCGCTTCGCGAGGCGCTCCAGCTCGGCCACAACTACATCGGCACCGAGCACATGCTCCTCGGCCTCGTCCGCGAGGGCGAGGGCGTCGCCGCCCAGGTGCTGCAGAGCCTCGGCGCGGATCTGCCGCGCGTTCGCCAGCAGGTCATCCAGCTGCTCTCGGGCTACCAGGGCCGCGAGACCGCGAGCGCGGGGACGGGTGGCTCCTCTGGTCAGGAGGCCCCGGCGGGCTCGCCGGTCCTCGACCAGTTCGGCCGAAATCTCACCCAGCTCGCGCGCGAGCACAAGCTCGACCCGGTCATCGGTCGGGACCGCGAGATCGAGCGCCTCATGCAGGTGCTCTCCCGCCGCACGAAGAACAATCCCGTGCTCATCGGCGAGCCCGGAGTCGGCAAGACCGCGATCGTCGAGGGCCTCTCGCAGCAGATCGTCGCGAACGACGTGCCCGAGACTTTGAAGGGCAAGCAGCTCTACACCCTCGATCTCGGCGCGCTCGTGGCCGGGAGCCGCTACCGCGGAGACTTCGAGGAGCGGCTGAAGAAGGTCCTGAAGGAGATCCGCACCCGGGGCGACACGATCCTGTTCATCGACGAGCTTCACACGCTCGTCGGAGCGGGCGCGGCCGAAGGCGCGATCGACGCGGCCTCGATCCTCAAGCCGATGCTCGCCCGCGGCGAGCTGCAGACCATCGGCGCGACGACGCTCGACGAGTACCGCAAGCACCTCGAGAAGGACGCCGCGCTCGAGCGGCGCTTCCAGCCGATCAAGGTGGAGCAGCCCTCGCTCGAGCACACGATCGAGATCCTGAAGGGCCTTCGCGACCGCTACGAGCAGCACCACCAGGTGACGATCACCGACCAGGCGCTCGTCGCGGCGGCGAACCTGGCGGACCGTTACATCTCCGACCGGTACCTCCCGGACAAGGCGATCGACCTCATCGACGAGGCGGGCAGCCGGCTGCGCATCCGGCGGATGGCCACGCCGCCCGAGTACCGCAAACTCGAGGAGGAGATCAGCAGGATCCGCCTCGAGAAGGAGGCCGCCCTCGAGAAGCAGAACTTCGAGCAGGCGAAGCGGCTCGCCGACCAGGAGACCGCAAAGCTCGAGCGCAAGACCGCGATGGAGCAGGAGTGGCGATCCGAGGGGATCGACCTGTTCGACGTCGTCGACGAGGACGTCATCGCGGAGGTCCTCGCGAACTGGACGGGCATCCCGGTCTACAAGCTGACCGAGGAGGAGACCGCGAAGCTGCTCCGCATGGAGGACGAGCTGCACAAGCGGATCGTCGGCCAGGAGGACGCGATCAAGGCGCTCTCGCGCGCGATCCGCCGCACGCGCGCCGGGCTGAAGGACCCGAAGCGCCCGAGCGGCTCGTTCATCTTCCTCGGGCCGACCGGGGTCGGCAAGACCGAGCTCGCGAAGGCGCTCGCCGAGCTGCTCTTCGGCGACGAGAGCTCGCTCATACAGCTCGACATGAGCGAGTACATGGAGAAGCACACGGTCTCGCGGCTCGTCGGCTCGCCGCCGGGCTATGTCGGCTACGAAGAGGGCGGCCAGCTCACCGAGGCGGTGCGCCGCAAGCCATTCGCGGTCGTGCTCTTCGACGAGGTCGAGAAGGCCCATCCGGACGTGTTCAACGCGCTGCTCCAGATCCTGGAGGACGGTCGGCTCACCGACGCGCAGGGCCGCACGGTCGACTTCAAGAACACCGTGCTGATCATGACCTCGAACCTCGGCACAGCGGACCTGCGGAAAGCCTCGCTCGGCTTCTCGAAGACCACCGAGGCGGTCACCTACGAGCGCATGAAGACCAAGGTCCAGGAGGCGCTCAAGGGCCACTTCCGCCCTGAGTTCCTGAACCGCATCGACGAGGTCATCGTCTTCCACGAGCTGCAGATGAGCGAGGTCACGGAGATCGTCGACTTCATGATCAAGCGAGTGCGCGAGCAGCTCGACAGCCAGGGGATCGGCCTCGAGCTGACGCGCAACGCGAAGGAGCTCGTCGCGAAGAAGGGCTACGAGCCCGCCCTCGGAGCCCGACCGCTGCGCCGCGCGATCCAGCAGCTCATCGAGGACCCGCTCTCCGAGAAGATTCTCTGGAAGGAGTTCCGGGTCGGCGAGACGATCATCGTCGACGCCGAGGGGGAGGAGATCGTCTTCCGTGCGGTCGAGGGCCTCGAGCCGCCGCCCGTCGAGCTCGCGGGAGCCGGCGCGGACTCCTAGCGCCGGAGCCGCTGCGCTCGACGCGCCCTGTCGCCGTCGGTGCGTTGCGCGTCACGCGCCAGGCGGTCACACCCGGCCCGTAGTGTCGGGCGCGTGAGGGAGCGGACCGTCCACCGGTGCACCAAGTGCGGCGCGACCCACCTCCGG
>Ga0307374_10011449_pt1 | contig 12608 bp, 11 predicted proteins | sample OX3MG_FD_202532 | JGI IMG/M metagenome (GOLD analysis project Ga0307374, IMG submission 202532) | Soil microbial communities from Risofladan, Vaasa, Finland - OX-3 | ecosystem: Environmental > Terrestrial > Soil > Coastal area > Acid sulfate soil | place: Finland: Risofladan, Vaasa | collected...
CCAAACCATCGACCACATCGCACTGGGCCCCTGGAAGTACCCACGCCTGCCGTTGCATCTCTCGGCGTTTCCCGACAGTCCGGCCCAACCTGCGCCCATGCTGGGCGAGCACAATGGCTACGTCTTCGGCGAGCTGCTGGGGCTATCCGGCGACGAGATCGAGCGGCTAACGGCCAACGGGGTGCTGAGCTAGGAGTACGGCCGGAAACATACCGCGGCGGCCGGCCGGGGTGCCTATGACAGCACCCCTACGCTCGGCAGACGCATCGCCGGGAGGGGCTCGCCGGCCGCTAATGGCTTTCCGGCCGTACTCCTCGTCCTTTCGTTCCCAGGTGCGCCAGCAGCCGGCGGAGGCTGTCTTGTTCTGATTCGGCTTCTGAATCGAAGGTAACGTCGGGATGGAGGGGCTCCTCGTAGGGATCGGATACGCCGGTGAAACCTTGGATGTCGCCGCGCAGGGCTCGCTGGTAGAGGCCCTTCACGTCGCGGCGAGTCAGCTCGTGGATCGAGCAGCGCGCGTAGACCTCGACAAAGCCGCAGCCTTCGGCTTCGATGGCGGCGCGCACCTCGTCGCGCACTGCTCGATATGGCGAGATCGCGGCTACGATCACGGCCACGCCGTTGCGGGCGAGGAGGCGAGCCACGAACCCGATGCGCCGGACGTTGGCGTCCCGAGCTTCCTTGGAGAAGCCCAGATCGCTGTTCAGCGTGGCGCGAATCTCGTCACCGTCGAGGACTTCGACCTTGCCGCCAGCCTCCTGCAGGGCAGCCGCTAACCCGCTGGCGATGGTGCTCTTGCCGGCTCCTGAAAGGCCTGTTATCCAGACGGTGAAGCCGGTTTCGGTCATGCCAAGGCGGCGAGTTTGCGCGGCAGATGCAAGCCACACTCAGTCTTGGAAGAACCGGCCCAGCGGCCCGCTCGGCTCGACTCACCGGGCATCACCGGCCGGGTGCAGGGTGTGCAACCGATCGAGGGGTAGCCCTTGGCGTGCAGCTCGTTCACCGGCACGTGGTGCTCAGCAACGTAGATATGCACCTGCTCCTCTGTCCAGCTTACCAGCGGGCACAGCTTGACCAATCCGAAGGTGTCGTCCCATTGCACTGGAGGGATGCTGGCGCGCGTGTCGGATTGATCGCGGCGAATGCCGCTGATCCAAGCCCGTTTGCCTCGCAGGGCCTCCTCATTGGGAGCAATCTTGCGCAGATAGCAGCAGTGATCGGGATCGGCGCGCCACAGCTCGGCGCCATGCTTGTCGGCCTGCTCCGCTAGGGACAACCGCGAACGGTAGCCCACTGGCTGGATGCCGTAGCGGCGGGCAGCCTCGTCACGCAGCGCATACGTTTCGGGGAACAGCAACTCGGTGTCGAGATAAAAGACCTCCAGGTCGACGCGCAGCTTGGCCACCATGTCCAACAGGACCATGCCGGATGCGCCACCGAAGCTGCAGGCCAGGCTTAAATCTGGAGAAAACTCCTTGCCGGCCCAGGTCAGGATCTCCTCAGGCGTGGCGCCCGCGAAGCGCTTGTTCAGTGCCGCGAACCGATCGTCGCCCGTCGTGCGCTCCGCGCGTAACATCCTCACCCTAACTCTCCCCCGCAAGCGGGCGAGGGAATGGTGCGACCATGCCGCCGGCAACGGTGTCGTGTGTGCCGGCATCAATGAGGATGAAGCTACCGGTGGCGCGGCAGTCGTCGTAGCTGTCCACAAACAACGGCTGCGTGATGCGCAGCGAGGCGCATCCGATGTCGTTGAGGTTCAGCGTGCCGGCGGTGTCGTCACGATCCAGCGTGTTCGGGTCGAGGCGGTGATGCAGCGCAGTGACGATAGCCCGCACCCGCCGGGTGCTGTGCTGAATGAGGTAAGGCGCATCGAGCCGCAGCGGCTGCGTGCCCAGCCAGCACAACGTCGCCTCCAACGCATTGGTGCAGGTGGGCGGCTCATAAGCGCTGCAAATCATGTCCCCGCGGGACACGGCAAGGTCGTCGGCCAGGCGCAATGTCACGCTGAGTGGCGCCGACGCCTCCTGCAGTGAGTCTTCGAACACGTCCACCGAGGCAACTCGCGTGGTGAGACCGGCAGGCAGCACCAGCACCTCGTCGCCGGGACGTACCGAGCCGGCGGCGATCTGCCCGGCATAGCCACGGTAATCGTGATGCTCGTGAGACAGGGGCCGGACGACGTACTGTACCGGAAAGCGGAGCGAGCCCAACCGGTCGCGGCCTCCCGCGGGCGCTTCCTCCAGGTAACGCAGCAGCGAAGGACCGCCGTACCATGACATGTTGGCCGACGGCTCGGCCACATTGTCTCCGGCGAGGGCGGAAACGGGGATGTAGGCGATCTGCTCGACATTGAGCCGGCTGGCGAATGCCTCGAACTCCGACCGGATGCCGGCGAAGGTCTCCTCCGAATAGTCCACCAAGTCCATCTTGTTGATGCACACCACCAGGCGCGGCACGCCCAGCAACGTGGCCAGAAGCGCATGCCGGCGCGTCTGCTCGACCACACCGTTGCGGGCATCAACCAGGATCAAGGCCAGATCCGACGTCGAAGCGCCGGTGATCATGTTGCGCGTGTATTGCACGTGGCCGGGAGTATCGGCGATGATGAACTTGCGGCGAGGCGTGGCGAAGTAGCGGTAGGCCACGTCGATGGTGATGCCCTGTTCGCGTTCGGCACGGAGACCGTCGGTCAGCAGCGCCAGGTTCAGGTAGTCGGCGCCTTGCTGGCGGCTGGCACGCTCGACCGCCTCAAGCTGGTCGTCGACAATCTGCTTGGTCTCGTACAGCAGCCGGCCGATGAGGGTGCTCTTGCCGTCGTCAACGGAACCAGCCGTGGAAAACCGCAGTAGATCGGCGGAGTTCTGAGTTCTGAGCTCTGAGCTCTGAGCTCTCAGGTAAGGGCTCGCCAGGGACATCGGCTAGAAGTAACCTTCCTTTTTCCGATCCTCCATGGCGGCGTCCGAGAACTTGTCGTCGATGCGAGTGGCGCCGCGCTCGCCGATACGGAAGGTGGCCACTTCGGCAATGACCTCGCTGACGGTCCGGGCGTTCGATCGCACGGCCGCGGTGCAAGTCATGTCGCCCACCGTGCGGTAGCGAACTTCGGCCTCGAACGGCTCCTCCCCGGGCTGGAGGGGCAGGTAGTCGCACAGGCCCATGAGCATGCCCGAGCGTTCGAACACCGTGCGCCAGTGGGCGTAGTAGATCGACGGCAATTCCAGCCGCTCTTGCTCGACATAGGTCCAAATATCCAGCTCGGTCCAGTTGGACAGCGGGAACACGCGTACGTGCTCGCCGTTGTGGATAGCGCCGTTGTACGTGCTCCACAGCTCCGGCCGCTGGTTCTTGGGATCCCACTGGCCAAACTCGTCGCGGAAGGAGAAAACGCGCTCCTTTGCCCGAGCCTTCTCCTCATCGCGCCGGGCGCCGCCGATAGCGGAGTCGAAGCCGAGCTCCCGAATGGCATCCAGCAGGGTCACTGTTTGCAGCCGGTTGCGCGAGCTGGCTTTGCCCGGCTCCTCGAAAGCGCGGCCCTGGTCGATTGAGTCCTGCACATAGCGGACGATGAGCTGCTCGCCCAGCTCGTCCATACGGCGGTCACGGAACTGCAACGCCTCGGCGAAGTTGTGGCCCGTGTCGATGTGCATCACCGGAAATGGAAATCGCGCCGGGTGGAATGCCTTCTGGGCCAGCCGCAGCAGCACTGCCGAGTCTTTGCCGCCCGAGAACAGCAGCACTGGGCGCTCGAACTGGGCGGCGGTCTCGCGCATGATGTAGATGGCCTCGGACTCCAAAAGCGCGAGGTGCGTGTTCAAAGAAGTGGCTTCGGCGCGACGCGCAAGCGTGGCAACTGGCAAACGACTGGACCTCCCAACCCGGGTCAACGATTATTGTTGACTTTGTCAATCAACTTAGTCGCGTATACGCACAGCATATGCCAGTCCAGTCATTGTGTCAAACAGGATGGGGCTCGCGGTCGCAACCAGCTTGCCCTCACGGTTCGCTCGATGGAGATGCTGCCAGGGCGCGCACGCAGGCGCCAAATGGGCGCAGACGGAAGCTAGAAAGCCGGCAATGCCCCCGCGGCCACGCCTACCGGGTGGCGCTCCCCGCGGACACCTTGAGCCTCGCCGTAGAGGTTGGTGTCGATCATCCCGTGATTGGTGTCGCGGACGATGCCCATTGGGTCCAAGCCCTGTCGCACGCGCTCGATCTGCTCCTTGGTGAGCTCGCGCAGCATGTGGACGCCGCGATCCGAGTAGCTCAGGTGCTCCGTCGTCCGGTCGGCGATGGGCCCCTGCGTCTCCCAGGCCATGTGGTCCTGGTTGCGCACCGAATCGAGGGTGAAGCGGGCCTCCGGGTGCAGCTTGTCCGGCGGGTACTTGTAGGGCTCGAGGTACTCGACCGGCGGGTCGCCTTCGTCCTCGATCACGCTGCCGTCCGGCGTCGGCGTGAAGTTCACATCGATGTGGTTGGTGTGGGTATCGTCGATGGGGATGCGAATCTGGGTGTTGGCGCCCTGGCGCAGGATGTTGGGGAAGATGAGCGGATGCTCGTCGGTCTTGCCGTTGGCGTACTCGCGGTGCTTGACGATGCCGTGCGACTCGATGCGGAACTCAGTGCTGACGACATCGTCGGTGAAACCGCGGGTGGTGCTGGCCGGCTTCTTGCCGCGGCCGATGTGCTCCTGGTGCAGGATTTGCAGGTGGGCGGGGTCGACCGAGTTCTCCATGGCCTGGAACCAGTTGCAGTCCAGCCGCGGATGCACCACGATCTTCCGCCGCCCATCCTTGCGCACCCACACGTCATACCTGGGAATCTCGGGCGCCGGCAGCGGCCCGAGATAGGCCCAGTACATCCCGATGAACCTCTGCACCGGGTAGCTCTTCTGCTTGATGCTGCGCATGACCGCGTCGTTCCGTTCCGGCGGCGTCTCGAGGATGTCGCCGCCGGTGTCGTACAGCCAGCCATGGTAGGCGCAGGAGATGCCGCGCTCCTCCACCCGGCCGTAGCACAGCGAGGCGCCGCGGTGTGCGCAGCGGTCGTTCAGCAAGCCGATACGACCTGACTTGTCGCGGAACAGCACCAGGTTCTCGCCCAGCAGGCGGACGAACTTGGTGGGCTGGTCATCGGTCAGCTCGGCGGCTATGGCGACAGGCATCCAATAGCGGCGGAGCAACTCGCCGGCCGGCTGGCCGGGGCCGACGAGGGTGAGCAGGTCGTTTTCAGCCTGAGTGATCATGTTGCTTACCTCACCACCAGCATCTCGACTTCGCGGTCGCCCAGGTTCCGGTAGCCCGTCTCGGTCACGACCAGGCTGGTGCCTCCTAGAATCGTATCTTCGCCGTTAGGCGCCACGATTGTCGGTGAGATGCTGTAGACCATGCCGGCCTCCAACCTGAAGTTGCCGGCGCTGCCCAAGCGGCCCTCGGAGCCGGTGTCGGCTACCCTGAAGGCCGGGCCGGCGAATTCCGGCACGTCGATACCGTACTGGTGGATCTGGGAATGTGGCGAGGCCTTGAACTTGGTCTGCTGGCAAGCCTGGCGGTACGCGTCGATAAGGTCGCGCTGGGTCGAACCCGGCTTGAGGTGCTTCAGCACGGCCTGGCGGACCTCGATTCCAGCCTCGAACATCTCGCGATGCAGGGGTGTTGCCTCGCCGAAGACGATCTCCTGATCGCTGTGGCCGGCATAATGCCCGTACTCGGCGTGCGCGGTCAGCGTCGCGACGTCGCCCCATTGGATGGCCCTGTCCAGACACAGGTCGGCCAGCACTGGGTTCTGCTTGGGCACAGCGCCGAAGTTGACCGAGATCATGGAGTCCAGGTCGCCGCCCGCCTGCCACATGGCTTTGACCATCTCCTGCGAGGCCTGGGCGCCGGTCATGCCCGGCCGCACGTGCTGGTACATCCCCTGGATGCCGGCGTCGAACACGCGGTTGGCCTGTTCGATCATGTCCACCTCTTCGTCGCTCTTGATGGTGCGGACGTTGACGAAGACGTCCGACACGTCGATCAGGCGGGCGTCAGGCAGAGCCTTGGCAAGCTGCGCGTAGAGGTTGTGGGGGACGTTCGCGTCGGCCAGGCCGATGGCGCCGTTCTCCAGCTTCAGCTCGCGCAAGCGATCGATCAGCGGGCTGGCGTCGTTGCCCGGCCGGACGTCGCTGACCCAATCCTGCGACTGCACGATCACCTCCGCCGGCAAGTCAGCCAGGTGGCGGCCATTGACGGCTACCAGCAGCGGCTCGTCCACGGCTGGCAGCAGGCCCGTTCGCTGGCCGGAGATGCCGTTTGTCAGATAAAACAGGTTGGTGCCGGTGGCGATGGCGCAGTCGACGCCCCTTTCGCGCAGCAGCTCCCGAATGCGGCCGTAGCGGCGGTCACGCTCCCCAACCGACAGCTTGGGCAGGACAGTCGAAACAGCAATGCTCATAGGGCGCATTCTACTCCTGAGGAGCCTCGCTTCCCTCTCCCACCGCGGTAGGAGAGGAACAGTTGGTGACGGCGACGAGAGTGGTGATACCATGCCGGCCATGCGCTGGGCGCCGTTGTTTGCTGCCGGACTGATCGCGAGCTTGCTGGCTGCGTGCGGTGGCGCAGCGGCCAGCTCTAGCTCTGCTTCGGGTGCCCAGCTCGCCGCTTACCAGGGCGGCGACCGGCAGGCCAAGTTGGAGGCCGGAGCACGAGCCGAGGGCGCCATCACCTGGTACACCACGCTGGCCGGCAATGTCATCGACACGCTGAAGGCCGGCTTCCAGAAGAAGTACCCGTACCTCAAGATCGAGGTGCTGCGGGCCGACGAAACCTCACTGGCCACGCGAGCCGCGCAGGAGGCCCAGGCTGGCAAGCAGACGTTCGACGTGATCGAGTGCGCGCCGGTAACTACGGGGGTGCTGCAAGCCGCCAACATGCTCGTGCCGTTTTACTCGCCGGAGCTGGCCAAACTGTCCAACGACCTCAAGCCTGGGCCGGGCAACGGCCTGGCCGAAGCGGCTACGGCGCGCATCGCCTATGCCGGCTTTGGCTGGAACACGACCTTGCTGCCGGACAGTGCCGTGCCCAAGACCCAGGCAGACCTGCTGAACCCGGCGCTCAAGGGCAAGCTCGGCCTGGCCGGATCGAGCACCGGCTCGAACTGGATCGGCGGTGTGCTTCACGTGATGGGCGACGATGCCGGCAAGAAGTTCCTGACCCAACTGGCGAGCCAGCAGCAGCCGAAGGTCTACCAGGTGTCAGGGCAGGGGCTGATGGACCTGATCGTGAAGGGCGAAGTCCCGGCCGCGCCGACGATCTTCCTGGCGCACGTGCAGGCGGCGCAGATGCACAACGCGCCGGTGAAGTGGGCGGCGCTCGATACCGCCGTGGCCAACCTGGGTCAGGATTCGCTGGCCGCTAAGGCGCCGCATCCAAACGCCGGCCTGCTGTTCATCGACTGGCTGCTGAGCGACGGCGCGACTATCCTCAAGCAGCAGGGCTTCTTCCCCGGCACGGACAAGGTGTCCTTCCCCTACTGGGCTCCGGATGCCAAGGTCGCCGCCAGCCAAGCCGAGCAAAACCTCAACTCCTAGACCGCGCTGTTCAAGTCGACCTTCCGCTAACTGTCTGGGTGCGCCCACCAGTGAATCACCGCGGCCAGATCCTCGGCGTCCGGGGGGCGCTCGCGGGCGTAGCGTTCGGCCACGACTTCGAGGCCGACCTGGGCGCCTCTGGCCAGCGGCGCGGCGATGCCGAGGTGCTCCAGCGTTTCCACCAGCTCGGCCATCTCTTGCGCCCGGCGCTTGGCGCGAGGCGCAAGGCCGGGTAGGTTGCGTTCGAAGAAATTGGCCACGTTGGGCCAGTCAAGGCGCAGCTTCTCGAGCAACTCGTCGCTGACGCCCAGCCGTTCGGCCCCGGCCAGCAGTTCCATGCCCATAGCGCTGAGGCCCTTGGTGACGCCGGCGTACAACACCTTGAAAGCGGATGCCTGGCCGGGCCGAGACCCCAGGATGGAAACGTTCAGCGGCTGGAGCATTTCTGCCGCGGCCTGGGCCGACGGACCGGCTAGGTAGAACCGCGAGCGTCCCCGCAGATCCTGCGCGCCGCCGATGATGCAGCCATCCACGAAATCGGCGCCAGCCTCGGTGATAGCGCGGCCGATTCGCTCGGCGGTTTCAGGGCCGATGGAGTTGGCGTCCACGTACAACAGCCGGCGGCGGCCGGCCAACGCCCGGGCGATTGCCTGCGCCAGCGGCTCCGCGGCCGCCGGCGGGACCACCGACACCACCAAATCAGCCTCGTCCACCAGCTGCGCCAAACTCGGCGCCAAGGTGAACCCTGCCTGATTGGCTCGCTCGACGCTGCCACGGCCGCGACCCTCCAAGCAGGTCAGCACCCGCTTGCCACTATCGACGAGGATGCGCCCAACGTTGGAGCCCATTTCGCCAGGGCTCAGGACGGCGACGGTTTGGGCGGCCACCATCCCCCGATTCTACGAGACGCAGGCGCGCATAAAAGACAGAGCCAGCGGCCACGAGAGATGGGTCGCCAACTCATTGGCGTGGCCGGGATGGTGCTCGATCTCCATGAAGCCGTGATCCGCGTCGGGGTAGAAGTCGATGCTGGTCGGAGCGGCATGGCGAGCGTGCAGCGTGGTCTTTATCTTCTGGTACGTTTCGGGCGAGGTGCGCTGGTCTTTGGACGGATGGACCAGCTGCACCGGACAGTGGATCTCGGCGGTCAGCTTGAACACGTCCATGTCCTGGTTGGCCGCCTTGGGCGACTCAATAGTTGGGTAGTAGCAGACGTGACCGGCGACCCGGCGATCGCTGGCGGCGTGCAGCAACCCGATGCGGCCGCCGAGACAAAAGCCAATCGTGGCCACCTGGCGCAGCTTGCGATCGTTCTGCAAGTATGTCAACCAGGCGCTGATCTGCGCGATCATGCTCTGGTCGTTCAGCTGCTGAGCCCGCTGGCGACCCTCTTCTCTGGGAATCGTCGGGTGGCCAGGGTAGGGGTTCCAGACGATGGTCGTTAGGCCATAGTCGGCCATTCGGTTGGCCAGGTCCCTCACGCAACCGTTGAGACCATAGATCATAGGCAGCAGCAGGGCTCCGCCGACCGGCTTTTGCGGCTGCGCGATATAGCCATCCAGACCGTGAAGCTGCAACAACGAACCTTCGACCACTTATCCCCTCCTGAACATGTATGATGCACGCTTCGGAGGTGTTGCATGCGCATCCTGGTTGGCACCATTGGGCAGAGCATCCTGGCAACCGACGACGATGGGGAGCACTGGCAGCGCCTGGCTCCCCGAAACGGCGTCCATTCGGACGGCATCGTCCGCACGCTGGCCTCGCACCCGGCAGATGCGAACGTGCTGTTTGCCGGCACAGACAAAGGCATCCTGCGCAGCGACGACGGCGGCCGCGGCTGGGAGTCGCTTGGCGGCCAGCTCAGCGATCGGACGGTGTGGCGGGTGGCTGTGCATCCACGCGATAACAACGTGCTTTTTGCCGGAACTGGTACGCCAAGCCGCCCGGCTGTCTACCGCAGTGCCGACAACGGCAGCACCTGGGACGAGCTCGACGTCGAAATCGCCCTCGATTGCGACAACGTCGGCGTCCCGCGGGTGACGGACATTGCCATCGATCCGTCGGCTCCGGACAGCATGTGGGTGAGCATCGAGGTTGACGGCGCCCGGCACAGCGCCGACGGCGGCCGCACCTGGACGACCGTCGATCGTCAGGCGATCACCAATCCCGATGTGCATGCGGTTGTGGTCAGCCCCGGCCCGCCGAAGTCGGTGTTCATCGTGGTCAACAACGAGATCCACGTCAGCCACGACGATGGCGCCAGCTGGCAGCCCGTTGGCGTGCGCCAGCGTTTCCCGTGGCGCCATGTCCGCGACCTGGTGCTCGACCCTCTGGATCCGTCGAAGGCGTGGGCCACGCTCGGCGACGCGACGCCTGGCCGCACCGGCTCGCTGGCCCGCACCACCGATGCCGGCGAGACCTGGGACTTCGTGGACATGCCAGTGCCACCCAACTCAGCGATGTGGGTGGTCCGCATGCAGCCGGATGCTCCCAAGCTGATGCTGGCCGCCAGCCGCTACGGCTATCTCTACCGCAGCGACGACGCCGGCCAAACGTGGACCAAGCTGTGGCGCGAGCTCAGCGAGGTGTCGTCGATCGTCTGGTCGCCGAACTAGCTTTCCAACCGCGGGAGCACCTTCTCCAGGAACCGCTCCAGGTGGCTGAGGTCCGCGGTCGGCATGCCAATGATGGGATAGCGCAGGCCGGCCTGGAGGTAGTCGTTGATGCCGCGGATGCAGGCGTCGGCTGAGCCCATGATGGCGCCGCCGCGGGTAGGCCTGTTGCCGGCGTAGTAGTGCTGGAAGTAGCGCGCGGTGACCTCCTCAGCGCGCGCCACGTCGTCGTCGACGCAGACGTAGATCAGCCCCGCGGGATAAATGCTGGCTGGATCGCGGCCGGCCTGCTCGGCATAGCGGCCGATGGCGTCCCACTTGTCGCGGAAGCCGCCCGGCCCGCCGGACGAGCTGGCGATGTAGCCGTCGGCGATGCGGCCAATGCGCTTGAGCGCCGACTCGCTGCCGCCGCCGCCCAGCCAGATGGGCAGTGTCGATCCGGATAGCGGCTTGGGGCCAATAGGCCCGACATCGATGGTGTAGAAGCGGCCGCTGAACTTGACCGGCTGGCCGCTCCAGCACAGCTTCACGACCTGGATGGCCTCTTCCAGGCGGCTGCCGCGATGCTCGAACGGAATCTCCGCGCCGGCAAAGTCGTCCGGACGGCTGCCGACGCCCAGGCCGGCGATGACCTTGCCGCCGTTAAGCTGGTCGAGCGTGGCCAGTATCTTGGCCAGCATGGCCGGCGGCCGCAGCGTGCCGAGCAGGACGGAGATGCCCAGGTACATGTCCGTGGTCATGGCGGCGGCGGCGGCCAGGGCCGTCAGGGGCTCCTGGTTGTCGAACACCAGCCGATCCAGCGTCCAGATGCCGCCGGCGCCGGCAGCCTCGGCCCGGCGCGCGAACTCCACCATCGTATTCGGCTGCACGTCCGGCGCAGCCAGCGGGACATGAATGCTCACGTTGGATTTGGCCATCAGCGTGCCTCCAGCCCAGCGCGTACTTTTTCGGCCGTCACCGGCAGGCTCGTGACCCGAACGCCTGAGGCGTTGGCAACGGCGTTGGCCACGGCCGCGGCCACCGGGATGATGCCCAGCTCGCCCACAGCCTTGGCGGCGTAGGGGCCGGGACCCGGCGCGCCGTCGATCAGCACGCTGACCAACTCCGGGAGGTCAGCGATGGCCGGCAGCTTGTAATCGCCCAGGTGCAAGGCGCCGATGCGGCCCTCGTGGGCAGACAAATCCTCCATGAGCGCGATGCCCAGCCCCTGGATGGTCGCGCCCTCGATCTGGCCATCCATCAGCCGCGGGTTGATGGCGTAGCCCACGTCGTTGGCCATCGTGATCTTGATCGGCTTCACGTGGCCGGTGTCCGGATCCACCTCGACTTCGGCCACGCAGGCCACCGAGCACATCTGCTGCGCCCGGTCGTCGTGGCCCGGCCCGGCCGAACGAGCCTCGAGGCTGCCGCCCCCGCGCTCAGCGGCCTCGGCCACCAGCTCGACCGTCGGCACCCGCCGATCGGGCGAACCCGTGACGTGGTACACGGTCGCGCTCGGCTCCAAATCATCAAGCGCGCATTCCAACCGAGCGGCAGCCAGTTCCGCCAACCGCTGGTTCAGCTCCGGCACGGCCTGGAAGGCGGCGAAGCTGACGCTGTAGGTGCCCTTGCTGCCGCCTGTCCCGGAGTCCGTCAGCGCCTCGGATGTGTTGCCGCCGTACACGGTCACGGCATCCAGCGGGAGGTGCAGCTGCTCCGAAAGCACCTGGCGCAGGACCGTAAAGGCGCCGACGCCGATGTCCGGCACGCCGCTCAGCGCGGACACGTGCCCGTCTGCATGGAGGGTGACGATCAGGCCTGAAGCGCCGCTGCCGATGCCGCGCTCGCTGACGGCTACACCCCGGCCGCGCCACGGCCCCAGCGGCTCGTCCCAGCCCGACGCGCGGCGCGCCGTCTCCAGCGTCTTGCGGGCCATGACGCCCTGGCGGCCGGAGCCCACCGGCCAGTCGTCCCCGTCGCCCACGATGTTTCGCAACCGAAAGTCGATGGGGTCCAGGCCAAGCGCCTCGGCAATCACGTCCATCTGCGACTCGCCGGCGAACACCACCTGCGGCTGGCCCGGAGCGCGGGCGATGCCGCCCGGCACGTTGTTTGTGTAGGCCCAGCGCGCCTCGATGCGACTGCAGGCCATCCTGTACGGTCCCAGCCCGCGGTTGACGGACGGCAGGATCAGCTGCGGGTTGTACTTGAGGCCGCCATAAGCGCCGCCGTCCATGGTGATCTGCATCTCGCGGGCGACAATACTGCCGTCGTTCTTGACGCCGGTGCGCACGCGGATGATGGCCTTGTGCCGCGGCGCGCCAGCCTGCAGCTCCTCCACGTAAGTGCGAACGATCTTGACCGGCCGGCCGGTCTCCCGCGCCAGGGCGTAGGCGATGGGCTCCGGGCCGACTTCACCTTTGGCGCCGAAGTCGCCGCCGATGCTG
>Ga0307374_10011450_pt1 | contig 12607 bp, 9 predicted proteins | sample OX3MG_FD_202532 | JGI IMG/M metagenome (GOLD analysis project Ga0307374, IMG submission 202532) | Soil microbial communities from Risofladan, Vaasa, Finland - OX-3 | ecosystem: Environmental > Terrestrial > Soil > Coastal area > Acid sulfate soil | place: Finland: Risofladan, Vaasa | collected...
TGGACGTGCGCAGCACGTCCCTACGAGATTCGCCAGCTTGCCCGATGGGATGTATGAGTGCCTTGTCCGCATGAATGGGCGCGTGGAGACGATGCCGGTGGTGCTTGCGCGGTGATCAGAACCTGGATTACGCGGATGGAGGCGGATTGCGCGGATTGATTTTAGTGTCATTCAACCGTCACGCCTAATCTCAATAACTGCCGCAATCAAGATTCAGATAATGTTTTTCAAAAAATCTTTCGGAATCACTTGACTTTTGCTTTTGCATTGGGTATATTAGCAGGGGCTATGATGAGCACCTATTTGCTTTTTGAAAATCCGAGCATCTTCTTTCCGGAGGAATGCCCAAAATGAAAAATAAACGTATCCCGCAAATTCATAATTGGCGAAAATATGCTGAAAATGTTATAACGCGCGTCAAAAGACTTCCTTTTGTAAGGAGCATAATATGCGCGGGCGGAGTTAGCACATCATGCCGCTCCTTTGCAATCGAGATTCCACGGATAGCTTTGATTCGCTTTCGGAAGGCCCGCTCGAGGCGGAGGCCGCGCGGCGCGCGGCAGCGGGGATTAGCGAAGAGTGGGCCTTTATCGTTCCCAACCGTATCGCGCAGCGGCGGATGGAGCGGGAGTTTATTCAGGCTGCGCGGGGGCGGGCCATTTCGCAACTCCACATCCTTACGCTCGCCGATTTGGCGGGCACGCTGGCAGGCGTGGCATTCCCCGAACTCGCGCCGATTGGCGATTCGGAAAGCGCGGTGCTCATCGAGCTTGCGATTCGGGATTTAATCCTGAAGCACCAGCTTGATTTTTTCGAGCGGGCGGGAAGCGAAAACGATGCACACCACGCGGCTTTTCCGGTGCCGCGCGGCACGTTCGAGCTGATCGTCAATACGATTCGGCAATTAAAGGAGAGCGGCATCGCGCCGATGGACATCGAGCGCGATCTCGCACGGTTAAAGGCGGCAAAAGCGGAGACGACGGAAGTCCGCCGCGCCACCGATATTCTTCGGATTTACCAGGCCTACCAGGAAAGCCTTCGTGACCGTTTCATGGATACCTACGGCCAGGTGCTCCTTGCGAACGAGCGTTATGGCATCACTGCGCTGCCCACCGATAGCGGTGAGAAGCGCCCGTTGATCGAGCAGGATTTTCGCAAGGCATTTCCGAAGGTTCGGGATGTTTTTGTATCGGGATTTTATTATCTCGAGCCGCCCTCCATCGCGCTGATCGCGCGGCTTTCGGAAATCGAAGGGCTTCGGACGACGATCGAGCTGGAAGAGAGCAAATCGAATCCCGATCTCTTCGCGGGCTTGATGGATTTAGAGGAGAGGTTGCTCGCAAGCGGATTCCAGGAAATTGAAGAGGAACCGGCGGGACGCCGGCGCTACAAGCCTGATGCGCTCGGCGAATATCTGGGACAAACGCTTTTTCGAGAACGCGATGCGCCCATAACGGCGCATGACGCTCCCGAAATAGAACTTTTCTCGGCAGCCAATGCCGCCGGTGAGGTCGAAGCCATCGCCCGGCGAATAAAGCTGCTTTATTATTCGGACCCAAATATCCGGGCGAACCTTTCGCGCATTGTCGTCGCAACGCCTTCCGCCGAAAGTTACACGCCGCTCTTCGAAGAGGTCTTTCGGCGGCATGAAATTCCGGTCGAGATTGCGGACCGCTATCATCTCGATCGCTCGCCATTAGTGCTTGCGCTTTTAGCGCTTTTGGAACTGGCGCGAGCGGGGCTTCGAAAGCGCGACTTACTGCGCGTATTATCCAGCCCCTATTTTACGTTCGCTCATGCCGGCGGCGAGCCGCTCGACGCGAAGAATCTGCTCGATGTTCTCGCGCACTATCGCCCGAGTGGGGACGCGGAAGCGCTCATCCGCTCGCTCACCGCGCAACTCGAGCAAACCGTTACTCGAAAAGCGGAGGCGGAAGACTCGCTCGAATTCGCGAGAGAGCAAGCGGAGGAGCAGCGCATCCGCTATGCCATTCGCGATATTGACCGGATCGCAACGTTGCTGCGCCCACTCGCGCGCGAACTCACGCCCGCCGATTTTTGCGCAGCCATGCGGGACTTGATCGCTCAGCTTCATATCTCGGAACAAGTGCTCGCGATGAGCGCAGTCACGATAGCCACCGGCACGCTCGAATTGGATGCCCGTGCCTATCGCGCGTTTACAAAGCTGCTGGAAGAGCTGGAATCGCTCTTTGCATTAATGGGCATTGCGAACGAGACGCGGCCTCTCGCATATTTCGAGCAGCGCCTGAAAGCGGCGTTAATGCTCCGGCGGTATAGTTCGCGTCCGAAATCGGGCGCGGTGCTCGTCACGTCGCTCGCGCAATCCATTTCGCAGACGGCGGACTATCGCTTCATAGCCGGGCTGACCGAGGGCGCGTTTCCCTCGGCCTATCAGCCGCAAGTATTTCTCACCGGCTCGATGCAAAAGGGGGAGCGAAAGCAACTGCTCGAGGAGCGAGTGCTTTTTTATCAGGCCATCACGAATTTCACATCGCGGCTCTATCTCAGTTACCCGAAAACGAGCGCGGGCGGCGCGGCGCTGAACCGCTCCGGTTTTCTCGATGCGCTGGCGGAAGTTCTGAATATCGAGACTTCGCCAGTGCCGGAAGGAATCTTCTCCTATCGAGACCTTTATCTTGCGACTGGACGGCTGGAGCCAGCGGTCAAGAATGAGATCGAGCGCACTCACGCGAACGCACCCTGGCTTCGGACGCTTGCCACCCAAGTGCCGCAGGGTTCCAAGGCGGTCCGTGCGCGGCTCCGGAAAGAAGATTCGACATTCCGAGGCCAGGTCGATCCGCTTCTGCTTGACCCGGAAGAGCGCGCGGCCCTGGAAGCGAATCAGGGCCGGGTCTGGTCCGTGACGCAGCTCGAACGGTATGCAAACTGCCCGTTTCATTTTTTTGCGCGCGATATTTTGGCGCTCGGGGAAACCGAAGATCGGGAAGAAGGTCTGGATGCCCGCGACCGAGGCTCCGCGCTTCACGAGATTCTTCGTGAATTTCTTCTCTCACGCCGGGAACGAAATCTGCCGGCAATTCAGGACATACCGGAACAGGAATTAGAAGCCGTTACTACCGATGCGATTCGAACCGCCGAACGGCATTTCCAGACGATCGCCAGCGGCCATCCGTTTTGGCGGCTGGATTCCGAGCGATTGCTTTCGGAGGACCAGCCGGGTGGGAACGTATTCCGAAGATTTATCCAGCGGGAGCATGAACTCTCTCCATTCGAGCTTCGTCCGCGATTTTTCGAAGTAAGCTTTGGCGGGCAGGGCCGCGCGCCGAAAACGCCAATCGATCCCACGCTCTCCCGTGGCGAGCCTGTCAGCATGGGAGGATTCAAATTGCGCGGGAAGATCGACCGCATCGACGTTCCAAAGGAATGGGAAGATGGGACGGCCGCCGGGGACGCATTCGCCATCATCGATTACAAATCAGGGAAAGAAACTCCTTCCTGGTCGCAGATCGAGCGAGGGCTTTCCCTGCAACTTCCGCTCTATTTGCGAGTGGCCGAAGACCTGCTTCGAAGCCACATTCCGGAGCTGAAAGGAGTCGCGGCGCTCTATCAAAAATTGCTTACCGATGATGCGCAACGAAAGCTTGGACTCGCGATAAAATCCTATTCGGAGGTTGCGTTTGAAAAGCTGAAAGGCAGGAACGGCTATGTCGATTCCGCCGAGAAATTAGCTGAGATAATCGACACAACTATAATAAAAGCAAAGACTTACGTAGATGGCGTTGCCTCTGGCCATTTCCCGCTCACGGAGGCCAATCTAATTAAGCAGTGCAAGACGTGCCCCTACGGAACGGTCTGCCGAGTCCGGGAAGCGGAGGAGGCCGGAGTGCTCGGCTAATGCACTTTCTCGCCGCCTCCCGCAATGGGTGTTGGCGCGCTGGGGCGAAATCCGAAGGGATGCTCGCTTTGGCGGTCGGTTTTGATTTCGCCATATTGCGCTTCGAAGCGGTCGATGTTTTCCCGCATGGCGTTGAGCAGGAGCTTGAAATGCTGCGGCGTCATGATGATGCGGGCATGGACGCGCGCCCGTGGCACGCCGGGTGTGACGCGCGTGAAGTCGATAATAAACTCGGCCGGTGAGTGCGTGATGATCGCGAGATTGGAATAAATTCCTTCCGCTTCTTTTTCTCCGAGTTCAATTTGGAGTTGCTGCTGAATAGGGGTCGGTGGTGGATCGTTTTCTGGCATTGTAAATTTTTTTGTAGCCGTGACCTTCAGGTCACGGTGTTAGAAAATGGGTAGATAGCTTCGCACCCGTGATCTGAAGGTCACGACTACGAAGACTTGTTAGTGTCCTTGTTGTTTGAGTTCGTCCGATTTTTTATAGGCGGCTTCCGCGTCCTTTGGCCGGTTCGCGAAGGAATACGCGCGCGCGAGAACATCCCAGTATTCATGGGAGTTTGCCTGATCGGTTGATTTCAGCGCTTCGATATCGCCGACGAGCGCGATCACTTTATCCTTTTGGTTGAGGATAACGTAATTCTCGACTAAATTCATCAGCGTCTTCGGATCGTTCTTATCGATGGCGTGGAGTTGCTCGAAATAATTGGTCGATTGCTGGAGATCGGTTTTATAATCGGGATTTTTATCCTTTTGCTCGGCAACGGCGCGGTTCTTATACGCGGCGGCAATATCGTAGAGCGCGGCCTCGTCCGCTGGCGCCAGCGCCAGGGCCTTCTGATAGGCCGTGATCGCGCCCTGGTAGTCGTTCGATTTCATAAGCAGCGTGCCATACGAGATATACATCGCTTTGGAAGGATGCTGCGCGAGAATGCGCTCGTATTCCTGCTTGGCTTTGTCGGTCCGCTCCATGCGGGTGTAAATGTCCGGGATGGCTTGCGATGCAAACTCATCGCTGGGATCGATTTGCTGGAGCGTCATGAGGAGCGGAATCGCCTTTTGGAATTGATCGTTCGCGGCATTCTTATCGCCGTGGGCCTCGTCCGCCAGGCCTTTTTGATAATAGTTGTTGGCTGCAAGCGCGTAGGCTTCGGTCGAAACGCGAAGCGGCTGCATTCCTTCGACATCGCTCGAAGTAACGCGCCAGCCGGTCAGTTGCCATGCGAATGGCGGTTTATCCGCGCGTTCGAAATAGACGTAGCTCTGTTTGCTGGGATAGACATAGACCAGCGCGCTGTCGCTGCCGCCTAAGGAAACGAATTGCTGGCGCGCGGGCGCACCGCCAATGGCGCGCTCAACCGCGTCCGGTGGAAGATGGAGCATCAGGCCCATTGCAATGCCCTGATTATAGGAGGGGCTTAATTGGTTAATCTCGGTAAGATAGTTTTCCAGGCCTTTCGCGGTGTCCCCGGCGGAATAATAGACTTGCCCGAGCAGCGCGTAGGTTTCCGGTTGATCGGGTTCCAGCTTTCGCGCGCTTTCGAGATAGCCGATGGCCGCCTGCTGCGCCTCCTTGGAATCCGGATTCGCATTATACGCGCCCAGGCCGCCGTTGTATAGTTCCACCCAGGTGTTGTGTTTAAGCTGCTGAAGTTCAGACCGATGCGTTACCGAATACAGCATGGCGGTATCGATAATATTCGCGATCGTTTCATATTCTTTCAGGTCATTGAGGTTCATGGCATAGAGGTACCATGCCTCATCGCCGGTGGGGTCTTCGGTGATGGCCTGTTTCAGCATGCGGTCGGCGCTAATGTAGTCGCGCCGCTGCCGGTAGAGCTTGGCGCTCTGCACGTCGGCAGCTCCGCAGCCGGCGAACTCGAGCGCGAAGGTTGCAATTAATGCAAGGAGAACAGTCTGTTGAATCTTCTTCATAAAAATAATAGTTCAATAAATCCTTATCACCCCCTCCTAAAAAGAAGGAGGGGGACGGGGGGGTGGCTGCGTGCGCGTCAAGACCACCCCCTAACCCCCTCCTTCTTTAGGAGGGGGAACTTACTACACATTCGCTTCTTCTTTCAACATTCGGGTCAGTAGCCGCACGCACGTGCCAGTGCCACCTTTCGGGATGTAATCCCCCTCCGAATCCGAAATCGCGGTACCGGCGATATCCAAATGTACCCACGGATAATTCGTGAATCGCTTCAGAAACATCGCCGCGGTGATGGCTCCTGCCCAACGGCCGCCTACATTCTTGATGTCGGCCACATCGGATTTGATGAGTTCGTCATATTCGTCGTATATCGGAAGCTCGCAGACGCGTTCATAGGTCGCGTCACCGGCGCGTTTCAGGCGCTCCATCATCGAGGTATCGTTACCCATCATCCCCGTGGTGGTATGGCCGAGAGCGACAACGCAGGCGCCCGTCAGCGTTGCGAGATCGATGACCGATTTCGGCTTGAATTTTTCCGCCCAGATCAGCGCATCGGCCAGGACGAGCCGCCCTTCTGCATCGGTATTGTCGATTTCGACCGAAAGCCCGTTCGAATACGTAATAACGTCACCGGGGTGGATCGCCGTGCCGGATGGCATATTCTCCGCGCTCGATACCAAACCGACGACGTTTACTGGCAGCTTCAGCGCCGCCACCGATTTCATTGTGGCAATGACCGTCGCAGCGCCGGACATATCGCCCTTCATCTCCCCCATTCCGGCGCCCGGCTTGAGAGAAATACCGCCCGTATCGAAGGTAATTCCCTTGCCGACGAGGACGATCGGCTTTGCGTCCGGTTTCGGAGCGCCGTTGTATTCCATGATGACGAATCGCGCTTCTTTCGCGCTGCCCTGATTCACCGCGAGAATGCCCACCATCTTGTTGGCTGTGAGTTCCTTCGGGCCGAAGACCGTGACCTTCACGCCATATTCCTTCCCGACATCCTTCGCCCAGTTCGCCATGGTTTCCGGGAATTTATTATTCGACGGTTCATTCTCCATGTCCCGGGCAAATAGCGCAGCCGTGCAAACGGTCTCGGCTTCATCCATCGCGGCCTTCACTTCGGCGCTGGAGGAACCGTGGAGGCTATTGCCATCCTCAATAATCGTGACGCTCTCGACCGGAACTTTCGGCTCCTCTTGCTTGAAAAACTTATCGAATTTGTAGAGTCCGAGCATTGTCCCCTCGACGATGGCGGCGGCGACTTCCGCGCCCGTCGAGCCATTCACGCTCGGAAGCAAAATAGCGAGCGATTTCGATTTCGTCGCTTGCGCCTTTTTTGCCGCGCGGGCCGCGGCGCGGCGCACCATTTCTAAAGAAACTTTATCCTTCTTGCCCAGACCCACGAGGAATACGCGTTTCACCGCCGCCTCGCTCCGCTTTGGATAGAGGACGAAGAGTTCTTCCTTCTTTCCGGCCATATCCCCCGCAGCGAGAAGCGCTTCGGCCGAGGCGCCCACGGAGTTGCGGCCAATACCTTTTATAGTGTCGCGAATCGCGCGTTTATCTTCGGGTTGAAACATCGTGACCGCGTGTGCGCGGACTTTTTTCCAGGTGGTCTTTTGGACGCTAAAATTCATCATGCTTGTTAGGTAACGAAATTACAAATGAGTGCCTTAGAACGGGTGAAATCATGGCCTCGCAAACCATCGGAGCCGCGGAACCATGCCTGTAATATCTTACAAAGTTACGAAATTTGGCGGGCGCATCGTGGAAAATTGGTATTCGGCGGAGGGAATCGTTGTGATGAAAGGATTGTAATTCAGGCAACCATTAACCGTTGTGAAATCATTATGAAGACTCGAACCGCATTTTTTCTTCTTCTCAGTGCTTGCTTTTTCGTTCCATCATTACGTGCGCAGCTTGTGCCGCGCACCGTTCTCGTCGAGGAAGGAACGAATTGGGCGTGCCCGCCGTGCGCAATGTACAATCCCGGGCTTGAAACTTTCCTCAATCAGCATGAGGGAAGCGTTATCCATCTGGCTTACCATCCCTATTGGCCGGATTACAATGACCCAATGCATCTTAACGATCTAACTGACAATGATTCTCGTGTTGCCTACTATGGAATTAGCGGCGTGCCTGCCGTGACCTTTAATGGATGTAACTATTTCGAGCCCGCTTCCATACCGCAACTCGAGGCGACGTTCGATAGCTGCGAGAGCATTATGAGCCCCGTTGCGCTTACGGTTTCCCGCATTGTGAATGGCTCGACGGTTTCCGTGCATGTCGCGATTCACCCGGTTGCCGACCTCTCTTCTTATACCACGCTTCATTTGCGGGTTGCCGCGGCGGAATCATTTGTTCCGGGGCCGGGGCCGAACAAAGAAGCGCGATACATCCACGTCATGCGGCAGATGATGCCGAATGACAACGGCACGCTCGTCCGGCTTGGCACGGGCGATACCTCATTCGATTTTACCTATCCGCTGAAGGCCGCGTATAATGCGGCCAATATGTACGAAGTCGCGTTTCTCCAGAACGATGCGGATCACAATGTTCTTCAAGCAGGGACGGATCAGCCGGAAATTATTCTAACGCCCCAATCGAATGCGGAGTTGGTGCAGCGCACCTCGAATAGCACGGCGGACCTTCCGTTTACTTTGAGTTCAACCTTCGCGAATGCCATTTCCGCAACCGTTACGTTTTATCCGACTTCGAGCACGGTTTGGCCGATGGCGGTGAACGGCACGGCGCTTTCCGGGACTCAATCCATTTCGCTATCGGGAAATCAAGCGCAACCGCTCGATGTAACGGTAACGATTGGCTCCGGCGCATACATGAGCGGAATCCTCGCCGTTTCCACGGTGCAGAACGGGGATACGGTCGTCGCTTCCTATCCGATCAAAGTCATTTCGCCAGCGGCGAAAGTGGCGTTCGTCGATGTCTCGCAGGATTCATTCCGCACCTCCTACACGCAGGCCACGTTGGATCAACTCAACCTGCCCTACGTTCCTCTGACGAGTAACGAAGCGGAGTCGATCGATGGATGGTCAGCCACGACGTTTCCGGAAATGGTGATCGTCGCAAATAAATGGATTATCACCGGCAATGACAAGCCTCGTGTTACGCAATACCTTCAGAGCGGCGGGCATCTTTTCGTTACGGGCGGCGAGATTGGATTCGGCCTCGCAGATCCTAATTCCACTCCAACCGACCGCGATGAGAATTTTCTTGAAAATACCTTGCACGCGACTTATGTGCGGGATAGCGCCGGGCCACAGACCGTGCATGGCGTGACAAACGACCCGATCACGGGAACGTTTGCAAACACGGACATCAATATTTATGCACTGAACGTCGATGCCTCCGCCGGCAGCTTGAACCAACCGGATGAAATTAAGCCGGCGAATGGTTCAATCCCGATTTTTTATTATGGTTCCGGAACGGCACAGTGCGGAGGAATCCGGTGGAAGAGTGCCGGCTCGATGCTCGCGTATCTCTCCTTCGGCTTGCAAAATCTTGCGGCTGCCGATCGCGCTTCGATCACGACCGATATTTTCAAGTGGTTCGAGTCTGCGAGCGCCGTCGGATCGAGCGCGCCGAACGCGCTTTCGATTGGAACGAATTATCCAAATCCATTTACGAACTCGACCTGGCTAACCTACGATCTCGCGCAGGATGGCCCGGTACGGATTTCGATCGTGGATGCTCGCGGCGCGGAAGTCGCCGTGGCCCTCGATCAATTTCAGAATGCCGGCCCTCACATAGTGAGCCTCGATACGAAGGCCCTCGCGCCCGGCGTATATTTCGCCATTCTGCGCACCCCGGAGGGTTCGAGGATTCTTCCGATGACCAAGGAGAAATAGAGAAGGATTCGGTCTGGCGAAATTAAGACGATAGAATTGGCGTTGTTTCTCCCTCATGGCTGAACAGCGACACATTCCGAAGGATTTTACCCCCGGCGGCAGCGACCGTCCGGTCTTTTGCTCTTTTTGCGGACGCGCGTCCGAGGAAGTCCAGACGCTTATTTCCGCCCCGTTCGGCGGCGCGTTTATCTGCGATGTTTGCACCGCTAACCACGTCGATCTTCTCCGCGCGCACCTGCCGCAATTTGCGAAGAAGGGCAACGTTCGCCGCGCGGGACTTGCTACGTTTACCCCGCGCTCGATCGAACGGGCGCTCTCGGAGCATGTCATCGAGCAGGATCGCGCCAAGCGCATTCTCGCGGTCTCGGTGTATAACCACTATAAGCGCATCGACTCGGAACTCCTCGTTGGCGTAGAAGGATTCGAGGATACGGAGATCGAGAAATCGAATATTCTGCTCCTGGGTCCGACCGGCACCGGTAAAACGCTGCTCGCGCAGACCCTCGCGAAAATTCTGGACGCGCCCTTCGCGATTGCGGATGCCACCACGCTCACCGAGGCCGGCTACGTTGGCGATGATGTCGAATCCATTCTGAGCGCGCTCTTGCAGGCGGCGGATTTCGATGTCGCGCGCGCCGAGCGCGGAATTGTCTATCTCGATGAAGTCGATAAGATCGCGCGCAAATCGGATTCGGCTTCGATCACGCGCGATGTTTCCGGCGAGGGCGTGCAGCAGGGTTTACTGAAATTACTCGAAGGAACGATTGCCGGTGTGCCGCCAAAGGGCGGACGCAAGCATCCGGAGCAGCCGCTCATTCACATCAATACGAAGCACATTCTTTTTATCGCCGGCGGAGCCTTCGAAGGATTAGACAAAATTATCTTGAAGCGCCTGCATCAGACTCCGATCGGGTTCGGCGCAAAAATTCCCTCGCGCGTCGATGAGAAGGCCGTCGATCTCTTCCAATTTGTCGAGCCGGAAGATTTGCTGAAATACGGATTCATTCCCGAACTTATCGGTCGCCTTCCCGTGATCGCTCCGCTGAACGGACTTTCGCGCGAGGCGCTCTATCGCGTGCTCACGGAGCCGAAGAACGCGCTCGTCAAGCAATACCGCAAGCTCTTTGCGATGGAAGGAGTAGAACTCGAATTCGAGCGCGCCGCGCTCGATCTCATGATCGAAAAAGCCATCGAGCGCGGCTCCGGCGCCCGCTCGCTCCGCTCGCTCATGGAAGAAACGCTGATGGACATCATGTTCCACCTGCCCGAAAACGAGCGAGCAGAGAAAGTGGTCATCACCCGCGAAACCGTCTTAGGCGGCGCGCCGATGATGATTAATTCGGAGCGTATGGCGGCGTAAAATCCCACGCAGCCCACCAATCCCCGTTCAAACGTTCCCGCTGCGGCACGCAGCGCCAGCGATGCGGGCTGGGCAGGTAATTTCGATCTTGCAACACAGATCATTTATGGGAAGTAACGATAAATCTCGCGGCGATTAAGCACCCGATGCACAACTATCTCATCCCCACGGCTCTCAATGCCAACACGATAGGCGCCGATTCTCACTCGGAAATATCCCGTGTGCCCTTTCATATACTTAACGGATGGCAGGTCCGCAAGCCGGTTCAATTTTGGTAAAATCTCGAAGACGAGCTCATCAACTTTGGACTGGTATTCCGGCAAGAGCCGGTCGCGGTCCTTGAGGAATGTCTTCTTGATTCGGACGTTCACTTCCGTCCGATAATACGTTTCGCCTCTTCGAGATCGAATTCTTCGTCGTCTGCACTTTCTTCCATCGCCAGCGCCAGACCTTCGTCAAGAAGCGATTCGGAATCGAGCAGGCTCAAAGCCCGCTCGATTCGATTGCGGTCGATGACATCGGTATCGACCGTTATCAGAAGTCTATGATCCTTTTCCGTTATTTCTACTCCGTGCATAATGTACCTCTCCAGAAAATAACACCGCACCCCATCCCAAAAACTCCCACGCAGCCCACCAATCCCAGTTCAAACGTTCCCACCGCGACAAGCAACGTCGGCAAAGCGATGCTGGAAAGCCTAAGAGATGCTAAAGATTAAAGCATGTTCTCTAAAACTAATTCTATTGCCTCCAATCCACGTTCCCTTGCGGATCTATCAATCCAACGGAGTTATTTTTGTCCGCTACCCAAACGGCACTCGTTAGAGAAAGGTCCGTCGGAGTTGAGGATCTCGTGCTAACAATGGCCAGCGCAGTGCCGGTGGCTACTGCTGACTCGGCAGCGATTTCGCTTCCATCCGGTGACCATGCGGAGTAGGTTTCGGTGTTAGGCCCGCTCGTCACTTGCTTTAGACCCGTTCCGTCCATGCCAATCACCCAGATATGGCCGTTCATTGCAAAGGATATCTTCGTGCCGTCCGGGCTGACGGATGGGAATTGTGGTTGTGTTAATCCACTGCCGATGGAAGTAATAGAGGAGAAATTCTTGTCCACCTTGAATAACCCCTGTGAGATATACGTACGGGTTACTAAATCAGTCCCGGTAACACTTCCGGATAAAACCAGCGAGCCATCCGGCGCCCAACTCGCATCCCATAAGCTATCGATGTACCACAATTGCGTGCCGCTCGATGAATAAATAAGTGTACCAAAGTGAGTACCTAGTTGACCGCCGAGAAAATCCGAATAGTTAACGCTGACATATTTCCCATCCGGCGACATCTTGGGGTGTGCTGGAACGGTTCCGATGGCCTCTTGAAAATCAACAACCGTCTGCGCGTTTTGTCCGTCGAGGGAGGAAACGACAACGCTTGCCGTTCCGGAGGATGTGTAATTCCAATTGGTAGTCCAGATAATGCGTCCACCCGGCGCGAATGACGGATCATCCCCGTGAAAAAGAACAGAACTTGTATTGCTTCCAAGCCCTGCATCGACCACCTCGTCGATC
>Ga0307374_10011452_pt1 | contig 12606 bp, 10 predicted proteins | sample OX3MG_FD_202532 | JGI IMG/M metagenome (GOLD analysis project Ga0307374, IMG submission 202532) | Soil microbial communities from Risofladan, Vaasa, Finland - OX-3 | ecosystem: Environmental > Terrestrial > Soil > Coastal area > Acid sulfate soil | place: Finland: Risofladan, Vaasa | collected...
TGCATTCGGGATCGGACCGGGTTCTACACTCGATGCACCGATGGTACCGCGCCGCGCACTATGCCAGACGAGTCGAAATCATCCACGAGCGATTGCCTCACGCCGCGATTGGCGCGGATGTGATCGCGGGTTTTCCGGGCGAAACGGAAGAAGAGCACCGGACGACGATGGACTTCATCGAAGGCCTGCCGCTCGCCTATCTTCATGTATTCTCATTTTCGGCGCGTGAAGGCACAGAGGCTGGGAAGTTGACCGATGCGGCTGATGATAGCGTGATTCATCGCCGCGCTCGCGAATTGCGTGCGCTGGGAGAGACAAAGGCAAAGGTGTTTCGCGCTTCTCAGAAAGGAAGATCTCTGCGAGTTCTGACACTGGATCGAAAGAATCGCGATTGGACTCCCGCCATCAGCGGAAATTTCCTGAAAGTACGTCTGGCTGGCCGGTGGTCTCGCAATCGTTGGATGGACATAATTTTCGATGAATCGGACACGCCGCTAACGCCGCTGCCAGTTGAGGCTTAACTCTCCAGAATCACCTGAGCGAAGGCAAGATTTCCTGAGTGAGTGATGGAAACCACGAAGCGATTTGCGCCGAGACGCGTGGCGTGCTCACCGGCCTTGCCGTGCAGATGCAAAACTGGCCTGCCGCCCGGCTCGTTCTTTATTTCAATGTCGCGCCAGCGCACACCTTTTCTCCAGCCGGTGCCTAATGCTTTCATCGCTGCTTCTTTTACGGCAAAACGCGCCGCGTAGCGCTCGAATTTGTTCCTATGCCGCTCACAATATTGAATCTCCGCGGGCGTAAACACGCGCTCCAGAAAAGCGCGCTCGTGGCGCATGATTGCTTTCTCCAGGCGATCGATCTCCGCGATGTCCACGCCCAAACCAACGATCACTTCGTCCTCGCTTGCAATGTGAAGCATGCAGCCTAAAACGGCGCCGTAGTTTGCCGCCAGCGATAGCTTTTCATCCTTGGCAAGTACGGCGGTCAGATTCGCTTCGCCCGCGCATTATACATATAATCGGAAATGTTCGTGGGAGTGGAGATGGCGATAACCAGCCGGAAGAAAAAGAATGTCACCAAAGTTCCGCGGCCCCGTGGCGCGAAGTCACAGTGGCGACTGCGCAAGAGTGGCAACCTGCAAGTTTTGCAAGCGGGGCCATTCAGCCAATTCAAGTGGCTCGTTCATGGTTTCAGCACGCGGCCCGGAGGCGTGAGCGAGTTGAAGAGTTCGCGGCTTGGCCGTTCGAAAAAAGAGGCAGTGCTCAATTTGGGTTTTACGGATTGGGACCCTTGCGAGCGGGCTGACGCGAACCGCCGCCTCTTTCAAAAAGCGCTTGGGCATAGCGACGCGTGCTTAGTCACGCTTCGACAGGTTCACTCTGATGTGCTGCACGTAATTCGAGAACCGCTTTCCGGCGCGCCAAATGGGGATGCGCTCGTGACCCGGACGCGGGGCTTGCTCCTGGGCGTTCAGACCGCGGATTGCATTCCAATTTTGCTCGTTGACCCTCGCCATCGCGCTGTCGCCGCCGTCCATGCGGGATGGCGCGGGACTGTAGCGCGTATCGCGGCGAAAACTGTGGGCCGCATGGCGATGGAGTTTGGGACGCAGCCAAAAGATGTTTTAGCCGCGCTGGGACCGGGGATTGGCCGCTGTTGTTACGAGGTTGGCCCTGATGTCGTTAAAGAATTTGCCGCGCAATTTCCCGATGCCGCGGAGTGGTTTGACGGCCCGTTTGCCATGCTCGCATCGGGCGAAGATCCCAATCCGCTGCCGTGGCTCACGATGATGCCACCGGGCCATCAACCTCCTCCGCTTCGATGCCATCTGGATTTACACGCCGCGAATTCCGCGATCTTGGCCAACGCCGGCTTGCAGCGCAAGAATATTTTCGCTGCTGACTTTTGCACATCGTGCCGCACGGATTTGTTTTTCAGTTATCGCCGCGAGGGAGTCACGGGACGCATGATGGCGGTGATTGGCGTGGTTTAATTGTTGGGATAACGCGGATGATGCCGCCGCAACCGTTTAGCGCGAAGCAGGGGAGAGCGCCTGCGTCCGAACAATCTCGGGCGATTCGAGCAATGCCAGTTGCCCGCAGGCGGCCATAACGTCCTGTCCGCGCGAATAGCGCACAAAAACGAGATGACCCTTGTCCGCAAGAATTTTGCGAAAGGCTTCGACGCGCGCAGCATCCGGCGGATGGTAGGGCAATTCTCCAGGATTCCATGGAATCAAATTCACCTTGGCGCGCAAATTGGAAATCAATTTCGAGAGACGCCGTGCATCTTCCGGATGGTCGTTGAATCCGCCCAACAAAACGTACTCAAACGTCAGGTGCTCCCAGGAACGCAACGGGTAATTCCGGCACGCGTCGAGCAAGTCTTTCAAAGGATACTTGCGATTGATGGGCATGATCGCATTGCGCTGTTCGTCGTTCGACGCATTCAGAGAAATGGCCAGCTTCGGGCGGACAGGCTCTCTTGCCAGTTTCTCGATTCCCGGAATGATTCCGCTGGTCGAGAGAGTAACGTGCTTCGGCGAAATTGCCAGCCCTTTCGGATCGAGCAAAATTCTAAGCGCAGCCATAACCGCGTCGTAATTCAGCAGCGGCTCGCCCTGGCCCATTAGCACGACGTTTGTCCGCGGTTTCAAGGCCGCGCGATTGTCTTCGAGCGCTATCATCACCTGGCCAAGAATTTCGCCGGCGGTCAAGTTGCGCAGCAAACCGAGCGTCGCCGTCAGGCAGAACTGGCAATTTACCGCGCAGCCTGCCTGGGTCGAGATGCAAATTGTTTGGCGCTTCTCCTCGGGCATGAAAACGGCTTCGACAGTCGCCACATCCGCGCGAGATGCCCCCTCGAGCCGCAGAACATACCGCACAGTGCCGTCGGCGGACTGATGGCGGCGAGCGATTTGAGGCAAAGAAAAGTGAGCGATTGCGCCCAACCGCCGGCGCAAATCCACGGGCAGGCTGGAGATTTCGTCGATCGTGCACACGCGCTCGGCATAAAGAGCGTGGTAAATCTGCGAAGCTCGGTAGGACGGTTCGCCCAACGTGCCGGTAAGTTCGCGTAGCTCCTCGAGCGATTTGCCGAGAAGGCAAACTCGCTCATTTGCTGGCGCGACACTGGTATCGGAGGAGGTCACGGATTGCTCTCTTTTTACAATCATAGCATGCTGGCGTAACACGCCCGCCGCTCCCTGTAGAAAATGCGAAACTCATTTTTGGCGGAAGTATGACTTTGTTTTCGTTCGTGCAAGAATAGGAGTTGCATGACTGCCGGAAATCGCAAAGTTGAGGAAACGACGCTGGCCAACGGGCTGGTGGCGGTGACGGAGCCGATGGAGCATGTGCGCTCGGTCTCGGTTGGCATTTGGATTCGCAGCGGTTCGCGGCGCGAGCCTGCCGAATTGAACGGCATTTCGCATTTCATCGAGCACATGGTGTTCAAGGGCACTGCGCGGCGCAAGGCGGAGGATATCGCGCGCGAAGTGGACCGCGTGGGCGGAATGGTGGACGCCTTCACCGCCAAGGAAATGGTCTGCTTCAATACGCGCGTCCTCGACGAGCATCTCGAAACCGTTTTTGACGTTTTGGCGGACATGATGATCAATCCGCAATTTCCCGAGGAAGAAATCAGCCGCGAAAGATCGGTAGTGCTGGAAGAGATCCGCATGGTCGAGGACAATCCGGAAGACCTGGTCCATGAAATGTTTTCGAAGAATCTCTGGGGGTACCACCCGCTGGGGCGTCCGATACTCGGAACAGCAGAGAGCGTCGAGCGGTTCGACCGCAAGATACTGAACAATTGGTTTCGCCACTGGTACGCGCCAAACAACATGGTGATCACCGCGGCGGGCAACCTCTCGCATCAGCGGCTCCTTGATTTGATCATCCCGCGCTTTGGCGAGCGAGCCGCGACGGAAAATGGTCTTTCCGAGGCGCCGCCTCTGCCGCGCGCGGAACTCGCTTCACGTTCCAAGGTGGACTTGGAGCAAGTGCATGTTTGCCTGGGCGTGCCCGCATATTCCATGACCGATTCGCGGCGCTATGCCGTCTCCGTGCTAAACAATTTGCTCGGCAGCGGAATGTCTTCGCGGCTCTTTCAAAACATCCGCGAGAAACAGGGCCTCGCTTACGCCGTTTTCAGCGAAACGAATCACTACCGGGACGCCGGGATGCTGACCATCTATGCGGGAACCAGCCTTGAAACGGTGGAGCAATTAATCCGCTCCGTGATGAGCGAGCTGCGTGACCTGAAAGAGAAGCCCGTGAGTGACGAGGAGTTGCGCCGCTCAAAAGCCAATCTGAAAGGCGCAACACTGCTCTCCCTCGAATCGACCGGCTCGCGCATGAGCGATTTGGCGCGTCAATACCTGTATTTCGGACGGTACCTCTCTCCGGACGACCGCATTGCGTCAATGGAAGCTGTAACGCAGCAAGAAATCCAAGAAGTAGCTAATGAACTGTTTCAGCCCGGCCGGATTGCTGCGTCACTCGTGGGCAGTCTCAACGGCTTTGCCCTGACTTCCGCTCATCTGACTTGTTGATAACCTCCGAGACGAAGGATTCCCCGCATCATCATTATTTCTTGCAACGTCGTGCTGCATTTTATTGACGTAGCTGCGCGGGTTTGCCATGATGCACGCAAGCCGCTGCACGATTGGGCGGCCAGCGAGGGCGCATCAGCTTCCGAGTTTCCATTCTGGCTTCGGGCAGTTCCGGCAACGCCACGTTGCTCGAAACGGAGCATACTTGCCTTTTGGTGGACGCGGGGCTCGGCCGCAAGGAAACGCTGCGGCGCCTGGCCGCGCTCGGGAAAACTCCAGAGCGAATCGACGGCATACTGATTTCGCACGAGCACACGGACCACTCGAGCGGCCTGCCGCAACTTCTGAATCATTGGCGCGCTACCGCATATCTCACGGAGTCTACCTGCCGCGAAATCGTACGTTCTCTTCCCGAAGCGACCTGTAAGAAGATGGAACGCGTGGAGCACATTCGTGCGGGGGAACGCTTCACCATAGGCGACATCGAAATTTCTCCATTCTCCGTTCCACATGACGCTGCCGATCCCGTCGGCTACTCCTTTCGCGCCAACGGAACAAAAGTCGCCATCGTCACGGACCTGGGATATTTGCCCGAACTTGTGAAATACCATCTGCGCGAAGCGGATTGCCTGATTCTGGAGTCGAATCACGATCTGGAAATGCTGAAGGTGGGGCCCTATCCGTGGTACATCAAGCAACGAGTAATGAGCCGCACAGGCCACTTGTCCAACCACATCGTCAGTGAATACCTGGCAGACCCGGAAGGCTTCGACGGCCGCGCACGCTTCCTGGTCCTTGCCCACATTTCCGAGACGAATAACAATCCCGACCTGGTGCACCTGTCGGCGGTCGAAGCCCTCAATCGGCGCCCCGCGGAAGCAGCTTTTCACGGAGAACTTCTGGTTGCTTCCCAAACCGTCCCAATAGGACCGCTAAGTTTGTAGCGTCAACAGTTTAAATCGGTGTTGGCGATTGATTCCCCTAGGGTTTGCACCGCCCCAGCCTAGAAGAATTTACCGGCAGCATGAAAATTTTGACCAAATCCATACACAGAATACCCTAGAAAGATGTGCGCAATGACTTGATACTAGTACTCTTAAAAATTAGCTCGCTCGACGGCAAGCCATTTGCTTTCATGGGGCCGGGGTTTGGGACAGGAAAGCTAGCCAAAGTGATGCACCGGCTCATTTAGCATAATTTGGCTCCAAGCACATTCCTCCTGCTGATGAAGCACTTTCTGACCTACCCAAGGGTTGGTAACCAATTTCCGAGTCACGGGGGGCGGCCATTCTAAGAAAGGAACGTAAACTTCGCCGATTTTTCAGCGCAAAACCTCAGGAAAATACGGAATCAGTCCGTTCGCAGACTCCCGACGTGCTGGTTTTTTCGGAGCGTCGCAGCGGAGCATCGCGGTTTCAAGTCGAATTAAACGGCGACAGGGAAGCGGCCATAGACCGCGCTGCAAGTTTGTTGGCGTTGGGCTGCATGGCCCGCGGGGAGCTGCCCACGGATTACGCGGTGTGGGTTCCCGCGGATGACAGTCTGATTGAGCGGGTGATCAAGCAAGCAGAAGAACTGTTGCACCTCGGCCGCAGCTTGTCCTGCTCAGTTCCGCTTAGCCCTCGTGAGGGTGAGGTTCTCAAAGAACTGATGCGCAACCGGGTAAATAAGGAGATTGCTGATCGCCTTTGTATTTCCGTTCGCACGGTCAAGTTTCACGTGTCTTCTCTGCTTGCTAAATTCGGAGTGGGGAGCCGATGGGACTTGATCCAAAAGGCTCAGCAGATGCTTGGGACACGGCAGCTACCTGACGACCTGCCAGGTGCGCCGGTGCAAAATTCTGCCGATCAAGTTGTACCAGCGGAGCGGACTTTGCAAAATGATTGGACCGTACGAAAGAAGGAAGAACGGATCGTGCAATTCCATGAACGACGGCTGCGCCCGGCCTGAAATTGCATCGTAAGGTGTTGCCGCTGGTGGACTCGTTTTCTTGCCTCAGTGCGAGACTTACTTCGGTTATTATATCCTGCGGAAGTTCCGGATTCCCCGACAGCGAGTAATGGGTTAAGAGATGTTGACGATCTTGTGTTCGCGGATCGGCGAGAACATTGATTCAGGAGAACAAGCATTGATTCCAAGATACACGCGGCCGGAAATGGGCCGGATTTGGAGCGAAGAAAACAGGTTTCAGAAGTGGCTCGAAGTCGAGTTGGCCGCTGCCGATACCCTGGCCGATGCGGGAGTGGTTCCACGCGAGGCGGCGGCGCGGCTGCGGGAGCGTTCGCGAATCGACGTCGCGCGGATTTTGGAGATCGAGTCGCGCGTTCGTCATGACGTGATCGCGTTCACTGTAGCCGTCGGCGAAACGGTTGGTGATCCGGAAGCAGCGCGTTGGCTGCACTATGGCCTGACGTCAAACGACGTGGTCGACACGGCGCAGGCGCTGCTCGTACGGGAGGCTTCCGCGCTGATTGAACCTGGCATCGAACGCTTTGGCGAAATCCTCGAGCGGCGCGCCTGGGAGTTCAAGGATGTTCCAGAAATTGGCCGCACGCACGGCGTTCACGCGGAACCCATCACCTTTGGATTGAAGATTGCGAATTGGTATGACGAAAATCGCCGCGATTTGGCACGTTTTCGCGCGGCCGCCAAGGAAATGGCCGTTGGCAAAATTGCGGGAGCAGTCGGCACGTGCGCGCATCTGGGACCTGAAATCGAGCAGAAAATTTGCCGTCGCCTCGGGTTGACCGTCGCCCCGATTTCGTCGCAGGTGATCGAACGCGACCGCCATGCGCATTACCTGGCCACTCTCGCAATCGTCGCGGCGTCGCTCGAGCGCATTGCTCTTGAAATTCGGCATTTGCAGCGCACCGAAGTGCGTGAGGTGGAAGAGCCGTTTGGCGGCGGCCAGCGCGGCAGCTCGGCCATGCCGCACAAGCGCAATCCCGTTGGCTGCGAACAAATTTGCGGGCTGGCGCGAGTGGTACGGGCGAACTCTGTTGCGGCGATGGAAAATATTGCGCTTTGGCACGAGCGCGACATCTCGCACAGCTCCGTCGAACGAGTGATTCTGCCCGATTCCACGATCCTGGTGGATTACATGTTGCATCGCATGTCTGAAATTGTGGGCAATATGAAAGTTTTCCCGCAACGCATGCAGCGAAATCTGGATTCGACGCAGGGCCTCATTTTTTCCGGGCAGCTTCTTCAGGATTTGGTCGAGCACGGCGCGCCGCGAGAGGATGCTTACAAGTGGGTGCAAGCCCACGCCATGGCCGCATGGGAATCGGAGTCAAGTTTCCGGGACCGCATCGCGGCAGATCCGAACATTACGAAAATCCTCGACCGGAAGACGCTCGAAAAAACATTTGATCTCGGCAGGCAGTTGAAATCCGTGGACGCTATCTTTGCTCGTGTCTTCGGAAAGAAGTCTTCAGCAGCGCCGAACTGAGTGCTGCGAAACGAATCCCACGTAACGAGCTTTCAATTGAGGCCGGCTAGACGCGCTGGATGTAGCGCCCTTCGGACGTATCCACTTTCACTTTGTCGCCATTGTTCACGAAGGGCGGCACGTTGATCACCAGTCCCGTTTCGAGCGTCGCTGGTTTACCGACCGCGCTCGCCGTTGCTTTCTGCACCGTTGGCTCGGTCGCCGTCACGGTCAGGTCAACCGTGTCGGGCAGCAAAACGCCCATCGGCTTCCCTTCGTAAAACTCGATCCTCACTTGCAAGTTCGGGATCAGATAATCCACCACATCGCCCAGAATTTCCTTGTCGAGCGAGAGCTGTTCATACGTTTGCGAATTCATAAAGTGATAGCCCGACGTGTCGCCATAGAGAAATTCGAATTCCATCTCATCCATAATGGCGCGCTCGATGAATTCCTCCGCACGGAACCGGTAATCGACGATCGAGCCGGTACGCAGGCTGCGCATTTTCGTTTGCATGGAGCCGCGCTTGTTTCCCGGCGTCCGGTGTTCGACGCTGAAAACAGTGTAAAGGTCACCCTGGTGCTGAATGATCATGCCGGGGCGCAGTTGTGTCGCTTTTACCATCGTCTGCTCCTGATTCTTTTATGGGATTTTTCTGCAGGCGAATCTTCCGGCAGGTCGTCCCGTCGCTGGCCGTTCGTTGAGGTTCAATTATAGCGGGCGATGCCGCAAACGGTCAACGCACGTCCGCTCTGCCCAAACATTCGGAGCAATCGAACCGCACTGCTCAGAACCCCGGAACGCCCGTGGCAGCGGGACGAATCTCACCCGCTTCAGGCGCGCGTCCGATTCGAAAGCGCTCCAGCGCTCCCTGACCGAGCGACATCAGTCCGGTGTACAGGTAGCCCCACACGAAAAGCACCAGGAAGGGAATGGTGACGTAGTTTTCATTTTGGATGGCGTAAACGATCGTCGCCGCAAAATACAATCCGAGGAAGACTTCCGCATAGGGCACCCACCCGACGCGATTCCGATATCTCCGCTTGAGCGGCACGTCGCGCTGCTGGCCTTCGATCCGGTATTTTGGCGTGCGCACAAATTCCGACTGTTTCCCAAGGAGAGCTTCAATAACGGCCACGGCGTTGCGCACCGAAAGACCAATTCCGATCGCCATCACGAACGGCAGATAGAAAATTGCGCGCCACCATGTCTTCGGGTAAAGGACGCGCTGCGACGCCAAATAGAAACTCGAAATTGAACACGTCGAAGCGAGAAACAGGGGCAAATCGATCAGGCACATCTGAAACCATCCCTGATAGAAGCGCACGATCATCGCGGGCAGCAAAATTACCGAGAGCAGCACCATCAGCGGATAGCTGATGTTGGCCGTCAGATGAAAACATGCTTCCGCTTTCACGAATCCGGGTTCATCCGACTTCAAAACGCGCGGCAGAATTTTGATCGCCGTCTGCATCAGGCCTTTGGCCCAACGCGCCTGTTGCGATTTAAACGCGTTCATTTCCACAGGCAGTTCCGACGGGCAATCCACATCGGGCAAATAAAGGAAATGCCAGCCGCGAAGCTGCGCGCGATAGGAAAGATCGGTGTCTTCCGTCAGCGTGTCGTGCTGCCATCCTCCGGCGTCTTCGATTGCCGTCCGGCGCCACACGCCACCTGTTCCGTTGAAGTTAAAAAAAGAGCCGCGACGGTAGCGCGCGCCATGCTCGATGACGAAATGCCCATCGAGGAGAATGGCCTCCGCCTCCGTAAGTGCCGAATAATTGCGGTTGATGTAGCTCCAGCGCGTTTGGACCATTCCGAGCTTCGGATCCGCGAAATATGGGACGGTACGGATCAAGAAATCCGCGGGCGGCAAAAAGTCCGCGTCAAAAATGGCGATAAATTCGCCCTTCGCCGATTTCAGCCCTTCGTGCAATGCCCCAGCCTTGTAGCCTTCCCGATTCTCGCGATGGATATACGTGATGGGGATGCCGAGTTGCTGATGGCGCTCGACGCACGCGCGCGCCACTTGCTGTGTTTCATCGGTCGAATCATCCAGCACCTGAATGTCGAGCTTTTCGCGCGGATATTCGAACTGCGCGATACAGTCGACAAGGCGCTCAACCACGTAGCGTTCGTTGTAGATCGGAAGCTGTATGGTAACCTTGGGCCATTCGCTTACCGGCGGCGGCGGGCCCGGCACGTTATGGCGGTAATGATAAAAATTGTAAACTAGGACGTAGCGATAGATTCCATACGCGGCCAAAACTCCCAGCACGAGGAAGTAAGGAATCATCATGAGCAGGTCAAAGGAATTGGGTTGGTAGATGCCGCTGAAAGTGCGATTGGTGAGTTTGCGGAGATAGTCCGTCACCGGATTCGTCGCGACCGCCATCATCATTGCCAGCAGGGAATGAAAGTCCACTTCGTCTTTACCCTCGCATGAGTATTCGCGCGGAAGCCAGGGAGCGTGCGGAAACGCCAACTTCGCGTCGCTCGCAAACCGCCATCGCCGTTGCGGGGCTCATCTTCCTGGAAATCCTATTCGGCATTCTGTATCACTTCGGCAATCTGGAAGTTCACGTTATCGAAACAATCGCCACCGGCCTGGGCGCCGGCATCGTCTACTTTGTGATTCTCTACGCCCTCGAACGTTTGCCCGACCGTCGAGCAACGCTCTGGGTGATTCTCCTCGGCGCGGTGCTGTTCCGCCTCACGCTGTTGCCGCTTGTGCCGAGCCTTTCGAGTGACCCCTATCGGTACCACTGGGACGGCCAAATCCAGCTCGCCGGGTACAACCCATATTTGGTCAAACCCGACACTTTGAAGATTGGCGCTCGCGAAACTCCCTTAGGTCACCGATTGTCGGCTCACGATATGCCGAACATCTATCCGCCGCTCGCTGAACTGGTTTTTCGCGTCGCAGCGCGGTTTTTGCCGGGCAACGTCGCGTTCAAACTCCCATTTTTTCTGGCGGACTTGCTGACCGTTTTTCTTCTGGCAATTTGCCTGCGGTCCGGCCCTCAAAGGAACTTCCGTCTAGCGATTTACGCCTGGAATCCGCTGGTGGTGATCGAATTCGCGGGCACCGGCCACAGCGATTCTTTGGCCTTAGCCGCGCTGGTAGCGGCACTCCTGATTATACGGTCGCGGTTTGGCGTGTCAACGATTCTGCTGGCCGCAGCGGCCCTGCTGAAGGTCTTCCCGGTAATGCTTTTCCCGGCGTGGCTGCGGCGTGCCGGGTGGCCGCGTTCCGGTCGTTCCTGGGCGGCAGCCTTCGCTTCGGCGGTCTTAGCAGGACTGTGCTTTTGGCCTTATCGGTCAGCTTGGGCGCAGATTCCCTCAACCCTGGCCTATTTCGGCGCGCACTTCCAGAATAACAATGCCAGCCTGTTTTCGGTTCTCAGGGCCTTCAGCGGCTCGGCGGATTGGGCGTCGGGAATCGGCGTAGGAATCGTTGTCGCGCTGGCGTTCTGGGCAGCCGCGCGGCGTCTCGAACCCGAGCGCGCCGCCTATCTGATTTTCGGTGCCATCCTGCTGCTATCGCCGAACGCGTACTCGTGGTACTTCACCTGGATTATTCCGTTCCTGTGCTTCTTTCCGAACCCGGCATGGTTGCTGCTGACGATTCTGCAATTCCTGTCGTACCACACACTAATCCGCTACGGCATTCTCGGCGACTGGCGCTGGAGCCCGCTCATGATCAGCCTTACCTACGTGCCGTTTTACGCGTGGATTCTGTGGCAGACGATTCGGTCAAAGGGAACTTCCTTGCGAAAATACACAGAATTGGCAGAGCAGCGTGAGCTAGCGAGATAGACGAAAAGCAACTCGCTCAGACGTTCAAGCTGAGGGTGGCTTCAGGGATGAAGTCGGCGGTGCGACTTGCGGCGGCGGGTAGAGGCATCTTCGAGCGGTCAACGGGGTTGTACATCGTGTCGCGCTCGAAGGGAACGCGGCCGGCGTCGCGAATCAGTCGTTCGAGTCCGGCGCGAGTCATGTGCTGCGGAGTGGTGGCGCCCGCGTCGTGGTAAATCTTTTCTTCGATTACCGTGCCGTCGATGTCGTCCGCGCCGAATCGCAATGCGATCTGCGCGATTTTCGGCGTCAACATGATCCAGTACGCTTTGATGTGTTCGAAATTATCGAGCAGCAGCCGCGAAATGGCGATCGTTTTCAGATCGTCGAATCCTGTGGGCTTCGGCAAGTGCGCGAGCGCGGTGTTATCCGGGTGAAACGCGAGCGGGATGAACGTCTGGAAGCCTTTGGTGCGGTCCTGCAAATCGCGCAGCAGCAGCAAATGCTCGACGCGCTCTTCGGGCGTTTCGATGTGGCCGTAAAGCATAGTGGCATTCGAGCGCAGCCCGATTTCATGCGCGGTGCGCGCAATATCCAGCCACATCCGTCCGCTTGTTTTGTGGTCGCAAATAATTTTGCGCACGCGCGGGTTGAAAATCTCCGCGCCGCCACCCGGCAGCGAATCGACTCCCGCATCTTTCATGGCCAACAAAGTGTCGCGCACGGAAAGTTTTGAGATGCGCGCGTAAAATCCCACTTCGACCATCGTGAACGCCTTCAGATGCACCTGTGGGAAGCGCTGCTTGAGGCCGCGAATCA
>Ga0307374_10011453_pt1 | contig 12605 bp, 10 predicted proteins | sample OX3MG_FD_202532 | JGI IMG/M metagenome (GOLD analysis project Ga0307374, IMG submission 202532) | Soil microbial communities from Risofladan, Vaasa, Finland - OX-3 | ecosystem: Environmental > Terrestrial > Soil > Coastal area > Acid sulfate soil | place: Finland: Risofladan, Vaasa | collected...
AACTGGCGCGTTCGGCTGAGCGCACTCGATCAGGAAGAAGCAGGAGCGTCGGGACGGCAATGTAGGCGGCAAGTTTGGCAAGCGCCAGGAAGGAGAAAGTATCCGTGCTGAAAGCCAGCACCAGATAAGGCGCCAGAAGAGCAAAGGGCATGAGGATGGCCAGCGCCGGGGACGCGAGAGCCCATTTCCGCAGCCGGTGGATAAAGTCCGTGTAAGTGAAGGCCACGAATGCGCCCAGGAGCAGCGCCAACGATTCAAACAAGGCGGCCATCCGCCATGGATCGATGTTGATTTGCGAGAGGAAAATGCCCTCAGCCAGCCCTGCGATCAGGGTGAGACCCGCGAGGGCGAGGACGGTATTTTTCATCCAGCTACCTTCCGGGAGCAGGACGGTCCGCAGTTCCCTTCTGGGGTTCCGGGAACGCACGGCCCACGTCGGCTATGGGGATCACGCGCACGGCCCCAAGCTTTTTAAGGCCGTTCCTGAACGCCGAGACATTGCCAACCAGAACGATCACATCGTCCTCCGGGCTAAGATACTTTCGAGTTATAGCCAGAACATCCGGAGCCGTGAGTGAGCGGACTTCCTGCGGAAACTGGTTCCAATAATCAGCCGGGAGATGATAAAGCATCATTTCCAGAACCTGATTGGCAACCTGGCTGGGCGACTCAAATTGCAAGGCTTCATGGCCGACCAGATAGTCCCGGGCGTTTTGCAGCTCCCACGGTCGGATGGGCCGGTTGCGAAGGCGGGTGATTTCATCAAGAACCATTTGGGTTGCTTTGATGGTTTCGGCCGAGCGGGTCGACGTCTTGGCCACCCATGCCCCAAGGGACGAATAGCAATCCAGGTCGCTGGAGGCTCCATAAACCAGCCCGTGTTCCGTCCGCAAAACGTCAAAAAGCCTGTTCGCGGCCGGCCCGCCCAAAACCTGGTTGGCCACGGTGAGGGCGAAATAGTCGGGGCTTGAGCGAGCGATGCCGAGGTTGGCAACGCGGATTTCTGTCTGCACGGCGTCCGGCTTATTAATAACAACAACCTCTCGTCCGTGCAAAGGGCGCGGCTCAACGGGAGGTGGTGCAGGTGGAGTGGGGCCGTTTTTCCAGTCACCCAGAAACCGGGTTGCCAGATTGAGGCTCTCGGGTTCCGTGATATCTCCCACAACGGCAAGAACCGTCCGCGACGGAACATAGTACTGGGCATGGAAGCTGACCAGGTCCTTGCGGGTCAGGCGCGCAATCGACTGGCGAGTGCCGTCCTCCGAGTGGGCATAAGCCGTTCCCTGGAACAAGAACCGGCGCAAGACGACGTCAGCCACGTAACCGGGGTCCTGATTGACAACCTCCAGCGCGGAAAGAGATTGCTTCCGAATGCGTTCAAACTCATCGGGGGCAAAAGCCGGATGGATCAGGAGGTCGGCAATCAGATCAAATGCAAGGTCCTTATGATCCGAAAGAACACTTACGTTTGCGTAGGATTCGTCCCACCCCGCGCCGGTATCGATGGACCCGCCCGCCTGGTCAATCGCCTGGGCGATCTGATAGGCGCTTCTCCGTTGGGTGCCCTCAGGAAGAAGCCCGGCGACCAAATTCGCCGTTCCCGGAAGCCCTGGCGGATCGGCCTCGGCCCCAACCTGAACGATGGCGTAGAGTCTTACAATCGGCACATCGTGCCGCTCGATCACCACAATGCGGAGCCCGTTGGAAAGTTGGTGAACCGCGGGCATGTGAAAAGAGATCGCTTCGGGTGGCGGCACCGTCGGAGGAAATTCACGCGCGGATAGCGGCGGGCTTACCAGGCAAGTTCCCAGCCCCGCAATCAGACCGAGCACGGCCCTTTTCCAAGTCTGTGCTTTCAACCTCAATGGGTACCTGTGTGCCAATTGGCGGTTACCTGATCGGTCTGGCCCGGATGAACTTCCAGAAGCGTCATGTTCCCCCGAACAAAGTATTTCCTGGCTGCCGCCTGGACCTGTTCGGCAGTTACTGACAGAAAGCGGCTCGGCTCCGTATTGACCAGGGCCGGGTCCTTAAGGACAACCGAATCATAGCCCAACTGCTCGGCCAGGTTCTTGGAGTTTTCACGATCCTGGGCAAGCTCGAAAAGAATCTGGTTCTTGGCCTTCTGCAGTTCTTTTGGAGAAAGAGGCTTGTCCTTCAGGCGCTTCAGCGTTTGCTCCACAGCCGCTTCGCCCTCGGACGGCGCGTGGCCGGCGGTCATAACGGCAAAAACAAAAAAGAGGTTGGGGTCCTCGCTGAAGTCTGCGGAGCTTTGGGCTTCAAGCGCAACCTGCTTTTCGTAGACCAGTTGATGATAGATCATTCCACTATCGCCCGCGGACAGGATCTCAGAAGCCAGCCGCAAGGGGTACGAATCCGGTGTGCCATCTGCCGGAATATGGTACGCCTCGACAAACGCCGGCAAGGCAACCTCACGGGTCATCCGGACAACCCGCTCAGAAGTCTGCGGAGGCTCGACCGGAATGGGCGGCGAAACGGAGCGCGTTCCGGCCGGGATCGGGCCAAAGTATTTCCTGATCAATTGTCCGGCCTGGTCCACCGAAAAGTCACCGGCAATAACCACCGTTGCGTTGTTCGGGACGTAGTAAGTGTCGTAAAAATCCTTGATCCCTTCGAGCGTTGCCTGGTCGACGTCCTTCACGCTGCCGATCGGCAAGTGGCGATAGGGGCTTACGGTATACGCCTGTTCATAGAGCGTGGGGATAACAGTGCCGTAAGGCGGGTTGTCATAGCGGCGTTTTCGCTCTTCTTCGACGACTTCCCTTTCGTTGTCCAGGTTTTTTTGACTGAGGTCCAGATTGCGCATCCGGTCAGCCTCAAGCCACAAGGCCGCCGGAAGGTTGGAACTCGGCATGGTCTCCCAGTAAACGGTTGCGTCGGTGGTGGTGTAGGCGTTGTCGATCCCGCCCACTCGCACGATGTAATCTGAGAAATGTCTGCCCAGGGTTGTTGTGCCGTCGAACATCAGGTGCTCAAGAAAGTGCGCATAGCCCGTCTTGCCGGGTTGCTCGTCTCTGGAGCCGACGTGGTACCAGACCTCAACGGTGATGACCGGCGCTTCGCCGCGCTTGACCATCACGGCGTGCAATCCGTTGGGCAGTTCAAGGGTGTCGATTTTGACAGTGGGAAGCTTGACAGCCCCGAAAACGGTTCCCGGCACAAACAGGATCAACAGGGCAACGGTTCCCATAAATCCGCGGAAAATTCTGGTAAAGCGGCTGTGCAATCGACCTCGATTAAGAGGTTGCCGAAAAACGCCATCGGGCCGTGTCATTCCGAGTGCGACGAGGAATCTCGCTTTGAAATCCGGGGACATATGCGATTCCTTGTTACCCTTTGGATCCGCCCAGTGCAGGCTGTGCGACTGCTGGAAATGGCAGGAGGCCCGTGTTTGTGTTTCTTGGCAACCTGTTGGAAACTTGCGCCAACGGAAGCCAGAACCTGCTTCCATAGCGGCGAATCTCTCGAAATACAACTTCCCTGCCCGGTCTTTGCTGTTTCGGCATGCCTGGAACCCGGTGCGCGCAGGACGACCCGAAAAGCTTTCCCGGGTTTTCTAACCGATAAATTTCTGGGCGATGGGATAACGGCGGCCCATTCCAAACGCCTTGGCCGTTACCTTGAGCGCCGGAGCCGCCTGCTGGCGCTTATATTCAGCGCGAGTGACGCGCTGCATGACGTCTCCAACCAGCGCCAACCCGATTTTGTACTTCGCCGCGATCTCTTTCGCGCACAGCCGCTCCTCGATGATGCTCTTAAGAATGATATCCAGGGTTTCGTAAGGCGGAAGCGTATCCTGGTCAGTCTGATTCGCTTTCAGCTCAGCCGAGGGCGGCTTTTCAAGGCAGGAGCGCGGGATGCGTTCTTTGTCGCGATTCATGTAGCGCGCCAGCTCATAGACCATCGTTTTGGGAACGTCGGCAATCACGGACAATCCTCCGGCCATGTCACCATACAGCGTGCAATAGCCGACGGCAAGTTCTGATTTGTTGCCGGTGCTCAAAACCATGGCCCCCAGCTTGTTCGATAGCGCCATCAGGATATTCCCTCGAATGCGCGCCTGAATATTCTCTTCCGTCACATCGGCGGCGCGTCCCGTGAATATAGGTTCCAGGGTCCGAAGGTAGCCTTCATAGACGGGAGTGATGGGGATGACGCGAAAATCGATGCCAAGGCGTTTCGCCAATTCTTCTGCGTCCTGCAGGCTGCCGGAAGAAGAATACGGCCCTGGCATGCCAATGGCGTGCACGTTTTCCGGGCCCAGGGCATCGACGGCAAGCGTCGCAACCACGGATGAATCGATTCCACCACTGAGCCCGACAAGGGCCTGCTTGAAGCCGCACTTCCGCATGTAGTCCCGCGTGCCCAGGAGGAGCGCTTTGTAAACCGCCTCGATCTCAGAAGCAGGGGCTGGATGGATATCCGCGACCGTGCCTGCCGTATCAAAAACCAGCAGGTCTTCTTCAAAAGACCGGGCGCGGGCAATCAGGGTTCCGCCGGCGCTGAAGGCCAGGCTTGATCCATCCAGGATCAGTTGATCGTTGCCGCCAACGTGGTTGACGTAGGCAACGGGAATATGATGCTCCGTGGCGATGGTTCTGAGCATGTCGTAACGGATCTGAAGCTTCTCAGTGCTGTAGGGAGAAGAGGCGATATTCAGCAGGAGCTTGGCGCCGGCTTTGGTGATCTCTTCAACAGGGTCGCGCGCGTAAAGGCGCTTGCGCCAGAAGTTTTTGTCGTTCCAGATGTCTTCGCAAATCGTGACTCCGATTCGAACGCCTTCCAGGTCGAAAATGCCGACGGTGCTTCCCGGCTCAAAGTATCGGGATTCATCAAAGACATCGTAAAACGGCAGGAGAATTTTAACGTAGTCCAGAAGAACTTTTCCGCGGTAGATGAGCGCCGCGGCATTGGATACTGGCTTGCCCAACTGGACCTGAGAAGCGCGAACATAACCGATCAGGGCAGGAATGCCAGGCAGCAGGTGACTCAGGCGTGAAAGCTCCACCTCCGAACGCTCTATAAAGTCCCGCCTTTCCACCAGGTCCCGCGGCGGGTATCCGCAAATTGCCATTTCCGGGAATACGACCAGGTCGGCTTTGCGGTCAACCGCCATTTTGGCGTACTGCAGGATCTTTGCAACGTTGCCCTCAAAGTCTCCAACCGTGGTATTGATTTGTGCCAGTGCAATTTTCATAGGCCGAACGGTAACCCCTGAACCCTACTTTCTTTCTTTAGATCAAGCTCCGATTATACTGAAGCCAGCAGACCGAATCAGCATTCTCTGGCCAATAAGGGCTTTCGCGCCACCAGGGAGGCGGCGCCGCGCTCCATCCAGACCTCGCGGTAAAAAATGATCTCCCAATCTCCGAACGCCTGAAGCAACTCACCCCGCTCAAGCAAGTGGGCAGGATCCTGGGGTTTAAGGCCATAGCGGGCGTGTTCCCTGGTATAGGTTTCGTAGATCAACAATCCGCCTGGCCGAAGGGCTGTCCGGAGGGTGGGATACAAACGGCGGTCGCGATATTTGAAGCAGATCACAACGGAAAACGAGTTGGCCGGAAGGGCGAAGGCGGTTAGGTCGGCTTGGACATAAGCAATAGGCAGATTTTCTCGAACGGCAACTTCCCTGCCCGCCTTGAGCGCTTCCCATGAACGGTCAACTCCCACTGCGCTCAACCCCTGCCGGGCCAGGAACACAGTGTTCCGCCCGTAGCCGCAGGCGACATCCAGTGCAAGTCCGCTGTGAGGGAGAAAACCGGAAAAGCGGGCCAGAAGTGCGCTCGGCTGTGTGGGCACACACTTCCCGCCTTGTCCTTGAAGAGGCGACATTCCTGCTTTGGGGAGGGACCATAGGGAAAGCAAAGCGCCCGCCACGGCAGGCGCCCGCCAAAAGTGCCAGCTATGTGCTAAAGGAGCTTCCGCAACCGCAAGTCGTCTTGACGTTGGGATTCTCGAACTTGAAGCCCGAACCTTCCAGCGCTTCAACAAAGTCGATTTTAGTTCCGTTCAGATACATCAGAGATGCCTGGTCAACAATCACCTTCAACCCGTCGAACTCGTAAACCTTGTCAATCGGGTTGGTCTGGGTTTCAAAGTTCATCTGGTAGGAGAATCCGGAACAGCCTCCGCCCACAACGGAGACGCGGAGCCCCTCGGGCGCCGGGGTCTGCTGCGCCAGGATCTCTTTTACTTTGTCGATTGCGTGCGACGTTAGTTCAATAGCCATTCTCTACTCCTTTGGCCTGTCAAATGTGTAATCTTTGCCTGCCAACATACTCTCCGTAAGGTTAGCAAACCGACCGATAAAAAGCAAGTTTGCCGCCCCGCTGGGGCACGCGCCACCTCCCACAGTGCGGCGATCCATGGCACAGACGGCACGGCTGTTTAACCCGCTCATCATTCCGGCGGATTAGTCGCCGGCAGAACAGGGGTTCAAGTGGACGCGTTTCCGGATACCAGCGATAATGGAAGTGCGAAAGAAGCGGAGTTCGCCACGATACAGAACGGGGCGCAGAAGTAAGGGCGTTCGCTTCAAGGGATTGGCGCTCAATCGGCTTACAACCGCAATGGCGCCTATAAGGGTTCGGCGAATTCTGCCTGCTCCTTGCATATATTTCTTTCATATTCCGGGGGTGTTTTTTGGAAGCCATGCACCGACCAATTTTGAGAATGGGGTTGGGAGGACTTTTTCTCTCTGCGATTCTCGTCTTTTCTGCTCCGCTTTACGGCCAATACGCCGGACAGGACGCGTTGGCGAGTTTCCCGGCTGATACTCAGCAGATGGCGTATACCAATCTGGCAGACCTTCGCCAGGTGCCCCAGTATCCGCTGATCCAAACCCGTCTGATGAGCCCACAGCTTCGCAATCTTGAAACCCTGCTGAAAAGTGCGGGGGTCGATCCCGACAAGGACGTTAATGAACTGGTTCTGGGCTGGCGGGGACAAGCGCAGGATACAACCCGGTTCTTCGGCCTGGCCGAAGGCAATTTCCAACCCGACCAGATTCATGAGTTCTTCGTCAACAACAACATGATGATCCAGCGGTATTCCGGCTACGACCTTTACGCCTTTGGGTCCGGCACAGCCCGAACAGATATGTTCTTCACTTTCATCGACAGCTCCACCGCCGAATTTGGCCGGCTGGGCGACCTAAAAGCTTTGATTGACGTGCGCACCGCCGCGCGCACCGCCTTGAATTCCAACGCCGACTTTCGCCGCTGGGAAGGAGACCTGGATGGTCTGGCGCCTCAATGGGGCATCGCCACTGGCGCCGCAGCGGCCAACCAAGCCATTCCCTGGCTGACCCAGGGCAAAAAAATCCAGGTTGATCCCAGCGCGCTTTTCAGCACGGTCAAGGCGGTCCTTTACCGGGTGAACTGGGCCAGCCAAATCATGGCCCATCTTTCAATCATCTGCCAAAACGCAGAAGCGGCCAATGGCCTCAGCCAACTTCTGACCCTGTTGCGCAACGCTCAGCCTGCGATTCAGAAAAATGTGTCGCCCGCGCTTTCGCAGATCCTCCAGAATCTGAACGTCCAGGTTGATGGCTCGAATCTTAACCTGGAAGCCTCAACGTCCATCAGCGACCTGGAGCAACTGCTGAATGCTCCCGCATCAAGTGCGGGCCACCCCTAACTTCAAAGATGTTCAATCCGAAGGAAATGTCCGCAAAGGAAAAGACATGCCCGTTCAAGTGACCCTGATTCCCGGTGATGGCATCGGGCCGGAAGTATCGAACGCCACCTTGCGATTGCTCGAAGCCGCAGGCGCTGAAATCGAGTGGATCGAAATGTCCGCTACCCCCGTGGTCGGCCGTCGCGCCGGTGAAACGGAAATGAATCCGATTGTCGAATCCATCCGCAAAACCCGCGTGGCCCTTAAAGGTCCCATTGCAACGCCGGTGGGAACCGGCCATCGCAGCATCAACGTGGCTCTGCGCAAGGCGCTCGATCTTTACGCGAACCTGCGGCCGGTCAAACACCTTCCCGGCGTGAAAACTCCGTTCGAAAACGTTGACCTGATTATCGTCCGTGAAAATACCGAAGACCTTTATTCGGGCCTGGAGCACGAAGTTGCGCCCGGCGTTGTTGAAAGCCTGAAGGTGATCACCGAGTACGCCTCCACGCGCATTGCGCACTTTGCGTTCGACTACGCCCGCCGGATGGGACGGAAAAAGGTTGCTGCGATCCACAAGGCCAATATCATGAAGCTTTCTGACGGGCTGTTTCTCCATTCCATCCGCGAAGTGGCCCGCCAGTATCCTGAGATTGAGCTCCAGGAATTCATTATCGATAACTGCTGCATGCAGCTTGTCATGCGCCCCGAGCGCTTTGACGTTCTGCTGCTCGAAAATCTTTACGGTGATATCGTCTCAGACTTGTGCGCGGGGCTGGTGGGCGGACTGGGTCTGGTTCCCGGAGCGAATATCGGCACGGACTGTTCCCTGTTTGAAGCGGTCCACGGCAGCGCCCCGGATATCGCGGGCAAGCACCTGGCCAATCCCACTGCCATGATGCTCTCATCGGTTCTGATGCTTCGGCACCTTGGCCAAAATGACGTTGCCGAACGCACCGAGCGAGCGATCCACCGCGTCTATCGCGAGGGCCGCCACCTGACGACCGACGTCGGCGGCAAAGCCACGACCGACGAATTCACCGCAGCCGTGGTGGGAGCGTTGGATTGATGACCGGCGGCGCAGGGCGTGGCTTCAGCCATTCCGTTTCACCCTCACCAGAATTCACTCCCGGGTTTGAGGCTTATGCCCGCAGATCAAACCTGGCATAATGATCGACCAATTCAATGACAAGGCTGAAGCCGTGCCCTGGCATGCTGGCCGACGAACTAGTCAGCCTTAGGCGCTGGCGGGGAGAGCGCAGGGGGTTCGCTGGTATCCTTTTCCAGGACGATGCCGCCGTCCGGAAAGGTCTTGACAGCGTGGTAATGGCTCTTCAGGTAATCCCGCAACGGGCCCAGATGATTCCTGCCACCGTAACTGGGCGGCGGCATGTCAAGTTCATAATCCCAGAGCACAAATTTAACGGAATGCATTTTGAGCCCCTGGATGATGTTCTGCACCTGGGCGGGACGCGTATAGTCTGATCCGGTCACGTAGGGGACGCGGGCAGGGTCGCGAAGGTCCAGCAGATAGTTGTACATCTCATCGCCGAAGAAATAATCTCCCGGCCGGGTCCGGCGCAAAAAATATTGAACCGATTCGAAATGCACAGGGTTCATCATGGCAATGCGCCCTGTAGGAAGGTTGAGGTCTCGATGCCAGCGGACCTCGCGCTCCGCGCATTCACCGAGCGCAACCAGTAGCGCCAGAATCCAGATGGCCTTGATGCGAAAACCCCGAGTCCTTCCCGACGAATTCCAGAACCACACGAACAGAATCACTCCGGGCGGCGAGACGGCGCAGATCCGCAGCCAGGAAGGGGCGCCCGCCACTCCGAGAAAGATGAAGAAACCGGTGAGGTTGATCAGCATCAGGCGGTCCCACGGCTGCTCGGGAGATTGGCGCCGCGTAGTCCAGTAGCGGACGAAAAACAGGATGTAAATCAGAGGAATCAGCAGATGAACTGAGAGAAAGATGGCCAAAGCCGGCAGGCGATACCACGGATGAAAGGCCGGCACGTCGATCATATAAACGCGGTAGGTGTTCCAGGCGAAAGTGGGATAGTAGCGAAGGCCAAAGAGGATCGTATCGCTCAGGAATTTGCCCAGGCCGGTCTCCCACGCAAAGTAGGCGTTGAACCCAACCAGAACTCCGCCAAAAGGCCACCACAAGTAAGATTGCAGTTTCCAGAACTTGCGCAAGCTGGTTCCGCTTCGGCGCGCTTCCCAGAGAAGGAACAGGGCCACGGCAGCCGCCGCAGGCAGCCCCCTTGTCTGGGTAAAACAGGTGGACAAGCCGAACAAGGCTCCCGAGCCTGCCAGGCGCGCGGGTGTTCGCGCCTCCATCAGCAGAGCAAGCGCTCCCATCACGGCGAGCGTGCTGTACCAGTGGTGGGTGGCGTCAAACTGGCTGCGGAATGGAACAACCAGGAACAACACGGCGGGAAGATAGGCGGCTTTCCCGGGAATGACCTTCCTCGATATCTGGGTCATCAGCGCCATCGTGCCGACCCCAAGCACGATCAGCATGGCGTTCGGAATCCAGGTCCGAACACCGAAAACCTTGAATAGAGAAAAATAGACAACTTGCGTGGCCGGCAGGGTGAACTGGAAAAAATCACGGTAGATCATCTGTCCGCCGAACATCCGCCGAGCATCGAAAAGCAGCGTGACCTGATCGACAAAAAGGTGGATGGGAGTGTTCGGAAGGTAAAAGAGGTTGAGGTACAGGAACGCGAATCCGCCGGCAAGCAGGGTGAGCGTCAGGAGAACAGCCGGTCTTCCGCGGAGGGTTTCAACGCCGGTCGGAGGGATGAAGGCTGGGTCCCGCTTTGTTGGGCCACGCAGGGACTCACTTTCACTTCGCATAATGGGGTTCGGCACCGTTCAAATCTAATCGACGGCAAGGCACATGGTCAAGCCGGGCAGAAACCTTCCGCTGACACGACCTTCAACCCGGCCGCACCTGCGGCGTCGGTGAGTCCGAACTCGGCCCGCCCACGGATCGCATACATCGCAAAAAGCCGCGATGCATGTGCCACCCGCGCCCCAGCGGCACATCTCGCCCGCGAGGCACCCCGACCGCGCATCTCGTCCGGGAGACGCCCCAGCAGCGCGTCTCTACACATCTGCTGGTTTGCGCACGGGGCCGTACCAGCGGGCGAGGTGTTTGGCGGGAACGCCCAGCGAATAGAGGGTTTGAATCCAGACCCAACTGAACAGCGTGGAAAAAAGGCCCTGGACGCGCCAGCGCCGGTCGGAAACCAGAAGGGGTGGATTCAGGCAGGTCGTACGGCCGGCGCGTTCCATCCGGCGCACAAATTCATAGTCGTCCATGATGGGGAGTGGTTTAAAGCCGCCCAGCCGTTCGAAAACCTGGCGACGCACAAAAAGCCCCGAGTCTCCGTAATAGATTCCGAAAGGCCGCCGCACCCTGTAGCACCAGGTAAAGAAGCGGGTGACGGGGGAATTGCCTTCAAACACGATTTGAAAGTTTCCGCCGATCACCGAGGGATTCCGCAGGCTCTGCTCGATCGATTCAACCGCATCCGGCGGCGCCAGAATGTCAGCGTGGAGAAACAGGAAGGAATCGCCGCAAGCCACCTGCGCCGCGCTGTTGGACTGGATGGCGCGGTTGCGAACGCTCTCAACCAACCGCAGAGGATGCGGGTACCCTGCAGAGGCCTGGAGCACAAGTTCCGGGGTGCGATCGGTACTGCTGCCGTCGGCGACCAGCACTTCAAAGCGGCCGCGCACGCGCCTCAACTGGTCCAGCACGGCCAGGATGGAGCTTTCCTCGTTATAGGTTGGAATGACGATGCTCACCATATCTGGAATGGATGATCAGGAACGCGCCAGGATGCGGAAGGAGCGGCGGTCAGCGTTCATCGACGAAGGTGGCCAGCGCCCGCAACCTCTCATTGCGCCGGCGATGCAGCTCATCGCAGGAGAGCGCCGCCAGTTCGCCCAAGCTTCGTTCCAGCGTGGCTCGGATCAAGGCGGCCGAAGCCTGCGGATCGGCGTGCGCGCCTTCCGGCGGTTCGGGAATGATCTCATCAATGATTTTGAAACGATGAAGGTCTTCCGCCGTCAGCTTCAAAATGCGCGCGGCATCCTGCTTGTGTTCCCAGTCGCGCCAGAGGATGGAAGAACAGCCCTCTGGAGCAATCACCGAGTAGATGGCGTTTTCAAGCATCAGCACGCGGTCCCCAATCGCGATGGCCAGCGCGCCGCCGCTGCCGCCTTCGCCGTGAATCACCGGGATGATGGGGACGCGCAGTTTGGTGATTTCCTTCAGGTTGAAAGCGATGGCTTCAGCCTGGCCGCGCTCTTCCGCTCCGATGCCGGGATACGCTCCCGGAGTATCAATGAAGGTGATGATGGGGATATTGAATTTGGCGGCCAGTTGCATCAGGCGGAAAGCCTTGCGATAGCCTTCGGGGTTGGTCATGCCGAAATTGCGGTGAAGTTTCTGCTTGGTATCGCGGCCCTTCTGGTGCCCCACCACCATCACCGGGCTGCCGTTAAAGCGGGCAAAGCCTCCCACCATGGCGGCATCGTCGCCGAAGCGGCGGTCGCCGTGAAGTTCGGTGAACTCCGTAAAGAGCATCTGGATGTAGTCGAGCGTGTAGGGACGCTGGGGATGCCGGGCCAGCAATACGCGGGTCCAGGCGTCCTTGTTCCCGGACGCGGTTCCCGCCTGCAGAGAATCAACCTGTTCCTGAAGGCGAGTGATTTCCTCGCGAGCTACGGAACCGGGCTGCAGTTTGAGCTCCGCAATCTGCCCTTCAAGCTCCTGAACGATTGTGCGCTGTCCACTTGGCTTTGCCATCAGATTTGCTGCCCTTTAATTCATTTCATGCGCATGTCCATTTGGCCCCGCAAACCTCTGGGTTGGAGATGCGCTCAGGTATCGCGCTCAAGTTACGGCTGCGGCCCGCAGCCTGTTCTCGGCACAGTTCTATGGC
>Ga0307374_10011456_pt1 | contig 12603 bp, 3 predicted proteins | sample OX3MG_FD_202532 | JGI IMG/M metagenome (GOLD analysis project Ga0307374, IMG submission 202532) | Soil microbial communities from Risofladan, Vaasa, Finland - OX-3 | ecosystem: Environmental > Terrestrial > Soil > Coastal area > Acid sulfate soil | place: Finland: Risofladan, Vaasa | collected...
GCATCGGAGCAGGAATACTACCCGGTCACGCTTGTCGAGCCGCGCCAGGCCAACCGGTGGGCCCTCGGGCTCGACCTGATGTCCGACGTCAAGCGGCACCCCGCCGTCGTCAAAGCGCTGGCGAGCGACGCGGTGGTCGCCACCGCGCCGCTGCCGGTGACCCAGGAGCCCGGGGGGCCAGGCGGGTTGCTGTTGCTGCTGCCGGTCAGCAAAGGCGGTAACGGCCCGGGTCTGGTGCTCGTCAAGCTGTCGCTCGGCGCGCTGATCAGGTACGAGGCGCCGGCGCTGAGCGGCAGCCTGAGCCTGCGGCTTGTCGACCTCGCCTCCGGCGAAGCGCTTTACGACGGGTTTCCGACGCTGTCGCAGCGGGTCGACTATCGTCAGGAATTCGAATTCGGCCAGCGCCGCTACGAACTGCAGGCGGCGCCTTCGCCGACCTATCTGAAACAGCATCGCGGATGGCAGAGCTGGGCCTTGCTCGCCGTCGGGGTGCTCGGTACCGGGCTGCTGGGCGCGCTGCTGATGCTGGGCACCGGATATACCGACCGCATCGAGCGGCAGGTCGAGGCCCGCACCCGCGAGTTGGCTGCCGCCAACCGCCTGTTGCAAATCGAGATCGACGAGCGGCGCCAGGCCGAGGCGGCGTTGCGCCACGCCCAGCGGATGGAGGCGATCGGCCAGTTGACGGGCGGGATCGCCCACGATTTCAACAATCTGCTGACCATCATCAGCGCCAATGGCGAGTTGCTGCGCAACGCCGCGACCGACGAGGCGGGGCTGCGCCGGGCCAACGGCATCCTGCGCGCGGCCGAGCGCGGCGAACGCATGACCCGGCAACTGTTAGCGTTTTCCCGGCGCTCGACGCTGCGCCCCGAGGTGGTCGATCTGCGCCAGCGCACCGCCGAGATGGCCGACATGCTGGCGCAGTCGATGCGGGAAGACATCCGCGTCGTGGTCGAGCTGCCCGAGGATCTGTGGCAGGTCACGATCGACCCCGCCGAATTCGAGCTCGCCGTGCTCAACATCGCGGTCAACGCCCGGGATGCCATGCCGCACGGCGGCCGCCTGCACGTAGCGGCGCGCAACGTGACCGCCGCGGCGAACGAACTCGCCGCCGGCGCCCCGGCCGGGGAATTTGTCGCACTGACCCTGGCGGATACCGGGACGGGGATGCCGCCCGACGTGCTGGCACGCGCGTTCGAGCCGTATTTCACGACCAAGGAGGTCGGCGCGGGATCGGGGCTCGGCCTGTCGCAGGTCTATGGGTTCGCGACCCAGAGCGGCGGCCACGCGACGATCGCGAGCTGGCCGGATGCTGGCACCACGGTGACCCTCTACCTGCCGCGGGCGGTTGCCGCCGCATCGCCCGCGGCAGCCGCGGCAACCCCAGCGACCGGGCTCGCCATGGCTAAGCTCCTCGTCGTCGAGGACGAGGCCGAGATCGGCGATCTGACCGTTTCGATGCTGCGCGAGTTGGGCCACCAGGCCATGCATGTGCGCAACGTCGCCGCCGCGCTCGCCACCCTCGCCGAGGATGACCAGATCCGCATGGTCATTTCCGACATCGTGCTGCCCGGCGAGACGAACGGGCTCGACCTCGCCCGAATTGTGCGGGCGCAATATCCGGGCCTGCCGCTGTTGCTGGTCACCGGCTACAGCCGTTCCGCCCAGGAGGCGGCCAGCGAGGGCTTCGCGCTGCTCAGGAAGCCCTATCGCCGCGACTCGCTCAACGACGCAATCCACGTGGCGGTCGACGGACGCGCGCAGCGCTCGTCCGACCGCAGCGACCCGGTGGCCGACTGAGCCGCTCGTGCGCGCGCCTATCCATCAGTTGAATTCGCCGGCAGTTGAATTCGCCGGCTGCCTTCGATAATCTCCGGCGGTCGATGCATTGCTGGTGACCTACCAAATAACCAGTAAAGCTGGACACCGGGGGAAAATCATCTGTGGTAAAACTGAAAATATTGACGGTGTAATTTTTGCGCTCGGATTTGCGCGGTAAAGCTGCGGCAAATCGCATACGGTACGGATGTTGCCTGAATATATCCTCGGAAACAGCCGGCGCAGGCTGGCCTGTAGGCCGGGAGCGGATGGGGGACAGGCTGGAACGGGATGCTTTGATGATGCATGGCGAACCGGGCGCGTTTACTGGAGGGTTCCGATCCGAGCCGACCGGCAGCCGCACGACCCGGCGGCGCCGCGGCACGCACCGCCGACGCGCGGGTGACCCAGCGCTTTACGCCGGAATTCTAGCCAATTCGACCCGCGGTGTGTAATGAGGGGGCCACTCCGGGTTTCCCGCCATCGCCGGGTTTTCAGTTCATTCGGCTAAGTTTGCACGAGCGCCATGAGTGACGGATCGATCGCGATTGTTGGTGCGTCGTGCCGATTTCCCGGTGCCGCTGACCTTGAGGCCTACTGGCAGCTTTTGGTCTCTGGGACCGATGCGATAACCAAGGTCGATCAGCAGCGCTGGTCGACGCGCCGCTTCTACCACCCGCAGCACGGCGAGCCGGGCAAGAGCTATACCTGGGCCGCCGGGTTGTTGACCGGTGTCGACCTGTTCGACCCGGCGTTCTTCGGGATCTCGCCGCGCGAGGCGGCGCAAATGGATCCGCAGCAGCGGTTGCTGCTCGAACTCGTGTGGCATGCCGCCGAGGATGCCGGCATTTCCGCTGCCAAGCTCGCCGGCAGCGCGGCGGGGGTGTTTATCGGCGCGTCATCGACCGATTACCGCGATATCCGGGTAGGCGACCCCTCGGGCAGCGACGGCTATTCGATGACCGGCGGCACGCTGAGCATCCTCGCCAACCGCGTTTCCTATGTCTTTGATCTGCGCGGGCCGAGCTTTACGGTCGACACCGCCTGCTCGTCGTCGCTGGTGGCGCTGCATCAGGCATGCGAGGCAATCCGGGCCGGCCATATCCCGGCGGCGATCGTCGGCGGTATCAACGTGCTGCTGTCGCCGTTTTCGTTTATCGGGTTCTGCCGCGCGTCGATGCTGTCCGAGCGCGGGCACTGTTTTGCGTTCGACGAGCGTGCCGACGGCTATGTGCGCAGCGAGGGCGGCGGCGTCATCATCCTGAAACCGCTGGCCCAGGCGGTGGCCGACGGCGATGCGATCCGCGCGGTGATCCGCGGCACAGGGGTCAATTCCGACGGCCGCACGATCGGGTTGTCGCTGCCGAGCGAGGCGGCGCAGGCCGAGCTGCTGCGCTCGCTCTATGCCCGCGCCGGGGTCGCCCCCGACGACCTCGCGTTCTTCGAGATGCACGGCACCGGCACGCCGGCCGGCGATCCGATAGAGGCGGCGGCGGTCGGCGGCGCGCTCGGCCGCGGCCGCCAGACCCCGCTGCCGATCGGCTCGGTCAAAAGCAATCTCGGCCATCTCGAGCCGGCCTCCGGCATGGCCGGGCTGATCAAGGCGGCGCTGGCGCTCGACCGCGGGACGATCCCGGCGACCCTGAATTGCGAGACCCCGAACCCGCGAATCCCTTTCGCCGAGTTGAACCTGAGGCTGCTGCATCAGGCCGAGCCGCTGGGAACGGCGGACCGCTGCTTTGCCGGGGTCAACTCGTTCGGCTTTGGCGGCACCAACGGCCACGCGATCCTGGCGCCGCCGCCGCGGGCCGCGGCTGCGTCAGAGCCCGTTGCGGCGGAGCCCGGCGGCCCCTTGCCGCCGCTGGTGATCTCGGCGCGCAGCGAGGCGGCCTTGCGCGCCCTGGCGGCGGAGTGGCGCACCGGTCTGGCGGCGGCGCCGGCCGAAGCGGTGCCGGCACGCCTGCGCGCCGCGGCGCGGCTGCGCGACCACCACGCGCATCGCCTCGTCGCGTTCGGCGACGCGCCGGAAGCGATCGCCGCAACTCTCGATGATTTTCTCGCCGGTCCCGCCCCTTCGGCCGCGATCAGCGGCACGGCGGTGCGCGGCGGCGGGCTGGCCTTTGCGTTTTCGGGCAACGGCGCACAGTTTCCGGGCATGGGGCGCGAGGCCTATCGCGCCAGCCCGGCGTTTCGCGAGGCGATCGCCGAGATCGACGCGCTGCTCCAGCCGATGCTCGGCTGGTCGGCCGCCGGGCTGATCGACGAGGGGATCGACGCGGCGCGGCTGGCGCGGGCCGATTACGCGCAGCCGCTGCTGTTCGCGATCCAGGTCGGCATCGTCACCGTGTTGCGGCGACTCGGCATCGAAGCGTCCGGGCATATCGGCCACAGCGTCGGCGAGGTCGCCGCGGGGTGGAGCGCCGGGGCGCTGACCTTGCCGGACGCGACGCGGGTCATCGTGGCGCGCAGCCGTCATCAGGAGCAGACCCGCGGCATCGGGCGGATGGCGGCACTGGCCCTGGGTGCCGAGGCGACACGCGATTTGCTCGCCGAACTCGGCAGCCCGCTCGAAATCGGCGCCCTCAACGCCACCCAATCGGTGACCGTGTCAGGGCCGGCGACGGCAATCGAGCAGCTGCGCACCGAGGCGCGCCGCCGCGGCATCGGCTGCCGCCCGCTCGACCTCGAATTCGCCTTTCACTCCGATGCGATGGACCCGATCCGCGACGGGCTGCGCGCCGATCTCAGTGGCCTCCGGTCGCAGGCGCCGGCGGGGCTGCTGGTGTCGACCGTCACCGGCGAGCCGGTCGAGGCCGGGATGCTCGGCGCCGACTACTGGTGGCAGAACGTGCGCAACCCGGTGCAGTTCGCCGACGGAATGGCAGGGCTGGTCGCCGCCGGGCACCGCATCTTTGTCGAGATCGGCGCGAACCCGGTGCTGCAGTCCTACCTGCACGACGCGCTGCGCACCGGCGAGGCGCAGGGGCGCGTGCTCGGCACGCTGAACCGCAGGGACGCCGCGGGCGACCCGTTTCCGGCGATCGCCGCGCGCTGCCACGTCTCCGGGTACGATATCGCCAAGGCGCCGTGGTTCGACGGCGCCGCCGAGCGGCGCGGTCTGCCGCTCTATCCCTGGCAGCGCGAGCGCTTCTGGTTCGAGCCGACCACCGAAGGGCCGGACCTGATCAACCCGCAATTCGTCCATCCGCTGGTCGGATATCGCCAGTCGGGCCCGCTGCCGCTGTGGATCAACTGGCTCGACGCCGATCTGCTGCCCTGGCTCGCCGACCACGCGATCGAGGGCGTGCCGGTGCTGCCGGCGGCCGCGGTGCTGGAAATGGCGCTGGCGGCGGCGCGCACGCGGCGCCCCGAGGCGGATGCGCTCGAAGTCGCCGATGTCGAATTGCGCCGGCCGCTGCCGTTCGACGCCGGGCGCGGGCGGGAATTGCGCACCCGGCTCGACCCCGACGACGGCGAATGGGAGCTGAACAGCCGGCCGCGCCTGTCGGAGGAAGCGCCGACCGTGCATGCGGTGGCACGCGTCGTCACCGCGACCGGCGCCGATTTTCGGGCGCCCGGCCTGCCGTCGGCGGCGCCGGTGGGCACAGTCGAGGCGGCGGCGCTGTACGACCTCGCCACCCGCCTCGGCCTCGATTACGGCGCGCGGTTTCGCACCGTCGCGCGCATCGACCTCATCGCCGCCGGCGAGGCGGTCGTGCATCTCGACCCGGCGCCGATCGGCGAGCCGCTCGAACTGTACCTGGTTCATCCGGCGCTGCTCGACGGCGCGTTGCAGGGGTTGCTGGCGCTGCTCGCGGATGACCAGCCGGAATTGCGCGGGATCAGCTTTCTGCCGTGGCGCTTTGGCCGGGTACGGCTCACCGCCCCGTTTGCGCGGGTGCCACGAACGGCGCATCTGCGGGTGACCCGGCTCGGCACCCGTTCAGCCGCCGCCGACATCACGCTGTTCGACGCATCAGGCGACCCGATCGCCGAGCTGTCCGAATGCTGGTTTCGCCGCGTCGAACTCAGCCGCGCCGGATCGCTCGACGACCGCGTGCTGCGGGTCGATGCGGTGCCGGCGCCGCTCGAACCGGCGGCGTTTCCGCCGGCCTTCGCGGGGCTTGGTGAAGCCCTGTCGGGGCTGGCCGTCGCCGGCGACGGCCCCGAGAACGAGACCGAGCAGGCGCTGCTGCTCGATGCGCTGAGCGCGGCGGTCGCGTGGCGCGCGGTCGCCGCGACCGCCGGCATGACGGACGGGTTCACCGTCGAGGGCCTGGCCGCCGCCGGCCGGATCGCCGCCGGCTCGGCGCCGCTGCTCGACACCCTGCTGGGCCTCCTGGCGCGGTTCGGCGCCGCGCGCGACGACGGCGACGTGTGGCATCTGGTTCAGCCCAACGACCTGCCCGAGATCGGCGAGGTGTGGCGGCTGTTGCTGGCCGAGGCGCCGACCCTGGTGCCCGAGTTGGCGATCCTCGCCGCCGCCGCAGAAGATTTGCCGCGCCTCTTCGCCGAGGGCCCGGGAGACGGCGAGGCCGTGCCGTCGTCGGGGTTCGACGCGTCGCTGGCCGCCTCTCCGGTGAGCGCCGCCGGCGCGCGCTTTGTCGGCGAGGCGCTCGCCCACATTGCCGCGCAGTGGCCGGCCGCTCGGAAGCTGCGCATCCTCGAACTCGGGGCCGGCGGCCTCGCGACCCGCCGCATCCTCGACGAACTGGGCCGGTCGGGCGTCGCGCTGTCATACCTCGCCACCAGCCCGGACCCGGACGAGGCGGCGCGACTGGCGTTCACCGTCGCCGCGACGACCGGCGCGGAGGCGCGCTGCTGGTCGCCGGCAGACGGCGATGAGGCGCCGGACGGCGCCCCGTTCGACCTCGTTCTGTCGCTCAACGCCGCCGCGCGGCTGCGGCTCGATCCCGCCGCACTGGCAAGGCTGAGCGGATTTCTGGTGCCCGGCGGAATGCTGCTCGCGGTCGAGCCCGAGCCGAACCCGCTGTGGGATCTGGCCTGCGGCCGCTTTGCCTGGTGGTGGCAGGGGCTGGCCGGCGCCGGCGGTTCGCCGCTGCGCAGCGGCGACCAATGGTGCGGCGATCTGGCCGCCGCCGGGTTTGCCGAGACCGGCAGCCGGAGGATCACCGCCGGGCCGTGGCCGAGCATCGCGCTGTGGGCGCGCGCGCCCGATGCGGCGGCCGAGCGGGTCGAGCAGCCGCCGGCCCGCCCGGCGATCGCGCTGGTTGCCGATGGCCCGTGCGAGATGATTGCGGCAATCGGCCGGTCGCTCACCGGGCTCGGCCATCATCCGGTCATCGTCGCGCCGGGCGACCTTGGAGAGCTCGAAGGCGGGCATCTCGCGGTCGTCGTGGTCAACGAGCCCGACGACCCGGCCGAGGGGGCGGCGCAGGCGATGCCGCTTGTGTCCCGCGCCGCCGCCGCGGCTGCGCAGCGCCGGCTGCCGCTGTGGGTGGTGACCGCCGGCGCCCAGCAGGCCGAACCGGGCGGACGCGCCGGGCTGGCCGGTGCCGCAGTGTGGGGGCTCGGCCGGGTTCTGGTCAACGAGATGCCCGGGCTCGACCTGCACCTCGTCGACCTGCCGGGTTCCGCCGGTGCGGCCGAGCGCGCCCGGTGCCTCGCCGCCGAGTTCGAAGCGGGGTCGGCGGAAAACGAGATCGTATGGACCGCATCCGGGCGCCATGTGCTGCGCCTGCGCCGCGGGCTGCCGCCGCGCCGCCCACCGGCCGGTGCGGCGATCGCTCTCGCCAGCGATGGCGGCGGCCTCGATGGGCTCGGCTGGGTAGAGATCGCGCCGCGGCCGCCGGGGCCCGGCGAGATCGAGATCGATGTTCACGCCGCCGGGCTCAATTTCCGCGACGTGATGTGGGGCATGGGCCTCTTGCCCGAAGAGGCGCTGATCGACGGGTTTGCCGGCCCGACCTTTGGCCTCGAATGCGCCGGCACGGTGCGGGCGGTCGGCCCGGATGTCGCGGGGATCGCGGTCGGCGACCGGGTCGCCGGGCTGGCCCCGGCGTCGCTGAGCACCCGGGTGACGACCGCGGCGAATGCCGTGACGCCGATCCCGCCCGAGATCGACTTTGCCGCGGCGGCGACCGTGCCGGTCGCGTTTGTCACGGTAATCTACGCGCTGCGCACGCTGGCGCGGCTGCTGCCCGGCGAGCACGTGCTGATCCATGCTGCGGCCGGCGGGGTCGGGCTGGCCGCGATCCAATACGCCAAGCAGTGCGGCGCGGTGGTCATTGCGACGGCCGGGTCCTCGGTCAAGCGCGCATTCCTGCGACAGGCCGGCGCCGACCACGTCATCGATTCGCGCGATCTGGGGTTTGCCGACGCGGTGCGGGCGATCACCGGCGGCGCCGGGGTCGATGTCGTGCTGAATTCGTTGAGCGGCGAGGCGATGGACAACAGCATCGCCGTGCTGAAGCCGTTCGGCCGCTTTCTCGAGCTTGGCAAGCGCGACTTCTATCTGAACCGTCGCATCCACCTGCGGCCGCTGCGCCAGAACATCTCGTATTTCGCAATCGACGTCGACCAGCTGCCGATGCAGCGGCCCGACCTGGCCCGCTCGCTGCTCGGCGAGGTCGCGGAGGCGCTGGCCAGTGAGGCGATCCGCCCGCTCGCCCACCGCGTCTTCCGGTTCGGCGAGATCGACGAGGCGTTCCGCCTGATGCAGGCCTCCGGCCATATCGGCAAGATCGTGCTGATTCCCGAAGACGGCGCCGGGGTGCGGCTGTCGCGCCCGCCCGGGCTGACGCTGCGCGGCGACGGGGTCTATCTCGTGACCGGCGGGCTGAACGGGTTCGGGTTCGAGGCGGCGCGCTGGCTGGTGCGCTGCGGCGCCCAGCGGATCGCGCTGCTCGGCCGGCGCGGCGCCGACACGCCGGCCGCGGCGGCGCGGGTCGCCGAGCTGACGGCCGCCGGCGCCGAGGTCTCGGTGCATGCCGGAGACGTCGCCGACCGCGCCTCGCTCGCCGCCGTTCTGGCGCGGGTCCGCTGCCACGGCGCGCTGCGCGGCGTGGTGCACGCGGCGAGCGCGATCAGCGACGGGCTGGCGATCGACATCGACGCGGAGGCGGCGGCGCCGATGCTGCGGCCCAAGCTCGTCGGGGCGGTGCTGCTCGACGAATTGACGCGCGACGACCCGCTCGACCTGTTCGTGCTGTTCTCATCGGCCACGACCCTGCTCGGCGCGCCCGGGCAAGGCGTCTACGTCGCCGCCAATCTTGCGCTCGAGGCGTTGGCCCGCCAGCGCCGCGCCGACGGGCGGCCGGCGCTCGCGGTCGGCTGGGGGCCGATCGCCGATGCCGGTTATCTCGCCGACCGGCCCGAGACCCGCGACGCGCTGGCGCGGCGGCTCGGCGCCCGGCCCATGCCGGCGGCGCAGGCGCTCGCCGCGCTGTCGGCGCTGACGGCCGGCGGCCTGTCGTCTGCCGCCTTCGCCGAGACCAGCTGGAGCGAGGCGCGGCGCTATCTGCCGATCCTCGCGACTTCGCTGTTCGCCGAAATCCGCGCCGAGGCCGAGAGCGCGCCGTCTGACGATTCGCTGATCGAAAAGCTCGCCTCGCTCGATGCCGACGGCGTGATCGAGCTGCTGAAGACCGTCGTCACCGAAGAGGCGGCCAATATCCTGCGCCTGCCGGCGGCAGGGATCGAGCCGCAACGCCCGCTGTCGGAGCTGGGCATGGATTCGCTGATGGCGGTCGAGCTTCGCCTCGCGCTCGAAACCCGGCTGCGCATCGATCTGCCGCTGGTGTCGCTGGCCGAGGGAACCAGCGTCGCCTCGATCGCCGGGCGCCTCGCCGGCGCCGTCTCGGCCCGCCCGCGGATCAGCGAATTGCAAGGCCTTGCCGCCCGCTACGAGGTGGCGGAGGATGCCGGGATGGCGAGCCTGCTGGGCGATTCCGGCGATATGTTCGACGCCGCCGAGGAACAATCCGCCGCGGCGGAGTGACCGGGTGGATAGCAGCCGCAACCTTTTCGGCTTGACCGCTCAGGCCAAGGCGAAACTGCTTGAAAAGCTGACCTCTGCGGCGGTGTCTCGGGCCGCGGCGCCGGCGCGCGGCGCTGCGGCGCGGCAGGGTGATGCCTCCGGCCGGCTCGACGTGTCGGCGCTCGAAGGGTATCGCGAAATCCGCACGATCGCCGCGGCCGGCGATTACCTGGGCGTCGCCAACCCGTTTTTCCGGGTGCATGAGGGGATCGCCGCCGCCGAGACCGTGATCGGCAACCGCCCCTACCTCAACTTCGCCTCCTACAACTATGTCGGGCTTAACGGCGACCCGCGCATCGCCGAGGCGGCCAAGGCAGCGATCGACCGCTATGGCACCAGCGTATCGGCGAGCCGCCCGGTGTCGGGGGAGCGGCCGGTCCACCGCGAATTGGAGCTGGCGCTGGCGCGGCTGCACGGCGCCGAGGACAGCGTCGCGCTGGTCGGCGGCCACTCGACCAACGTCACGGTGATCGGCCACCTGCTCGGCCGCAGCGACGTGATCGTGCACGATGCGCTGATCCACAACAGCATCGTGCAGGGTTCGATCCTGTCCGGGGCGCGACGCGTGCCGTTTGCCCATCTCGACCCGGCCGCCGCCGACAAGGCCCTGGGCCAGGTGCGCGCCGGGCACGGGCATGCGCTGTTGGTCATCGAAGGCCATTACAGCATGGACGGCGATGTTCCCGATCTCGCCGCCTTTGTCGCGGTGGCGCGGCGGCATCGCGCCTGGCTGATGGTCGACGAGGCGCATGCGCTCGGCGTGCTCGGGGCGCGTGGGCACGGGTCGGCCGAGCATTGCGGGGTCGATCCCGGCGAGATCGACATCTGGATGGGCACGCTCAGCAAGACCCTCGTCTCGTGCGGCGGCTACATCGCCGGCCGGCGCGACCTGATCGACTATCTGAAGCACACCGCGCCCGGCTTCGTGTTTTCGGTCGGCATGTCGCCGCCGGCGGCGGCCTCGGCGCTCGCCGCGCTCGATATCCTCGGCCGCGAGCCCGAGCGGGTCGCCCGGGTCAACGCCCGCGCTGCGCTGTTCCTGCGCCTCGCGCGCGAAGGCGGGCTCGATGTCGGCGGCTCGATCGGCGCGGCGATCGTCCCGGTCATCACCGGCAGCTCGATCGGCGCGGCGCGCCTGGCGCACGCCCTGTTCGAGCGCGGCATCAACGTACAGCCGATCCTCTATCCGGCAGTCCCCGAGCGGGCCGCGCGGCTGCGCTTTTTCCTGACCGCCGCGCACAGCGAACAGCAGATCCGCGAGGCGGTGCGCATCCTGCTCGAAGAGCACCGGACGATCGCAGCGAGCCCGGCGGATCTGGGGGCGCTGGTGCGCCATCTCGGCCGCCGCGAGCCGCAGCCGGGGTAGCCGGCCGGCCGGCGGGACGACCGGACAGGTGGCCGCACGCTGCGCCGCTTGACGGCAACGAAGCTGGCCTTACATCTGAGCCTTGGCTAGTGTGCCGACCCCCACTTCGCCGTGAAATGGATGGCTGCAACACCCGACGATACTGCATGGCATGGCACGACGATCCTCTGCTTGCGCAAAGAGGGGGTCGTGGTCGTCGCCGGCGACGGCCAGGTCACCCAGGGCCAAACCGTGCTGAAGGCCAACGCGCGCAAGCTGCGCCGGCTGGCTGGCGGCTCGGTGATCGCCGGGTTTGCCGGCGCCACCGCCGACGCGATCACGCTGTTCGAGCGGCTCGAAGCCAGGCTCGAGCAGTATTCCGGCCAGCTCGCCCGGGCCTGCGTTGAACTCGCCAAGGATTGGCGCACCGACCGCTATCTGCGGCGGCTTGAGGCGATGATGGCGGTGGCCGACGCCAACGTGTCGCTGATCCTCACCGGCACCGGCGACGTGCTGGAGCCCGAAGACGGGATCATCGCCATCGGCTCGGGCGGCGGCTATGCGCTGGCCGCGGCGCGGGCGCTGATCGACCTCGATGGGCTCGACGCCGAAGCGGTGGCGCGGCGCGCGATGGCGATCGCCGCCTCGATCTGCATCTATACCAACGACAAGATCACGCTGGAAAAGCTGCCGCTGTGATAGACCCCACGAATTCTTTCAGCCCGCGCGAGATCGTTTCCGAACTCGACCGCTTCATCGTCGGCCAGGACGACGCCAAGCGCGCGGTCGCGATCGCGCTGAGAAACCGCTGGCGGCGCCAGCAGCTTGCGCCAGAGTTGCGCGACGAGGTGCTGCCCAAGAACATCCTGATGATCGGCCCGACCGGCTGCGGCAAGACCGAGATCGCGCGCCGCCTCGCGCGACTGGCGCAGGCGCCGTTTCTCAAGGTCGAGGCGACCAAGTTCACCGAGGTCGGCTATGTCGGGCGCGATGTCGAGCAGATCGCCCGCGACCTCGTGGAAATCTCGCTCGGCATGACCAAGCAGCGGCTCAGCAAGAATGTCGTCGCCAAGGCCGAGATCGCCGCCGAGGAGCGGGTGCTCGATGGCCTGGTCGGCGCCAATGCCAGCGCCGATACCCGGCAGAAATTCCGCAAGATGCTGCGCGAGGGGACGCTCGACGACCGCGAGATTGAGATCGCGGTGCAGGAAAGCGCATCCGCCAACCTGCCGACCTTCGAGATTCCCGGCATGCCCGGCGCGCAGATGGGCATGGTCAATCTCGGCGACATTTTCGGCAAGGCGTTCGGCAGCCGCGCCAAACCCAAGAAGATGACGGTCGCCGACAGCTATCGCGTGTTGATCGCCGAGGAGAGCGAGAAGCTGCTCGACCAGGACGCGGTGGTGCGCGAGGCGATCGCCGCGGTCGAGCAGAACGG
>Ga0307374_10011457_pt1 | contig 12602 bp, 9 predicted proteins | sample OX3MG_FD_202532 | JGI IMG/M metagenome (GOLD analysis project Ga0307374, IMG submission 202532) | Soil microbial communities from Risofladan, Vaasa, Finland - OX-3 | ecosystem: Environmental > Terrestrial > Soil > Coastal area > Acid sulfate soil | place: Finland: Risofladan, Vaasa | collected...
AGCGACTGCCGGTCCTCGGGCGGCACCAGCTCGTCCAGGCGACGGCGGAAGCCGCCCCCGGCGCGGGTGCCGAGCAGGTGCGATGTCCACGGGGCCGGTGGCCGGGCCTCCAGCGAGACCAGGCGGCGCTCGGTGTCGAAGCCGGCTTCCAGGCGGGCTTCGCCCAGCACCTGCGGCAGATCCCCTTCGCCGCTGCTGCGCAGGTCACGCGCCCCGGCCACTATGGGCAGGGCCACCCCCCAGTCGGTACGAGGACCGACGTCCACGTGCATGGTCCGGCGCACCGATCCCGGCCCCCGGGCCGGCACCGACTCCAGGGGTATGCGCGGTGGGCCGGACGTGGCGAGGGTCACGGCGCCACGCTACCGTGCACGCGCGTTCTCCGACACTGGCGTCAGGGTTCTGAGCCCGGCTCCGGAGCCGCCTGGCAGGTGAACCACAACAGCAACACCCGAGAAGCGGAGGCAGCAGGACATGGCACGACGAGTGGCGATCGTGGGAGCAGCGCTGAGCGACTGCGGGCGTGTCGATGACAAGACCGCCTTCGAGCTGCATTACCAGGCCACCACGGCCGCCCTGGCCGACGCCGGCATCAGCCGCAACGATGTCGACGGCTTCATGTCGCACGGCACCGGGGCGCTGCCGCCCATCGAGCTGGCCGAGTACCTGGGCCTCGCCCCCCACATCCAGTACATCGACTCGACCGGGGTGGGCGGCTCGTGCTGGGAGATGTTCCTGGAGCACGCCGTGGCCGCCATCGCCCAGGGCCAAATCGAAACGGTGGTGCTGAGCTACGGGTCGACGTCGCGTGCCGATCTCAAGCGCAAGTTCCGCACGGCCAACCTCTTCTTCGGCAACCGGGGGCCGACGCAGTTCGACGCCCCCTTCGGCCACACCCTCATCGCCAAGCACGCCATGTCGGCCCGGCGCCACATGCACGAGTACGGCACCACCATCGAGCAGCTGGCCGAGATCGCCGTGTCGGCCCGCTACAACGCCCAGTTCAACCCTCAGGCCTACTACCGCGACCCCATAACCATCGACGACGTGCAGTCGTCGACCATGGTGGCCGACCCCTTCACCAAGCTGCACTGCTGCATCCGCTCCGACGGCGGCGGCGCACTGGTCATCACCAGCGAGGAGAGGGCGCGCGACTGCGCCAGCACGCCCATCTGGGTGCTCGGTACCGGCGAGGCCATCTCCCACACCACCATGAGCGAGTGGGCCGACTTCACCGAGTCACCGTGCGTGCGCTCGGGAGCCAAGGCCTTCGGCCAGGCCGGCGTGACCCCCGAGGACATCGACGTGGTGCAGGTCTACGACTCCTTCACCCTGACCGTCCTGCTCACCTTGGAGGGCCTGGGCTTCTGCAAGAAGGGCGAGGGCGGCGCCTTCGTGGAGGACGGCAAGCTCAGAGTGGGCGGAGCCCTGCCCACCAACACCGACGGCGGTGGGCTTTCGGCTTGCCAGCCCGGCATGCGCGGCATCTTCCTGTTGGTCGAGGCGGTCAAGCAGCTCCGGGGCCAGTGCGGCGAGCGCCAGGTGGCCGACGCTCGCCTGGCGTGCGTGAACGCCACGGGCGGGTGGATCTCCTCCACTGGCACCGCCATCTTGGGCCGGGAGTAAGCCCCGCCGAAGATCAGCCGGTGAGCTTGGGCGAACCGGCCTCGGCCGGGATGGCCACGGTCTTGGTCTCCAGGTACTCCTCGAAGCCCTCGTCGCCGTTCTCGCGCCCCACCCCCGACTGCTTGTAGCCGCCGAAGGGGGCGTCGGGGGCCAGGTACACCCCGCCGTTGATGCCCATGGTGCCGGTGCGGATGCGCCGGGCCACGGCCAGCGCGCGCTGCTCCGAGGCCGAGGTCACGTCGCCCGACAGCCCGTAGATGGAGTCGTTGGCGATGCGCACGGCGTCGTCGTCGTCCTCGTAGGCCAGCACCGCCAGCACCGGCCCGAAGATCTCCTCCTGGGCGATGACGGCCTTGGGGTCCACGTCGGCGAACAAGGTGGGTTCCACGAAGTAGCCCTTGTCCATGCCGGCCGGCACCCCGCCACCGGTCACGAGCCGCGCCTCGGCGTTGCCCTTTTCGATGTAGCCGAGCACCCGCTCGCGCTGCTTGGCGCTCACGAGCGGCCCGGCCAGCTTCGACGCGTCCCAAGGGTCGCCGCACTCCATGGCCGACATCATCGCCGCCGCCAACTCCACCCCTTCGTCGTAGCGCCGCCGCGGCAGCAGCAGCCGGGTGGTGATGGCACATCCCTGGCCCGAGTGCACGCACACACCCATGGCGATGCCGCCCACCGCGGCGCCCAGGTCCTCCACGTCGTCGAGGACGATCTTGGCCGACTTGCCGCCGAGCTCCAGGAACACCTTCTTCACGGTGTCGGCCCCCTTGGCCATGATGCGCCGGCCGGTGGCCGTGGACCCGGTGAAGGTGATCATGTCCACTCGTGGGTCGGTGGTGAGCACCTCGCCCACCATGTGGTCCGAGGAGGCCACCACGTTGACCACGCCCGGGGGGATGTCGGTCTCCTCGGCGATGATGCGCCCGAGCACGGTGGCCGACCACGGCGTGTCGGGAGCGGGCTTCAACACCACCGTGTTGCCGGCGGCCAGCGCCGGGCTCACCTTGGCCATGTTCAAAAACAGCGGGAAGTTCCACGGCGTGATGGCCCCCACCACCCCGGTGGCCTCGCGCAGGATCATGCGCCGGGTGCGCTGGCCGAAGACGGTGCGCTCGGGCAGCTCCCGGTCATAGGCGTAGCGCTCGGCCAGCTCGGCCCAGTAGGGGATGTCGTCGATGGGCAGGTCCACCTGGATGGCATAAGTGAGGGCGATGGGGCTGCCGGCCTCGGCCACCACCACAGCGCGCAGCTCCTCCTTGTGGGCCACCATGGCCTGGTGCAACTGCTCCAGGCAGCGGCGTCGGAAGGCGTGGTCGGTGGACCACGACGTCTCGTCGAAGGCGCGGCGGGCCGCGGCGATGGCGCTGTCCATGTCGGCCGTGGTGCCGTCGGCGGTGTCGCCGAGGACCTCCTCGGTGGCCGGGTCGATGTTGGCGAAGGTCGCCCCCCCGCTCGCCTCCACCAGCTTGCCGTCGATGAGCAAGCGGGCCTCGCCGCGCACCTCGGGTCGGGTCGATTCGGTCATGGGGTTCCCTCCCTGTGGTCCCCGATGCGCTGCTCGCGCAACCGGGCCTTCAACACTTTGCCATTGGGCTCACGCGGCAGCTCGTCGACGAACTCGATGGTGCGCGGCAGTTTGAAGTCGGCCAGATGCGCCCCGAGGCGTCCCCGCAGGGCCTCGGCATCGGCCGGGGCCCCCGGGCGCAGCTCCACCACGGCGTGCACCCGCTGGCCCATGCGCTCGTCGGGCAGCCCGAAGACGGCAGCGTCCACCACGTCGGAGTCCTCGAGCAGCGCCGTCTCCACTTCGGCCGGGTACACGTTCACCCCGCCCGACAGGATGAGGTCGGTGCGCCGGTCGGCCAGGAAGAGATATCCGTCCTCGTCCACCCAGCCCATGTCGCCCACCGTGAAGTAGCCGTCGCGCCAGGCCGAGCGGGTCTTCTCGGGGGCGTTGTGGTACTCGAAGCCCCGCCCGGCGAAGGCCGAGATGTAGATGGCACCGACCTCGCCCACGGGCTGCTGCTCGCCGTCCTCGTCGAGGATCCTGACCGAGAGCCCCGGGAAGGGGCGCCCCACGCTGCCGGGCTTGCGCAGCCACTCCTCGGGCGAGATGACCGAGGCCATGCCCTCGCTGGCGCCGTAGTACTCCCACACCGCCCCGGGCGGGAACACCTCGATGATGCGTCGCTTCACCGGCACCGGGCACGGAGCGGCGGCGTGGAGCACCTTGCGCAGGCTCGACAGGTCGAAACGGCGCCAGTCGGCCTCCAAGATGCGGATGAACTGGGCCGGGACCATCTGCGAGGTGGTGACGCGCTCGGCTTCGATCAGCGCCATGGCCTCGGTGGCGTCCCACTTGGCCATCACCACCACCGTGGCCCCCTCCACCAGGTGCATGAGCGCGTAGGCGCTCGGGGCGGTGTGGTACACGGGCCCGCACATGAGGTGCACGTCATCGCCGTCGAAGCCCCAGAAGGCGGCGAAGGGGTTGGGCGGGGCCACCGTGGCCGGGGGGGGTGGGGGGCGGACGATGCCCTTGGGCCGGCCGGTGGTGCCCGAGGTGTAGGTCATGGTGGTGACCGGGGAAGCGATGTAGTCGGCTCGGGGGGGATGGTCGTGCCCGCCGCCGAGCTCGGCGCGGCCGGCGGGCACCGAGGCCACTTGGGCCGCGGCGGCGGCGGCCACCGAGGCGTCGGCCCCGTCGTGCACCAGGGCGCAGGCCCCGGAATCGGTGAGGATGTAGGCGGCTTCGGCCGCCGTGAGCCGGGTGTTCACCGGGACGATGAGCGCCCCCAACCGGGCCGCCCCGTGCCAGGCGGCCAGCACGTCGATCCCGTTGGGCAGCGCCACCGCCACCCGGTCGCCGGGCTCACCTACGTAGGGGGCGAGCGCATGGGCCCAGTCGTTGGCCAGCCGGTCGAGCTCGGCGAAGCTCACCCGACGGTCACCGAAGACGATGGCGGTGCGCCCGGGTTGGGCCGCCGCTATGGCGGCCACGCCCCTCGGGGAGGCGTCGACCGGCTGCTCGGCGGGCTCAGGGCAGGGCATGGGGCGGCCCAGCATACGGGCCTGACCCGCCACGTGCCTGACACGAACGTCAGGTATATGATCGGTCCCGCCACGGGGCGCTGGCCCCCCACCGACGAAGGGAGGGCCATGCACGGCGAAGACCTGATCCTGGTGAGCGTGGACGACCATGTGGTCGAGCCCCCCGACATGTTCGACGGCCGCGTCCCGGCCAAGTGGAAGGGCCGCGAGCCGCGCATCGTCCACAAGGACAACGACACCGACGTCTGGGTCTACGAGGGCAACGAGATCCCCAACGTCGGCTTGAACGCCGTGGTGGGCCGACCGCCCGAGGAGTACGGCATCGAGCCCACCTCCTTCGCCGAGATGCGCCCCGGCTGCTACGACATCGACCAGCGCGTGCGCGACATGAACGCCAACGGCGTGCTCGGGTCGATGTGCTTCCCCTCCTTCGTCCAATTCTGCGGGCAGCTCTTCGCCCGCACCGAGGACAAGGAGCTGGCCCTGGCCATGGTCCAGGCCTACAACGACTGGCACGTGGAATCGTGGTGCGGGGCGCATCCGGGCCGGTTCATCCCGCTGTCAATCCCGCCGATCTGGGATCCGAAGCTCATGGCCGCCGAGGTCCGGCGCATGGCGGCCAAGGGCGCCCACGCCGTCACCTTCTCGGAGAACCCGTCCAAGCTGGGCTGGCCCAGCTTCCACTCCGACCACTGGGACCCGTTCTGGTCGGCCTGCGCCGATGAGGGCACGGTGGTGTGCCTGCACATCGGCTCCTCCTCCACCCTGGCCATCACCGCCCCCGACGCCCCCTTCGACGTCCTCATCGCCCTGCAGCCGGTCAACATCATCCAGTGCGCGGCGGACCTTCTGTTCTCGCCGGTGCTGCGCAAGTACCCAGCGCTGCGCATCGCCCTGTCCGAGGGCGGCATCGGGTGGATCCCGTACTTCTTGGAGCGCGTCGACTACGTCTACTCGCACCACAAGGCGTGGACCGGCCAGAGCTTCGGCGACAAGCTCCCCAGCCAGGTGTTCAAGGAGCAGATCGTCACCTGCTTCATCGACGACGCCTTCGGGGTGGAGAGCCGCCGCCACCTGGAGCTCGACAACGTGTGTTGGGAGTGCGACTACCCGCACTCCGACTCCACCTGGCCCAACGCCCCCGAAATGGCCATGAAGTACCTGGCCGAGGTGCCCGACGCCGAGGTCCACAAGATCACCCACGAGAACGCCATGCGGATCTTCCAGTTCGACCCCTTCGCACACCGGCCCCGCGGGCAGTGCACGGCCGGCGCCCTGCGGGCCGAGTCCGCCGATGTCGACGTGTCGATCCGCCCCCGGCGCAACGGGGCGGCCCGCAAGCCCACGCTGGCCGCCGACCTGGGCAAGCTGGCCACCAAGCAGAGCTGAGCCGGCCCTCGGGGGGCGGCGTACGAGGACGGCATGCCAATCGAGGGGACCAAGGTCATCGACGGCGACGGGCACGTCACCGAGCCGCTCGACCTGTGGACCAGCCGCATGGACGAGGCCACGTGGGGTAACTGGATCCCGCATACCGACCTGGCCAGCGGGCGGAGCTACCTGGGTGGTGAGGTGCGCAGCGGTGGCGCCGACGCCATGCGCCGGGCGGCTGAATTGTCGGGCATCGCCTTCGACAAGATCACCGAGAACGTGAGGAAGGTGGGTGCCAGCCTCGCACGGCGCGGCGGGTACCGCCCCGACGTGCGCCTCGAGGACATGGACCGCGCCGGCATCGACGCCTCGGTGCTGTACCCGACCGCAGCGATGTTCTTCGGCCCGTCGGACCCCATCCGGGCCCTGCAGAACCACGAGTTCGTCCGCGACTGCCAGCGGGCCTACAACGACTGGCTGGCCGAGTTCTGCTCTACCGATCCCGAGCGCCTCTTCGGCGTGGGCCTGGTGCCGCTGCAGGACATCGGCATGGCCGTGGCCGAGGCAGCCCGGATCGTGGACCTCGGCCTGCAAGGCGTCATGGTGCGCCCCTCGCCCTACATAGACGAGCTGCCGCTCAGCCACAGCGTCTACGACCCCTTCTGGTCCACCTGCCAGGAGCTCGGCCTGAGTGTGGCCTTCCACCCCGGCGTGCACGGCGACACGCCCGGGGCCTGTCGCAAGTTCGGCCTGGTGGTGGACGACCCCGACATCAGCGTGGTCAACAACACGGTGAACACCCTCTACGGAGGGTCGGGGTTCGGCCGGGCCATCGGCAACGCGGCGGACATGATCGTCACCGTGGGACGTCTCATCATGGGCGGTGTCTGCGAGCGCTTCCCGTCGCTGCGCTTCGTCTTCTTGGAGTCAGGCGGTGGCTGGATGCCCACCATCCTCGAGCGCATGGACGCCCAGGTGGGCGAGTTCCCCTTGGACGGGGAGAACCTCACCATGGCGCCGAGCGACTACTTCCGCCGCCAGTGCTACGTGTCCTTCGACGCCGATGAGTGGAGCCTGGCCGCCTCGGCCAAGTGGCTCGGCGCCGATCGCGTCCTGTGGGCCTCGAACTACCCGCACCCGAAGTACTCCGACGGCGTCCTGGCCAAGCTCATGACGGCCCTCGGGCCCCTCGAGGGCGCCGAGCAGCACCAGATCCTGTGGGCCAACGCCGTGGAGGCCTACGGCCTGCCCATCCCAGCGGCTGTCTGACGGCGCTGGCGACGCAGAGGAGGAGGACCGGTGACCGACTGGACCAGAGTGCCGGTGGTGGTAGGGGCCGGACAGCACACCAACCGCGACGAGAACCCGACCACCGCACCTGACCCGCTGACCATGACCGAGCAGGTGGCCCGCATGGCCGCCGCCGCCGCCGTGGGCGAGGAGCGGGCCGGGCAGTGGCTGGCCGAGCTCACCCACTGCTTCATGGTCCACAGCCTTTCGCTGCGCCATGGCGACCCGGCCGGGGCATTGGCCGAGCGACTGGGGGCCAAGTCGGCCGAGGCCCGCTGCTCGGGCATGGGTGGGTCCATCCCCCAGTGGCTGGTGAACCGGGCGGCCGAGCTGGTGGCGGCCGGGGGCAGGCCCCGGGTGCTCGTGGCCGGGGCCGAGGCCCTGGCCACGCGGCGGCGGGCCAAGAAGGCCGGTGTCACCCTGTCGTGGCCATCGAGCGAAGGCTGGCCCGACACCTGGCCCCCCCTCGAGCCCGACCTGGGGGTGCACAAGGTCGAGCGGGCCCATGGGCTCGAGCAGGCCACCACCATGTACGCCCTCATCGAGACGGCCGTCCGCCACGGGGCAGGCCGGGACCCCGAGCAGCACCGGGCGGCTATGGGTGCGCTCATGGCCCGCTTCAACGAGGTGGCGGTGAGAAACCCCATGTCGTGGTTCCCCACGGCGCGCTCGGCCGAGGAGATCACAGCCGTCACGGCCGACAACCGGATGATCTTCCTCCCCTATCCCAAGTACGTGAACGCCGTCATGGACGTGGACATGGCGGCCGCCGTGCTCGTGACCGACGCCGCCACGGCGCGCCAGTGGGGCCTCGGCCCCGACGAGGTGGCTTACGTGTCGGGCTGGGCCGATGCCCATGAGACCTGGTACCTGTCGCAGCGTCCGGCCGTTCACCATTCGCCGGCCCTGACCGCCTGCGGCGCGGCGGCGACGTCGATGGCCGGCGTAACCATGGACGACGTGGGAGCCTTCGACCTCTACTCGTGCTTCCCGAGCTCGGTGGAGGTGGCCTGCACCAGCTTCGGCCTCGACGCCGGGGCCGAGCAGCGGCCACTGACCCTGACCGGCGGTCTGCCTTATCACGGCGGGCCGGGCAGCAACTACGTGACCCATTCGGTGGCCAATGCCTTCGACTGGGTGCGCAGCGGCGCCGGCGAGCACGCCCTGGTGCACGGCAACGGCTACTACCTGACCAAGCACTCGGTGGGGCTGTACTCGAGCCGGCCGCCGGACCAGGAACCGCAGCCGGTCAACGACCTCCAGGGCCGCCTCGACGCCGAGGCCGTGGTGCTCGACGTGGAGCGCTCGGCGTCGGGGCCGGCCACGGTGGCGGCGTACACCGTGCCCTACGACCGCGACGGTGGCGCCCAGAGCGGGATCGTCCTGCTCGACGTGGGAGGCGCCCGCGCCGTGGCCTCGGCCGACGCCGCCCTGACACAGGCGCTGGTGGACGACGACGCCGTGGGCCTGGCCGTGGTGGTGGGGCCGGGCCAGGCCGGGAACGTGGCCGGCGTGGCCTGAGGCTCGAGCTGACCAGCCCGGGCCGACCGACCGACTAGCTCAGTCCTCGAGGACCAGAGCCTGCTCGGGGCAGTTGTCCACCCCGCTGCGAGCCGCCTCCAGGCGGGCGTCGGGCACGTCGTGGACCAGCAGTACGCAGTGGCCCACGTCGTCAGCGTCGAAGAGGTCCGGCGCCAGGCTGTAGCAGCGGCCGTGGCCCTGGCAGCGGTCGGCCTCCAAGCGGATGCGCACGCCGATCAGGACGTGGGGAACACGAGCGGCAGCGTGTGCAGCGACCGCAAGCCCGTCGTGTACTGGAGCACGGTGCCCGGGGCGAGCTCGTACTCGGGGATGCGGCGGTGGAACTCGCGCAAAGCCACGCGCAACTCGACGCGGGCCAGGTGCGAGCCCAGGCATCGGTGCACCCCGCCTCCGAAGGCCAGATGCGGGTTGGGGTTGCGCTCCAGGTCCACCTCTTCCACGCCCGGGTGGGCGGCGGCGTCGGTGTTGGCCGAGGCCAGCAGCAACATGACCTGCTCCCCGGCCTTGATGGGGCACCCGGCGATCTCGACGTCCTCGGTGGCCACTCGGGGCACGGCCGGCACCGGGGTCTCCCAGCGCAGCAGCTCCTCGACGGCCGAGGGGATGACCGATTCGTCTTGGACCAGCTGGCGCCGGTGCTCGGGGTTCTGGGCCAAGTAGGCGAAGAAGCAGTCGAGCGAGTCGGTCACCGTGTCGAGCCCGGCGATGATGAAGAGGTAGCAGATGTCGGTCACCTCTTCGTCGGTGAGGCGCTCGCCGTCCACCTCGCCGGCGATGATCTGGGCCAGTAGGTCGTCGGTGGGCGACGCCTTGCGCTTGGCCAGTTCCTTCTCGAAGTACTCGTAGACGGTCTGTCCCGCCTTCTGGCGGTAGGGGGCCTGCTCCTCCAAGGTGAGGCCCGGGGGCCGGATGATGTCGTCCTTCAGGGCCAGGAACACGTCCAGGTCGGCGAAGGGCAGGCCCATGAGGCGCAGGAACACCCGGCACGGCAGGGGCACGGCGAACTCCTCGTGGAGGTCGCACGAGCCCCGGGTGCCGAAGCCGTCCACCAGTGAGTCGACCAGCCCCACGATCTCGTCCTCGAGCAGGGCCATCTTCTTCGGGGCGAACAGCGGGTCGAGGATGCGGCGGTACTTGACGTGCTGGGGCGGGTCGATCTGCAGCGGAATGAGCGGGCGGACGTTGCCCAGGTCCATGCCGACGGCACTCCAGGAGTAGACCCCGGCCTTGCGCAGGGCCTCTTCCACGTCCTGACGACGCGTCACCAAGGTGAACATGTCGCCGATGCGGTGCGTGGGCTGCTCGCGCAGCGATCGGGCGATGGCGCGTGGGTCGTCGGCCGAGGCCAACTCGGTCACGCTTACAGAGGAGGCAGCGAAGACCTCGTCGCCAGCGTCCATCGTGTGGTTCCTTTCGCTTCGGGGGGCCCTGCCGGCGCAGGTCCGGCCCCGGTACCGGTGCAGCGGCGGGGGCGCCTAAGGACTTCCCCCACTCTGCGCAGTCTACCCGTTTCCTGACACAAATGTCAGCCTGACGGCGGCGTCAGCACTCTCCCGAGATCCGATGTCGTGGCTGGTCAGCGGGGGTGCCGGGGCGGCTCCACGCCGGAGTGAGGGCCTGTGGGGTGTTGATCGGCGCCGGCTCAGGCCGAGGGCAGGCAGATCCGGCAGGGGTCCATGTCGGCCACGGCGGCGGCACCGAGCACCCGCAGGCCTTCGGTGTGGTGGGCGATGACCGGGCAGTTGGGCTGGTGGTACACCGATCCCGAGGGGGTCACCACGTACGACGGACCGACGCCACCGGTCGCCGCGGGGGGCGGCGGCGGGGCGCCGTAGGCGCCAGCCAATGCCGACGACACGGGAACCGGGCCGGTGTCGGCCATTGAGCCGGCGGAGCGGCCGCCCTCGGCGGCGGCCCGCAGAACCTGCTCGAAGATGCGCATCTGCTCCTCGTGGTGCAGGTCGGCCTGGTCGTAGATCCGGTACAGCCAGTGGGCCCAGTAGAGAAGCCCCCCGAGCACCAGGCACCCGAGGCCGATGAAGGACCCGCTCACCAGGTACGGGATCTGCTGCTGGATGTAGGCGGTATGGGCGGAGCCGTACCAGGCGACCAGGATGAAGACCACACCGAGAGGCACCAAGACCGAGCCCAGGAGGATCTGCCAGGTGTTGCGCAGGTCGATGCCGCCGCCCCCGCCGGGCTTGGTCGGCCGGCCCGGTCGTGAGCCGCCCCCGCCTCCACCGCTACGCCGGCGCGGCCCGGCCAGCGACCGCAGGCCATCGACCGCCGACCTGGGCGTGCGTTTGGACGTGCCTTTGGGCGTCACGTCGGGCATGGTAACCGTCGCCCGCGCCGTCTCCACCATTGTCATCTCCTTCCAACGAGGAATTGCCACCGGGCCGCCAGCATCATCGGGTAGCTGAAGATGATGCACAGGACCACGGCCAGCGCGATCCAGCCCACCGGGGCCGGCACGCCCTTGATCGGGAAGTGGACCAACCCGATGCCGCTGCCGCCGAGGGCGAGCGGCGACACCGCACCGGGGCCCGAGACCGACCCGAGCGATGTCTGGCCGCCCAGGGCGCTGAGCCCGATGTCACTGGTCGACCCCGAGGGCGAGAACCCGGGCGACCCGAAGACGCTGCCGCCGGTATCGCCCAGGGTGCTGAGCGTGGTGGTGTCAGGCGAGGTGGCGTTGGCGTTCACGTCGGTGGAGGCGAGCCCGAGGGTGACCGACGTCACCGCCTCGTAGTTGCCGGCCGGAATGCACACCTTGCCCAGGACGGTCTGGCCGTTGGGGAAGATGGTGTCGGTGTTGACGCACGGCTCCACGGCGTTCTGCGTCAGGCCACCGGTGTTCACGAACGGCACGCTGAAGTTGTGGTCCACGGTGATCACGATCCCACCGGAGTTGGCGATGCCCTCAGCCCCGTTGACGGTCTGCTGGGGGTCGAGGAGCCGCACGCTGATGCCGTCCTGGGCGAAGGTGGCGTCCAGGGACTGCTGGGCCTGGGCCGGGGTGGGCAGCCCGTGGTCGGAGCTGTTGTTGCCCATGACGTGCACGCCCTGGCTGTCGATGTAGGCGGGCTGGCCCTGCACCGTGACCTGGCCGATCTGCAGGTTGGCCACCGGGTTGCCGGTGGTGCCGTCCGAGCTCGACGTGGCGCTGCTGGTGATGCCGGTGATGTCGAGCATGCCGGCGATGTCGACGGCCTTCACCACCGAGCCGGCCACGGCCGACACGGTGGAGGTGCCGAGGACCACGGAACTGGTCGATTGCACGGTGGCCACCTGCAGGATGTCAGCTCCACCGGGGGCCAGGCCCGGGCCGATCACCAGGTTGGCCAGGGTCCCGCTCGAGTTGCCCCCGTTGGCGTCGGTGTGTGCCGTGCCGGCCACCGCCGTGGGCGAGACCGGGGTCCCGGCCGGGGGGTTGCCGCCGAAGCTGGCATCGCCCTTGTAGGTCGGGTTGGACGGGTACTGGGCCCGGGCCATGAGCGGCCAGTTGCCCGGGTTCGGGAACTGTGACGGCAGGAATTCCGAGGCCAGGCCGCCGAAGTTCCCCAGGATGTCACCGGGGTAATAAGGCGCGCCGATGGCGTCGTACGTCTCGCCGCTCGAGATCACGGTGCGGGCAAAGGGGACGTCGGCTTCGATCAGGTTCTCGTTGGGCAGCGGCACGAAGCCCGGGATGTCGAAGCCGAATTGGGCCCCGATGCCGAGGG
>Ga0307374_10011459_pt1 | contig 12601 bp, 15 predicted proteins | sample OX3MG_FD_202532 | JGI IMG/M metagenome (GOLD analysis project Ga0307374, IMG submission 202532) | Soil microbial communities from Risofladan, Vaasa, Finland - OX-3 | ecosystem: Environmental > Terrestrial > Soil > Coastal area > Acid sulfate soil | place: Finland: Risofladan, Vaasa | collected...
ACTTCTCAATCGACTGTGGCGTGTAGCATGTCTGAGGGATTGTAAGGAGCGTGCGCAGCGTCGCCACACATGCTGAACGCGCTGAATCAGGCGCCCTATGTTGCCAGTGTTCGCGCAAATACCGAACCGGCGCCACAGCGCCCTTGACATGTCTAATAACCATAGTCTATAACCTACTATATGAAGACAAGCGCGCATGCCGAATGGCTGCGCCAACAGTCGCCAACGGTTGCCAAGAGGATGACATGAGGAGACACCGATGACAACGACACAGTACCTGACACTACCGGAAGGGCGTATTGCGTTCGATGTGCAGGGCGAGGGGCCGCTCGTGCTATGCGCGCCGGGCATCTTCGATATGCGCGCGGAGTATCGCTTTCTGACGCCACAGCTTGTCCAGGCAGGCTTTCGAGTGGCGACGATGGATTGGCGTGGCCTGGGCGAGACGACCGCCGATTGGCCCGACTATTCAGTGGAGGCGGTCGGCGGGGATATGCTGGCGCTGATCCGCCATCTCGGCGCCCAACCCGCGTCTATCGTCGCGCACTCGTACAACAGCGCGTCGGCGGTCTGCGCGGCGACAGCGGCGCCGGAACTGGTCGCCGGGCTGGCGCTGCACGGTCCGTTTGTGCGCGATCACGGGCCGCAGTGGCAATCGCGGCTGATCAATGGCCTGTTGTTTGGTGGTCCGTGGGCGCTGACCCTTTGGAGGCTGTACTATGCCAACGCCTTCCCACTGCGCAAGCCCGCAGATTTCACGCAATACTTCCAGGCGCAACTGGCGATGCTGCGCCAGCCGGGACGCCTGACTGCCATGCGGAAGGTATCGCATGGCTCTTTCGACGCCGCGACGAAACGGCTGGGCGATGTTCAGGCGCCGACGCTCATCCTCATGGGATCGCGCGATCCCGATTACAAGCCGCAGCAAGAGGCGGACTGGATCGCCGCGCACATCCCCAACAGCAAGGTTCAGATGGTCGAGGGGGCTGGCCACTATCTCGTCGCCGAGGCGCCGGAGATTGCAGGCCCAGCCATCATCAGTTTCTTCCAGCAGGCGCAACACGCCGGGGAGGCGTCGCATGGCGCAGCGGGTCGGGTTAGCTAAAGCGACTGTCGTCAAGGAAGCGGTCGCGCTGGCTGACGCGATTGGGTTAGAAACGTTGAGTCTGGGCATGCTGGCCGAACGCCTGGGTGTGCGTGCGCCGAGTCTGTATCACTACTTCCCGCAGGGGATCGCCGGGCTGCGGCATGAACTGGCGCTGTGGTGCATGCGCGACCAGGCCGACCAACTTGGCAAGGCCGTGATGGGCAAGGCCAGGGCGGAAGCGATCTGGGCGCTGGCGGAGGGGTATCGCGCGTATATCAAAGCGCACCCCGGCCTCTACGCCGCCACCATGCGGGCGATGGTTCAGGGCGCCCCCGACCTGCGGGCGGCGCAGGCGGCGATCCTGGAGATCGCCCAGCGTGCGCTCGCCGGGTATCATCTGGCGCCCGACGACGCCATCCACGCGATCCGCATCTGTCGTATCATCGCGCATGGCGCGGCGACGCTGGAGATGGGTGGTGGTTTTGGCATGCCCCAGGACGTAGATGAGACGTTTCGCCGCGCTATCACGATGTTTCTGCGCGATCTCGAAGAGCCGAGCGCGCACACGACCAGCTGAGTACGAAAGGCGGTACCATATGGCAGTCGTCAAAATGGCGAATCTGGGGTTACGTCTGCTCGTCGAGCTTGCCGCGCTGATTGCGGTGGGCTATTGGGGATTCCACACTGGCGAACCTATCGCTGCAAAGATTGGGCTGGCGTTGGGCGCCGCCGTGCTGTTCGCGGTGGTGTGGGGCGTCGTGATGGCGCCCAGGTCGTCGCGGCGGGCGCGCGAGCCGTGGTATACGCTGCTCGAAATTGTCATCTTCGGGTTGGCGACCGCCGCGCTAGCGGTTGCAGGCCAGCCCATCCTCGCGCTCGTGTTTGGCGTCGTCACGGCGATCAACGCGGTGCTGTGCAAGGTGTGGAAGGATGCGGTCCCTGGCCAGATGATTGCCTCGTGATGTGGAGCATGGTTACACCTCACTGTCACTTGCAGATTGTCCTGGCGTCGCAAAACGGTGTAGGAAGTCTATCGCGCTTTCGGTGTTATGAAAGACGCCAGTGATGCTGTTTCCATTGTCAAAGCGAATTTCAATCTCGTATTTTGCGAGCGGGTAGGATCCATCCGTTGGCTGATAACGATCAAGGAACGAGAGGGCTGCTGGCAACGTAGAGAAGTCGGAAGGAACCCCGTGCAGTGGCAACACCTGAACGGAGGAGACTTGCCGCGCTACTGTCGCACGGAGCGCCTCCATGAATTGCTGTACCTGGTGGTCGTTTAGCTCCAAAAGCGCCTGTGTCACCAGGTTTTGCTGCTCTTGCGGCAATTCCTCCCATCGCTGTATCTTCTCGGCCATGACAGCATCAGGTGTAGCCTCCTCAGAAGAGGCGTCTATGCCAACTGTCGCAAATGCAGCTACGACACTATCGTAGGGGAAATACAGCACTTCGCAGCGACCAGAGCGTAGTTGCTGCAACGCATTCTCCGTAAACTCACCGCCAAGAATAGCGCCGAAGAAGGGGCCGATAAGGTCGTACTTCGCAAGCAACGGTTGAATTGCAGCCTCGATTTCCTGGGCCTTGTTCTTGGAGTGCTTTGTATATCGTCGCCATGCAACCTCAACAAACGCAACCGGCGCCCCTATCTGAGATGCCGTCCCGCCGCGCTCTAACACATAATCTAGCTTATGTTGGTTCCCACGAAGATCTGTCCATACAAGGTCCACTGTGTCTCTAGCGGGCCTGCGCCCACGCTTGTCAAGGTAAAAACTATGTTGCTCTGCAAAGTCGCGGAGTCGCGCCTCAACTGACGCTTCGAACAGATTGCCGATGATCTGACCCCAGCGATGGGCAGGTGACTGCGCCATAGTTACCCCTCAATCCACAAATAGCCTTCGTGGAGCGGGACACGATGCTTACGGTTTTTCCACTTCGTATTTCGATCCCGCGCCTTCTCAAAATGATATGCCGCGAAGCCTGATGTGAGCGCCAATTCCCCTAGCCATCGTTCAACGGGAACGTGAACACCATATGGCGCTGAGTCACCGATGACGAGACATACGAGCGCGCCCGTTCGCGTCACACGTCGCATTGTTTTCAACGCTTTTGCCATGTTTCCGAAGTAGGCGGCAATCATGGTGTGGTAGTTCTTCTTGCCACCATGTTGCGTCCGCTCCACCTCAAGTTGTTGGCAGGTTTCAGCCAGCTCGACGTGAATCGTAGCCAGCGCGGGATCGCTGATAAGTTCACCTGTATGCTTCACCAGGCGCCCTACCTGTTGGGTACAAGATGGAATGAGGTGATCGCGCACAGCCTTCTGCAAGTCGCCCCAGCCTTGAATCTCCTGAAAAAACGTCATTTCGAGCCGGGTCGCATCGGCATAGTCATAGTTATTCACGTATGGTGGTGAGGTGATAATGAGATCTGCCCAGCCATCAGGTACTTCGGCGCAGACGCGGGCGTCATCAGCATAGAGACGAGCCTGAGGCCCAACGGCCAATTGCTGCCGGGCGCTCATATCACAACTCATGAGCCGTACCTTGGCGGCGAACGCCTGGTAAGGATCAGCGATCCGTGCCTTTTCCTTTTTGGGCAGGACATATTGCCATGTGGCAGTTCCGGCAGGTGAGCATTCGCGCAGGATTGCAGCCAGCGCCAGCCAGGACAACTGAGATACGGGTGAACCATCGGCTTGGCTGGCCCAGACGCGGCGTAGCGTATCCAGCCGCGCAAGTATGTGCGGGGGAAAGCATCGTTGTATGAGCGGCGCATATCCGTCTACGTCTGGACGAATAGCTTGCGCACGAACAAGGAGGGTATGGGCATAGCGTTCAAACTTGTCCGGGTCTTCACGCCAATGGAGTTTTGTCTGGGCAACACGAGAAACAAAGGGATGAGCCTCGATGCCTATGGTTTCAACTCCACATTGTTCACCAACCAATGTTGTGGTACCGGAGCCTGCAAATGGATCGAGCACATGGCTTCGCCCAGTTCGCATTTGCCGTTGGATTAGGGTTTGCGCCCACTCTGATGAAAACCCCGCTGAATAGCGAAACCAGCGATGGATCGGCAATGACAAGTTATCGGCAAAGGTAGTTGATGTCGTCGGTTTGCCGCTGTCGCTTGGGAAAAGTGGGGCTTGCTCAACGAAGGCAGAAACAGCCGTCTGCGGCCTCCTCTAGGCAAACGCAGTGCATCTAACGATTACTCCGAATGCGAAGTCCGTTGCGCGACTCACCGTGCGTTCTCTGATTATAACAGGTCCGTCTCAATGATTGGCGTGCGACGCGACCTGACCCCACCCCTCTCCTGATGGGAGAGGGGGGTGCAAAGCGCAACGCCAACAAGTCAGCCGGACCTGTTATTACTCTACTTGAAGGCAAGTCGGCAGTCAAGACTGAGCGCACTTGCGAACTATTGGCCAATTGCCATGCGTAGCGTCGCCAGCAGCGCCGTGTCCTGCTCCGGCGGCACGGTGCGGGGGTCGAGCAGCAGGCGGTCGCGCGAGACGCGCGCCACAACGGGCGTCGCGGGCGGCGCGACCGCGCGAAGCCTGCGCGCCAACTCGCCAATCTCCGGCGCATCACCTCGTCCGCTCCCTCCATCGTGCGCGGGCGCATCGACGCCACGCAGGCTGAGCGCGCAGAGCCAGGTGGGTAGCGTCTCACCGGGCAACGAGCCGCCGCCGACGGTGGACTCGCCCGCGATCACCTCGACGGTGATGCGTATGCCGCCTGCATCGCCTGCCGTGTCGTCGTCCCATGCGCGGATGGCGACGGCCCAGCGGTCGGCGCGAGCGCGCAAGTTGGCGAGGGGCGCCGTGATCATGCGCCAGATGGGGAGGGTGTGCATGGCCTGCCCGTCGCGCCACTGGCGCAGCGTCGCTTCGAGCGCGGCCAGCGTCAGCTTGTCGCTTCGCACGGCGCGCATCAGCGGGTGGCGGGCGATCTGCGCCAGCGGCGCCGCCCGCCCGACGATGATTCCAGCCTGTGGCCCGCCCAACAGCTTGTCGCCAGAGAAGCAGACCACGTCGGCGCCCGCCGCCACGCTTTCGCGCGCCGTCGGCTCGTGCGCCAGCCCATGCGCCTCGGTCGGCGTCAGCGCGCCGCTGCCCAGGTCGTGCAGCAGCGGCAGGCCGCGCGCGTGCGCCAGCGCCGCCAGCTCGGCCAGCGCGGGCGCCTCGGTGAAGCCGACGATGCGAAAGTTGCTGGGATGCACGCTGAGCAGCGCCGCCGTTTCGGGCGTGATCGCCGCCGCGTAGTCGGCGACGCGCGTGCGGTTGGTCGTCCCCACCTCCACCAGCCGCGCGCCGCTCTGGCGCATCACGTCCGGCACGCGGAAGCCGCCACCAATCTCCACCAGTTCCCCACGCGAGACGATCACCTCGCGTCCCGCCGTCAGCGCCGCCAACACGACCAGCGTCGCCGCCGCATTGTTGTTGACCACCAGCGCATCCTCGGCGCCCGTCAGGTCGCATAGCAGCGCCCGCGTCGGCGTCTGGCGCGAGCCACGCTCCCCGGCGTCGAGGTCATATTCGAGGTTGCTGTAGCCCCCGGCGATGGCGACGACACTGGCAATCGCCTCGGCGCTGAGCGGGGAACGGCCAAGGTTGGTGTTGATGATCACGCCGGTCGCGTTGATGACCAGGCGCAGGGTGGGCTGGGCGTCGGCCCGCAGACGCGCCACCACGCGCGCCGTCAGATCGGCCAGCGTCGGCGGCTCGGCGTCGCCACGTTGGATCGCCTCGCGCGCCGCCGCCAACACCCCGCGTGCCGCCTCGGTGATGCGCGGATCGGGCGCCGGGTGAGATACGACGCCGGTATCAGCGGAAGATGGAACATCGGGGGCTAGCGCCTGCGCCACGGCCAGCCGCAACGCCTCGACGGACGGCAAGGCGCGTAATGTGGTGGTACGCGGCGTTGTGTCGGCTACCTCTGATGGGGCGTGCTGATCGGACGCAGCGGGGTGGTGATTGGCCGAACGGGGGGAGCGCGTCACGCCAGACCTCGCTTTGTGTTCACTGTGGCTCCTGCGGCAGGCGTTGCTCGTGTGACGGCTCGACCAGCCCGTAGTAGGCGGTGACGCAGAGCGTGTCGGCGAGCTTGCGCAGGACGATGGCAAGGTCGTAGTCGTGCAGGCGACAGATAAACGACTGGTCGGGCAGCGAGGCGCGCAACACAGGATACACCAGCTCCGTCTTGACGAGGCTATCCCCATCGAGTTGGGGATAGTCGGCCTTCAAGATCAGGTGGTGGTAGGGGCGGATTTTGCCGCGATAGGTCGTCAGCGGCAGCACGTTGAGCGCGCCCGAATACTTGGCGAAGACCGTGCTCGAGATGGCGAGCGCGGGGCGCCAATTCAGAATGCGCCGCTCTTCGACGCCGGACGGCAGATCGGGATAGGTGAAGTTGACCCAGTAGACGCCACCAAATGTGACCGGATGGCGCCACGTCTCCTGCTCAGGAGGAATGGACGGATGTGGCATACTGATCTTCCTGCGCGTCGGACGGATCGTCGGAGGACTCCTGGTGGGCCAGATACGCCTGCATGATCAGCGCCTGCGCCGCCTCAACCAGTTCGAGGCGCTCGTCGCGCTCCTCGTCGCTCTCGTCCAGCAGCGCACGCGCTACGGCGTCGTCATACGCCCGGCGCCGCCTGCCAAGCGATTCGTCGGTTGGCGCGGCAAACAGCAGCGCGTCGTCTTGCGTCTCCCAATCGGATTCACGCTCACATTCGGTATGGGTGGTCAAGAGCAACCTCCGGTCTATTGGCGCCTCGGCGAGTACAGCATAGATACCCGCCGAGCCATCAGTGTCTACATTGTACGATCCCACTCTGAACTTGCGTCGAACGTATGTCGAATCGAACGACAATTTCGCCGCGCGTAATCGGTTTCTCGAACGTTTGATAGAGTAGGGCTTTAGCTCCTGCGGATGGCGTGTGCAGCTTTCGCCATCCGTCTGCCTTTCTTGACTTATAGTCAAAAAATACGGTATCCTCTGTGCATGAGAACTTTTGAGTATCGGCTTCGACCGAACACCCAGCAGGCACAGACGCTCATGGCGATTCTGCGATCCTCTCGCAAGCTCTATAACGCGGGACTTGAGGAGTTGATCACGCATTACCATGAAACGGGAAAGCATATGCACTTGTACGACCAAGACAAGCGTCATGGGAAATCGCAGCATCCCGATCTGCCTGCGGTGGTGGTTGATACCGTGCTCAAACGTCTCCATCGGTCGTTCACTAATTTCTTCCAAGGGAAGAAAGAAGGGCGCCGAGTTGGCTTCCCCCGCTTCAAGGGCGCACATGCGTGGAATACCATCCAATTTCGAGATGCGACGAGTTATCTCGAAGGAACCTATTTTCACGCGCCAAAACAGGCAGGTGGGAAGCTACGAGTCAATGTCCATCGGCCACTTGAAGGGACGTTCAAGTTTGGGCGGATCGTCTTACGTCCCTCTGGCTGGTATCTGCAATGTGTCTGTGAAACGTCTCCTGCGCCACTGCCTCGCAAAGACAACGCTATCGGCCTTGACATGGGCATTCGCTACCTGATCGCCGATAGTGATGGGCAGATCGTCGAGAATCCGAAGCATGGCCAAATGACCGCCGCACACCTTGCCCACGCCCAGCAACGCCTCGCCAAATGCAAGCAAGGCAGCCATCGGCGCTGGAAGGCGAAGCGGCACGTTGCACGCATCCACGAACACTTGGGCAATCAGCGTCGAGATGTACTTCACAAAGCGTCTCGGCGGTATGTGAACGGGTATCAGACCATCGCGATTGAAGACCTCCAAGTGGCGAACATGGTGCGCAATCATCATCTCGCCTTTGCCATCCACGACGCGTCGTGGGGGATATTTCGCACGTACCTGGAAAGCAAGGCTGAAAGTGCTGGCCGACAGGTGATTGCGGTACGCCCCCACTATACGTCCCAGCAGTGTTCGCAGTGTGGCTCCTATGTCCAGAAGTCGCTCAGCGTTCGCACGCATATCTGCCCCCACTGTGGGTACGTAGCAGATCGTGATGAGAACGCCGCGCGCAACATCTTGCAACGTGGGTTGCAAGCAAAGGCTCGGACGGAGCCTTCGTCGAGCCAGGGAGAGGGGTCTGCTTCGGCAGATGAGTCACCCCTGGCGTTGAAACGAGAAGCCCCGCGTCTTTAGACGTGGGGAGTGTCACTTAATGATACAGCGTTTCGTCCAGGCGAGTTGTAACATCGTCCGGGCAAACGGATGACCACGCCAGATTTGCGCCTGGCCGGGATTGGTTGTACAATGAGGGAGACCGAGACTGACCGACTCTCGCCAGTCCACGTCGGCCCAGACCCATCGCAGGAGGGAGCGCCTCATGGTTGAGATGACGGTTGATAGTGTTCGCATCAACGTCGAGTCGAACCAGAGGGTAGTGATACTCAAAGACCCGAAGAGTGAGCGATACCTGTTCATCTGGATCGCGAACCCCGAGGCGTATTCGATTGCCCTGGAACTTCAAGGCGCAACCGCGCAGCGACCACTCACCCATGATCTGCTCAAGTCGGTGATCGTCGAGTTGGGCGGCAAGCTGACGAGCATCATCATCAACGACTTGATCGACGACATCTTCTACGCGCGACTCGTGCTAGACGCCAGCGGGCGCCACGTCGAGATCGACTCGCGGTCCAGCGACGCCATCGCGCTGGCGGTGCGCCTCAAGGTCAACATCTACGTCGAAGAGAGCGTGCTGGAGCGGGCGGGTGTGCAATTGCAGGCGGCGGAGGAGCGCGAAGAGCGCGCCCCGCGCGAACGATCGTCGGCGGCCTCGTCGTCGGCGGGCGGCGCCAGCGCGTCCGGCGCGTCGCTCAATCTCGACGTGTACCGGGACTTTATCAATGGTCTCGAATCGCTCGACGAGTTTGGCAAATCCGACTGATCACATCATCTCAGGCCGTATGGCGCGTCCATACGGCCTGACTCTTTTTCGTTGGCGGCGCTGGTTGTTCCGGCGCGTTCGGCATTCGCAATACTCAGGCGGCAAGTTGGAAGGGGTGGCTACCGTGCATGCTCATGAACGCATCATCCGCGACCGCTTTACGCGCAACACCTGTGCGACGTGTGGCGTCTATCATACCGCCGATGACGTGTTGGTGTTGGCGCGTCGCAGCCGGGCATGGCTCGTGCTGGTGACGTGCCACGAGTGTCAGCGACGGGGTATTTTCGTCGTGACGTTCCCCCGGGCCGCGAAGTCGAACGACGCCAATACGCCGACCGACGCCGCCGGAAACTTGCCCGGCAATGCCAGCAATGCCGGTAACGCCACATCTAACCGGTCGCCGATGTGGCCCGACCTGTGGCAAGAACCAGAACTGCGTATCGAACGTCAAGCCTTACAACTCCCGCCCAATCCCGATGCGAAGTACCAAAGTAGTTTCCAGTCAGCCAATGATGACAGCGCGCCTGCCCGACCAAACGACGCCTCCGCGACTCCCCCCCACGCGCCCTACACTCCCCCAGCGCCCGCCACCCCCCCGCCCGCCGTCACCCACGTAGATGTAGACGCCATGCGCCGCTTCCTTAGCGCCTTCGATGGTGACTTCCAGCGCCTGTTCAACCTGGGCAATCTTGGCGAACAAGCCTGACGTAGCGTGTGTAATCCACGCATCCAGTAACCCGATAACGTCGTACCTGGTATGGGGCCTGTTCGTATACACGTTGAGCAGGACGAGAGCGCGCAGCCAGCGCGCCGCCAGAGAGGACGACGATGCCCAACCAACCGAACGCCCCATACGAGCCGTATGGCGCCTATCAATCGCCAAACAACCAGCCGCCGCAATGGCCATCGCCAAGTCCGGGCAATGGCGCTTACAATTCTCCCGATCAGAATGCGCCTACCGAACCATTCGATCTGCCGAACGAATATCCACCACCCTACGCCCCCGCTGGCCCACAATACCCCGGCGGGCGACCACCGCAGTGGCCCGACCGTAACGCCAACCCCACCGACAATCCAGGAGCCACGCAGCGCGCCACGCAGCGCGCAGCCCCACCGCAGCCCTACACTGACCTGAGCGGCGCGCCTGGGTACACCGGCGTCCGCAACGCCCGCCCTGGCGCTCGTGTTCAGGCGCCAATCGCCCAACCAACCCATCGGGACGCAGCGCCACTCCAGGCGCATTCGCTGCCCCATCTGCCCGTCGCCCACCTGTTCCTGATTCTTGGCGTGGCGGCGATGGCGCTCGCACTGATGCAGCCTTGGGGTGTCAGTTCGCAGGGGGCCACGGTTTATATCGATACATTCAATAGCGCGACCCTCACCCAGTTTGGGATAAATCTGGGATCGACGGCGATCCAGACGGCGACCGATCTGGTGATTGCCATCGGCGTGCTGGCGGCGGCGCTGATCCTGGTGAACCTGCTCGCGCTGCTCATCAACAAACTGCTCGGACTGATCGGCCTTTCGTGGTTGGGGTCCCTGATCTTCGTGCCATTGCTCCTGGTCGTGGTGGCGTTGCAATTGCTGGTATTGCTGGGCGCGGCAGGCTTTGGTGGCTTCGACACGCTCAGCCAACTGCCTATCATCCGCGACAACGGCATCGCCGGGGTGGACGTGAGCCAGCACCTGCTGGGCTTCTATCTCTGGTGGGGCGGTATCATCGCCACGTTCATCGGCGCGCTCGGCCAGATTGCGCTACGCCGCCGCTAGCCCCCACCCCCGGCCCCTCCCCCGCAGGCGGGAGAGGGGAGTTTTTGGCGGGAGGTGGGTGGGGGATGGCGAAGGTTGCGGCGGGTGAGGGCTTGCCCATCGCCACTCATGCTCGCCTGCCAACTCCCCCTCTCCCTGCGGAGGCAGCGCAGATGCTCTATGCTGTGATGCAAGAGCAATGGGCAGCGCCTGAGCCAGCGACGATCCGAGCGCTGTCGTAGAACGCACGTATGGTGTATACTACAGGGGAGAAGGCTCGCCAGCGAGAGACCCACGCGCCCACAAGAGAAAGGGAGATGGGCATGACAATGGAAGCGACAACACCGACAACACACAACGAGATATACCCCGGCGTAACCGTCAGTCAAGACACGATGGGCGGCGTTCCCGTGATTAAAGGGACGCGCGTTCCTGTCGAGATCATTCTAGGAAGCATGGCGGCTGGTGAGACTGCGGAAAGCCTGCGCTACAACTACGATCTGACTGATGATCAGCTACGTGCGGCGTTGGGCTACGCTGCGCATGTGATCGAGACTGAGCGTGTGTATGTCGTCTCCTAACCCTCCAGGGCTACCACCACAGACACCACTACCAGGAAACGCCGGGGCGCTACCGCCCTGGCGTTTCCTGGTAGACGAAAGTATGCCCCGCAGCATTGCGGATGCGCTTCGCGCGGAGGGCTACGATGTCGTGTATGCTCGCGATGTGGGATTGACATCACAACCCGATCCGGTCGTCTTCGCCTTCGCGCAGCAGGTGAAACGCACGATCATCACACTGGATAAGGGCCAGGGTGGGATCGTCGTGTACCCGACGCCCCACGCTGGTATCATCGTCGCGCGTCTGCCGAACCAAATGACTTCTCCGCAAAAGGTCGAGGTGGTGATAGCGCAACTGGCGACGCTTGCCGGAATGGACTTCGCCAACTGCGTCGTCGTGATTGATCAACGCCGCGTGCGCGTGCGGCATATATGAGGTTTGATCACTTGTGGATAACGCCGGGCGCGAATCGGTTAGCAGTACAGGTAGCTTTGCTGTCGGGAACTATCCTGCCCGGCTGTTCTCAGGCAGAGGGTGGGGCTACCTTCCTCATCCCCGGCATGGGGGCATGTCGCAGGCGCTCCAGGTGGATGAGCAGGATGCTGATGTCGGCGGGGGTGACGCCAGGGATGCGCGACGCCTGGCCCAGTGTGCGCGGGCGCACGCGCTCGAGTTGCTGGCGCGCCTCAGTACGCAGGCCAACCAGCGTGCGATACTCCAGCGCGTCGGGTAGGCGGCTCTCTTCCAGGCGTAGCGCCCGTTGCGCGCTGGCCTCTTCTTTGCGCACGTAGCCCTCGTACTTCACGCGCAGCTCGATCTCGGTTGTCGTGTCGTCGTCCAGCGGCGGCAGCGCGGCCAGCGTGGCGACCTGCGCGTAGCTGGCCTCGGGGCGGCGCAACAACTCGGCGGCGCTCGTGCGCTGGGTGAGCGGCGCCATGCCCAGCGATTGCGCTTGGATGGTGGTCGCCCTGGTCGGCGTCAGGATCGTCGTGCGTAGGCCATCCAGCGTGCGCTCGATCAGCGCGCGGCGGCGCTCGACCTGGGCGTAGCGTTCGTCGTCGATCAGGCCCAGGCGATAGGCGTGGTGGGCCAGCCGAAGGTCGGCGTTGTCGTGGCGCAGTAGCAGGCGACGTTCGGCGCGCGAGGTATGCAGCCGGTACGGTTCGGTCGGCGGCTGTGTCACCAGGTCGTCAATCAAGACGCCGATATACGCCTCGTCGCGCCGCAAGACAAACGGCTCGTCGCCCGTCGCATGCAGCGCGCCGTTGATCCCCGCCATGATGCCTTGCG